>ERZ1026868.1763-NODE-1763-length-10759-cov-3.659660_pt1 | contig 10759 bp, 7 predicted proteins | sample MGYA00380164_ERZ1026868 | MGnify/ENA primary metagenome ERZ1026868 (study PRJEB33269, sample SAMEA4719800) | human gut metagenome | biome: human-associated habitat; feature: organic feature; material: feces | place: Cameroon | collected 2013-10 ... | reverse complement strand
GGTATGAGTTCTTTAGGTGGTTCCCGGTTATTGATGTCTGTAACATTCTGTGAATAGTCCTGTCTTTTAGGTCATTTCTGATACTCCTGGCTGGAATGCTTTGTAATGAGTCTTGTCTCGCATGTTTTTTTGTTGCTAATTTTTCAGGTTATTTGTTATCATCCTTTACATAATACAATAATTCTTTATTCTTTCCGTTAATAATGTGTTATGCAGTGGACAGATAGAATCAGACAGGTAAAGATATTTCTTGTGCTTGCAGCGGTTGTTATCGCTGTGACATCTCTTGTTATCTCTAATATCTTTGTTAAGGATCTTGCAAAGGAGGAGAGGAACAAGATGGAGGTATGGGCGGAAGCAATGCGCTCATTCAATATGGCAGATGAGACAACAGACCTTGGATTGGTCTTGAAAGTTATGAATGAGAATCATACCATTCCTGTTATTGTTCTTGATTCTAATGGCACACCTCAGATTTGTAGAAATCTTGAGATGAGAAATATTTCGGAGAAGGATAGCATACAGTATGTCAAGCAGCTTGGTCATAATTTGTTTAATGCAGGCAGATATATTCGTATATCGTTGGATGATACAAATAAGAATGCATACATAGATGTCTGTTATGATGACTCAACGATATTAAAACGCTTGGCTTATTATCCGTATGTACAACTTGGAGTGGTGTTGATATTTGTTGTTGTAGCTATATTCGCTTTGCTTACTTCCAAACGTGCAGAGCAGAACAAGGTGTGGGTCGGTTTGTCTAAGGAGACGGCTCATCAGCTCGGCACGCCGATTTCGAGTCTTATGGCATGGACGGAGATTCTGAAAGAGAATTATCCGGATGATGACCTTATACCGGAGATGGACAAGGATGTGAAACGTCTGCAACTTATTGCCGACCGTTTTTCAAAGATAGGTTCATTGCCGGAACCTGTGCCTTCAAGTCTTAATGATGTTGTTGACCATGTTATAGATTACATGGATCGTCGTACTTCATCAAAGGTTCTTATAACAAAGAGATTTCCGAATGAGGATATTGTCGTAAACCTTAATGCTTCACTCTTTGAATGGGTTATAGAAAATCTGTGTAAGAATGCAGTAGATGCTATGGAAGGTGAGGGCCATATTACTATTGATGTAAAGGATTCACCAGAGAGGGCTATTATTGAGGTTACGGATGATGGAAAGGGTATCAAGAAAAAGGATATAGGAAGTGTTTTCAAGCCCGGCTTCACCACCAAGAAGCGCGGTTGGGGACTTGGCTTGTCACTTGCCAAGCGCATTGTGGAAGAATATCACAAAGGCAGAATCTTCGTGAAGCGCAGCGAAGTGGGTGTAGGCACGACGTTCAGGATTGAGATAAAGAAATGATGACCGTACGGCCAGATACATATACGAGGCTCACAAGTTAACGGACCGCTAACTTGCAAACCTCAATGTTATTTCTGATTATCCATTAAATTTGTTTCCATCCTATAAGCCCTTTCCCTTGGGCATCCAGTTCAACAGCGATGGCAATCACTTTCCTTGCGCATTGTCAGTGCCGGAAGCACCATCTCATTAAGTGCCTGCCTTACTTCCGTGTTCGGTATTCCGAGAATATATCCGAACTCGTCGCATGATTTTATAGTGAGATACCCCGACTGATAAAGAAACAGCTCTGGTCCTCCTCCTGTAACATCCGATGTCTCAAGTGTATTCCGCATTATCTCGCATTTCTCAAAATCGGCAAGCCTTATTTCAAAGTCATCAACGAACTTACTTATCAGCGATGTCGCTCCTGATGCCGCCCAATAGTTTCGCAGCCGTCTGTCGCACAGGGCATTAATCAGGCTGAATGGATTGTATATATCCACCATGTTCTCTGCGCAGAAGTGGTAACCGTCGTAATAACCCTTCAACTTATCCATGGTCTCGTCAATTGTCCAATTGCCTGTTTCCGCCATTAGTACAATCTCCGGCATGAAATTTTCCTTTATCTCTTTGTCCGTTATACCGCATATTGTCGCATACTGCTGATCAAAGCTGATATTACTCAGATTGTTGAGAACTGAGAAAAGGGAGATCTGAGTGAATTTTGTTATTCCTGTGATGAATACAAAATACAGTTGCGCATCCATCATTTTAAGCACGGCAAACACCTCTCTATAAATGTTTGTGCATGCTTCATGATGCGGGCTGTGCCATGAATGCTGCAATGGCGAATTATATTCGTCAACAAGCACAGCCACCCTCTGTCCTGTATTTTCGTATGCTGTTGCAATGATGTTCTTCAGTCTTACGGCAAGTGACGTAAGCTGGCGCACCTCCACATTATATTTCTTTTCATACTGATGGAAAGCATCATCAAGATATGCCCGGATGCTTTCAGGCTCAGCTCCTGCACTGCTCATGTCAAGTCTTACAACGGGGTGACTTGTCCATTCTCTCTCCATCTGCATTATGCGCAAACCTTCAAACAGTTGGCGTCTGCCTTCAAGATAAGCCTGCAGAGTGTCTACGAGCACCGACTTTCCGAAGCGTCGCGGACGGCTCAGATAGTTGTATTTCTTTCCGTTTTTGACAAGATTCCACACGATGTCCGTCTTGTCAACATACAAGTAACCTTGTTCTCTTATCTCCGTGAACGACTGTATGCCTACAGGGAATTTTCTGATGTCGGAATTTGCCATAGCTTATCTATATTTTTTAGTTATTATGCAAATGTATATAAAATTTCCGAATTATAAACATATTTAGATATGAAGCTCGGTAAAATCATCATTTTTTTCAGCAACATAAACCTTATTTTCAGCAACATAAACCGCGAAATCGACCATTTGAGCCGTTTTTGCGGCTTTTGCGTTTTGCTGATTAAAGATAAATTGTTACTTTTGTGTGGTAGAAATATAAACAAACATGAAGAAACTAATAATCTTTGCCTGCTCCTTCCTGATGGCAGGAGTAAGCGCATCCGCACAGGACGTATTGATTACCCAAGAGGGTGATGTGAAGAAGGTATACGATGTTGAAGTCGGTCCTTCCACGGTATTCTACAAAGAGGCAGACAAGGCAGATGCCCCAACATTGCGCATCAAGAAAGCTGATGTGATAATGATAAAGCGGAAGGACGGTACGAAGTATGACTTAGGCAACGGAGTCCAGCCAAGTAATACAACCTCTTCAACTTCTTCTCCTGCGCAGGCACCGTCTTCGCAGACGGCATCGATTTCTGCAGAGTCCAAGAAGAGGAATGATGAGATAATCAGCCAGGCTAATGACTTTAATCCGGAGTATGTCGGCACGGACACGAAGAAAGACTGCGACCGTGTGTTTTGTATCATGGGCTACGGCAACGGTTCACAGTTGGTTAATGATGACTTGGAAATTGAATGTATTATTGGTTCAGGTTCTTTAACTACTGCTACACGTAATAGTTTGGTCGGCGCACTGAATAATGGTGTTGATAATAGCGGGTCTTCTGTCACTGACTTCAGTTTCTATTATTCTAACCCTGTTTTTAGGCTATGCCTTAAAAACAAGACAAACAGGACACTTTATGTCGATTTAGGAAATTCCTTCATAATGCGAAACGGAGTAGCAACAGCCTATTATATTCCTACTTCAACATCAACGAGCAGCTCAAGTTCCTCCGGAGCAAGTGTTAACCTTGGAGCCGTAGCCGGTGCTGTTGGAGTCGGTGGAGCATTAGGTACACTTGCCGGTGGAGTAAATGTAGGTGGTGGAAGTACGTCTGGTTCCGTAAGTACAACTTATTCCCAGCGTGTTGTTGCCGTCCCGCCAATGTCTGTCAAGGAGCTTGATAACCAACTTCTGTTCCCGGATCCATATAAGTATAAAGCTTGCGACGGCTTGTATATTGATTCTTCGAGACCTAACAATTGGGTTCCTGCATTTTCTTTTGCCACGAAGGCAGATGGAGACTATATGAATGGTGAGACTCATGATTTCTAAGAAGGTACATCTCCAATCAAGTTTGCTTTCTTCGTTTCCTATTCGGACACGGAGACATGCCAAAATGAGAAAAGCCTGTCGTTTAACTTGCATTTGCGCCGTATTGTAGGCTTCGCTAAATCCAGTGGTTATTTTGCATATGTCTGTTCCAAACTTCCAAATGTTATTCCTGATTTTAAAAAGTGCACAGCGTTTGTCGGTCAGGTGGTAGAAGGCATGAGCAAACGTCTTCCAAAGAATGATGTATTCAAGCGTGGCGACAAATAAGAATTAATAGCAGTTTATATATATCTTGAAAATCAAGCAGTCATGAAGAAGCTAATATTTTTTGCCTGCTCTTTGATGGCAGGAGTAAGCGCATCCGCACAGGATGTATTGATTACCAAGGACGGTGATGTGAAGAATGTGTATGAGGTGGAAGTCGGTACCAATGCCGTATTCTATAAATCAGAAGACAAGGCTGATGCTGCGATTCTGCGCATCAACAAGACCGACGTGTATATGATAAAGCGGAAGGACGGCACGAAGTATGACTTAGGCAACGGCAATAATGTTGTCAATAACAGCCAGACAGCCCAAAGTCCACAGACACAGGCTGCCGCCCCTGTTGCTACATCAGTTTCTGCCGAGGCACAACGCCTGAACGAGGAGGCAATAAGAAGGGTGAACGACTATAACCCTAAGTATCTGGGCGATGATACAGACGATAGGTGTAAGCGTCTGCTTTGCCTCTTGGGATATGGCAAGGACTCGCAGATTATCAATGACGACGTCGAGATAGAATGCGTTACGGGGGCTTTGGATTTCATCAAGTTTAAGAAAGGCATGAAAGAAGGAGTCTCCAATGGAGCAGCCAGAAGTGATGTCCCGTTTAGTGATTTTGCATCTAAGTTCTATTCTAATCCAGGAATAAAACTACGGGTGAAGAACAAGTCGGGCAAGACCTTGTATCTGGATCTTGGCAATACGTTCATCATGCGCAAAGGTGTTGCCATGGCATATTATGTGCCTTCATCCACGTCTACGAGCAATTCTTCGTCTTCAGGTATGGGAGTTAATCTCGGTGCCGTTGCCGGCGCGGTCGGCGTAGGAGGAGCTCTTGGCACGTTGGCCAGTGGAATAGGCGTGGGAGGCAGCAGCACGTCCGCCACTGTCAACACCACTTATTCCCAACGCGTAATATCCGTACCGCCAATGTCGGTCAAGGAACTGGACGTGCAGCTGATGTTTCCTAATGTAGAGACCTACTGCGATGGTTTTGGCATTCAGGATTATGCAAATCCTAATTTTTACTTTCTGCCAGAATTCTCCTTCGCGACAAAGGAAAGTGGAAATTATAATAATGGCGAGACACATAATTTCTCTGAAGAGACATCCCCTGTCAAGTTCGGCTTCTTCGTCTCATATTCCGACACAGAGAATTGTCAGAACGAGAAAAAGCTTGCCTTCAACTTATATCTGCGCCAGATAATAGGATTTGATAAAAAACTCCAAGACCAGAATCTTAGAGTCTCCTTGTTGCCCAAGGTAATTCCAGACTATAAGAACTACCCCTGTTTCGTTGGAGACGTTATTGAGGGAGGGCCTGTTAAAAGGTTGCCGAAGAACAGTAAATTCAAGCGCGGCGACAAATAACGTTCATTGCCAGACACTTATACGCGGTTCACAAGTTAGTGGTCCACTAACTTGTGAACCGCGATATTTTTATTTATGGAAGTACTGCAGTAATCTCAGTAAGAGTACTGTAGTAATGACCATAGTTACTCTCCGAAAGCTGCATTGTTAGGCATGATAAAAATGGTATTTGCCGTTTACTTCTTTTTTACTTCCAAATCAGAAACTTGAATATGCCGTCATTCAACCCCAATCGGTCATTAGGGCTTGCTTGTATTTTGCTTTTAGAAGAGTGGATTTTGTTTGCCAGTCTATACAGAAAGAACTTTTCATCAACGATACCTTTTGTGGAAGTTCTATATTTATGCATTTCAAGACGATAGGGAAACACTCTATTGACAGGCTGAATTTGTCCGCTTTTAGAAATTCGGTAACTTTCTCATAGAAATTACGTAACTTTCTCATAGAAATTCGGTAACTTTCTCTGAGAAGTCTCCTGAGGGTTATTTTTAGCGTGTGCATATTTATGCAAAAGCGGATGGAAATTATACAAAAACGAAGGTTTTCGTTAAGCCAGATGAGTAGAACTTAGTTTACTAAACCCCAAAACGGTCATTAGGTCGTTAAATGTAATTTTTACAACTACTTGCAGTCTTTTGTTTTTTACAAGGCGTCTTTATAATTTGCACTTTGACATAAGATAAGCTGCACTCATAAAAAAGCCCTGCTGCTTACGCAAACAGGGCTAATGAAAGGAGGAGTGGTACCACCAGGAATCGAACCGGGGACACAAGGATTTTCAGTCCTTTGCTCTACCAACTGAGCTATGGCACCATCATGTCTGCAAAGAGCATATCGCTCATTTGCGAGTGCAAAGGTACAACTTTTTATTTATTCCACAAACTTTTTCTTGCTTTTTTATTAAAATCTTTTATATTTCACCTCATATTACTTGCTTTTCTTATCCATTTTACGAAATACCATCCAATAGAAGACTGGAAGGACTGTGGCTATAAGAATCATCGAAATCAGCGTACCGAAGAATATCACGGCTGCCATAGGAGACCACAGAGTATTGCCTTCGAGCATCATAGGCAACACTCCGACAGAGGCGGCAGCCGAGGTAAGGAAGATAGGACGCATCCTTCGTTCACCGGCACTAATGGCTGCTTCGCGAACAGTCAGGCCCTGGTCGCGGCGCAACTCTTCTGCATAATCAAGCATTATGATGCCATTGCGCACAAGTATACCCATAAGACTTACCACACCAAGGATTCCCGTAAGACTCATATCAAAGCCCGTGACGAGGAGTCCGAGCACTGCACCGAGGACACACAAAGCCATAGAGGAAAGATTCACCACGGCAAGACTTATCTTTTTAAAATGGAACAGCAAGATAAAGAAGATGATAAGCACGGCTATTGCAACACCAGAAAACACCTGCGGCTGTGTTTCCATATCACGGGCATACATACCACCCGTTTCAACGCTTACCGATGCAGGCAGCTTTATACGTCCTGTCTCTGCCATCACTTCTTTCGTAAGGTTGTTAACATTATATCCCGTCTTCGGCTCTGCCAGGACGGAGATAGTGCGCACACCATTACGGCGACATATCGATCCATACGTATACGACGGCTTTATGTCAGCTATCTGCTTGAGAGGAACGGAAGACGTTCCGCCTGCCACAGGAATATATTCGTCTGGCAGCGCGGCAAAGCGATTCTCGTCCGTATAGTCAGACTTCAGCACCACGCCCACGGGGTAATCGTTCTCCCATACCGTAGTGAGCGGTATTCCGTTTCCGAACCTCAATGCCATATTTGCGGAGAGCATGGTCTTCGTAACGCCAAGACGTATTGCCTCCGGCTCTTTCAATGTCAAGGAAACGCCAGGCAAAGGATTGCCGAAATCATTACGTACGAGTTGCAGTCCTTCAACCTTACGCATACAAGCCTCCACCTTATGCGCCGCATCTATTATGTCCTGCAAGGAGTCGCCGCTAATGCGTATCTCCACAGGAGAAATAGCATTGTTATAATCCATCTGCTTGAACCGGACATAAGCTTGGGGGAAATACTCGCTGTACTTGTCTGCATAATCATCAAGCACATATTGTGTGGCTTCGTCACTTTTGGTGTTTACGATAAACTGTGCGAAGTTAGGTCCACCAATCTGCGGAGCATACGTGGTATGGAAACGTGGAGAACCTTGTCCTACGAATGTTGTTATAGCCGTTATCCTATCGTCCTTTGCCATGATACGGCGCAAGGAGTCAGCCACCTTTGCCGTCTGTTGTGCCGAGGTGCCGTTGGGAGTGTATATTTCCACGGCAAACTGGTTGCGCTCGGCAATAGGCATCATGCGCTGCGGAACCATAACAAAGAGCAGTCCTCCCAGCACTACTGCCGCCAAAGCACCTGCCAGCGTCACTACCGGATGCGCAAAACACCGGGCAAGAAGCCAGTTGTACCCGTCCTGAAGATAGTCGAGCGGTTTCTTCTTTGCCTTTTTCCCTACAGGTTCTTTATTCACGGCAATTCCGCTTTTTATAAACCTGTATTGCAGATAAGGCGTAAGAAGTAGAGAGATGGTAAGCGACACAGACAGGATGATAAACATTGCCCACGGAAAGGTTTTTACGAAATCCGCCATATCCCCTTTCATGGTAAAGAGGAACGGGAAGAACGTCAAGCTTATAGACAGCGTGGCTGACAGGACAGACTTGAAGAATTCTCGCGGTGCGGCAATAGTGGCATGGCGCCGGTCCATGCCCTCCCCCATCTTCTCCATATAATTGTCTATGATAACCACCGAGTCGTCAACGACCATTCCGAGTGTTACTATCAGAGCTGCAAGCGTTACGGTGTTCAGTTCCATACCGAAGATAAAGAACAAGCCTACGGAGGTAAATATCGTTATCGGTATCGTCATGGCAGAAACTTCCGCCACACGGCGCGGCATCAGCAATACAACAACAATAATAACGGCAATGACAGAAATCAGAAGTTCCCGGAGGAAGTTCTCCACCGAATCGGAAACCACCTTGCTCTGATCTGTTATTATATTAATATGTACGTCTGTCGGAAGACTCTCTTCATACTCATCAAGGGCAGCCCTCACCTCTTCTCCCATCTTCACGATATCGTTTCCAGGTCTCATTTCCACGGACAGGAGGACGCATTTCACCCCATTATACGTGATGTATTTATCAAGGCGCGGATACTCTCTTTCTATTTTTGCCACATCTTTCAGCCTGACAACATTTCCTTGAAGGGAGGAATAAACGATTTGGTTTGCTATGTCATACTCGCAGTTGTATGTGTCAGAGATATATACGGGAGCTATGTTCTCTCCGTTTTCCACCGTTCCGCTTAGAGTAGTGAAGCCTTGCGACGACAGGGTGTTCATTATCATCGACGGTCCGATGCCATATTTCGCCATGCGGTTCTGGTCCAGCCTTATCGTGATCTGTTCATTTTCGAGTCCATAAGTGCGCAAGTTTGATATTGACGAGATGCGACGCAGCCTGCTTTTTATGTCATTGATATAAGTGTTCAGCTCCCGGTAAGTCTTCTGCCTGCTGTCTATCGTGACGAGCAATGCCGAGGTGTCTGCTATGTCATCAATAGCCTGCACCGCCACCACTCCGGCTGGCAGCTGCATCTTCAGATTAGACAGACCGTGTTTCAGCTTCGTCCAAAAGGCATCCTTGTCCTCTACTTCGTCTCCAAGCTGCACATAGACTATCAGCATTCCGTCCTTACTGACGGAAGACGTCTTTGTCTTTTTCACTTCTTTAAATCCGAAGACAAAGTCTTCCACCTGTGGAGCGACACGCTGTTCAATATCATTTGAGCTCATGCCCGGGCATACTGCAACAACGGCACCCTGCCTTATTGTGAACACCGGCATCTCCTGCTTCGGCATAACTACAAGACCTACTATTCCGGTCACTACGAGCATACCGACAAGCAATATTATAATATTGTGATAGACGAATGCTGAATCTATAAAACTGCGTTTGCTTTCGTTTTCCATCTTTACCGAATTTATTTTTCAACTACACTCATCCCCTCACTTACTTTCTGCGCACCGGAGGTGATGATACGGTCGCCAGAAGAAAGTCCGGACACTACACGCACACCGTTTCCTGCAAAACTTTCAACCTGCACATTTCTACGATAAGCCCTGCCGTTTCTTACTATCCATACGAAACGGCTGTTGTCTGTATCAAGCTCCACAGCTCCCATAGGTATTATCAGCCCATCTGTCGCGTCCTTTTGCAAGGCAACAGAACAGACCATTCCTGGAAGCAGACTGCCACCATGCCCGTCTATCGTCAGGCGCACGCTATAAGAATGTGAAATGTCGTCGGCAGCTATGCCTTTCTCTTTTACTACACCTGTATACATGGCGTTTCCTTCGGCTTTCACTCTTACCACAGCCTTTTCGCCTAAAGAGACACCTGCTATATCATTCTCCGGAACTGAGAAACAGACATCCATCCTTGACACGTCTGCAAGCTTATACACAGGCTGGTCTGGAAGAACATTCATGCCGACATCCCCTTGCCGGCTTGTAACGACACCGGAGAAGGGAGCATAGAGATTTGTGTGCGACAGCTGCTCTTTAGCTATGCGTTCTGCCGCCTCAGCCTGCCTCAGCTTTGTCTCTATCTCCACCCATTTTATCTCGGAGATAACGCCCTCGGCATGGAGTTTCTTCATTCTGTTGTAAGCATCCTGTGCCTGACGCAACGTCACCTGAGTGGCATAATGACTGTCCTTCAGCGTTGTAGGAGAGATTGTTCCCAGCAGCTGTCCCTTCGCCACATGGTCACCTTCTTTCACCAAGAGCCTTGTTATGTTGCCACCGATTTCAAAGCTCAGCACCGTTGTAGAAGAAGCTTCCACTGTTCCTACATACTCGTTGCCGACAGAACAATCGCCGACAGAAACTGTTGTCACGCCGACTTTAACCGAAGACTCATCCTTTTTTGCCTCTTTTTTTCCACAACCGCAGAATAAAAGTAGTGTAGCAACAGCTACCAATATATTCCCTTTAATAGTCATAGCTATCCATTTTTAAAAATCGCTTGTCGTATGAAACGACGATAAAAATAACTTGCTGCAAAAGTAGTGTTTATTACAAACACAACAAAAAGGACAAAGAAAATATATTGTAA
>ERZ1026868.1762-NODE-1762-length-10760-cov-4.764596_pt1 | contig 10760 bp, 7 predicted proteins | sample MGYA00380164_ERZ1026868 | MGnify/ENA primary metagenome ERZ1026868 (study PRJEB33269, sample SAMEA4719800) | human gut metagenome | biome: human-associated habitat; feature: organic feature; material: feces | place: Cameroon | collected 2013-10 ... | reverse complement strand
AAAGTTGGAAGACTATAAGTGCTTGGTATTCAGCCCTAATATTCCTCTGGAATGACGACGAATATTAAAAGTCGATGATAGGGCTGTTCTCTTACCAGGGGGCAGCCTTTTTCATCTTTCTGACGTCTCTCTTCCGACTATACCTTATTAATATATAATAATCCCGGCGATTTATAATATTTCGCCCGCTTTTACGTTATTACATTGTGTTAAGACGAATCATCATATTAGTTTTTTTGCTGACAGGAGTGCTCGTTTCCAGAGCACAGTATGATCCTTCCTTCAGTCATTATTTCGACATGGAACCATCCTACAATCCTGCGGCAGTGGGTAAGCAGGCAAAGCTCAACGTAACGGCTGCTTACGCATTGGATATGGCCGGATTCGAACATAATCCTAGAACCATGTATCTGGCAGCCGACCTGCCTTTCTATGCGCTGAAGAATTATCACGGCGTGGGTGCTACGATGATGAACGACCAGATAGGACTCTTCACCCATCAGCGACTCAACCTGCAGTATGCCTACAAGACCAAACTCTTCGGAGGAACGATGAGCGTGGGCCTGCAAGCCGGATTCCTCAGCGAGAGTTTCGACGGCAGCAAAGTGGATGCTGGAGAATCGGGCGACCCTGCACTCGCCACATCTGAAGTGAAGGGTAGCGGATTTGATGCGGGAGCCGGACTCTACTATCTGCATGGCAACTGGTATGTGGGACTTTCCGCACAGCATCTTACCTCTCCAACCATCGAGCTGGGAGAAACCAATGAGCTTAAGATTGACGCAACGTATTATTTGACTGGCGGATACAATATTAAGCTCCGAAATCCGTTTTTAACTATAAAGTCGTCTGCCCTCGTGAAGTATGACGGAACGGCATGGAGAGGCGACGTTACCGGGCGATTGGTTTACCAATACGACAAGCGTCTGCTCTATGGCGGCTTGACCTACAGTCCTGACAATTCCGTAACTTTCCTGGCGGGCGGTTCCTTCCATGGCGTCATCCTGGGCTACAGTCATGAATGGTACACCTCGAAGCTGAGCTTCGGCAACGGAAGCCATGAGCTTTACATCGGATACCAGATGGACCTGAACCTGGTAAAGAAAGGTAGAAACAAACATCAAAGTGTAAGAATACTCTAAGAAGAAAATCAAGAATATGAACCGTAATATGAAGAAAAGTATAATGCTCCTCAGCTCGCTGGTGGCTCTCCTGACCCTCAGCGGTTGTTTCGGCGCCAAGTCTAGCTCAATGGCTGGCAGAGGCGGTGAGGTGGTTGGAGTTGGCGGAAGAAGTTTCGCCGAACCTGCCCCATACGGCATGGTGAAGGTGAACCGAGGATTCCTGAAGATGGGTCTGGAAACCCAGGATTCTTTGTGGGGACAGAAGACGCCTCGCAAGGATGTTTCCGTGGATGGCTTCTGGATGGATGATACGGAAATCACCAACTCAGAATACAAGCAGTTTATCGCCTACGTGCGCGATTCCATCCTCCGTACCCGTCTTGCAGACCCAGCCTATGGCGGCGACGAGACTTACATGATTACCGAGGATAAGAATGGTGACCCTGTAACTCCACAGATTAACTGGAAGAAGCAGTTGCCTAGAAAGCCAAACGAGGATGAGAAGAGAGCGATGGAAAGTCTCTATACTTCCAATCCAGTGACAGGCGAAAAGCTGATAGACTGGCGACAGCTGAACTACAAATACGAGATTTACGATTATACCGCTGCGGCACTCCGCAGAAACCGTCTGAACCCGCAGGAGCGCAACCTGAATACCGATGAGCAGGTGAATGCCAACGAGGTGGTGATGATTTCGAAGGATACTGCCTATGTGGATGATGAGGGAAGAATCATCAGCGAAACCATCAACCGTCCGTTGAGCGGACCATGGGACTTCCTCAACACCTACATCGTGAATGTATATCCAGACACCACCTGCTGGGTGAATGATTTCCGCAACTCAGACAACGAAACTTATCTGAGAAGTTATTTCAGTAATCCGGCTTACAATGATTATCCTGTGGTGGGTGTTACTTGGGAACAGGCAAATGCTTTCTGCGCATGGCGTACCGACTATCTGCTGAAAGGTCTGGGTCCTGAAGCCCGATTCGTGCAGCGTTATCGCCTGCCTACCGAGGCAGAATGGGAGTATGCTGCAAGAGGCAAGAACCAGAACGAGTTCCCTTGGGAGAACCAGGACGTGAAGAACGGAGACGGATGCTTCTATGCCAACTTCAAGCCAGACCGCGGTAACTATACCAAGGACGGCAATCTGATAACCAGTAAGGTGGGCATCTACTCGCCAAACTCAAACGGACTTTATGATATGGCAGGTAACGTGGCAGAATGGACCAGTACCATCTATACCGAGGCAGGTGTGGATGCCATGAACGACCTGAACCCTGAGTTGAAATACAATGCAGCGAAGGAAGACCCTTACCGCTTGAAGAAGAAAAGCGTAAGAGGCGGTTCCTGGAAAGATCCGGAATCGTTTATCCGTTCGGCATGGCGCTCCTGGGAATATCAGAACCAGCCACGTTCGTATATCGGATTCCGCTGTGTGCGCAGTCTTGCCACCACATCGAGTGCAAAACAGAAACCATCAAAGAACAAGAATAGGAGATAATAAAAATGGGCGAATATAGTAAGTTTAACATCGTATATCATCTGCAGAAATGGATGGACAGTGTGCCGGGACAGACCTTTCTGAACTATGCTTATAGCTGGGGTGCATCTATCGTTATCCTGGGTGCCCTCTTTAAGTTGACCCACTTGCCGGGAGCCAATTTCATGTTGTTTGCCGGTATGGGTACTGAGGCGATTGTGTTCTTCCTTTCAGCCTTCGACCGTCCTTTTGACAAGACAGCCGACGGTAGAGATATTCCTACTCATGTTACTGAGGAGTACTTGGAGACTGGAAAGGTTACTTATGGGGAGAATGAAGGAGCAGCGGTATCTGGTGGTCAGACCATCATTATCGGTGGCGGAAGCTTTAGCGGAGGTGCTGGTATATCTGCAGCATCTTCTTCTTCTGTTGCTGGAAGCGAGAGCGAAGGCGCTGAGCAGATTGACGAGAGCGTTGCGGCGGCCGTAGCTCCAGGAGCAGGATTCTCGGAGAATGGTGCAGCTGTAGCCGGTGCCACTATTGCTGGCGGCAATACTGCCTGGGTAGCTGGTCAGCAGGGTGTTACCCCAGAGATGGCTGATGCCCAGAATAACTATGTTGAGGAATTGAAGAAGCTTGTTGAAACACTTGAGAAGGTGAACGAGCAGAGTACCCGCCTGACCCGTGACAGCGAGGAGATGGAGAACCTGAACCGTACGCTCACAGGTATCAGCAAGGTTTACGAGATGCAGTTGAAGGGTGCCAGCCAGCAGATTGGTACCATCGACCAGATCAACGAGCAGAGCCGCAAGATGGCTCAGCAGATTGAGCAGTTGAACAAGATTTACGCACGTATGATAGAGGCGATGACCGTAAACATGCGTGCCGCAGCTCCTCAGGTAAAGAGTGAAGAGTAAAGAAAAGTATTGAATTTAGCAAATTAATATAAATGGCTATAAAGAAAAGACCCGTTTCACCACGCCAGAAGATGATTAACCTGATGTACGTCGTCCTGATGGCTATGCTTGCGTTGAACGTCTCTACGGAGGTGCTCGACGGATTCTCTATTGTGGAAGACAGTCTGAATCGAACCACAGCCAACTCTTCCGCAGAGAACAATGCAATCTATAGCGACTTTGCCGACCAGATGAAGCAGAACCCTACCAAGGTGAGGGAATGGTTCGAGAAGGCTAAGCAGGTAAAGGACATGAGCGATGCGCTCTATAACTTTGCCCAGGAACTGAAGGTTGCTATCGTAAAGGAGGCTGACGGTAAGGATGGCGATGTGAGCAACATCAAGAACAAGGAAAATCTGGAGGCAGCCGGCATCGTGATGCTTGCACCGGGTACGGGCAAGGGAAAGAAACTCTATAGAGAGCTGAATCGCTACCGTGACCGCATCCTGGAGCTGGTGACCGATGAGCATCAGAAGAAAATCATCGCCAGCAACTTCTCTACCCAGGTGCCTAAGAGCGAGAAATATCTGGGTAAGAACTGGCAGGAATACATGTTTGAGAACATGCCAGTGGCTGCAGCCGTGACCCTGCTCTCGAAGATTCAGAGCGACGTGCGCTATGCCGAGGGAGAAGTGCTGCACAACCTGGTAGCGAATATCGACATGAAGGATATCCGTGTGAACAAACTCGATGCCTTCGTGATTCCAGAGAAGACCACGCTCTATCCGGGTGAAAGATTCAATGCCAATATCGTGATGGCTGCCGTGGATACCACCCAGCAGCCGGAAATCTACGTGAACGGCATGAGAGTGAACAGCGCCCGTGGACAGTATAGTTTCACGGCAGGTGGAGTGGGAGAACATCAGTTCTCCGGCTACATTCTGATGAACAATGCCAAGGGCGACGTGATGAAGCGCAACTTCATCCAGAAATACAGCGTGATTCCGGCACCTAACACCGCAACTGTGGCGGCAGACCTGATGAACGTGCTCTATGCAGGTTTTCAGAATCCTATCAGTATCAGTGTGCCGGGCGTGCCAGCCAATGCCATCTCTGCATCGATGACTGGCGGTTCGTTCGTATCGAAGGGCAACGGTCATTTCGTGGCAACACCAGCGGCAGTGGGCAAGGACGTGACTATCCACGTAACGGCACGCGACAAGGGACAGACCCGCACGATGCCTCCATTCGTATTCCATGTAAGAAAGTTGCCAGATCCAACGGCTTACCTGGCATTGGGAACCAGTCGTTTCCGTGGCGGCGGTTTGGCAAAGGCATCCCTGATGGGTGCTACAGGCATCCATGCAGCCATCGATGACGGATTGCTGGATATTCCTTTCAAGGTGTTGAGCTTCGAGACCGTCTTCTTCGACAACATGGGTAACGCTATCCCATTGGCATCTGCTGGCTCCAACTTCTCCGACCGTCAGAGAGACGAGTTCAGAAAGCTTTCCCGCAGCCGCCGTTTCTATATCTCGCATATCAAGGCAGTGGGTCCGGATGGTATCACAAGAAATCTGCCTACGGCGATGGAAGTAATCGTGAAGTAAATTTGTCAAATTTCAAAGTTCAAAATAATGAAAAAGATATTGTTCATATTCATGCTCTTGGGAATGGTGCAGGGCATCGCGGCACAACCTCAGGCACGCCGTCAGCAGGCGGCAAAGGAGGCGGCTGCGAAGAAATCGAATGCCGGCAACATTACCACCCGTGCACAAATCTCTTTCCCTACCGCTGCTCCTATGGAGGAGGACGTGGTATGGAGAAGAGACATCTATCGTGAGCTGAGCCTTACCGATAATGCCAATGCCGGACTGTATTATCCTGTGGAGCCTATGGGCAACCAGATGAACCTCTTTACCAACATCTTCAGATTGATGATGACCGGTAAGGTGGCGGTGTTCCAATATCGTCTGGATGGTAACGAGAGTTTTACGGCAGCAGACAGGGTAGATCCGAAGTCTTTCCTGGACAACTATCATATCTATTATGAAAAGAAGGCTAACGGAAGAATCTCGCTCGACAACAGCGATATTCCTTCCAGGGAAGTGAAGGCTTACTACATCAAGGAGTCAACCTATTTTGACCAGCGTACTTCCACCTTCCATACCAAGGTGCTGGCGCTCTGTCCTATCATGACCCGTGATGATGACTTCGGCGATGGCGGAACCAAGTATCCGCTTTTCTGGGTGCGTTATGACGACCTGGCTCCTTATCTTGCCAAGCAGCAGATTATGACCAGCAATCTGAACAATGCGGCGGTGATGAGTGTGGATGATTACTTTGTGAGAAATCAGTATAAAGGAAAAATCTACAAGACCAACAATATGTTGGGACAAACCTTGGCGCAGTATTGCCACTCCGATTCGGCTCTGGTAAAGGAGCAGAAGCGAATTGAGGGCGAGCTGGCTACTTTTGAGAAGAATCTCTGGGGAAACCTGGAGAAGAAGGATTCGCTCGACAGTATTGCCAAGGCGGATAAGAACGTAAAGGGCAAGGTGAAGAAGGAGAAGAAGAGCAATCGCCGTGGCGGTTCATCTTCCAGCAAGCAGGCTAAGGTGAAGGAAAAGCGCAGCAACAGCAGTTCTTCTTCAGCATCCAGCGGTTCTGCACGAGTAACCGTGCGTCGCCAGAGACATTAGAAAATGAATTACAACGTGTGTAATAATAGAAAATAGAATTTTAATTTTAAAAGGTAGAAAAGATGAAGAAGATTTTATCTCTTGTATTTTTGGTAGCGGCAATGATGTTTGCTACTAGCGCTAACGCCCAGGTAAAGTTCGGTTTGAAGGGCGGTTTGAATGTGACAAGCATGTCGTTTAGCGAGGATGTATTCGATGCTTCCAACAAGACCGGTTTCTTTGTTGGTCCTATGGTTAAGTTCACCGTGCCTATCGTGGGTTTGAGCTTCGATGCTGCAGCCTTGTACGACCAGAAAGAGGCTGACGTTAAGTATAGCGGTACTGATGGTGAGTTGGGTAAGGTAAATGTGAAGCAGCAGTCTATCAATATCCCTGTGAACGTGCGTTATGGCTTCGGCTTGAGCAGTTTGGTAAATGCCTTCGTTTTCGCTGGTCCACAGTGGGGTATCAATGTAGGTGACAAGAGCTTCAAGTGGAATGAGACAAGCAGCTATTCTTTGAAGAAGTCAAACTTCAGCGTAAACGTAGGTGCTGGTGTTACCCTGTTGAGCCATCTCCAGATTTCAGCCAACTACAACATCGCTTGTGGCAAGTCGGCTGATGCCAGCCTTGTCAAGGCTGCCGAGGCACTTACCAATGCAGGTAAGGACAAGAGCCGCAACAACTCTTGGCAGATTGCCTTGGGTTACTGGTTCTAATGAGAAGTTCGGTAGAACTCTTTGCAGGTTTATACATTAAAATATTTAAAAGCAGGTACCCCTAGTTGGGTATCTGCTTTTTTTTTGTTATCTTTGCAAAACTTTAGATCGTAAAAAGAAAAGGAGAACGTTATAACATGAGATACGTAGATGTGATATTGCCCCTTCCGCTCGACGGAACCTTTACCTATTCTATCCCCGAAGGGATGGAAGAGAAGGTTGTGCCCAACATGCGCGTGCTTGTTCCATTGGGCAAGAGCAAGAAGTATATCGCGATGGTTGTTGATGTGCATTCGGAAAAGCCGGAATTCACCTGCAAGCCCATCGAGGCGGTGCTCGACGAATATCCGTCGCTCCTTCCCCAGCAGATGCGTCTCTGGCAATGGATCAGCGAATACTACATGGCTCCCCTGGGCGATGTGTTTGGTGCCGCCATGCCATCGGGCATGAAATCTACAGAGAAATTCAAGCCCAAGATGGAACTCTATGTGGAGCTGGCCAGCGGTTACCGCAACGAGCAGGCACTGCATGTGGCGCTCAATCTGGTGCAGCGTTCCTTGAAGCAGTCGAAGGCCTTAACCACCTTCCTAGCCCTTTCCCATTGGGACAGTCTGGAGGGTGATACGCCAAGAGAGGGCATCAAGAAGGTGACTAAGGAGGAGCTGATGAACGAGGCACGATGCACGGCAGCAGTGGTCAAGGTGCTCATCGACCGGGGCATCCTCGTTACCTATAAACTGGAGGTGGGCAGACTGAACACATCGGGAGAATCGCATTTCGAACTCATCAAGCCGCTTTCCGAAGCCCAGCAGGATGCCTACAATCAGATACTCCTGAAGATGATGAATAAGAACGTAGTACTTCTGCATGGTGTGACTTCGAGTGGAAAGACTGAAATCTACATCCATCTTATCCGGAAAGCCATCGAGGAACATAAGCAGGTGCTTTATCTGCTGCCCGAAATCGCCCTCACCGTTCAGATTATGGAGCGACTGCACAAGGTGTTTGGCGACCGCCTCGGCATCTTCCATTCTAAATACAGTGATGCGGAGCGTGTGGAAATCTGGCAGAAACAGCTATCGGGGCATCCTTATGATGTAATCCTGGGAGCAAGAAGTGCCGTCTTTCTGCCTTTCCAAAAACTGGGACTCGTCATCATCGACGAGGAGCACGAGAACTCCTTTAAGCAGCAGGATCCGGCGCCACGCTATCATGCCCGAAGTGCCGCCATCGTACTTGCCAGCATGTATCCCGAGGCAAAGGTGCTACTGGGAACGGCTACGCCATCGATGGAGAGTTACTACAATGCGCAGCAGGGCAAGTATGGACTGGTGGAACTGAAGACGAGATTCAAGGACATCCAGTTGCCGGAGATTCAGGTGGTGGATGTGAAGGACCTTCGCCATAGAAAGATGATGACGGGGGCTTATTCGCCACAGTTGCTGGCTGCGGTGAGGGAGGCGTTGAAGAATGGTGAGCAAGCCATCCTCTTCCAAAACCGAAGGGGATTTGCACCGATGATAGAGTGCAAGGTGTGCGGATGGGTTCCGAAATGCAAGAACTGTGATGTTTCGCTCACCCTGCATAAGAGCATCAACCTGCTGACCTGCCATTACTGCGGATTCACCTATCCCGTGCCTACGGTATGTCCTAACTGCGGTAGTACGGAACTGATGGGACGAGGCATCGGAACGGAACGCATAGAAGACCAGATAGCTGAGATATTCCCAGAGGCACGTATCGCCCGCATGGACCTGGATACCACCCGTACGCGCAATGCCTACGAGCGACTGATCAGCGATTTCTCATCGGGAAAGACCAATCTTCTGATAGGTACGCAGATGATATCCAAGGGGCTCGACTTTGATAAAGTGAGGGTAGTGGGTATTCTGAATGCCGACTCGATGCTGAACTATCCTGACTTCAGAGCCTACGAGCATGCCTTCATGATGATGGCGCAGGTGAGCGGAAGAGCCGGAAGAAAGGGCAAGCGGGGACTCGTGATTCTGCAAACCAAGAATCCTACGCTTCCTATCATCAGTCAGGTGGTACACAATGATTATGATGCCCTCTTCAAGGGCATCCTGGAAGAGAGAAGAATGTTTCATTATCCACCGTTCTTCCATCTTATCAACGTGTTCCTGAAACATAAGAACGAGAAGATTTGCCAGCAGGCAAGTCTGGAACTCGGCAAGACGCTGAGAAGCTGGTTTGGCGAAAGAGTGCTCGGACCGGATAAGCCGGCTGTGGCACGTGTAAAGACAATGAATATCCGCAAGATTGTCATCAAGCTGGAGAATGGTATCGACCAGAAGAAGGTGCGCGAATATCTGAAGTATGCCCAGCAGATGATGGCAAAAGATCCGAGGTATGGAGCTTTGCAGATATATTATGATGTGGATCCGCAATAATCAGACAGATGATTGCTGCTACAAAATAAAAAAATGGCTATCCCAATCGAAAGAGAGGGATAGCCTTTTTTGCATGTTTGTAGTTATGACTGATCTATTATGTTTAGGAAACATAAGTCTAATTCTACTTTTTTCAACCTCTTCTTTAGAAGTTGATGTCGAGACCTACCGCAAACACATTGTTGTTACGGGTGTAGTCAGAGGTGTAGTTGATGCTCTTGTCTGCACTGAGCTGAACATTCTCTGAGGTCTTCTTATGCTGATAGAATGTGTGGAAGTAAGCCACGTTCAAATCCATCTTCTTGTTGATGTGGTAAACACCACCGACGGCAGCAGAGTTAGAACCAACAACGAATGACTTGTCATCCATATACTCATCGCTCAAGCCATAGTTGGTGTTCTGCCAACCTGTACTCAAGGTAATCTTCTTGTTGACATCCACCTCAACACCTGCGTTGTACTCCAAGGTACCACGGTCCAATTTCTCCTGACGATTGTTGTATGATGTAGCGTGCTTGTCGTCGAACCAGTGGAAACCTACGTTTACGCGTACGGCATTTACAGGGCTGTAACCTACACCAAGTGCCAGGTATGCAGGAATATCGCCTGCAATCTTCTTACCATCTGCGTATTCGCCGATAGCCTTATCAAGCTTGGTGTCGAACTGGGTCTTCAACTGACCCATTGCTCCCTGGATGGTGGCGTTATTCAAGATAGCATCAGCAGCCTGCTCAGGTACACCGCCTGCGATGTAAGCATTGCGGAGGTTGTCAGGAAGGTTACCGATACTAGGTACCTGGTTTACTGATTTGTTCTTCAGGCGAATGCGAGTCTTGAACTCGTATTTAGCTGCGAAGTTCCACTTGCCAGTCTTGAAATCCACACCAATAATAGGAGTAAAGCCCACACCGCTCTGGTCACAGCTCAACTCAATGTTGGCAGCTGTTTCCTTGGTTGGGTCGAGCACCTTATAGAGAGGCATGTTGCCAACCTTGATATCTTCTACATATCCGTAGTAGTTAGTAGATGCATAGATACCACGTACACCTGCGAATGCGCTGAAGTTGTCGCTGAACTTATAGGCTGCACCCAGAGAGAGACCATAGTAGTACTGGCGACCGTGCATATAGCTGTTGTAGCTATATTTGCCTTCCTTTCCGAAGTTCTTATCGCTGGTGAAAACGGCAGGAATACCATACTGCGCTGCAACCTGATCAACAGCACCTGCTAACTGGCAGGCAGCCAAGGCAGTTTCGGCAACAATCTTCTCGAAAGAGCCCAATCCATCATCGAAGGTACACTTTCCGCCGCCACCTGTAAGGGCGAAGCCTGCCTGGAGTGACCATCTGCCTTTATTATAAGCATACTGGAAAGAAGGGATGACAGGCGCAAACGCCTTACCCTTGAACTCGCGTGGAGTAGTAGGATTGTTCACATTGTTAG
>ERZ1026868.1761-NODE-1761-length-10767-cov-4.067681_pt1 | contig 10767 bp, 11 predicted proteins | sample MGYA00380164_ERZ1026868 | MGnify/ENA primary metagenome ERZ1026868 (study PRJEB33269, sample SAMEA4719800) | human gut metagenome | biome: human-associated habitat; feature: organic feature; material: feces | place: Cameroon | collected 2013-10 ... | reverse complement strand
GCGTATATGGATTATGCGATGATTTTTTGTCTGTAGTTTTATTGGTGATTAGTATCAGAACATCTGAAAATCCGTCTGACCGTCAGGCATTACTATCGCCTTTCCGTTTATTCCAAAGACCCTTTGGATATTTTCCGTGGTCAGCACATCTACAGGCTTGCCCTCCGCAACGATATTTCCGTCAAGGAGAAGATATATCCTGTCACAGTAATGCGCCGCCAGGCGCAGGTCGTGAAGCACGGTAAGCACAGTTTTTCCGCTGTTTTTAAGATAATCCAGCAGGAAAAGCTGATGCTTTATATCCAGATGATTTGTTGGTTCGTCCAGTATCATTGTCTCAGTGTTCTGGGCAATGGCACGGGCAAGGATAACACGCTGCTTTTCGCCGCCCGAAAGGCTCAGGTATCCTCTTTCGGAAAGTCCCGACATACCCACGGTCTCAAGGGCTTTTGCCACAGCGTCCCTGTCCTCCTGTCCGCAGCTTTCGGTAAGCCTTTTGCCCGCATAGCGTCCCATAAGCACTACCTCTTCGACTGTATAGTCAAAGCAGGCTTCATGCTCCTGTGCCACTACGGAGACTCGCTTTGCCATCTCCTTGTTGCTCATGGCAAGGACATTTTCGCCGTCAAGGGTTATCTCGCCGCTGTCGGGCTTGGCAAGCTTGTAGATATTCTTGAGTACAGTGGATTTTCCGCTGCCGTTGGGTCCCATTATGCCCACAAACTCCTTGTCTTTGACATTGAAGGACACACCGTTCAGTATCTTATAATTACCGACAGAATATTTCAGGTCGTTTACTGTAAGCATATTATCACTTTCCGAATTCGTATCTGCGCTTTCTGACCATCCACAGGAAAAGCGGACCGCCGAACAGCGCTGTAAGTATTCCCACAGGAAGCTCCGCAGGGGCGCAGACAAGCCTTGCGGCAACGTCCGCCCATATCATGAAGATGCTTCCGCACAGGAGCGAAAGGGGTATGACCTTTGAATGATCCGCACCCGTTACCGAGCGGACGATGTGGGGAACGATAAGTCCCACAAATCCGATACAGCCGCTGACCGCAACGGCTGCGGAGGTAAGCACGGCGGTGATGAAGATTAGCAGCTTTCTTACTGCGTTTACGTTTACGCCCAGTGTTATAGCCGAGCTGTCGCCCATCATCATAGCGTTCAGGGGGCGGGCGAATATCATCATTACCACAGCAGACGGTATCAACACCGCATATGTGATTATAAGGTCAGACCATTCTGCACTGCCGAGGCCGCCCAGCATCCAGAATGTTGCCTGCCGCACCTGCGCATCGCTGGGGGCGGTATAGACGATGAAGTTTGTCAGCGCACGGAATATGGCAGACACAGCCACGCCCACAAGCACCAGCCTGATAGGCGTAATGTCGCCGCCGCTTCTTGACAGTGTATAGACGATGATTATGGAAAGGAGCGCTCCCACGAACGAGCCGAAGGATATGCTCATCTTTCCCCAGGGAAGGACTACCGAGGCGATTATGGCAAGCACCGCACCTGCGGAGGCTCCGCTGGAAATACCCAGCACATAAGGCTCCGCCAGGGGGTTTTTTGTAAATGCCTGCATTCCTACACCAGAAAGGGTAAGTCCGCCGCCTACAGCCAGTCCCAGCAGAACTCTCGGTATTCTTATGAACCACACGATGTTCTGCGTTCCTGTTTTGATGTCGTCGATATTTCCGCTGCCGAAAAGCTTGTTGAAGATTATCCGCCACACATCTCTGAACGGGATATTTACAGGTCCCAGACTGATTCCTGCAATGACGGAGAACACCAGCAGCACTGCCAGTATCACACAGCAAAGTCCCGTGTGTTTGCGCACAAAATTACTGAAGCCTTTCATTATTCTTCTTCAAAGCACTCGGGGTGGCAAGCCTTGGCGAACTTCTCGATAGTATCGGCTGTCATGGAGCTTGCAAAGGACTCGCAGAGTGTAACGGAGATAATTCTGTCATTCTTGATAGCGCTGATATCAGCAAGAGCGGGGTCGTCCTTGAGCTGAGAAAGCTTCTCTTCAAGGGAATGAGAGCCGTAGTCGTTGATGATGATGACCTCGGGGTCACGCTCGATAACGGACTCCCAGCTTACGGTTGCCCATGTGGTGTCCATATCAATGAAGATGTTCTCACCGCCTGCGTGACGGATAAGCTGTGCGGTGAAGTTGTTGCCGCAGGTGTAAGGGCCGTCATCTGCAAGGTAATCAAATACGAAAACTCTAACAGGCTCAGTGCCTTCGATCTTCTTTTCAACCTCGGCAACCTTTTCCTTCATGCCGTTAACGACCTCTTCCGCACGATCCTCTACCTGAAAAATTCTGCCCAGGTTGTAGAAATCCTGATAAACGTCGTCAAGGTCAGCGCCCAGCTTGTAGCCCTCGATAGAGGAAAGAGACATTATGCCGTAGCTTGAAAGGGTGTCGTGAGTGGTGTTGTTCTTCTCGCTGAATGCGCTGCTTCTGCCGTAAACAAAGTCGGGAGAAAGGTCAAGTATAGCTTCCAGGGAAGGCTGCTTCTCGGAAAATTCGGGGATAGCCTCATATTCCTCTCTGTAAAGGGGATTTACACGGGAGTTATTGCTGCAGGTACCAACGATCTTGTCGCCAAGACCCAGAGCCATAAGCTCATCGCCGACGTTAACGTTTGTGGAAAGCACAGTCTCGGGAACCTTTGTAAAGGTAACTACCTGGTCGTCCTTTGTAACAAGCTCAAAGGGGAAGCCGCTCTCGGTGCTGACCTCGGCAGCCTCTGTGTCTGCTTCGGTGTCGGCAGCTGCGTCCGATTCTGTTGTGTCAGCGGCTGTTGTGTCGGCAGATGCGTCCGTTACAGCCTCCGAAGCTGCTGATGTGCCGGAAGCGGCAGTGTTCTCAGATGAACAGCCTGCTGCGGACAATACCATTCCCAGTGCAAGCACAAACGACGCCGCAGCCTTTATCCTTCTCTTTTCCATAAAAAAACTCTCCTCTCGGTATTATCAAAAAAGCGTGCCCCGCACATCGGGACACGCTTTGAAAAGCCATATCATACGGCATCTGCCAACAGGCAAAGCAACCCCATAGGAAAGCTTCTCTGTACGGCAAGACCGAGAAAGAGCAAGTTCGGGCGTGACCTCCGGTGACGGCAGAGGCACCGCTTTCCTTCCACGTATCTGACTTATCCCCAAAGGGCTTCACAGTGACCCACTCGCTGAGACTTGCCGACGAAAGCCGTCCGCTCACTCAATTCCGTGTTCTGCCGAATGCGGCAGATGAAGAAAAACGTTATATTTTGATTTGATGGTTTTATTATATACCCCCTGCTAACAGCTTGTCAATGCGGAATACCACAGAAAAAGCCGTATATTTCCACCCGATACTTGTTTATTTTGCAAAAAAGTCTCAAACCTTATGCACGCTGTAAAGACTATATATGAACATTTGGTTTAGTTTATAGATAAAACTTATTGCAAAGCAGCAATTTTGCAAGTTTTACGTCTTGAAAATTCATTTTCACACATAAGTCCATTCAAGCTCCGCTCCCTGCAAAATCTCTCTTTTTATCACCAAAACACCGCAGTGCTTGACATTTGTTGAAAATATGCTATAATGTCAATATGATTTCCCGCTGACAATGGAAAGGTCGGCGGATATTGAGAGGATTGGTAAAAAATGAAAAAGAACAGAATTGCTGCGCTCCTTATTGCCGCAATGACCGCTGTTTCCATGACTGCCTGCGGCAATACCGCTTCCGACAGTACAAGCGAAACAACTGCTGAGATCTCCGCCGCTGAGGAAACTCCCGCTGAGGAGCCATCTGCTGAAGATACTTCAGCAGAAACTTCAGAAGAAACCTCCGAAGCTGCCGAGGACGGCGTTAAGGTGGTAAACGACAGAGAGGGCGGAACTGTCGAGATCAAGGGTGAGATAAACACCATCGTTTCAGGTGCTCCCTCCGTTACCGAGATACTGGTAGGTCTTGGCCTTGGCGACAAGATAATCGCTGCTGACGCTTATTCCGCTGATGTTGAGGGCATTGACCCCTCCATATGCACTCTTGACTTCTACAATCTTGATATTGAAGCCATTGCTGCCATGAACCCCGACGCTGTTATCATCAACGGCATTTCCATGACAGGTGCGGACGATCCTTACTCCGCTCTCAAGGACGCAGGCGTTCAGGTGCTTTACGTTCCCTCTTCCGAGTCCGTTCAGGGCGTTATGGACGATATCAGATTTATTGCTGAATGCACAGGCACTGATGACAAGGCTGATGAGCTGCTTATGGGTATGTCCGATGTCATTGCCGAGGTGGTTGAGCTTTCTCAGAACATTACCGAAAAGAAGAAGGTTTATTTTGAGGTTTCCGCAGCTCCCTATATGTACACCTGCGGTTCCGACACATTTGCAGATGATATCCTTGACCTTATCGGCGCAGAGAACATCTACAGCTCCGAAAGCGGCTGGATAAACAACACCGATGAAAGCGTTATCGCTGCCGATCCCGATGTTATCATCACCAGCGTTAAGTATGACGGCTATGACTACAACGAGATCTACAGCAGAGAGGGCTGGGAGAACATTTCTGCTATAAAGAATCATCAGGTATATCAGGTAGAGCCTAACCCCGTAAGCAGACCTTCCCAGAACGTTGTTGAGGGTATCCGCATTATGGCTCAGATCATTTATCCCGATGTTTACAGCGATCTCGGCGGTGCTGACCTTGAGTCCCATATCGTTGAGGCAGGCAGTGAAGAAACTGCTGAAGCAGAAGCTGAGACTGAACTCGACGCTGCTGCATAATTTTGCTTAAAAACAAGAATAATATAAAGCGCACAGATGAAAGGAATGAGTGTATGTACCGCAAGAGGCATTTTCCTATAGTCTGTGCGCTTTTTTGCGCCGTTGTTTCAATAGTGCTGGGTATCGGAATAGGCTCGGTGAACATCTCCCCAGGTGAAATTTTCACCGCCATAGGCGTTCGTTTCTTCGGGGCGCAGCTGCCCGAGAATATGCCCATCACCACCGTGAACATCATCACAGACATAAGAATGCCAAGGGTTGTGCTGGCATTTCTCTCGGGAGCTGCCCTGTCCGCCAGCGGTGCGGCGGTGCAGTCGGTGCTGCGCAATCCCCTTGCCTCCCCCTACACCCTGGGCGTTTCCAGCGGAGCTTCATTCGGCGCCGGGCTTGTAATCGCAGCAGGATTTACATTTCTGGGGCAGTTCACCCTTGCAGCGGCAGGTCTTGTGTTCGCCCTGCTGACCATGTTTGCGGCGGTGGCGTTCACCTCCCGCATCGACAAGAATTTCGAGAGCAGCACCATTGTCCTTACGGGAATGGTACTGTCCCTTTTCATCAGCGCCATAGTGAACATTATGGCAAATCTGGCAGGGGAAAAATACAAGCAGATACTAAAATGGCAGACAGGCAGCTTTTCGGGCCGTGGCTGGAGCAGCTGCGCAGTGGTGGCGGTGGTTTCCGCAGTCTGCATTTTCATTTATATGCGCCGCTCCAAGGAGCTTGACCTTATGAGCTTCGGCGATGAGCAGGCTGCTTCCGCAGGCATTGACCCCGCAGGCACAAGGCGCTTTCTGCTGATAATAATGTCCGTCCTTACGGGAACGGCAGTGGCATTTTCGGGCGTTATCGGCTTTGTGGATATGATAGCTCCCCAGATAGTCCGCCGCATATTCGGCGCAAAGCACAGCGTTGTTATACCCATGTCCGCAGTGGTGGGCGGCACATTCATGGTCATCTGCGACATTGCCGCAAGAACGGTGACTGCCCCCTCCGAGCTGCCTGTTGGTACGGTCACGGCGCTTGTGGGTGCACCGTTTTTCGCCTACGTATTCTTCAAAAAAAGGAGGAACAGCCAATGACGCTCCTTAAAGCGGAAAATATCTCCTGCGGATACGGCAGCGGCGATATTGTAAGCGGTGTTTCTCTTGAGCTGAAAAGCGGCGAGATATTGTCCGTTGCGGGGAAAAACGGCTGCGGAAAGACCACTTTGCTGCGCTGCCTGTGCGGGATAATAAAGCCAACTTCGGGTCATATTGAGATAGAGGACGAGGACATCTCACCGCTTATGGGCAAAAACAGGCGGGAGCTTGCCAAAAAGATAGCCCTTTTCTCCCAGACCTCCGCAGGGGGAGCATTCGGGTCATATACCGTTTTCGATACGGTGATGATGGGCCGATACCCCTATATGACAGGCGCATTCGCCTCGCCCGGGGCGGAAGATGTGCGGACAGTAAAGGAATGTATGGAGAAAACTAAGATATCAGACCTGTCATCACGGTATATCGGCGAGCTTTCGGGCGGTCAGCTCCAGAGAGTGTTTCTGGCAAAGACCTTTGCACAGCAGCCGAAAATAATATTGCTGGACGAGCCTGCAAACCACATCGACATTTCGGGTCAGCCCGAGCTTATAGCGCTTATGCGTGACTGGACAGCCTCGGGAGGCGCTGCTGTGGCAGTTTTCCATGACCTGAGCCTTTGTGCTGCCGCCTCGGACAGAATGATGCTTATGGACAGCGGAAAAAAGATTGCAGAGGGCAGCTGTCGTGACATTTGCAGGAGCGACAAAATATCGCAGATATACGGCTTTGATGTGCCGTCATATATGAAAAAGATGCTTTCATTCTGGTCGGAATGAAAGCATCTTTTTTATTCTTCTTCCTTTACATAAAAAAGCTTGGCAATAAGCGAGTTCAGCGCCGCTTCATCGGGATAGAACTCCATAAATTCTTCTCCCACCACGGCTTCGCCCTCCATGGCATATATCTCGCCCAGCTCATACTCCCCTGCCTTTTTCGCCAGCTCTTGGAGCTTGCTGACGGTGCAGTCGGAGATCATATAGCCTGTAAGGCTTGTCATAACATCAACGGAAAAGCTGTCATCGCCGTCCAAACGCTTTCGTGCCTTGCTAAAGAAAGCGTTCATATATTCACGCTGCCTTGCCATTCGTGACAGGTTGCTGTTGTCGCCAACGCCTATTCTTCCACGGACATAGTGGAGAGCCTGCTCGCCTTTGAGCGTAACAGTCTCGCCCTTTATGAGAGTATGGTCATAGTCGCCGAAATCGTCAAGGACAGTTACCTCAATACCGCCCACCAGGTCGTTCAGCACAGGCACAGCGTCCATTGTGACAGACATATAGTGATCTACCTTTATGCCGCCCAGCAGTCCCGAAACAGCTTCTGCCGTGTTAAGGCAGCTCTGCTCCCTGCCGTTGCCGTAGGTATGGGCAAGGGCTATCTGCTCGGTGACGGTATTTATCCTCTGTCCCGCAACGCCCAGAACACCAACCTTGACCATGGTGTCACGGTTTATCTGGATTATGTTGCATGTCTTTTGCTCATCGTCCAGCACCAGCAGCAGGAGCATATCCGCCTGCTGGTCATTGTCGTATGAGGTGTCATCAATATCGCTCTCGAACTTGTCAAGACCCATTATAAGAAAAGTCTGGATATTCTTGTTGAGAACATATTTTTCCCCGTCCACGGTGATATTTGCAGTAGTTCCCGCAGTGTTCTCCCCAAGAAAAGTGCCTTGGCGCTTTTCCCATAAATTCAGGATCACCAAGGCAGCAATAAAGATCAGTACACACACGAGAACCACGACCGCATACTTACGTATGCGTGACTTATCGGTTTCTCTTGTTTTATTCATAATAATTTATCAGGCTGAAATTATTCAGCGTCTTCCTCTGTAGTGTCGATAACGATAGCGTAAGCAGCAGCCTTCTTGGTCTTGAATACCAGCTTGCCGTTAGCATTTACCTTAGCGTCCTTTACAACGCTCCACTCGCCGTTGGAGTAGCAGAGAAGTGCAACGAACTTGTCAAGGTTGGGAGCCTTTACTCTTACTCTTGTGCCGCTTTCCTTATTCTTGGGAAGTACGGAATAGAAGATATCGCTTACAGCGAGATCGGAAACGTCAAGACCCTGCTCCTCAGCAATATCGGCAATATCCTCGGTAAGCTCGGTAAGGTCGGTGTGCTTCTTTACATCATTGTAGCACTTTATAAACTCTCTTCTCTGCTTTGCAGTAAGAGAAGAACGCTTGGAATAGCCCACTGCTCTGTACTTGTCCTGCTCCTCGTTCTTTGCAGCTGTTCCTGTCTGATCTGTGGAGGTGGAAGGAGTGGTTGTGCCTGCGGTTGCGGAGCCTGATGTGGAAGTATCAGCCTCGGGACCGTGATGTGAGGGGCTGTAAACAATTTCGCCGTTAGCGGCAAATGCGCTTGCGGAGCATACGAAGGTTGCGGCAACAGCCATAACAAATGCTAATATCTTTTTAGTTTTCATCGTTCATTTTCCTTTCTGTATTTCATTTTTATGTAAGTTAAGAGCCTCAGAGTCCAAGCAGGGCATTTCCCGTTTCGGTAATGCGCTCGACATAAGACCTGCCAAGCTTTTTCTCTATATGCTCATATGCGCTGCCAATAGCAGGAGGGCGCTCGGTAAGATTATGGCAGTCCGACCCCAGCAGATGTATAAAACCGCTGCGGAGCAGGCGCATTGCCTTTCCTCTTGTTACCACGCTGTTGAAAAACGAAGCATTGGACTGTATCACAACTCCGTTTTCAATGAGCCTCCATATATTTTCCTTTTTCTGCCTTGGGAGAGAGCGCTCGATGTGAGCTATGACCACCGTTATCCCCGAGCAGGAAATATTAAGGACCTCGCTTATCATATACTCGCTCCATGCTGACAAGGGCATTTCCAGCAGCAATGTGCCGCTGTCCCCGATGCAAAGAGAGTCAAGACCTTCAAGTGAGCTGATGCCCGAATAATAGGCGACCTCCGCTCCCAAAAGTATCCTTGGGGCTTTAGACTCCTTTTCCAGCGCCTCCGCCAGACTTTCGTAAGCCCTCTGCCGCCTTGACAAAAACTTCTCCAAGGATACCCTGTCGGCGTAAAAATGGGGAGTTGCCGCCACGGTATCAATGCCCTGATCTATGAGCATATCTATGAGCCCCATACTCATTCGGAGGTTTTTGCTGCCGTCGTCAATGCCGGGAAGTATATGACTGTGAATATCTATCATATGTATCTCAGCTTTCGGTCACGGTCTCAGCGCTTGGAAGCTCCTCGCTCTCAGGCTGCTGATAATAATAGGATTTATATTTGCCGTACTTGCCGTATTTTCCGTAGGCTGTCTTTTCGTCCTTGGCGTTGTTCATAACGCAGCCAAGCACGTTTACGTTGGAGAGCTTCAGCTGTCTTACGCAGTTATCAAGCTCACGCTTCTCAACATATTCCTCACGGACAACAAGTATCATGCCCGATATAAGCTTTGATATTGCAAGAGCATCTGTTACCACATTTACGGGGGGCAGGTCAATGATTATGTAATCGAACCTGTCTGCCATCATGTGCAGCATTTTCTCCATCTTTGCGGAACCAAGCAGCTCAGAGGGGTTGGGAGGGATATTTCCCGACATCATAACGTACCAGTTTTCGTGTATATTGGTCTTATACACCTTGGTATCGCCGCCCTGGAGGAAATCCGTAAGTCCCGGCTGATTCTTGTATCCCAGCTTCTTTGCGATACTGGGGAGACGAAGGTCGCCGTCTATGAGCAGTACAGTCTTTCCGTCCTCTGCAAGAGCATAGGCAAGATTTATAGCAGTTGTGCTCTTTCCCTCGCCTCTTACCGAGCTTGTAACGCCGATTATGGGGCATTTCAGGTCATCGGGAAGGACAAAGTTAAGATTTGTACGCAGCATCTTGTACTGTTCCTTGGCAATGAAGCTAAGGTTCTGGTGCAGCGTTTTTTTATCGGTAACAGCAAGCTGGTGCTTTTTTGTTTTCGCCATTATTTTATATTACCCGCCTTATCCATTCATTTTCACATTGCAGCCTTACTTGCCGTAAGAAGCATAGTAGCCGTATTTGCTCTTGCCCGAGCCTGAATCCACCAGATCGGGTACCTTTGCAAGCACTGGGAAGCCATAGGTCTGGAGAACGTAATCCTCATCGTGGATAGTGTTGTCCATAATGGCAAGCAGAGCGATTATGAATATGGAGACCGCAGCACCTATGAACATACCCATTGCGGTATATTTTGTAATGCTGGGAGAGACCTTCTGAAGATCGGGAACACCTGCATCAACGACTTCCATTGAGGTTCCGTTGATGATAACGGCAATTCTCTTGGGAAGCACCTCTGCAATGCAGTTTACTATCTTTGCAGCCTCGTAAGGGTCAGTGGAAGTTACCTTTACGCTCATGATCTCGGTGTTGTTTACAGGGCCTGCCTCGATCATCTGACTGAGCTGCTCGTATGTATATGGCACCTGAGACCTTTCAATGACCTCTTCAAGAGTGGTGCGGTTGTTGAGAATAATGGTGTAGGTCTTTACAAGGCTCTGTGCAGCAGTGATCTCGGAAGAGCTGATACTGAAGCTTGTATTGCCCACGCTGATGGAGCTGTTGTTTACATAAAGAAGTATTGACGAAGAATACTTGGGCTGGATTATGAAAGCCGAGTAGGCAAAGCCTATAGCCGCCGCCGCAATAGCTGCCAGCACAACTATCCAAGCTCTGTGCCAGACGCACTTTGCAAGGTACAGCAGGTCTATCACATAATAATCGTTATCCGTTGCTTTATCGGTCATGGAAGTTTCATTTCTCCTTTTGATTGGCGTATGATAATGTCCTAACAATACAGTCTGCACGTAATGTTCGGATTTAGTATAACATATTATTAACAAAAAATCAAGCTATATCGACAAAAATAATGACTGCAATTTTGCTGATTTT
>ERZ1026868.1760-NODE-1760-length-10770-cov-5.472515_pt1 | contig 10770 bp, 4 predicted proteins | sample MGYA00380164_ERZ1026868 | MGnify/ENA primary metagenome ERZ1026868 (study PRJEB33269, sample SAMEA4719800) | human gut metagenome | biome: human-associated habitat; feature: organic feature; material: feces | place: Cameroon | collected 2013-10 ... | reverse complement strand
CAGTTAAATTATCCATATAATAGAATAGAAAAGTGCAACTAGTTGCAAAAATCTATTCCAGGGAGAAAATATATGGATATTCGCAGAGATTTCTATTTGGAAAAGTTAATAAAAAGAAAGAGCAATGGATTAATCAAGGTGATTACCGGTATTCGAAGATGTGGTAAGTCTTATCTGCTGAATAACATTTTCTATCATCATTTGTTAGATTCCGGTGTGGAAGCAGACCATATTATACGGTTTGCCTTTGATTCTGCGGATGATCTTTACCTGATCGGTGAAAGTCTTATTCAGATCGAAAAGGAACAGCGGGGTGTGGATCCGGAGAAATTTATGGCATATATTCGGTCGAAAACTACAGGAGAGGGAATATATTATCTGCTGTTGGATGAAATTCAGATGCTGGATTGTTTTGAGGCTGTTTTGAATGGATACCTTCGCAAAGAGAATATTGATGTGTTTGTGACGGGAAGTAACGCAAAACTGTTGTCAAAGGATATTGCTACGGAATTTGCAGGCAGGGGTGATGAAATTCATATGTACCCTCTCAGCTTTGCTGAATTTATGTCTGTTCATAACGGAGATAAATATACCGGGTTATCTGAATATATGCTTTACGGTGGAATTCCATTAGTGGTTCTGCGGGATGGTGCCGGGGATAAGGCAACAGCGCTGCAGAATTTATTTAACGAAATTTATATCCGTGATATTACGAAACGGAATCGTATAAAGAATATTGGGGAATTGGAAGATCTGCTAAATATTCTTTCCTCTGCGATCGGTTCGTTGACCAATCCGGAAAAACTAAAGAACACTTTTAAAACCGTGAAGAAATCTAAAATTACTTCTGCAACCATAAAGAAATATTTGGATTACTTTGAAGATTCTTTTTTGATAGAGTCAGCACAGCGTTATGATATTAAGGGAAAGTCATATATAGAGACTCCTAAGAAATATTATTTTTCTGATTTGGGGCTTCGGAATGCCAGAATTAATTTCCGGCAGTTGGAGCAGACACATTCCATGGAAAATGTAATCTATAACGAACTCCGGATGCGGGGATATAGTGTGGATGTAGGTGTTGTCCCTATCGCAGAAAAAGATTTGGAAGGAAAGGTAAACCGCAGGCAGCTGGAAGTGGATTTTGTATGCAATCTTGGTTCTGCCAGATATTACATTCAATCGGCATATTCTCTTCCGGATGAAACAAAGCGGACGCAGGAAATCCGACCGTTCCGGAAGATTGATGACTCTTTTAAGAAAATTGTCATTACAAAAGATATTGTGCAGCCATATTATGATGAATATGGTATTCTGACAATCAATATTTATGATTTCCTGTTGAATCCGGAATGCTTGCAAGGTTAAAGATAACAAGATCAGAAACAAATAAGAAACGGTCGTAACCGGGTTAAGATACCACCTGGTTACGACCGTTTGTCTTACCGATATATAATTTCTCATCAGCTTCTTTTAATAATGTATGAACATCTTTGTCAGACTCACAGACCAGTCCGAAGGTCATATTTATCTTCACGTGTTGCCCCTCGTAGAGTGTATCCAGTTCGTGGATTTTGTCCATGAGAAGCTCCAACTGTTTCCGTGCTTCTGCAAGATCTACATTTTCAAATACCAGTAGAAATTCCTCACCACCCCAACGCGCGGCAAAGCCACGGCGCCACATATGCTGCTTTAGCAGGGCAGAAACATTTTTCAGCACGGCATCCCCGCATTCATGACCGTAGGTATCGTTAACCTTTTTGAAAAAGTCAATGTCTCCGATGGCGAGCGCAAAAGAATGGCGGGAGGATTGGGCTTCCTCGAAGATCTGGCGCAGCTTTTTTTCCCCGCTGCGTCGGTTGTACAGCTCGGTCAGGGCATCCTGCTCGATCATGGTACGAAGAGAGCGCTGCATGGACAAGGCACAGCGACCGATATCACCTAATTCATCACTGCGTTTTGTTACGGAATGATCCAGTGTGGCGTTCAGATTCCCGGAGGCTACCTCCGACAGGAAGCTGTGAATATGGAGTAATACAGCCACGAATCTTCTGGTGTAAAAATAGATGCAGACAGCCACGAGAGCCACAAAACCGATGATCAGCCATGTCAGTGGATAGACATAACGTTGAATGGATTGAGATACGGCGGCACTGGATTTTCCTATAAAAAGCATGCCAACTATGCTGCCGTCCTGATTGCGGACAGGACTATAATAGGAAAAATAAGTCTTTCCATTGATCAGAGTGTTGATATAAAAATGATCTTCACCGGTATTCAGGACATCACGGATCACCACATCCGGAGCACCGGAGCCGACAATGCGGTCACCCTGGGCGTTATACAGAGTCGTCAGAATGCGGGTATCCTGATAGAACAGGGTGATGTCCAGTCCGGTATCCTCTTTGAATTGATCAAATAGAGAATATTCACGGGTGATATCTACATCGCCCTTATACAGAAGGTAGGCAACATCACCTTCCAGCCGGTAATCGCCGGGATAGGCAGCGTTCAGAAGTGTAGTGGCACTTTTGGTGGCATCATACAATTCACGTTCCACTTCCTGATACATAATTTTTGTGAACCATTGGGAAGTGAAAAATAACATGACGATCCCCAGCGTCAGCAGGGGAATCAGGCCGATCGCCTGCAGAGTATATGATATTTTACCGCCGCTTCTTTTCGGCGTATTTTGCGTATTTTCCATAGAATCGCTGTCCCTTCCGGTAAGATCGGTACACATATCAGTCTTAAAATAATTATATGAAATAAATGTCGGAAAAGCAAGAAAGAAAAGCTTTCTAAGCAAATCATAACATCCGGCTTGACAACGCAAAAAAATGAGATATATAATAGCGGTATATCAAAAATGCATTGACGAAGAGAGTAACTTTTCCGCAGAAAGGCAAAGCGAGCCGGTGATGGTGAGAGACCGGTGCGAGTAAGGAAAAAGTGAAAATCACTTCTGAGCTGTCAGAACAAAAGCCCAGGTCAGTAGTTCTGAACGGAATCCCGCCGTTACCGGGAAGCATATCACTCCTGTGAGATTACACATGTGGAATCGTATGGGAAGTATGTTGTAAGAGGTGGTTAACGAATGCATGAGCTTCGTCCTGTTACGGGACGGAGCTTTTTTGATACTATTCAGGAAAGCATCGAAACTGCGATTTTGTGAATGAGGCGCTGAATAGTATGATGCTGTAATAAGAAAAGAAAGGAAGCGCACTATGTACAAGCAGGTACCCACAAGCCTGAATTTCGTAGACCGTGAGAAAGCTGTCGAGAAATTTTGGGAAGACAACAACATTTTCAAAAAAAGTATGGAACACCGTAAGGAAGGCGAGACCTATACCTTCTACGACGGACCGCCTACCGCCAACGGTAAGCCCCACATCGGTCATGTAGAGACCCGTACCATCAAGGATATGATCCCCAGATACCGTACCATGAAGGGATATATGGTTCCCCGTAAGGCAGGCTGGGATACCCACGGACTTCCCGTAGAGCTGGAAGTTGAGAAGCTGCTGGGTCTGGATGGCAAGGAGCAGATCGAGGAATACGGTCTGGCACCTTTCATCGACAAATGTAAAGAGAGCGTCTGGAAATACAAGGGAATGTGGGAAGATTTCTCCCGTACTGTTGGTTTCTGGGCTGACATGGATAACCCTTATGTTACCTACGATGACAACTTCATCGAGTCCGAATGGTGGGCACTGAAGACCATTTGGGATAAGGGACTTCTGTACAAGGGCTTCAAGATCGTTCCTTACTGCCCTCGCTGCGGAACCCCGCTGTCCAGCCACGAAGTGGCACAGGGCTATAAGGCAGTCAAAGAGCGTTCCGCTATCGTACGTTTCAAGGTAAAGGGCGAGGATGCATATTTCCTGGCATGGACCACCACCCCCTGGACTCTTCCTTCCAACGTGGCACTGTGCGTGAACCCGGAGGAGACCTACCTGAAGGTGAAGGCTGCCGATGGTTATACCTATTATATTGCGAAGGAACTGGCAGACAAGGTACTGGGACGTCTTGCAGAAGAAGGCAAGGATGCTTACGAAGTACTGGAGACTTATGTTGGTAAGGATCTGGAGTACAAGGAGTATGAGCCTCTGTACAAGTGTGCGGGAGATGCCGCCAAGAAGCAGAAGAAAAAGGCACATTTCGTAACCTGCGACGGTTATGTAACCATGACCGACGGTACCGGTATCGTTCATATCGCACCTGCCTTCGGTGAAGACGACAGCCGTATCGGACGTAATTACGAGCTGCCCTTCGTACAGTTCGTAGACGGCAAGGGTGATCTGACCGCAGAGACCCCTTATGCAGGAAAATTCGTAAAAGATGCAGATCCTCTGGTACTTAAGGATCTGGATGCAGAGGGCAAGCTGTTCGATGCACCGAAGTTCGAGCATGATTATCCCTTCTGCTGGAGATGTGATACTCCGCTGATCTATTATGCAAGAGAGTCCTGGTTCATCAAGATGACCGCTGTGAAGGATGATCTGGTACGTAATAATAAGACCATCAACTGGATCCCCGCTTCTATCGGTGAGGGACGTTTCGGCAACTGGCTGGAGAATATTCAGGACTGGGGCGTATCCCGTAACCGTTACTGGGGTACTCCGTTAAATATCTGGGAGTGCGAATGCGGACATCAGCATTCCATCGGCAGCCGTGAAGAGCTGTACAAGATGAGCGGCAATGAGAAGGCGAAGACCGTAGAATTCCATCGTCCTTACATCGACGAGATCACCATCACCTGCCCCGAGTGCGGCAAGCAGATGAAGCGTGTTCCCGAGGTGATCGACTGCTGGTTTGACTCCGGAGCAATGCCTTTTGCACAGCATCATTATCCGTTTGAAAACAAGGATCTGTTCGAGCAGCAGTTCCCCGCTGACTTTATCTCCGAGGCAGTGGACCAGACCCGTGGATGGTTCTACTCTCTGTTGGCAGAATCCACCCTGCTCTTCAATAAGGCTCCTTACAAGAACGTTATCGTTATGGGTCATGTACAGGATGAGAACGGTCAGAAGATGAGTAAGAGTAAGGGCAATGCGGTAGATCCTTTCAACGCACTGGAGACCTACGGTGCAGATGCCATCCGCTGGTATTTCTACACCAGTTCCGCACCCTGGCTGCCGAAGAGATTCTCCGGCAAGGCCGTACAGGAAGGACAGCGTAAATTCATGGGTACCCTGTGGAACACCTACGCATTTTTCGTACTGTATGCAAATATTGATAATTTTGATGCTTCCAAATATACACTGGAATACGACAAACTGCCCGTAATGGATAAGTGGCTGCTGTCCAAGCTGAACTCTACCGTTGCAGAAGTAGACAGCAATCTGGATCAGTACCGTATCCCCGAGGCTGCCAAGGCTCTGCAGGACTTCGTCGATGAGATGAGTAACTGGTATGTAAGACGCAGCCGTGAGCGTTTCTGGGCAAAGGGTATGGAGCAGGATAAGATCAATGCCTACATGACGCTGTACACCGCACTGGTGACCATCTGCAAGGCAGCCGCACCCATGATCCCCTTCATGACAGAGGATATTTACCAGAACCTGGTAAGAAGCAACGATGCAAATGCACCCGAGAGTATCCATCTGTGTGACTTCCCGGTAGTGAACAAGGATCACATCGACAAGAAGCTGGAAGAGGATATGGAAGATGTACTGGATACTGTAGTTATGGGCCGTGCATGCCGTAATGAGGCTGCCATCAAGAATCGTCAGCCGATCAGCAGAATGTATATCAAGTCAGACTTCACCTTAAGTGAGTTCTACCAGGAGATCATCGAGGATGAGTTGAACGTCAAGGAAGTCGTATTTACCGATGACGTACGTGACTTTACCTCTTACACCTTCAAACCCCAGCTGCGTACCGTAGGACCCAAGTATGGCAAACAGTTGGGCGGCATCCAGAAGCACCTTGCAGCACTGGATGGTAATGCAGCAATGGATGAACTGAATGCAGACGGCGCATTAAAGTTCGATGTAGACGGTGTGGCTGTGGAACTGACCAAGGACGATCTGCTGATCGACATGGCACAGAAGGAAGGCTATGTATCTCAGGAGGACAATCGGATGACCGTTGTCCTGGATACCAACCTGACACCGGAACTGGTAGAGGAAGGCTTCGTATACGAGATCATCAGCAAGATCCAGACCATGCGTAAGGAGAGCGGCTTCGAAGTGACCGATCACATCCGCGTATCCATCAATGGCAACGATAAACTGTCCGAGATCGCACAGAAGAACAAAGAAGCCATCAGCGGCAAGGTTCTGGCTGATGAACTGACAAGCGGTGCGGAATACGGCGTATCGAAGGAATGGAACATCAACGGCGAGAACGCAGTGATCGCTGTGGAGAGAGTATAAAAGTTCTGCAATAAAATGCCGGGATAAAGAGATTCTGTGGTTTTCCCAACGGGGGGAGACCGCAGAATCTTTTCTGTTTCGGAAAAACATTTACGAAACTTACGAAAACCGGCGAAAACAGTTGGAATGCGCATGGAAGTTTGTTATAATATTACCTGTATTTGGTTAAGAATATGGATGAAATCATAACGCTATCCGGCGCGGAATATCTTGAGAAGAGTACAGTACCGGAGAGGTAATGGAGAGGAGAATATAGGTGAAAAAATCAGTAGCAGCCAGCGAGAAGCCGGTAAAGGCAAAAGAGTTCGATAAGGAGCTCTTCAAGAGAAGTGTGGAATATAATGTGCGCACCCTGTATCGTAAGAATCTGGAAGAGGCAGATGCACAGCAGATCTTCCAGGCAGTATCTTATGCGATCAAGGACCGTATCGTAGAGAACTGGATGGAGACCCAGAAGGCATATGAGAAGGAAGACCCTAAGATGGTCTACTACATGTCCATGGAATTTTTGATGGGAAGAGCACTGGGCAATAACCTCATCAATTTAAAGGCATACAAGCCCGTAGCGGAAGCTCTGGAAGAGCTGGGACTGGATCTGAACCTGATCGAGGATCAGGAGCCGGATGCAGCACTGGGTAACGGTGGACTGGGACGTCTGGCAGCATGTTTCCTGGATTCCCTGGCAACGCTGGGATATCCTGCATACGGCTGCGGTATCCGTTATCGTTATGGTATGTTCAAGCAGGAGATCCGCGACGGTTATCAGGTAGAGGTTCCCGATAACTGGCTGATGAATGGTAATCCTTTCGAACTGCGCAGACCTGAGTATGCGAAAATGGTGAAATTCGGTGGCTATGTAAGTGTGCATACCGATGAGAACGGCAGAAATGTATTTACCCAGGAGGGTTATCAGTCCGTTAAGGCGGTTCCTTTTGATTTCCCCATTGTGGGCTATGGCAATGGCATTGTAAACACCCTGCGTATCTGGGATGCGGAGCCCGTAGAGTGCTTCCAGCTGGATTCCTTTGACAAGGGTGATTACCAGAAGGCGGTAGAACAGGAGAACCTGGCACGTAACATCGTAGAGGTTCTGTACCCCAACGACAATCACTATGCAGGTAAAGAGCTGCGTCTGAAGCAGCAGTACTTCTTCATCTCCGCATCCGTACAGGAAGCAGTAGAGAAGTACATGAGAAAGCATGACGATATCCATAAGTTCTATGAGAAGGTTACCTTCCAGCTGAACGATACCCATCCTACCGTAGCGATCGCAGAACTGATGCGTGTGCTGATGGATGATTATTATCTGACCTGGGAAGAAGCATGGGAGATCACCACCAAGACCTGTGCTTACACCAACCACACCATCATGGCGGAAGCATTGGAGAAATGGCCCATCGAACTGTTCTCCAGATTACTTCCCAGAATCTACCAGATCGTGGAAGAGATCAACCGCAGATTCATCATCGATATCCAGCAGAAGTACAGCAATGTACCCGGCGTGGATGTACAGGAGAAGATCCGCAAGATGGCGATCATCTATGACGGACAGGTGAAGATGGCGAATATGGCAATCGTCTCCGGCTACTCTGTCAACGGTGTGGCAAGACTGCATACCGAGATCCTGGAGAAGCAGGAGCTGAAGGACTTCTATGAGATGTTCCCGGAGCGTTTCAACAATAAGACCAACGGTATCACCCAGAGACGTTTCCTGCTGCATGCGAACCCGCTGTTAGCTGACTGGGTAACGGCTCATGTAGGTGACGACTGGATCACCGATCTGCCTCAGATCTCCCGCCTGAAGGTATATGCGGATGATAAAAAGGCACAGCAGGAGTTCATGAACATTAAGTACCAGAACAAAGTACGTCTGGCAAAATACATTTTAGAGCACAACGGTATCGAAGTAGATCCCAGATCCATCTTCGATGTACAGGTAAAGCGTCTGCATGAGTACAAGAGACAGCTGCTCAATATTCTGCATGTAATGCACCTGTATAACGAACTGAAGGAGCATCCGGAACTGGATTTCTACCCCAGAACCTTTATCTTCGGCGCGAAGGCAGCAGCCGGTTACCGCAACGCAAAGCTGACCATCAAGCTGATCAACTCCGTAGCGGATGTGGTAAATAATGATCCCGCTATCAACGGCAAGATCAAGGTCGTATTTATTGAGAACTACAATGTATCCAACGCAGAGATCATTTTCGCGGCAGCAGATGTCTCCGAGCAGATCTCTACCGCAAGTAAGGAAGCATCCGGTACCGGTAACATGAAGTTCATGCTGAACGGCGCCCTGACCCTGGGAACCATGGACGGTGCCAACGTGGAGATTGTAGAAGAAGTGGGCGAAGAGAATGCCTTCATCTTCGGCCTGTCCGCACAGGAGGTTATCAACTATGAGAACCATGGCGGTTATGATCCCATGGAGATCTTCAACAATGATCAGGATGTCCGCAAGGTACTGATGCAGCTGATCAACGGAACCTTCGCACCGGGAGATCCCGAGCTGTTCCGCCCGCTGTATAATTCCCTGCTGAACACCCAGTGCACGGCCAAGGCAGACACCTACTTCATCCTCAAGGACTTCAAGTCCTACGCAGAGGCACAGAAGAGAGTGGAAGCTGCTTACCGCGACGAGGACAACTGGGCGAAGAGCGCCATCTTGAATGTGGCATGCTCCGGCAAGTTCACCTCTGACAGAACCATACAGCAGTATGTGGATGAGATCTGGCACCTGGATAAGGTAGTACTGAAATAATTGAGAACTTAAGAAAGAAGTCATACCGCCTAGAGAGACTGTTGTGCTCTTTAGGCGGTATTTTTTTACGGACACTCAAGTGCAAAAACATCCTATAAGATCATTGCATCTGAGAAAACAATCCAGTATAATGAAAAGAGTGCACACAAGATGCACTCTATCTATGCATAAGAAGTGGAATAACAGGAGGACGAGCATGATTCAGTTAACACAGGGCGGCGCTTACCTGGTAAACGGTACAGATATTGTAGCGGATACCCCGGAAGCAGCAAGAGAGATACAGGCGAAGACCGGCATTACGATCTCCAGAGAAGAAGCAGCGAAAAACACCATGGCATATGGTATCCTGCGGGAGCATAATACTTCCGGCAATATGGATAAGCTCAAGATCCGTTTTGATAAGCTTACCAGCCATGATATTACCTTTGTAGGTATCATTCAGACCGCAAGAGCATCCGGACTGCAGAAGTTCCCCATGCCCTATGTACTGACCAACTGTCATAACTCTCTGTGTGCCGTAGGCGGCACCATCAATGAGGATGACCACATGTTTGGCCTGACCTGTGCAAAAAAGTACGGCGGTGTCTATGTACCCCCTCATCAGGCAGTTATTCATCAGTTCGCCAGAGAGATGCTGGCCGGCGGCGGCAAAATGATCTTAGGCTCCGACTCCCACACCCGTTACGGTGCCCTGGGTACCATGGCTATGGGCGAGGGCGGTCCCGAGCTGGTGAAGCAGTTGCTGAATCAGACTTATGATATCAATATGCCCGGCGTGGTAGCCGTATACTTAAAGGGTGCTCCCGTGAAGGGTGTCGGCCCTCAGGACGTGGCACTGGCGATCATCGGTGCCGTATTCAAAAACGGTTATGTGAAAAATAAAGTAATGGAGTTCGTAGGTCCCGGCGTGGCTTCCCTGAGTGCTGATTTCCGTATCGGTATTGATGTCATGACTACAGAGACCACCTGTCTGTCCTCTATCTGGAAGACCGACGACCAGATCCGTGAGTTCTACGAGATCCACGGACGGACCGAAGAATATAAGGAACTGAACCCGGGTCAGGTAACCTACTATGACGGTCTCATAGAGGTGGATCTGGACAAGATCCGTCCTATGATCGCCATGCCGTTCCATCCCAGCAATACTTACACCATTGAGGAGCTGAATGCGAATCTGATGGATATTCTGGATGAGACCGAGAAACGTGCGAAAGTAAGCCTGGACGGTGCCGTAGACTTCACTCTGAAGAATAAAGTAAAAAATGGCAGATTTATTGTAGATCAGGGTATTATCGCAGGCTGTGCCGGCGGCGGATTTGAGAATATCTGTGCAGCAGCCGATATCCTGAAGGGCAGATACATTGGTGCGGATGAATTTACTTTAAGCGTATATCCCGCATCTATGCCCGTATACATGGAGCTGATCCGTAACGGTTGTGCTGCGACCATCTTAGAGACCGGTGCAGTCATGAAGACAGCCTTCTGCGGCCCCTGCTTCGGTGCCGGAGATACCCCTGCCAATAACGCATTCAGTATCCGTCATTCTACCAGAAACTTCCCGAACCGTGAAGGCTCCAAGCTGCAGAACGGCCAGATCGCTTCGGTTGCCTTGATGGATGCCCGTTCCAT
>ERZ1026868.1759-NODE-1759-length-10772-cov-3.818513_pt1 | contig 10772 bp, 8 predicted proteins | sample MGYA00380164_ERZ1026868 | MGnify/ENA primary metagenome ERZ1026868 (study PRJEB33269, sample SAMEA4719800) | human gut metagenome | biome: human-associated habitat; feature: organic feature; material: feces | place: Cameroon | collected 2013-10 ... | reverse complement strand
GTGTAGAACACGGCATAGTAGCCCTGCGTGGTCGTGGTTTCCTTGCCGTCATCATCGGTAGAGGTGGAAGTATTGGCGATGACGGTCTTGTCGCCTTCCTTGCGGGCGCTGTCGATGACCCAGTCTCTGATGGTGGTGGAGACGGAGGAATACTGCTGGTCGGTGTAGGCGGTGCTGGAAGCCTCGGTGTCACGGTTGACATCCAGAGCGGCGATGGCGGCGTCAAAGTCCTCGACGGTGGCGACATCCTCGCCGATCAGGGAATCAGCGGCTTCCTTGGCGGCCTTCACGGCCTCATCGCTGTCCGCGTCAACCTCATCCGTCTGGAACTTGCTGGCGGCGAGGTAGTAGGTGTTGTAGGTGAAGGAGGAATACTTCTCGTAGTTCTCGTTCTCAGCGGCGCGCAGGTCGGCGTCGGTATAGGTCAGGGAAGACGAATAGCTGTTGCGGTAGGCACTGGCGAGGGCGTTGAGGGTAACGTACTGTCTGTAGCTTTCCTCCGTTGCGCCGTTGCCGTACTGGGCTTTCAGGAAGTCCTTGGTGCTGGAATAGCCGTACAGGTTGGCATAGAGCTTCATGTTGTTAATGGTGCTGTCGATATCGGCAAGGTCGTCTTCGGACAGGGTGAAGCCTGCGGCCTCAGCGGCGTCTGCCAAGGCGTAGGCGCTGCGGGCATTGTCCTTGGCGGTGTTCAGAAAATCGTCCGCCCAGGTCAGGCCGGTGTCATTGTTGATGACCTGCTCGTTCAGGGGCTTGGAGGTGTCCAGACCAAGCATGGCGGCGTAGCTGCCGTAGTTGGAGTTAAAGCTGTTGATGGCGCTCATATAGAAGTAGTTCAGCTCGGCATTGCTGATCTCGTGATCGCCCACGGTCAGTGCCACGGTGTTCCGCTCGTGGACACCGCTGTTAGTGATGCTTCTGGTGACGCCAATGGCGATCGCGAATACCACCATGACAGCCAGAACGACGACAAAAATGGTGGTGTAAAGCGTCAGTTTCTTTGCTTCCTTCTGCTCAGCGACCTGTTTTTCCGTCATTTTGGCGGTCTGCTGCTCATTGCGAAGCTTCTTCTTGCTGGATGCGCTCATGTAATCAAATCCTCTCATTTGTCCTTTTGGTCATAACGCGATTGGTTTTACGCACAGACCAGAGTATTATAATCTATTTTCCCGCCGGTTTCAAGGGGCAATCTGCTGAAGAAGACGGAATTAGAAAAAAATTTACAGAAAATCTGCACCGGCTGCCCTACAAGGGCGCGTATATGACCTGCAGATGCGATAACCAAGGGTGAGAAAAACGTTGCTAAGCCGAAGGCAATCTGGTCAGAGTTTCCCCCAATAAAAAACACGGGGAGCCGAAGCTCCCCATGCACCCCGCTTTAGCCGTATCGCATCCAATTATGACCTGCACGAAAAGGCAGGTGGGATGCCGCTCCCGACCATTACTGCTCCCAGCGTCCACCATCCGTCGATGCGGGGGCGGGAGGTCTGCAAACAGGCCGGGAAGTCTAACGTCCCAATAAGAAAATGTGGGTCCAAAAGGACACGCTACGCACCAAGCAGGAGGAATACCGCGCTTATTCCACGTCCTCCGAGTAAAGAGAATCCATGATCAGGTCGTACACGGCCTGCAATTCCGCCTCGTCCTCGATGGCGCAGAGGATCGGCTCTCCGTCTTCCTCAATGGATTTGAAAATGCTGACCTCCAGATCCAACGAATCGGAACCGTCGTCGGCGGGAATGACTGCCATATAGGTATTGCCGTTGTACTCCAGTGTGCTGAGTACCTCCAGCTCGTATTCGGTGCCTTCCTCATCCACGATGGTGATGAAATCAGAACCGTATTGGTCTGCCAAGGAAATCGCCCCCCCGCTTTTGATGCCTATATTCTACCGCAGGGCGCGCGCAAAATCAAGAGGTCATTTTGTACAGAAACAGGGCGGCATTTTAGGACAGAAAATCTTCCAGAAACTGATTCAGTTCGTCCTCTGACCGGACGGGGATGCCTTTTTCCAGAGCCTCCCGGTCGGCATCGGGCAGGGAGGACACCTGACAGGGGAAAATCTGCTTCGGTTCGGAAGCGCCTTTGTCGAACAGCGCCAGATACCCCCGGAAGCACCCCAATGTGAGGTACAGAAGCAAAATAAGGCTTGCCGGTTTTTTCAGCATATCATGCATTCCTCCTTTTGCTGCTAGTATTTCCCACAATTAAAACTTTATTTATAAATTGGGGCTTTCGTTTTTTCATCCGGTATGGTATAATGATATGAGTAGTGTTATGCGAATATGACACTGGTTATAATGGATTTACCAGGCAGGCACGTCCTGCTTCTATTGGAGGTACCCTATGGCAAATGAAAAAAAGCCCAGGAGGCGCAAGAAGCTCCGGCAGGAGTGGAATCCCCACTGGTCGCTGAAACTGCTGTATATGATCTTCTCCGTGGCCGGTTCCGTGCTGAAAATTGCCGTCGGCGCGGCGGCGACGGTGCTTTTGATCGTGCTGATCTGCGGTACGGTCTTTGTCGGCACGCTGGGAGATTATTTGCAGGAGGATATTCTGACGGAGGCCGCAGACTGGTCTCTGGACGACTACGATCTGGAACAGACCTCCTTCATTTATTATGTGGACAACCACGGCGATATCCAGCTGCTGCAGCAGATTTATACCACCACCGACCGTCAGTGGGCGTCCATTGACGAGATTCCCGAAGACCTGATTCACGCCGCCGTGGCCATCGAGGATAAACGGTTCTACGAGCATCAGGGCGTGGACTGGATCACCACCATGAAAGCCTGCCTGAATATGTTCTTCGGCGGCGACGAGCAGTTCGGCGGCTCCACCATCACCCAGCAGTTCATCAAAAACCACACGGGTGAAAAGAGCGTCACCGTCCAGCGAAAGGTCATGGAGATTTTCCGGGCGCAGATTTTCGAGCGGGAATACGATAAAGACCTGATCATGGAGTATTACCTCAACGAAATTTATCTGGGACGTGGCTGCTACGGCGTCAAGAGCGCCGCGGCTGAGTATTTCGGCAAGGAGCTGCGGAACCTGACCACCGCCGAGTGCGCCAGCCTCATCAGCATCACCAATAACCCCTCCCTGTTCAACCCCTATTCCGAGAGCGTATATATGTACAAGGGCGAGGAGCGGGACGGCGCCGGACGGAACCGCTACCGTCAGCTGAACGTCCTGAGCGAGATGCTGGATCAGGGCTATCTGACGCAGGAGGAGTACGATGCGGCTGTGGCGCAGGAAATGGTGTTCAAAGAGGGCATCGACGACGCCGACCGCTGGACGATCTGCGACAACTGCGGCTACGAGAACACCCGCAGCCACTTCACCGGCGAGGGGGATACCTGCTACTGCCCCCAGTGCGGCGAGCAGGTGGCCGTCAGCACCGACGCTTCCCAGCACATCTATTCCTGGTTCGTGGACGCTGTGATTGTGGACTTTGCCAGCTATCTGGCAGATCAGGACGGCAAGGTCTGGGATGACTTAAGCACTAACGACCAGAGCATCTACCTCAACCGCATCCAGAAGGGCGGCTACCATATTTATACCACCTTGGACATGGACGTGCAGAAGCAGGTGGATGCGGTTTATACCGACCTGAGCAACATTCCCACTACCCGCAGTGAGCAGCAGCTCCAGTCCGCCATTGTGGTCATCAACAACGAGACGGGGGACGTGGTTGCTTTGTCCGGCGGCGTGGGGGAGAAGACGACTTTCCTTGCCTACAACAAGGCCACGCAGGCGAAGCTCCAGACCGGTTCTTCCCAGAAGCCCATTTCCGTTTACGCCCCGGCCTTTGAGTCCGGCGAGGTCACCCCGGCGTCGGTGATGAAAGACCTGCCCATGACCTATATCGACGGCAACAACTGGCCGAAGAACGATAACCGGCAGTACCAGTACGCGAGGACTGTCTATCAGGGCATTGTTTCCTCCGTCAACACCGTTTCTGCCCGGACGCTGGACACCATCGGCGCGGATTACGGATACAGCTTTGCCAAGTATAACTTTGGCCAAAGCTCCCTGACAGATCATTACCCCCTGCCCAACGGGCAGAGCCTGTCCGACGTGGGTCTGGCGCCTTTGGCGCTGGGCGCGCTGACGGTCGGCTCCACTGTACGGGAGATGTCCGCCGCCTACGCGACCTTCGCCAACGACGGCGTTTACCGGGAGCCGAGACTGTTCACCAAGGTCTACGACAGCAACGGCAAAGTTGTGGTGGACAATGAGCAGGAGTCCCGGAAGATCCTCAGCCAGAAGACTGTGGATTATATGAACTACTGCCTGTTCAACGCGGCGAACAACGGCACCGGCGGCGCGGCCATCTTTGCGGGACAGAACATCGCGGGCAAGACCGGTACCACGTCTTCCAACCGCGACCGGTGGTTCTGCGGCTATACCACCCACTACACCGCAGCCGTATGGTGCGGCTACGACATCCCCGAACAGATCTACCTCACCGGCAGCAGCGCCAACCCGGCGGCACGGCTGTGGAAGGCGGTCATGCAGCCCATCCACGACGGCCTGCCAAGAGAAGGATTGTATAACGGCAACGCTTTCCACAGCGTTGGCGTGTGTCTGGATTCCGGCAAGAAAGCCACTGCGGCGTGCAGCGCCGATGTGCGTGGACTGGAGCGCGTGGTTTATGTGAACGTCTACGACGGCGATGAGCCGGAGGGAACCTGCGACAAGCACATTCAGGTGGACTACTGCGTCACCGGCGGCGGTGTGGCGACGGACTACTGCTATATGTTCAGCGACGCGCAGATCGAGTCCCGGTCTCTTGTGAAGCTGACCCAGGCCGAGGTGGACGAGATCAAGGCGGCAGACGGCTTCGGGCTGAACGACATTTACACCGCCAACTACTATGTATATCTCATCGATTCCGACGGTAACCCCGCTTCGTGGCACGGGTTTTACAACAACCTGAATAACGGCGTGGACGCGCCTTATATCATGTGCCCGCTGCACAACCAGAGCTCCTGGGAGGAGTATCAGCCCGGCGGTACGGAGGAAGACACCACCGGCGGCTGGGACAACAGCTCGGACGGCGGCTGGCATGGCGGCTGGGACGGCTTCGTCGGCTGAGATAAGGAGAAAGAGGGAGGAGACCCAATGCTCTGGATTTCCGATGAATGGAAGGAATATGAGGTGCTGGACACCAGCGGCGGCGAGCGGCTGGAACGGTGGGGCAAGTTCATTCTGGTGCGCCCTGACCCACAGGTGATCTGGGATACGCCACGGACGGCACCCCAATGGAAGCGCTATGATGCCCGCTACGTCCGCTCCAATACCGGCGGCGGACACTGGACGGACAACAAGCTTCCCGAGCGGTGGCAGATTCACTATAAGGACTACCTGACCTTTAACGTCAAGCCCATGAACTTCAAGCACACGGGCGTTTTCCCGGAACAGGCGGCAAACTGGGATTTCATCCGGGAGAAGGTGGCGGCGGCTTCCGCCCGCCGTCCTGTCCGGGTATTGAACCTGTTTGCCTATTCCGGCGGCGCGACACTGGCGGCGGCCGCCGGGGGAGCGGAGGTGTACCATGTGGACGCCTCCAAGGGCATGGTGGCATGGGCGAAGGAAAACGCCGTGGCTTCCGGCCTTGCCGACCGGCCCATCCACTGGATCGTGGACGACTGCGGCAAATTTATCCAGCGGGAGATCCGCCGGGGACGGCGCTATGACGGCATTATCATGGACCCGCCCAGCTATGGCCGTGGGCCAAGCGGTGAGATCTGGAAGATGGAGACCAGCTTTTACCCCTTCTTACAGGAGACGGTGAAGCTGCTGTCCGACGACCCGCTGTTCGTCATCATCAATTCGTACACCACCGGGCTTGCGCCCTCTGCCGTGGCCTATGCTTCCGACGTGGTGTTCGGGGCGGCACATGGCGGCAAAACCGCTGCCGGTGAGCTGGGACTGCCGGTGAAGCAGTCCGGACTGGTTCTTCCCTGCGGTGCCACCGGACGGTGGACGCCGTAACAAATAGGAGGATGCCTGATTTGAGCGACATAATTTCTGTAGAGCATCTGGCATACACGTACCCGGGCGTGGAGGACACGCCCGGTGTTCCCGTGTTTGCGGATTTGAATCTGACCATTGAAGAAGGCAGCTTTGTTGCCGTACTCGGCACCAACGGCTGCGGAAAATCCACCCTTGCCAAGCATTTCAACGCCATTCTGCTTCCCTCCGGGGGAAAGGTCTATGTCTGCGGCATCGATACCGCCAATGAAGACCGGCTCATTGCCATCCGCCGGAACGTGGGCATGGTTTTCCAGAACCCGGACAACCAGATCGTGGCGAATGTGGTGGAGGAGGACGTTGCTTTCGGCCCTGAGAATCTGGGCATTGCCAGCCCGGAGATACGCCGCAGAGTGGACAGCGCCCTGAAACAGGTGGACATGTACGAGTACCGCACCCATGCGCCCCATTTGCTGTCCGGCGGACAGAAGCAGCGCATTGCCATTGCGGGCGTGATCGCCATGGAGCCGAAGTGCATCGTTCTGGACGAACCCACCGCCATGCTTGACCCAAGAGGACGCCGAGAGGTGATCGACACCATCGGACGGCTGAACCGGGAGAAGGGCATCACGGTGGTTCTGATCACCCACCACATGGACGAAGCGGCCAAAGCGCAGCGCGTCGTGGTGCTGGACAAGGGCAAGGTCGCGGCGGACGGCACGCCGAAGGAGGTCTTCTCCCAGGTGGAGCTGCTGCACGGCATCGGACTTGCCGCACCGGAGACGGTGGAGCTTTGCTGGAAGCTGAATCAGGAGGGCTATGACCTTCCGCTGGATAAATTAGACCCGAAAGAATGCGCGCAGGCACTTTACGATATGGTGATGGCCTGACCCGCTGGGAGGTATTTTCTTGAAACCCATTCTGGAAGTGAAGAATCTCACTTATATTTACAGCGCCGGGACGCCCTTTGAGCATAAGGCGCTGGACGACATATCCTTTTCCGTGGAGCGGGGTGAATTTATTGGCATCATCGGCCACACCGGTTCCGGAAAATCCACCCTGATGCAGCAGCTGAACGGACTGCTGAAGCCCACCTCCGGCATGGTGCTGCTGGACGGGCAGGACATCTGGTCGGACAAGAAGCTCACCCGGCAGGCGCGGTTCCGGGTGGGGCTGGTGTTCCAGTACCCGGAGTATCAGCTGTTTGAGGAAACCGTGTACAAGGACATCGCCTTCGGCCCCAAGAACATGGGACTCTCCCCGGAAGAGGTCGATCGCCGAGTCCGGGAAGCCGCCGGGTTCGTGGGGCTTACGGAGCAGCAGCTGGAGGTTTCGCCTTTTGACCTTTCCGGCGGCCAGAAGCGCCGGGTGGCCATTGCGGGCGTCATTGCCATGGAGCCGGAAGTCCTCATTCTGGATGAACCCACCGCCGGCCTTGACCCTATGGGACGCTCGGAAATTCTTGGCAACATCCAGTCCTACCGCAAGGCGAAGAACGCCACAATCATGATGGTCTCCCACTCCATGGAGGACGTGGCGCGGCTGACGGATCGCCTGCTGGTGATGAACGGCTCCAAGCTTGCCATGGACGCGCCCCCCGCGCAGGTTTTTACCCACGCTGAGGAACTGACCCAAATGGGACTGAACATACCCCAGGTGACCCAGGTCTTCCTGGAGCTGAAAAAGCTGGGGCTGGACGTGAAAAACGTCTACACCATCGAGCAGGCCGCGGCGGAAATCAAGCGGCTCAAGGAGGGGAACCGCCATGCTTAAAGACATTACCCTCGGTCAGTATTTCCCGGGCAATTCCGTCATTCACCGCCTTGACCCAAGAACAAAGCTCATTGTTCTGGTCGTATACATGGTGACGCTTTTCGTTGCCTCCGGGTGGGTATCCTACGGCGTGCTGCTCCTGTTCCTGCTGACAGTAATCAAAATTTCCGCCATTCCGGGAAAATCCATCGTCCGGGGCATGAAGCCGCTGGTGATGATCCTTGTTTTCACCGGCGTGCTGAATCTGTTTTTTAACAAGGACGGCAGGGTGCTGGTGGATTTCTGGGGCATTACCATCACCACCGGCGGCGCGGAGCGGGCGGCCTTTATGCTGGTGCGTATTCTGATGCTGGTCACCGCGACCTTCCTGCTGACCTACACCACCTCGCCCATCTCCCTGACGGACGGACTGGAAAGCCTGATGAATCCGCTGAAGGTCATCAAGGTGCCTGTCCATGAGCTGTCCATGATGATGTGCATTGCCCTGCGGTTCATCCCCACGCTGATCGAGGAAACGGATAAGATCATGTCCGCCCAGAAAGCCCGTGGTGCGGACTTTGAAAGCGGCAAGCTGATGGAGCGGGCAAAGGCGCTGATCCCCATTCTGGTGCCGCTGTTTATCAGTGCGTTCCGCCGTGCGGACGAGCTGGCCACCGCCATGGAGTGCCGCTGCTATCAGGGCGGCGAGGGGAGAACCAAGATGAAGCAGCTGCATTATCAGCGTAACGACTTTGCCGCGTTCGGCGCGGCGGCGCTGCTGACAGCGGCGGTCGTTATTCTGAAAAAGTTTGGTATGTGAGGGAAATATGCGCAATATCGCCCTGTTTTTGACTTATCTCGGCACCCATTACCACGGCTGGCAGGTGCAGAAAAATCTGCCCACCGTAGCGGAGACCATGGAAAAGGCTGCCGCCATGGTGGTGGGGCATCCGGTGCATATGACCGGCTGCGGCCGGACGGACGCGGGCGTACACGCACGGGTGTACGTGGCGAATTTCCGCACGTCCTCCACCATCCCGGTGGAGCGGCTGCCCTATGCGCTGAATACCCACCTTCCCTGCGACATCGTGGTGACAAAAGCCTTTGAGGTTCATGAGAATTTCAACGCCATCGGCTCCTGCGCCCGGAAGGAATACACCTATCAGATTTACAATTCCCGGCTTAAGAATCCGTTTTATGTCAACCGTGCATGGTTTTACCCCCGGCACTTAGACGAGAACGTGATGCAGGCGGCGGCGAGCCAGTTCGTGGGAACCCACGATTTTGCCGCCGTAAGAAGCGTCGGCACGGATGTCAAATCCACCGTCCGCACTGTATACTATTACAATGTAGAGCGTCACGGGGAGCTTGTCACTCTCAGGGTCTGCGCCAACGGTTTCCTTTACAACATGGCGCGGGCCATGGCGGGGACGGTAGTCTACGCCGCCGAGGGGAAGATACGCCCGGAGGAGATCGGCGAAATTCTGGCCTCCGGCAACCGCACCGCCGCAGGCCCGACAGTCCCGGCGGGAGGGCTGTACATGACCCGTCTGTGGTATGACGATGGAGTCGAAAAGTTTGAGGTCGGAAGCGACGGAACAAGATAACCGTTGTTCTGTCAAACAGGAGTGTAATTTATGGAATTTGGTTCGCTGGAAGAGGTAGAGGTTCACCATCTGTGGAAACATGAGCAATACGATTTTTCCAACTGGTTAGCCAGACCGGAAAGCATAGAACGGCTCAATGATGTTCTTGGGCTTACCCTGACGGATGTGAAAAAGGAAGTCTTTGTAGGCGCTTACCGCTGCGACCTTGTTGCAAAAGATGAAACAACGGGAACAAAGGTCATCATTGAAAATCAGCTGGAAGCGTCCAATCACGACCATCTGGGAAAAATCATTACTTACGCTTCCGGGCTGGACGCCAAGGTGATCGTCTGGATCGTGACGCAGGCGAGAGAGGAACACCGAAGCGCAATCGAATGGCTAAACAACAATACGGGAAATAACATAGGCTTTTTCCTGATCGAGCTTCACGCCTACCGTATCGGGGATTCCCTTCCGGCACCCAAATTTGAAATCATTGAAAAACCGAACGGATTTATCAAGTATTCCAAAGAAAACAGCGACAACAATGAGATCAACAAATCTCAGTCAGAGCGTCTGGCGTTCTGGACACGGTTCAACGAGATGGTCGCGGCGAAGGGCAAGCCCTTCAATATCAGAAATGCGACCACCGACCATTGGTACAATGTCGCGATTGGTACAAGTGAAGCTTGCGTTTCCATAAATCTGGTCAACAAGCTTTCCAGAGTTACGGTTGAGATTTATATTGCCGACAATAAAAATCTGTTTGATTATCTGACTGAGCGTAAGGACGAAATTGAAAATGCGCTGGGATTCCCCATGGAGTGGGTGCGGCTGGACAATAAGAAGGCGTCCAGAATTAAGTACGCAATACCGGGGCTGAATTTTGATGACCATTCCAACTATGATGCTTTGATGGACAAAATTATCGAAAAGGTTATCGTTCTGAAAAAGGTGTTCCCGGAGTATATCGCACAATTCTGATGCGTTCATAATTTGTTTTACCTTTTTCAGACGCAATATGCTATACTGCACCGAAAAGGAGTGAGCGTTATGCAGCCAAAAATGTGCAGCAAATGTAAGAAAAATATCGCCGTTGTGTTTATTACCAAAGTTGAAAACGGCGTTACCATGAATGAAGGCTACTGCCTGAAATGTGCCCGGAGTCTGGGAATTCCCCAGATCGATCAGGCCGTGAAGCAGATGGGCATTTCCGACGAAGATCTGGATATGCTCAGCGACGAAATGAGCAGCATGTTCGGCCAGAAGGACGACAGCGACAGCTCTGACGACGATGAGATCGACAGCCAGACCGCCACGTTCCCGCTGCTGAACCAGCTTTTCGGCGGCAGCAATACCCCCGCGCCCCAGCCCCGTCCTTCCAGGAAGGAAGAGGGAGAACCGAAGGAAAAGAAAAAGTCCAAGCGGCATAAATTTCTGGACAGCTATTGCATG
>ERZ1026868.1755-NODE-1755-length-10796-cov-4.025789_pt1 | contig 10796 bp, 10 predicted proteins | sample MGYA00380164_ERZ1026868 | MGnify/ENA primary metagenome ERZ1026868 (study PRJEB33269, sample SAMEA4719800) | human gut metagenome | biome: human-associated habitat; feature: organic feature; material: feces | place: Cameroon | collected 2013-10 ... | reverse complement strand
CATATGCCTTGTAAACTGTTCCCCCTCCGCCTGCTCCTATCTGCTCTTTTATTTCGTATCGTCCGTCTATTATATCGCCTGTTTTGAACATGATCCTTCTCTCCTTTATAAAAAATACGGCACGACCCACATATGCCTTAAAACAAACCGAATTTGGCTTTCCTGCCAATAATTTTTAAAATAACTGCTTTTTATAATTATATTACTGTTTTTTTCTGAATGTATTTTTTAATTCCGCTTGAAATATATCTATAAATGTGTTAAAATAACAAATGATATCTACAATATAATATAAAACGACATTTCAATGATTATCATATTCTGATTTTGACTACTTCCAAACAACAAAAGGCTTAGAATCAAAGGAGCGGCCAAATACTATGGATACTTATACCACAAATTTTCACGAATCCAGCCACAATTCGTATGATATTGTAAAATATCTGAAGCTGTATTTTAATATCAGCAATTATGATGATGACCATTTGTTCACAACTGATGAGATATTTGATATTCTAAGTCACAGGATTGACAACGCCCCATTTGGAAAATTTCTTGCTGAATATATCTGCAAAAGGTCCGGAAACAGCATATCGGCTGAAAATATTGATGCTCAGAGAGCATTTCTTATCAGCTCATTCAAGCAGAAGGAACTGATAGGCAAACCAAGTCTTTTTAACACAGACAAGACCGCAATAACGGGAGAACTGCTTAACAAGCAGTCCAGGAACTGGTTAGGCAATGTTTGTCCGTCAAGGGAAAGCATTTTTCTGCTTGCATTTGCATTGGATATGGATTGCGATGATCTTACCGCCTTTCTGACAAAAGGCATACACGATAAAAATATCAATTACAAAAGTCCCGCCGAGATATGCACCTATTACTGCCTGAAAAACGGGCTTGATTATGACTGTGCATTACGTTTTATTTGCAAAGCAAAGACCTTATCTGCCAATATTGTTAAACGCTCACCTGCCAATATACTTACAGAATCCTACAGAAAGCTGTTTGATACAATAACTGATGCTGACAAGCTGACGGAGCATTGTGCACAGCTTATTTCCGAAAATAATGACCCTTCACACAGCATATGCGCAAAAGAGTGCTATAAACGGCTGTTATCATACATTTCGCAGAGCGCTGTGCTTGACAAACGAATTTCTGTTGAAGCAGAGACAGGTATAAAAATATCGTCCTCAGACATGATAGCCTTCGGGACGATAGAGCGATACATATATTACTATATTCCTGTAAAAACGATTTCAGGACACTACCGGACAGATTCATTGGCTGCATATGAAAACGGAAATATCCTTGGAAAACAAAACAACTATATGAAAGACCAGAAATGGTTTTTTTCAACGCTTCTCAGGCGTTCAGATCTGAAAAAGATGTATGACGGTCAAAAGAAGATATCACGGGATACTATTATAACTCTTGCCTTTTTCGCAGCATGTGAGGAAAGCCCATACTCTGATACATACGAATATATTGCCGACATAAACGATTACCTTAACTTCTGCCGATATGAGCAGATGAATTTTTCATATCCATATGATCTTTTTATTTTTATGTGCCTGCAAACCGATGACCCCTTATCAAGTTTCCGAAGCATCTGGAGCAGGTCCTGGATAAAGTCTGACTGAAAGCGGTGATAATAATGCCAAGAATACCGATCCCTGTTGGCGGAATGATCTCACTATATGAATACGACAGCAACAAGCTAATCAATCTTGAAATAACGGCCGAACCTTTGGGATACGGCGGAAACTGCATTGTTTACGAAGCAAGATCCGCTGACGGCTCTCTTCCCTGCAAATACAGACTAAAGGAATTATATCCCGACATAAACGGAATATCTCGGAATGAAAACAACGATCTTATCATATCCGAACAAGCTGTCGGCAAATATTCTGCTGCAGTCAAAAGATTTGATAATGCCCTGAAGCTTCTTTGGGACTTTGCATATTCGGACGAAACAGGCTGCTACACCGTATGTCCTTTGGGAAAATTTTACGGAAGAGCGACCTTCAAGAAAGTTTCTGCCGAATATCTTATAACCCAGTGGATGCCGTCAGACAGCATAAATACCGAAAACATCTGCTATTCAGATGACCTATATACCGCTGCTAAGATATGCCTTAAAGCAGCATACGCTGCTGATGAATTTCACAAAAAAGGGTTTATAAACCTTGACATAAAACCCGAAAACATTCTTTATTCCCCTAAAACCGATACTATTGCTCTCTTTGACACCGATACTATTTTTAAGATGAATAACAGTCCGAATGATATCTTTTATTCGCAGGGTGCTGCCCCCGAAATAATAAACGGCTTTCAGAAATTATACTCAGAAAAATGCGATGTTTTTTCCATAGGCTCGATGCTCCACAGATTTATAACAGGCGGGAACTATTTTTCGGGGCAGTATTCATTCCCGCTGGAAAAAGACATGAACGCTATATCCGAGTATAAAATGTGCAAAACCGCAAGCCCGTTTGCCATTTCACTTGTTTTAAAGATATTTGAACGGTGCAGTTCGGGCAATCCTTCAAAACGCTGTGATGATACGGAATTGATCGACCTGCTGACAGAGCTTGCTGACTCATCATCACCGCAAAGCATATATGCGATCAACAGCACCATTGTGCCCGGGAATGACACAAATGTTTATTCTGATGAGCTTTACTCCGTAAGGAAGCGTCTTACAGACGAGCATCTTCTTATAATCCAGGGAATACATAACAGCGGCAAAACAGATCTTGCTAAATTTTATGCAGTCAATTCAAGGCAATATTATCATACTGTGATCTGGGCGGACTACAAAAGCAATATACATGACACCATCTCGTCGATCAGTTTTATGGGAATAAACGACAGCAGCTATTCCGATGCAAACAAGCTGTTTGAAATAAAACTGGATCTTCTGAAAAAATATGACAGCAATGTACTGTTGATAATAGATGGCTGCAACTCTCCGTCTGCACTTTCAGACAAAATATGGAATGAGCTAAGACTACATATTCTTATAACATCTGCCTGCAGCTCAGACCTGCCCATGAAAAATATCTATATAATGCAAAAGCAGTCAGACCTGATGGTGCGTCATGAAGAGATATCCGAATTCAGCAAAAATATGCAAAGCCTGAAAAAATCAGCAGCTTCCGTAAAGAAAGTATATATTGCTTTTTTTATTGCTGCTGCCATACTGCTTAGCCTGTCAATAGTCGAAAAAGACCTTTTCGGTATATACCACACAATGATAGTTATTATAAGCATACTTCTTATGATAATCTTCAAATCCATGGCGTTCAGATATTCTGATGAAGCAGCATCTGCCTCAATACGCAGCCACAACTGCCATCAGCATTATAAAACAGCAGTTGAATTCGGAAACCTTGTTTCAAACCGTCAGATATTTGAAATATCAGCACCGACCTTCACATCCTCATTTGAGAGCAGCAGGCATCGTTTCAGGATCATCATCGGACTGACAGCAATAGCAGCCGGAATAATAACAGGAGCATTTTCACTGTATATAAACAGTTTTCCTGTTCTCATTACATCTTACCTGATAATACTGTTTTGTGTATTCTTCATGGAGTATTATTACAGCACTTTATTAACAGACAGATGCTATAATGAAATGTACGGTTCTGAGGCAAATAACCATAAGCGCCGTATCAGGGAGATATATGGATATAAATGCAGCACGGATCAAAAAAGCTGGGATGACCAGCTAAGCACAGACTGCATGAAACAGGTGATCTACAACGAATACAAGCTCAGATGCAATCTTTGGGGCACATTTGATGTAACAACAAAGTTTCTGGCCGGATTTGTTATAATCGCAATAGTATTCAAAACTCTCCCTCTTTCAAATCTTCAGTATTTTCGCATTCCTCAAAATGTTCCGAACAATATTTTTTCACTTCTGGGTCTGATATTGTTTGTTGCACTTTCTTCAATGCAGTTATCTGAATCGGATCGTTTCTTTTTGATAGTAAAGGATCTGCTTTTCACTATTTCATCAGATAAATCTGATTTTATTAAAAACCAATATTTCAAATATTCCGAAGAACTGCTTCTGAGCAAGACATCGATCGCCAGAGGCATATATTCATTCGCCGTATCTCTTCTTGAAAAAGGGATACCTATCTACGAAATACGCCGAGCAGAACGCCCTACCTTTGAACATTACTGCACAACACAAAAAGCCAGGAATGCTTTATACTTTTTATTGCTGACTTCTGCCGCAGTTTGTCTTGTGGTATGGCATTTTTCATGCTACTCCGCTCTGCTGCCGATACTTATATCAAGCATAGGCTTTCAGCTATGGTGGTTCTATCGGGGAATATATTTTTTTAACTCAAAAATCCTAAGGATCAGAAAATGACACAAACAACTAAAAATGCTCTTTGGAATGCTGTCGGAAATACAGCCTATAATGGTCTGCAATGGCTTATAACAGTAATAGTTACAAGAAGTTCGCTCTACTCATCGGGCTTGCTGGCTGCTGCAATGTCCGTTTCACTGACGTTTCGCTCCATTGCCTATTTCGGGGTCCACGATTTTCTTGTTTCTGACGCCAGAAACAAATATACATTTTCAGATTATGGGGGCTTACGGCTTATCACCGGTATAACAGCCTTTTTTCTTTGCCTGATATTTTCCTTTATCAGCAGCTATGATGCTGAAAGCATATACGCTGTTATGCTGTATATGCTTTTCCGGCTCTCAGAAAGCTTCTCCGATTTTTTTTATAGTATAATGCAGAAAAACGACAGACTGGATATGGCCGGAATATTTATGACCGTCAAAGCGGTTGTTACTGCCATTTTGTTTTTCGTCGGCTTCTTCTCAGGCGGACTTACGGCTGCACTGCTTTTAATGTCGGTTTCAGCACTGGTTCTTACTTTTACTGCCGAACAACAATACATATGTAAATTCACTCATGGTATAACGATATCGTTTTTATCCATAAAGCCTCTTATATCGGAAGTTCTCCCCATATTCATCTGCCAGATTGAAACAGCAGTGATATTCAATCTGCCGCAGTATCTTATTTCTGTTTTCTTTGATAAAGCAGTTCTTGGCGCATATGCTTCCGTTTTTTCACTATCTCTTGTAATACAAGCCGCCTTCCAATACGTTTATACACCTTTTGTTGTACGGTTTGCTGAATTATCTGCTCAAAAAGATACTGTTCAATTCCGAAAGCTTATTTTGAAGATGATCAGATTGCTTTTATTCATCACCATAATATTCTGTCTTTTTGCGGCAATATTCGGGGAAACTATAATTACATGCCTGTTTGGTTCTAAAATGCTTAACTATTCCTATATGATACTTCCGCTGGTGCTAAGTGTATGCTGCTATTCGGCAATGTCTTTTGTAAGAGTTGTCAAAATATCCGCAAGAAATATAAAAGCAGTTATGATAAGCCATTCTTTGGGACTTTTTATCAGTGTACCATTGACCATAGCTTTTATCCGTGTTTTCGGCGTAAACGGCGCTTCATACGGCTTTGCCGCCGCAGCTTCGATCACTGCGATAACTATGTGCAGGGTCAGGGAAAAATGAAATCAGCACCCAAGCGAAAAGAAAGTTCATTTGTGTGCTGATTTTTGTATATGGGTATATAATAAAAAGTAAAAGCATATTTCCTCTTGATGATCAATCACAAACTTCATATATCATGTGTCAAGCTTATGTCGGAGCTAATCTATCCTCTGCCCGATAAAAATGCTCTCTGCGTGGAGATCATGCTGCCTTCAAGAAGAATGACATGCGCTTCTTCAGTAAAGTCGTTAAGACAGCTGTCTCTGTCACTGCATAATCAGGCATAAATGCCTATATTAAACGCTCGTTTGATTTGAAAGGAGCGATGAAAAATGACATACGGATATTGCAGGATAAGCACCCCCAAGCAGAGCATTGAGCGCCAGATACGAAACATAGCGGCGGCGTACCCTCATGCGGTCATAGTGCAGGAAGTCTATACGGGCAAGAAAATGCTGGAAAGACCCAAGTGGACAAAGCTGTTCCGCACGGTCCGCAGCGGTGATGTTATCGTTTTTGATTCGGTAAGCAGAATGTCAAGAAACGCTGCCGACGGCATAAAGGCATACATGGAGCTGTATTCACGGGGCGTGGAGCTTCACTTTCTGAAAGAGCCGGGCATCGACACCACCACCTACAAGAACGCCGTTCCCGTTATCGCAATGACCGGCGATGATGCGGACCTTATTATCGAGGGCATAAACAAATATCTGGTGCGGCTTGCCGAGAAACAGATCGAGCTTGCTTTTGCTCAGGCTCAGAAGGAAGTTGATGATCTTTCCCAGAGGACCAAGGAGGGCATCGTCACCGCCAAGCTCAACGGAAAGCGTGTGGGAAATTATCCCGGGCGGCATCAGGTCAGCAGGATCGGTTTGGAGGTCAGGGACAAAATAATCAAGTACAGCAGGGATTTCAAAGGCAGTCTGAACGACATTGACTGCATGAAGCTGTGCGGCTGCTCACGGAACACGTACTATAAATATAAGAGGGAGCTTTCGGAAAATATAAGAGGGAGCTTTCGGAAGAGCAGGGGGTATGAGGGGAATGAATAAAAGGGTCTTTTCAAACAAAAAAGCCCATTTATGTTATGTTTATATTGTGCCTATCCTGTCATCAAAATCAACGTTATCCCAGGTGCATGACATAACGGACAGGGATATAACGGGCTTAAGTTATGAAGAGCAGCTTGATTATAAAAGGCAGGTTTTACAGAAAAGAGAAAACGAATTAAAGAATTATATCGTGAAAGAAAAAGAAAAAAACAGATAAAATAATCAACAAAATAAAGGAATAACTTGCTCTTAAAATCAACCTGTTATAAAAAAAATACGGTTTTCTTTTTCAGATAAATATTTTTAAGGAGTGATTATTTTGACGATAAAAGAATTATGTGAAAAGTATAATTGCAATATTACATCGATGTATGGCAAGTTAAAAAGGAAAAAAGCGGAATTAAACGGTCATATAATAATGGCAAATGGGATCATTCAGATCGATGAATATGCAGAGGAAATTTTAAAACCCGGCAATCGGCAAAGGGAAATAAGGAAACTTATTGAGAAAGGGAAAAATGCAGATTGGCAAATAGAACGTGCAAACGGAAGGAGCAAAATAGAGGCAAGCAAAAGGCAGGAATCAGAGGAAAACGTTAAATTATTAAGATTGGAAAACGAGAGTTTGAAGTCTGATATTGCTGCCCTGAGTGCAGAAAACCAAACATTGCTTTTGCAAATTGCGGAACTCAAACATCGTATTGAAGAATTGGAGATGAAGACTAAGAGCATATTTAACTGGAGATAGATCATGATCAAAGCAGTCGAAAACGCTCCAAAAATCGCACATTGCAAGGCGCATTCGCCAGCGAATGAAAGTCTGTGCAGGAATACTTAGCGAGCACAGAAAAGTAGGGCTACTTTTCGGATTTGCCTACCAAGCAAGACTTAAAAGCCAAATCACAGGGGCGCACCCCTGAAACCCCGATAATGTAAGTAATGATGTGTAGATCGGAACAATATGCAATACCAACGAAAAAAGGAAATCGTGAGAAAAAGTTTATTTTTTACCTCAAAAATGAGCGAAATAAAAAGTATGAACACCTGCCGCAATAAAGAAAAATACAAAGAACAGCGAGCTTTTGAAAAATGGCAACAAGAAGCATCATATCATTAAATGATCTTTTCGGAAGTTGATTTTTGCGTTATAAGATGGTATAATAAAATACAATAGATTTTTAATAATGAGGTGATATTATCAGATATCTGCTTATGAATAAAAATCATCCGATACTATCAATGAATATTGAAGATGGGGTTATTTTATCTATAGATGAACTTATAAACGAAAAGTATCTTCCTGTCGGGATCTCACGCAACAATATGAATAAAACAACTGCGGATATCATTAAATGGTGGGCAGGAAGAAGAATACCTGCAAGCAGGATCAATGCGTTTGACATAGGATTTGATAATATCAGAGACATCATAGGAAGAGATGATCTGATACTAAGAACCAATTAAAAACTATACAAAAAATCGAGCATAATCTTGCGTATATGGATTATGCGATGATTTTTTGTCTATAGTTTTATTGGTGATTAGTATCAGTTATCTACCCGAAAAATGTTTTGGTTTATCTCTTTCCGATCAGTATTGGATAAATCCTATTAACTCTCCCTTCAAATGGAACGACATCAATTTTTTTGATAATGAGTTTTCCGAGGATATGGGTAAGATGATATTTGACGGCATTGTCTCTGAAAATCCCGATATGGTGTCACCTGATAATACCTCTGACGGAAAAATCCGAAAGAAATGGAAGATAATCGATGGCAAACGCTGTTTGCTTAAAGGCTATTCATTGCCTTATATGCAGGAGCCGTTCAACGAAAAGATAGCTTCTGCACTTTGAAATCAGGATATTTTGCATCGGTGGCTTGACAAACGGCAGTATTCATTTTATACTGAAAAAGGAAAGAGAGCGAACGAGCAGCCGCTCTTACCACAAAGTCATTTTTCTGCAGTTGATTGTTTTTACAGAGTTTTTTTCGCAGAGCCACTCAAAGTGCAGGCGGCTTTAGGATTTGTTAGTCAGTCGGCTAATGATTTAATCATTTTGACCGCTCGCAAACGAATTTCGCTGTCTGCGGACAGCGACCAGATGGCTCTGCCCTCAGTGGACTTCCTTAAACCCTTTACCTTGCTCTCATTTGTGCTGACTTTTTTATTAGGCGATAAAATCGCTATACGCAAAATAAGGCAGCCGATATTATCAGCTGCCTCAAATAAGTATAGGTATATAAATAAGTTACAGTATCCTGCCGTCAGTGGATATGGTAATACATCTGAACGGTACTCCTGCCGCCTGTGCAGCCTTTTTCGCCGCAAGCTCGATACCTCCGCAGCAGGGGACTTCCATTCTTACCACAGTAATGTCTGACACTCCGCCGCTTACTGCCACTGCGGTGAGCTTTTCGGTGTAATCACAGCCGTCAAGCTTGGGGCAGCCTATAAGCGTGATCTTTCCGTTCATAAAATGACGGTGAAAATCGCCGTATGCGTAGGCGGAGCAGTCCGCTGCCACAAGCAGGCTTGAACCTGCAAAATAGGGCGCATTGACGGGGGCGAGCTTTATCTGTACAGGCCACTGGTTAAGTCTGCTTTCTATTTCGCCGAAATTCTCGGCTGTGCTTTTATGTGCAAAGGACTTTGCAGCCGTGCCGGGGCAGCCGCAGGGGAGAGTTTTGGGTGCTTTTGCTGCCATTACGGCGGCTTCGTTATACTCAGCGGCTTCTCTCATTTCAAATGAGATGGCGTTTGTGGGGCAGGCGGGGAGGCAGTTGCCCAGACCATCGCAGAAATCGTCTCTCAGCAGCTTTGCCTTGCCGTTCACCATTCCTATTGCGCCCTCGTGACAGGCACTTGCGCAGGCACCGCAGCCGTTGCACTTTTCTTCGTCTATTCTGATTATTTTTCTTATCATAATATTGTTCCTTTCGATTATACATATTATCGGGCTTGTTGCTATGATGATATTATACATCACCCTCGCACAAATGTATGTTGTTTTTACAACAAAATAAATTGCCAATGGTCGGGCTGTATATAATTACATAAATATTACAATTAGTAATCAAAATGAATATTTTATTGCAAATGCCGTGGGGATATGATATACTTATGCTGATGTTTAATGATATTTTCCGAAAGGGTGTATTATATGTCGAAAAGAACTGCAAAAATTGCGGCTACTTATTTTATAACTATCTTTGTGGCGCTGCTTGTAATAGGCGGAACGGGATTTTTTCTGCTGAGGCCTTACCTTACCGATTCGGGCGTTAATGACGACCTGAGCGGCATAAAGCCCGACGGCAGCCAGACAGTCACCACGGCTTCGGAGGAATATGCTCCCAGCTATGCGGACAGCAAGACGGTGCTTGCCATATATGACGCTGAAAAGCGCAGCTCGGCGGTATGCTTTGTGCTTGCAAGGTTCGTGCCTGCGGAAAACAAGATGGTCATTGTCCCTCTCCAGTCGGATATAAGGGCGGAGGCTGACGGCAAGGTGAACTCTATATATGAGTTCTACCGCTTAGGCGGAGCTTCCGATGCCAAAAAGGCGATAACAGCCGCAACGGGCATAGAGATCGACAGATATATGAAGTTCTCCAAGGACAGCTTCACGCTCTTCTCAAACTTTATGGGCAACGTGGACTATGAAGTACCATACAATCTGGTTTATGAAAACGAAACAACAGGGGAAAGCACTATTATAAAAAGCGGCAGACAGACCCTTGATTCGGGCACACTTAGAAAGGTGCTCACCTTCCCCAACTTCAAGGGCGGCGAGGAATACCGTGCCAAGGTAGTCGGAACCATTACCGTGGATCTTATCAACTCGGGCGCATCGGGTATGCTGAGAGACGGGCTTGACTCCGTTTTCACCTCCGTAATAAACAGCGACCTTGAGACCGATATCACCAAGTACGATTATGACGAGGCAAAGCCCGCCATTGAATATGTGCTGGACGCAACAAGCACTCCTGCACAGGTGGTCATACCCTCGGGCGTGTATGATGACAGCAAGATGTATGTCCTGGACGACAGCTTTGTTCAGGCACTGCCCAGATGGTTCTCCATGGATATGGGCGATGACGTTGTTGAAACAAGTGCGGAAGAATAATATATAATACTAATCCTCAATCAACCTATAGACAAATCCTCGGCTGAAATAAGCCC
>ERZ1026868.1748-NODE-1748-length-10813-cov-4.277003_pt1 | contig 10813 bp, 6 predicted proteins | sample MGYA00380164_ERZ1026868 | MGnify/ENA primary metagenome ERZ1026868 (study PRJEB33269, sample SAMEA4719800) | human gut metagenome | biome: human-associated habitat; feature: organic feature; material: feces | place: Cameroon | collected 2013-10 ... | reverse complement strand
GATTGATATTGTGGTAGTTATGAAATATCCGTAACTTTGCAACATTGAAAAATATAGCGATAAAAATGCCTAAAAAAGAAAAATTGACAGCCGCTAAAATTGATAAAAAAGTACTCGGAATGGTAGATACACGTGCCACCGATGACGATAGTCTGATATTGAAACGGCAACGAAATACAACTATGGCTACATTCTTTGGTACTGACCAAATGAGTGCGGTTGCTTATTATGTTTCCGATTTGGTCGCTAAAGGATTCAATGACAAACAGATAGTTGATGTTGTTAATGAAAAATATGAAATCAATTGGAATTTGAATAAGGTGCGTGTCTGTAAGGCGTTGCTTCGTAAGGTTTGGCGTGCGGAGACAGCCTGTCAAATGGAAGACCAAATTGCCCAAGAGTTGGCTTCTATTAATACACAGGAACGTGAGGCGTGGGAAGCATGGGAGTTTAGTAAGAAAGGTATTAAGCGCAAGCGCAGTCGTACAGAGAATAGCAATGGTGAGATAGGTGAGAATACTTATGATTTGACTGAAATAATCAATGAGGAAGATACGAGTGCAGGTGAGATAAAGTTTTTGCAGCATATTAACGAACTCCATAAAGAAAAACGCAAATTATTAGGATTATATGCTCCAGAGAAAGCGTCTAAAAATGGGGCAGACAAACCGACTGCAGTCCAATTCAATATAGTTGGAGATAGTGCCGCAGGGTCTGTCGGAAATGTGATGAGTGCGCTGTTGGGCGGAGGAGATAAGGCGGTCGAGCAGACAACGGAGATCGTGGACGAACAAGCGCAGGTTGTTGAGACAGCAACACCACAAGCACAGGAAAACACTTTGGATATTGATAGTTTCATTGAAGAATTGATGGAGGATAATGGCTGAAGTCAAGCGCATAGACATAATAGGAAATATCTACAACAACATTCTCAAAGGATTGAGCGAGAAGAACAAGTTGATAGCATTGCAAGGGTCTGCCCGTAGTGGCAAGACTTATAATGTTATGATATTCCTTATTCAATGCTGTATTTCCAAGAAGGTATTGGTGTCTGTTGTGCGTTTGGCATTGCCATCTTTGAAACGTTCTGTATTTCGTGATTTTATTGAGATAATGTGCAATATGGGACTATATGACCCAAAGCGTATCAATAAAACGGAAATGACATATACTTTTGAGAATGGCAGCGTAATGGAATTTTTCGCAACTGCCGATAACGAACAAAAGGTGCGTGGTCCATCACGTGATATTCTGTTTTGTAACGAGGCAAATGAATTATCAGAGTGGGAGTTCAACCAGTTAAAAATGCGTACACGCCTATTTACCATAATGGACTTCAACCCCTCTTTTACTGAGGAGCATTGGATATTCAAACGCCTGCCTGCTGATGATACATATCATTTTATATCGACATTTAGAGATAATCCGTTTCTTACAGACGCTATTCGGGACGAGATTATGTCCTATAAATATACCAACCCCGCCCTGTGGCGCATCTTCGGCGAAGGGCAGTTTGCTATTGTAGAGGGACTTGTATTTCCTAAAGAAAATTGGGACACGTGTAAATTTGAGGAGATACCGATTGATGTTACGTCAGATATGCGCAAGCAGCGTATAGGATTGGATATTGGCTATTCCGGGCGTGGAGACCCTACGGCTGCGATACGCTGTTTCTATGCAAAGATTGGTGGTGTCCAGCATTTGTGGTTACACGAGATATTATACGAACGTGGATTGAATGAACAGCAAGTAGCAAAGCGTTTGGCATGTTACAATGATATTCCTAAATATGTGGATAGTGCCAACCCACTTTATATTCAAAACCTCGAGGATAATGGTCTGTTGAATGTGCGCCCTGTAAAAAAATATGCCAACTCTGTTGTGGAGGGATTACAAAAAATGCAGGGGTATAAGATACATATAACAAAAACAAGTGTCAATCTTATCAAGGAGTTTAATAATTACTGCTGGATGAAAGATAGGCACGACCAGTTTACAAATATGCCAATAGATAAATTCAATCACGGAATAGATGCTGCACGTTATGCCACTATGAGTGATAGATCGGCGCAATCTGGGTTAAAATCACACTACTCTAAATCAGAACTCAAACTAAATTTCTAAAATACTATGACTACAGAACAATTTATTGAAGTGCTAAAATCTCCAACAAGGCGTGCACTTAATGTATCAATGCGACAAGCCACTATGTATCTATTATACAAAAACGGAGTGCCTGTTGCAGCCATTGCACGTAGTATGAAAATTACGAGGGGTACTGTGTATAATGGCATTTATAAACATACAAATCTAATGGACTGCTACGACAAATTGGCTTTAGAGGCAAATGATGAAGTTGCTAATCATAAAATTGTAATCAAGCCAACTTTGTTTGCCAGTGATGTGTGTGTTATGCCTGTTGGGCAGGTATTGGTAATTGATAATATAATTTATTAGGATATGAGTACAGAAGAACAACAAAGACTTGAGATGCTTGAAGCAGAGCGTAATCTCCCAATCAATTCAGCAGGACTGCGTGGAAAATTGATAGGTCTGCTGAATAAAGGCGATGTAGATAGTGCCAAACAGATGTTTGCTACACATGCTAAAGAAGCCGATGATGCCATCAAACAACTCAATACTTCCACGCATACAGTTATGAAGCGTGCGAACAAAACGCGAGAGGGTAAGCCCGATTATGAAACGTGTAAACTTCCGCGTGCCCTGCAATCTATTATTAACAAGGTCATCAATTTTATGATGTTTGGCAATCCTCTAAAATTTACCTTGGAGAACAGAGCCGAAGAAATAGAGGAGTTGCAAGACGCCTTTTCTGCTTTTGAGGATTTTCTGCAAAAGGTATATTTCAATGAGCGCATGAGTGAAGCCAAACTGATTGCAGGCTCTGAGACAGAGTCGGCAAAACTCTATCGTTTGTACACCAATGAGGACGGAGAAGCGAAAGTTGTATGTCAAGTGCTCGCCAACAGCAAAGCACAGCGGTTATATCCTATGATAAACCAATATGGCGAAATGGTTGCTTTTGGTGTTGGTTATTACCTCCAAAGTGATACACAAAACGCAACCGAGGAGCATTTTGATGTTTATACCAAACATACTATATTCAAATGTACCAAAGGCGGAGAAGTCGGTAGCAGTTGGCATGTAGAGAGCGAAAATAATGGTTTCGCAAAAATCCCTGTTATCTATTATAATCAAGAAGTAGAGTGGCAAGGTTCGCAAGAACGTATAGAACGCTTGGAGAATGTGGACTCGCGCCGTGGAGATACAAATAACTATTTCGGAGACCCGTATTTGACTATCTCACGCGAGATTGCCAATGACAGACTTGCAGGACCAGAGGAGGCAGGCAAGGTAATTGTGCTTGATGGACCGGATAGTAAGTTTGCATTTGTCGCACCTCCAGATTGCGGGGACAATATCGAAAATGAAAAGAGCGACCTCTTTGCTTCTATCTTGCACGACACGATGACCCCAGACCTCTCATACAAGAGCATTATGGGATTGGGTACATTGTCGGGAGAGGCTATGCGCCGTATGAGTTTGCCGGGGTATATCAAACGTGGTATCCGCTCCATTGATTATAATCCGCTTATCCGCAGGGAAATTAACCTTGTCATAGCCATAATGTGCAACTACACTTACCTTGACAATTCCGTTATGCGTGATAAATTGCAAAGGTTGAAAATCAAGTTTGATTACCAAGACCCATTCATTGGTAACATTGATGACAATGCTGATGAGATTGCGGCTCTTATGGGAGCAGGAGCAATGTCGATAGAGAGTGCAGTCGGGGTTAATCGTTTCGTAAATGACAAGGCTGCCGAGATAGAGCGTATTCGTAAAGATAAAGAGTTTGCGGCTAATTTAGAAAGCCAAACATCGATGGCTCAAGCCCAACAAACTGCTATTGATATAGAGGAGGAATGATATGGCTGATATTTATAAACCATTTTTGATTGCAGTTGGAAAGGCGGGGGCTTACTCTGACGATATGACATACGACCCGCCTTTTGATACACGCGAGTCTTTTGGGTTGTGGATAAAACATATTCCATATACGACATTCCCTAAAATAAAAGATGTTGTTGCGCAGAATTGGGCAGATGAGCAAGGTGAAGATGTATGGTTGCCGACTACGGGTATTATGAATGACGCGTATGACCTATCGGTTGAGTTTGTCTATTATGCCAATGACGGAATGGCAAACGAGCGTATTCGTGCGTTTGTGGAGCGTATTCGGGGTAAATGGCTCAAGATACACGACGGCTATACCAATGTTGGCAGGCAAGCAGTTTATCTGCAGGAGTTTGACCAAGAGCCGACATTCCTGCGTAGAGGATTGAAAGATGTGGTTATATTCAAGGTGTCTTTCCGTGTAAATGACCCAAGTACTAACATAACACTATAACACAATAAGCAATTATGAAAGTCTATAGAGATATTGTCGATAATAATGGCAACGTAACCAAGACTCCTATTTTCAATATAATGGAGGGAACGTATTCTGGAAAGGATATGGGCGAACGTTCCATAACTGCAACTATAGAGTTCCCCACACCGATTGATTTTCACGCAGGCGACTATGTGGAATTTGACATTGCCGACCTTATCCGTGGTGAAAATGTCGAGGGCGGGCATTTCTTGGAGAAATTCTATATCTATACAATGCCTACAATCAAAAAGGTTGCAAGCAGTATGTCTGTGGGCAATGCGTTTGAGCATACGGTTACGTTCTATCCTCGTCAGTACGAACTTGGCTGTATGCAAATGCGTGATGTCTTGCAGCAGGTTAATAGTGGCATTATCTATACAGGCTATGACGAGTTTTCTTTTTATGGTGGTGCAAAGACATTGATTGACCGTGTAATTGCTGTTCTGAATGAGCGTTTTCCAAAAACAGCAACAGGTGTCGCAGGTGTGGACTATTGGGATTATCGTATCTCGGATAGTGTGAATGAGGAACGTAATACCGCTTTGGAGAAATTCCAATTCGATTTCTCTGGCAACTCTGTAATGGATGCTGTTCTCAAGTTGAATGACGAGAATGGTATCAATACCAAGTTTTGGATAAATGAGCGTATGATATACATCGGCTTCAAACGCCCCTATGTGTGTGGCGTTGATAGTGCCAATGTGTTGCGTACCATACCTTTTGATTTCAAATACGGCAAGACATCACACCTGCCAATATCGACCAACTATGGCAATCTGTTTACAATTACCAAGTCCTTAGGCAGCAATTCGCCGATTACACGTTTGTATGCCTATGGTGCAGACCGAAATCTGCATAGGTTCTACTGCTCTGACAGAATAAAATCGGGGCGGTATGTAAACCACCTTATGCTGCCGTCCTTTGGTAATGACGGCAAGACTGATTACATTGATTCGTCGGAGGGTATCGCTAAGTTTGGTATTCGTGAGGGAAGCAAAACATTTGATGAGATTTATCCGTCTTTGCGTTACTTTACGTATGGTGATATTCGCTCCGTGAAGTATTGTATCAAGATAATGGGGAGTGGTGTCGAACCCGATTCCAGCCAATACGAAAGAGGCAAAACTTACCAATATCCAATAGCACGTGTACAATGCTATAAGGTCGAGCCGTTGGCAGGCACGAAAGTTAATCACCTTGTGCAGTCTGCGCCTCCAGTGGATTTGGCTGTATTTTGCCACGCAACAGGTAAGACGGTTAAGGTGATATTGTATGCTGCAAAAGACGGAAAGACCGCTTTGCAACGCCAACAGGAAGCCGCGGGCAAATGGGATAATGGTAATTACCGTGTCCCCGCACAAACTTTGCATGGAACGGATTATATCGCAGGCTCTGCTTTTGCAATCCATGATGAGAACTATCCTTGCGCACATACACATGAGAAATATACGGGTTCTATCGGTGCAAAGCAACAAGACGATAGCGGAAAGCCGCTGACACGAGACGATTGGTTTGTAGATGCCGATAAAATAGAAATTCACGAGGGCGAAGAAAAGGTAGTAAATCCTGCAAAGGAGAAATATCAAAACGAGGTTTCTATCCACCAAATCCATTATACCGATACCCATTGGATTACGGACATATTCGAGTTTACAGCGTATGACCAAACCTCATTCCAACGGCAGGGGTATTCGGCATATTGCTGGGCACGTATCAATAACACCTATCCAGAAAGTATGTCGGATAGCATTGAGGTGAACCAAGTAGTAGATGTCCCTGCTGTGGTTATCGAAGATACAGACCTCAATTCGCAAGACGGTTCAAACCAGCAGTATTGGGAGATATTCACCCGTGATATGGGTTTCAAAATAAACGAACAGACTTGGTTCGGAGATTATGTTTTCTTGTTTGGTAACTGTACGGTCAATTTCTTGGATGGCAACCTTGGCGGCTATGGCTTTACTTGTCCAAAAGAGAATAATTCCAAGGAAGTGCAAGAGATATACATTCCTGCACTGTTGGATGATGGTTCGAAGAATAAAGTATTCTTTGAGGGAGATAAATATGTTACTGCTGCTCAATGTCGTAAGGCGTATGAGCAGGGGGCGTACTGGCGTATCTTGTTGCAACGTGCAGACACCGATATTGCCAACTATTGGATGCCGAACATCAGTGTGAATGGTAATGCGGGCGACCACTTTGTATTCCTTGACATCTATATGCCCGACATTTATCAACGTGTTGCCGAGCGCAGATTAGAGAAAGAAGCACGCAAGTATCTTGACGCAAACGATGACGGAGATATTCAGTATTCGTTTGATTTCGACAAGGTACGTATGATACAAGTTCCTGCTTTCGGTCTGCAAATGCGTGAGGGGGCAATTATGCGTGTCGTGGATGACGACCTTGATGTAAAGACACTCAATAGCAGCAAGACAATATTCCAACAGAGTAGCGGACTTGTGTCAAGAAAAACTGTTTATCAAACTACATATACAGAAAGTTCGCAGGAAAAGGTTTATTATACAGAACAGCACAGAGATATAGATTACCTAATTGAACAAGGCGTTGTAAAACTTGACGAGAAAACAAACAAGATACTAAAAGGAGACTCTGCGCCGATAACACATAAGTTATATTTTTCAAAAGACCCGACAAATCTTGTCAATGGTATTCATATAGATGCACCAGCAGAATGGATATACATATCCGATGAGGATTTGTCCGATACTACAGGCGAGCCGTTTGCGCCAATTAATGGTGTCAATGTGCGCATAGTGGAAAGAAAGACAGAAAATTCTAATTTTGCATATTATCTTACAGACCTCTATTTGACCTTAAATGCAAAGAATATACGCCATAATAATTCTGGGCAATACCTTGTTGATTTAAGTTATCATAGTCAATTTGGTGTGTTGCCAAGATGGTATGAGGATAGAGATGGAAAATTTCTATTGGGTATTGTTGAGTATGATATGCATTATCCACATACTTATGATGAAACAATATACACACCAAATATAAATTTAAGACCTCAAGGTTCTCGTTTTTTCTGTCCGTCTCAGCAACTGACAGAGTTTAAGGCAAACAAGTACTATGAGGTTACAATGGACTGCGAGAATACGACTATGCCTTTCTTTGACAAGAATGGTATGCGTACTCTCTTTGCTTTGTTGAATAATCTTGGAGACTATGCTTCGTGGTTTGTACCAGAATATATATCAGAGGAGATTACTGACTTTGACGGCTCGTACAAATGGCGCAGGTTTGTGTTCAAATTTACGCTTGAGGAGACTTTCAATGATAGCCAAGATTATTATCCTGCTATACAGTATATCTCGGACGGAAAGACTGAGGAAGTCAGTGTACGCCTTATTTCCATTATAGAGAGTGATGCAGGCGGGTTGAAGGAACTCAACTATGCCGACTTGAACATTGACACTATAACTATCAAGTTTCACGATAACACCCGCGAACACGGAGTATCTTTGCAAAATGGCATAGAGCCGTCTCGTAGGGTAGGGAATGCCATTAGTCCTATGATACGTGAGATTAGTGCCACTGTTAAGGAGGAGTCTCGTGCTTCGGCGTGGGCGCAAATGATGTCCCGGATAGAGAATAATGAGATAGTCGGAGACCAAATCATACGGACACAGGAGCAGATTGCCAATGCTGCCCGCAGGCGTTACCGAGAACTGCTGGCATTGCGTGATAGTATCTTTGACCCCGATGGCACTTGCGACCAAACATTTCTACATATAATGATGTTGCAGGTTGGTGCAGATAGTATGAACTACCAACTTGACAAGACACATCAGAGTGCCAATGGTAATGCGTTGAGCAACTGCCGTATTGACCGTGTGGAGAACAATAATGATACATTCTCTGTATTGAGTGAGGATATACTGCGCCACTATGTGTTTACCGAGGACGAGCCGCAGGGATTGTGGTATGTAGAAAAGCCCGCACAAGCATTTGATTTGGCGCAAGTAGCAGATAACAATGGTACGTTGTACTATCCGACTTACTTTGTAGCAATCAAATGTGCTATCCACGACAGCCGTAGTGCAGTATGGGTATGCGAACAGACACAACATAAGGTGAATGAGGATAGTGAATACTATTATTTCAACTGGGGTATTCTCAATCCCGACAATGAGGGACACTATACACTAACAGAGACACGTGGCAATGCCTATATGTATGGAGACAACCTCGTATGTGGCAAAATTTCAACTCTTGCGGGGCAGTCCTATTTTGACCTAACTCACGGTAATTTCGTACTATCAGACGGAACAAATACTGCATTGTCGTATATCAATGGCGTTCTTACCATAAGCGGTGTATCAGATAGCATAGAGAAAGTCCTTTCTCAACTTGAAGGACTGGAGAATATGTCTATTGGTGGCGAGAATATGTACAGCGGAAACGATGTTACCATTCAAATCACAGGTGAGGATATATTTCCTGGTGCGGGAGAAAAATACATACTCCCATATTTCTATACTCTCGAAGCCAATAAAACAGCGGTGGTATCTGCTATACTTGATAACTTCGATTACTTGGATAATGTGAGCAATCTGTATGTGGTCGCTATCCCTTATGGTACTGGTGGTCTGACTGAGGAGAAGAAAGTGTTGTTTTCGTCTGATGACGATTCTGCTTATATGCCGTATGCTAAAATATACGACCTACAAACACCAATAGAAAGCGGCTCAACAAAGCAACTATTGTATTTCTTTGCAAAAGACAACAAGAACGATTTAGAGAGCGTATATCCTGAAACAGGAGATGTCTATGCTCGTAATGTAATGGTGCAGTTTGGTACGAAAGCAACTGCCTACCAACCTTACACAGGACACGCTGTGCAAGTGTCTAAATCTTTTGTGGAAACGGCAGTACAGAATGGCAGCACACAGATTGCCAGTGGTCTTACAATGACAAATCTATTGCTCCTCAAGGACGAGAATAAGAAAATTTCAGCAGGTATGAGCGGACTATCCGACAATGTAACGATGTGGGGTGGTGGTAGTTATGAGGACGCTGTAAAACAAGCCAATGGACTTGTAGCAGAACTATCCAAACTTTTGCCTGTCCTTATAACAAAACAGGGTGTTGGTAGCAATATCGGATGCTTCAAAGTGCTTAACGAACACGCCGTAGAGGTAAATGGCTCAAATGGTGATAAGATTGTTATTGATAGCAATGATAATGGCTATCCGAGTATCAGCGTAGTTAAAGACAATAATGTTGTTACTAAAATATCGTCTGAGGTACTGAGCAGCGATAGTGCAGATGCAAGTGAGATTGGTGCAACGATATTTAGTGGAACATATGGTGCAGAGATTTCAACCGTTAAAAATGGAAGTGTAGGTACTGCACAACTACAAAATGTAGATATTAGTAAATTTAGTACATATTCTGTAACATACAAGAATGCTGCATATCTCAAAATAGGCATGTATATATTTTATTTTGATACACAAGATACACCTGTTGAAAACTTGAGTATTAAATTTGATTTATACATGGGTGATTATAAAATAGCCACAATCAGCGGAACGAGCGAAAGTATGAAGATTAGCCCGCGTACCGAGGTTCGTGTGTGCGTAACAAGATTATTGAATATATCAACAATAGCAAGAGGAATATATAGTTTGGTTGCAAAAAATATATCAGTAACTGCTGACTACGGCAAACTAAAAGGTGCAAATATGTCTGCCTATATACACAGGATATGGTTTAGTAGTAATAATGACATTACGGATAACAATAATGCAAATGGTTATAATAATAGTGGTAGCATTAATTTTATGAATACATTTGCAAACAAAACAATCGTAGGAAGTAATGGCATACAAATAGAAAGTAAACAAAATGGTTTAGTACAAATTCTAAACGGCAAAACTGGTGCTTATGTGCGAACATTCGGATTACCTACAACAGCATCTGATAGTGGTCAAATATACAACACCAATAATGCAAAACTTAACGAGGTCAGAAAGGCATTTAATGCTTGGGCAAGTTTAGTGGATTGGCATGGTAGTGGTTCTGCTGTGGAAAGCAATTTTAAGAAAGCACTCGATGCGTTGCAAACAAAACTTGATGATTTGATAAAGAGTAATTTGATGTTGGGTATTAAATAGCAACTACGGGGCGTGAATTACGCCCCGTATTAAACTATTATTGTATAGGTTTTTCTGCCTCTGCAGCCTGCTGTGCGTGTGCACGTTGTACAGCCTTTTCTGTCCGTTCTTTTCTAATATCATTCCATTCTTTTTCGGATATGGGGGATAACAAATCCTTTCCATATACGGTTTCACCGACTGTGCTGAGTGTATCTTCGTCGTAATACGC
>ERZ1026868.1739-NODE-1739-length-10863-cov-9.462065_pt1 | contig 10863 bp, 6 predicted proteins | sample MGYA00380164_ERZ1026868 | MGnify/ENA primary metagenome ERZ1026868 (study PRJEB33269, sample SAMEA4719800) | human gut metagenome | biome: human-associated habitat; feature: organic feature; material: feces | place: Cameroon | collected 2013-10 ... | reverse complement strand
CGGAGGTCGGGTTGAGGACGATCAGGAAGGTCTCCGTGCCGTTGCTGCGGAGATATACCATCGGGTAAGGCTGTTCTTCATTGAAAAACGGGATGAAACGGCTGTCGGCCCAGAGGACTTCACTGTTTTTCCTGAGCGAGATCAGGGCTCTGGTCCAGTTCAGGATGGATTCCGGATCATTCTCCTGAGACTCCACGGTCGGGTTTCCTTTGGCGATAGGCTTGACTTTTCCTGCGGCCAGTTCCTTTTTCCACTCGGTGTACTGAGGAAGTGAGGTTGCCGGAGTCCAGTCCGTGCAGACCGGCAGGTAGAGTTTTTCGGGAGCGCAGTCGCTGAATCCAGCGGTCTCTCCCGCTGTCCACTGCATCGGGGTACGGGCACCGGCGCGCTCCTTTCCGTTGTGGTTTGCGCCTTCCACATTCGGCATATCCACAAGAGAACGCATTCCGATCTCGTCACCGTAGTACAGAATAGGAAGCGGCATCGTCATCACCCAGGCCATCATCACCTTGAGTTGCTCGGGAGTGTTGCGGGCACCTGTGTTGATCCTGAGGTGGTCGTGGTTGCCGGTGATGCTGGCGAAATAGCCCATTGTGCGTGTGCTCTCGACGCAATCGGTGAAGTAGTCGTAATATTCCTTGAGCATCTGCGCCGGCGTGGTCTTGGTGTCGACCTTATCCTCCGGCCAGGCGTTGCCGTAGAGGTCCTTGACGGACGGCTGGCCGCCATTCAAAGAGAAGTAGCTTCCGCCATCGGCCTGATGCTTTCTGTCGAAGTACATCCTGCGGTTGTGCGCCCTCGTGTTGTTGAGGTCCATATCCACGTTGTAGCCGGCCGCGAGGCAATATTTCGGAGATCCCCATTCCGCCATCAGGACGTGGTCAGGGAAGTTCTTGTCGGACCATTCACGGATCTCTCTCCATAGATTGAGGATCTCTTTCTTGTCCTTGTCGTTCTTGACGAGGCTGCTGGCCATATCCACGCGGAATCCGTCCACGCCCTTGCCATACCAGAATGCGAGGATGTCCTTTAGCTCCTGGCGCACGGCCTTCGGTCCTGGCTCGTTCACGCCCTGCTCCCACGGATGGTTGGGGTCAGGGTTGGCGTAACCATAGTTGAGGGACGGCTGGCAGGCGTAGAAATTCTTCATATAGTATTTATCGCGGGGATATTCACTCTTCATCCATTTGCCGATCGTGCTCTGCATATAGTCAGGGCTTTTCAGCATCGCCTCAAGGTCTTTCCCGGCCTTCGCGTCCGGAAGCCGGTCGGACCAGATGTAGTAGTCGGAGTACTGGAGGTTGCTGTCCTGCGCGCTCTGGAGGAACCACGGATGCTTGTCGGAAGTGTGTCCGGCCACAAGGTCGAGCATCACCTTTATTCCTTTGTCGTGGGCTTTCCGGATGAGCTCGACGAGGTCGTTATTGGTCCCGAAGCGTGGGTCAACACGGTAGAAATCAATCACATCGTAGCCTCCGTCAATCCAACCGGAGACGAAAAGCGGATTGAACCAGATGGCCGAGACACCAAGGCTCTCGATGTAATCCAGTTTGGAAATCACACCCTGGATGTCACCGATTCCGTTCCCGTCGGAGTCCTTGTAGGAGGACGGGTACACTTGGTAGATCACTCCGTTGCGGAGCCAGTCCGGCCCTACTTTCCAAGTCTGCCCGAAACTGCCCGCTGCCGGCTGGGCTGAGACAATCGCGCTGACCAGCAGAGCGAAGGACAAAATGAAGCTCTTTTTCATAATGTAAGACTGATTATGCCAATTAATATGCTCGTTCACCATCAGGTGCGTCTATTCGTCTTTATGGGACTTGCGGCGGAACGCCGGGATGTTCAGAAGCTCACTGATGTCCTGGCCGTCCTGGACCACAAGCGCTGGCTTGCTGTCTTTGTCGAAATGAAATTTCTTTCTGTTGTCGGGCTGCTTTTCCTCCAGAGTGATGTTGATGACACCCTCGTCGCGGTTGGTGTCATCCTCCTGCTGGAGAGTGCTGTGCTTCTCGTACTTGAAATCCTTGTCGATGACTATCACATTTCCAAGATCCTGTGTGGCGATCTTGGCCAGATCATCAACCACGAATCCTGTGGCGATCGCTGTGATCTGGATCTCATCCTTGACTTCAGGATCCTCCACCCAGACTATTCCGGTCTTGAATTTGTTCACCTTGCCGGTATATTCCCCGATCTTCCTGTCAATCTCCTTCAGGTCATCCATAGTCAGGCCGTCCTTGTTCTTGCCTGTGGTGATGTTGATGAGCAGATTCTTGGCTGTAGTCAGGTCGAAGTCGTTGAGGAGCGGGGATTTAAGCGCTCCGTTGACGGCATCCTCTATCCTTTTCTTCCCTTTCCCGATTCCGCATCCCATCAATGCCATACCGCTGTCTTTCATCATCGTCTCGATGTCCTTGAAGTCGATGTTGATGTAGCCGTGCCGGCTGATGATCTCAGTGATGCCCCTGACGGCTGTCGCCAGCACTTCGTCCGCTTTTGGGAAAGCCTCGTGGATAAGCATACTTCCGAACAATTCATACAGCTTCTCATTGTTGATGATGAGCAGACTGTCAACATTGTTCTTGAGTTCGTGTATGCCTTTTATGGCTTTGGTCAAAGGAGTTATGCCTTCGATGTCAAAAGGGATGGTGACCACGGCGACGGTCAGGATCCCCTTGTCCTTGGCGGCCTTGGCGATGACCGGGGCGGCTCCGGTACCGGTTCCGCCCCCCATTCCGGCGGTGATGAATAGCATCTTGGTGTCATCCGTGAGGACTATCCTCTCGATTTCGTCAAGGGACTCTATCGCCGCCTTGCGGCCCTGCTCCGGTCTCGTGCCGGCTCCCAGGGCGTTGGTGCCGATGTGTATCTTCGTCTGCACCGGGCTGTTGTCAAGGGCTTGTCTGTCTGTGTTGCAGACGTAGAAGTTGCAGCCCTGGACTTTTTCACGGTACATATAGTTCACGGCATTGCATCCGCCTCCGCCTACACCTATGACCTTGATCATTGATTCAATAGGTGTCCAGTCATCCGGAGTGATTTCTATATCGATGTCTCCCATATCAGTTGTTTCATTAGTTATTCATTAACATCCTTCTGGACGTTGTCGTACAGTTTCCAGAAAAATTTCACGAGCGGATTCTTGGTCCCCTTAGGCTTTGGTTCCGGACCTGGCTCCGGACCAGGTTTTGGCACTGGCTGCGGACCTGGCTCAGGTTCAGGCTTAGGTTCTGGTTCCGGCACGACTGGCGGTTCCGTCTCTTGGGTATCAGCCCCTTGACCGGCGGAATATTCATCTTTGCCGGAATCCCTGCCGGATGGTTCTGTCGTCCCCGGTAACTCCTTGTTCTCCAACTTGGCGCTCTCATCGGTTTCGTCCCCGTCCACAGGATTGACCGTAGGGGATTCCTCAGGTTTTACCGGAGCCGGCACCTCAGTCGTTGCGTTAGTCGCACCGCCGCCGTCAGGTTGATATTCAATGGCATCATCAAGCCTCGTCGCATCCTTAGGGGTGTCTTGGGCAGACGCGCTTCCGCTGTTCCTTTGAGACGCCCTGAATGTGACATCGTTGATGCAGTTGATCGACTTGTCTCCCTTCACGGCCAGAATCATTCCTATCGCCGTGGAAGCGGAAGCCTCGCTGGCCTCCGGACAACCGTCGCAGGAAACATATTTCTTCGGAAGGCCAAGCTTGATGGAATATCCTGAAAGCTCCTTGAACAGGTTGACACAGTTCAGCATCTCCGCTCCTCCGCCGGTCACGACTATGCCTTTCTTGAGGTAATCCTCAGACGACAGTCCGCTTTCCTGGATCTTGTAGAGCAGAGCGTTGATGATCTCCTCCATCCTTGCGTTGACAATCTCGGAAAGCACCTTGATGGACAGTTTCCTGAGCAGCCTGCCGTCTTCATCCATAATATGGAGCTCTTTCTCGCCGAGTGTCGAAAGTTTGTCCGGCAGGCAGGCACCGTATGCTTTCTTGATTTCCTCCGCCATCTTGAAGGAGAATCCGCAGATGGACTCGATGTCCCTTGTGACGCAGTCACCTCCGAAAGGAATGGCGGCGTAATACCTCATAAGGTTGTCCTTGAATATGGTCACGGAGCTGACGCCGGCCCCGATGTCAACCAACGCCACACCGCTTTTCATCTCCTCAGGGCTGAGGACTGCCTTGGCCGTTATTCCCGGGATGAAGAATTTGCGGGCGATGCCGATCTGCATACTGCCGAAAAGTTCGTCAAGGTTCGTGGACAATCTTTTGCTTCCGATGAAGACCTTGAACTTGCCTTCGATCCTTTCCGCGCTCATCCCGATGATCTCGCTTTCCGGCTCGTTTATGCAGTCCTCTGTGGAAAAGGACTGGGCCACAGCCCCATAGATGAGCTCTCTCTTGTCATCCTTCAGCGGATAGGTCTTCAACGCCTCTGACTTAAGGAAGCGGATCTCGCTTTCGCTTATGAACCGGGAGTCGTCCTCCCTTTCCGCCGCGGCGGACGCTGTCTCCTGGCGTACCTGCCAACGAGGCAACCCGACGACAACCTGCTGGATTTTGATCCTCAGGGTCTGCTGGGCCTCGGCGATGGCGTTTCTAACAAACTTGTCCGCGATGCCGGGGTTGGTGACACGGCTGTTGCGGATTCCTTCGGACGGAGACTCCTTGTAATATATTATCTGGACATTCTGATCCTCGATGCTGGCCACGCAGACGGCCAGTTTCGAGGTGCCCAGATCAACGGATGCTATGTATCGTTCTTCCATATTCAATGATCTTATTTTCTGCAGACGATCTGCCCATTGTTTTTGACATTCACTGTTGAGTAGTAACCTGCACCCTTTTCCGGCAGGATTGTGGAGTAGTACCGCCCTATTCTTTCGAATTTGGCTTCGTAGTCGGCGGGCAGCCCGAAGATGAACCGCTCTTTCCCCTGGCGAGGGATCAGGACCAGGTCACCATTGCTCCTTACGGTTATCTGGCTGATGTCATCGGCCCAGGTCTGTGAGGCGGACATATAGTTCACAAGCCCCAGAATTCCTTCCAGCCATTTCTTCTCGGCCTTGGTTTTCGGCTCGCCCTTGTAGCCTCTCTCCACATTCAGCGGCACCGCACCGTCAATGATCGGTACCATCGAGGTGTAGTTGCTCTGGAGAGGGAAGAGAAAGCCTCTTTCATCGGCATAGAAACCATTGTTGTCTTTCTGGAACCTCACTACCGGCTCCCTTTGGCGGATCTTCACGTTCAGAAATCCGTCAGGGGTCGTGTAGGCCTCAGCCTTGAGGATGGCACTCTTGCTGTCAAGAATTTTCTCGACTTTGGCAAGATCCACGCTGTCAAGCCTTTGGCCGATGTAGGCACCGTAGTCTTTCTTCAGGTAACCTTCAATGTCCTGAGGTGTCACAAAGTTGAAATCATCGGTGAACTCAACTTTCACACCGGCACAGGTGATCTGCCTTGTCCTCTTCTCGTTCATCCCGTGGATCACGAGACATCCGAGAGCAAGCAGGCAGACCGCGGCGGCGATGAGGGTTATCCTGAGGCCCTTCTTCATTTCTTCAGTCTGTTTTCAAGGAGTTCGGTGATAGGTGCGATGAACCTGTCGATGTTACCCGCCCCGAATGTGGCGAGCACGTCAACCGGCTCATTCTCAAGGTATGACATCAGTTCTTCCTTCTTAAGAAGAACCTTTTCCGGTGCGGTAACCTTGTCGAAGATCAGTTCGGAGGTGACTCCAGGGATAGGCTCTTCCCTGGCCGGGTAGATGTCCAAAAGAATCAGTTTGTCCACCTTGCTGAGGGCGGCGGCGAAATCATCGGCGAAATCCCTCGTCCTGGTGAAAAGGTGAGGCTGGAATATGGCCGTTATCTTCCTGCCAGGGAATATCCCCCTCATCGAGGAGATCGCTGACGCGAGTTCCTTCGGATGGTGGGCATAGTCGTCGATGTAGGACAGGTGCGGAGTGTTGAGGTGCACGTCCAGCCTGCGCTTTACTCCTGAATATGTTCCTATGGCCTGCTTGACCGCATCCGGGGTGACACCGTGGCAGAGGCAGATAGCGGCCGCGGCCACGCTGTTCTCCACGTTTACCCATCCGGGAATCCCGACTCTGATGTTCTCGATCGTGCCTCCGGGATAGACAAGGTCGAAGATGTAATGTCCCACCTCGTCCGGCTTGGAATTGATGGCATAGTAGTCGGCGGAAGGATTGTCATAGCTGTAGTGCAGGATCTTCGCCTTGGTGTCGTCCTCCGTGATGTCGAGACCGTATTTGACGATAAGCGTGCGGCTTACCTGCGAGGCGAAGGCCTTGAACGCTTTCTGATATTCCTCAAGTGTGCCGTAGATGTCCAGATGGTCGGCGTCCATAGCCGTGATGGCCGCGATCGCCGGGTGCAGCTGGAGGAACGAGCGGTCGAACTCGTCCGCCTCCGCCACCATTGTCGGAGTGTGGCTCATAAGAAGGTTCGTGCCGTAGTTTTTGGATATTCCACCAAGGAACGCCGAGCAGCCCTTTCCGCTTTCGGTCAGGATGTGCGCCACCAGAGTGCTTGTGGTGGTCTTTCCGTGTGTGCCGGCCACGGCAAGGCAGGCCTGCCCTTCGGCCAGTTCCCCAAGCATACGGGACCTTTTCACGACCGTGTAGCCGTGCTCCATAACGTAGCTCAGCTCCTTAAGGTCTGACGGAATGGCCGGCGTATAGACAATCAGGGTCGAGGCGATGTCCTTCGGGATGTAGTCGGGGTCGTCCTTGTAGTGAACGTCAATCCCTTCTTTCTCAAGGGCGTGCGTCAACTCGGACGGAGTCTTGTCGTAGCCTGCGACAGGATAGCCTTTGAACTTATAGTATCTGGCGATGGCGCTCATTCCGATGCCGCCGATGCCGATGAAATAAATCTTTGTGTATTTTGACATAACTATTCCTTGACCAATCTGTAAATCTCTTCAGCGATCTTCCCCGCCGCGTCCGGAAGAGCCATCTTCCCGGCGTTCTCCTCAAGCGCCGCGATCCTTTCCGGCTGTCCCAGCAACTCAAGCGCCGTCGGAATCATCTTCTCCATAGCGTCGGAGTCTTTGACGATCACCGCCGCGTCCTTTTTCACAAGAGCCATAGCGTTGTGCGTCTGATGATCCTCCGCGACATTCGGCGAAGGGATGAATATCACCGCCTTACGCGCGGCGCAAAGCTCGGACACGGAGCTCGCCCCTGACCTTGAGATCACCACATCCGCGGCCGCGTACGCCAATTCCATCCTGCCGATGAAGTCGGAGTAATGAATATGTTTGAGCGCCTCCGGGTTCTTTGCTTTCTGACCGGCCATAAATTCATCGACACCCGCTTTGTAATATTTCCCGCACTGCCACAGCACATCGACTCCGTCAATACCCGGGCATCCGTCCGAGATCCATTTCTTCATACATTGGTTGAATCTGCTGCTGCCAAGGCTTCCGCCGACAATGAATATGTGCTTTCTGGAAGGGTCAAGACCATATTCCTTGATGCCTTGCTCTCTCATTTCCGGTGTGGCGGGAACTATGATGCTTCTGATCGGGTTGCCGGTCATCACTATCCTGTCGGCAGGGAAGAACTTCTCCATTCCTTCGTAGGCAACGCAGATCCTCTGCACCCTTTTGCCTAACTTCTTGTTGGTCAGTCCGGCGAAACCGTTCTGTTCTTGTATTAGAGCCGGGATTCCCATTCCGGTGGCCGCCCAGAGCAGGGGAGCGCTGGCATATCCGCCGACTCCCACGGCGATCTGGGGCTTGAACTCCCTTACGATCTTCCTGGCTTTCCGAAGGCTCGCCAGAACCTTGAACGGCACGCAGAGGTCGTTCAGGATGTTCTTAAGGCTCAGTTGTCTCTGCAATCCGACGATCGGCAGGCCCACGATCCTGTAGCCCGCCGCCGGAACCTTCTCCATCTCCATCTTGCCCTCGGCTCCCACGAAAAGGATCTCTGTCTCAGGATTCAGCTCCTTCAACTTGTTCGCGATCGAGACGGCAGGGAAGATGTGCCCTCCTGTGCCGCCTCCGCTGATTATGACTCTAAGCGCTTTATATTCCATAGTCCTACTCATTGTTATGGTCGTCAATCCCGTAGTCCGGGATGTCATTCTCGTGTAAAGGGACATTTCCGTCCGTTTCCGTGAGGTCATTGCCACGGCCTTCCAAGCCGCTTTCCATCTGGTCGAGGTCGTCCATCATTACGCTGACCTCATCGTTTATCTTCCTGTCGACAAGAGGCTCTGCCTTGGCGGTCTCCCTGTCGATCTTCCGTTTGGCTATCTTGCTGATTGATAGGATGATTCCGAACGCTATGCTGAACATCAGGAAGGACGAGTTTCCGTGGCTGACCATCGGTAGCGTCTGGCCGGTGAGCGGACCCATATCACAGTTGATGAGAATGTGCATCATAGCCTGGCCTGTGATGAGCAGCACGAGTCCCGCCACAGCCGTCTTGCCGAACAGATTGTCGCAGTTCCTCACGATGATAGAGCCTCTGGCCAGAAGGCTGATGTAAAGGATGAGAATCACTATCCCGCCTATCAGTCCGTATTCCTCGACGATGAAACAGAACATATAGTCCTCGAACATAATCGGAACCACGTACCGTTGGGTGCTCTTGCCCGGTCCCTTGCCTATAAGCCCGCCTTCCTTTATCGCCATCTTGGCGCTGATCGGCTGCTTGACATCATCCAGGGCATCCTGGAATTCCTTGCTACCGGAGGGCGATTCCGCCATAATCCGCAGTTTCTCAGCGATTCCGTCTCCTGTCAACCGGCCCAGTGCGTGGTCCAGGTGCGGGAACGGTTTCCGGCCGTCATCAAAGCAGGTGTTGATGCCTATGCAGGCCACCAAAAGTCCGACGGCGATGCCTGTCAGCGGGATCAGTTCCTTCACCTTGATCCCTCCGATCAGTATGGTGGCGAACATAATGCCTCCTATGAATATGGTGCTGGACAGACTGCCTACCATTATGCACAGGCAGACACTTAATATCGGGAAATAGATGTAGGCTATCTTCTTGACAAGGGGCTTTTTCCAGACAGGGTGTTTCTCGGCCAGAAAGTTGGCTAAGAAGAAACTGTCGTTGCGGAAGGCGTTTACGGCCCACGCAAGGTACATTATCATAGCCACCTTGACGAACTCAAAGACGTGGAACTGGAACCCGAAAAGTGAGATCGTTCTCCACGCGTCATTGATTTTGTTCACGGTGAGAAGCCCCAGATTCCAATTGTCTCCTTTAGCAATGACCGCAGCGAGCGCAAGCAGCAGGAGCGGGATCATAGAGAAAATGTAGCCGAGCTGCGAGACGACCCTGAAGAAGCCGAGTTTGGGAATGGTGCAGCAGATGATGATGATCACCAGCCCCCCCACGGCCAACCCTAACTGTTCTCCGACAATCGCCATCCTGGTAGTGTTCTGTTGGATCGCCAGCAGGGAAGTGGACGAGAATATGGCCACGATGGAGAACAGGATGAGCAGGATGACAATCATCCAGACAACCTTGTCTCCTTCGAGGGAGTCAATGAAATTCCACAGATTCTTCTTCTTTTTGCTCTCGGCCATATTCATTTGAATATTAAAGTCTTCTTACAGCTTCCTTGAACTTTTCGCCGCGGTCCTCGTAGCAGGTGAACAGGTCGAAGCTGGCGCAGCAAGGGCTGAGCAGCACGACATCGCCGGCCTTAGCGAATCCGCTCGCGGCTTTGACGGCCTCGTCGGCCGAGAGGGTGTCCACGATCTTGTCCTTGCCCACAATCTCCTCGAAGGCCTCGTGGAACTTATGGTTGTCGACTCCCATACACACTATGGCTTTCACCTTCTCTTTCACGAGAGGCTTAAGCACCTCGTAATCATTGCCTTTGTCGGTTCCGCCGACGATCCAGACTATCGGTTTCCTCTGGCATTCGAGGGCGTACCAGGCAGCGTCCACGTTGGTGGCCTTGGAGTCATTGATGTAGAGCACATCCTTGATGCTGAGGACCGGCTCCAACCTGTGCTCGATAGGCTGGAACGTGGCCAAAGCCTCACGGATGGTCTTGTTGTCGATTCCCGAAGCCTTGGCGGCGAGGGCGGCGGCCATCGAATTGTAGATGTTGTGCTTCCCGCCCAGTGCAAGCTCTTTCAGGAATATGTCGCATTCCTCCTCTCCGTATTTCACGACAATCTTGTCGTCCTTGAGGTACGCTCCCTGCTTCACCTCTGTCTTCTGGGTGAAAGGCAGACGCTTGGCCGAAAGGATGATCTTGTTCAGATGCTCGATCGTGATCTCGTCGTCAGAGTCGAAGATGAAGCAGTCCTCCGGACGGAGATTCTGCGTGAGACGGAACTTCGCCTTGACGTAGTTCTCCATCTGGTAGTCGTAACGGTCCAGATGATCCGGGGTGATGTTCGTGATTATGGCGATGTCCGGACGGAAATCATAGCAGTTGTCAAGCTGGAAACTGCTGATCTCCAGTACATAATAGTCAAAGTGCTCGGTGGCCACCTGAAGGGCGTAACTCTTTCCGATGTTGCCGCCAAGTCCGACATTGAGGCCTGCGTTCTGTAGCAGATAGTAGATCAGGGAAGTAGTCGTGGTCTTGCCGTTGCTTCCTGTGACGCAGATTTTCTTAGCCGTGTCGTAGCGCCCGGCGAACTCGATCTCGGAGATGATGTGCGTGCCCTGCGCCTCAAGTTTCTTCACGATAGGCACTGAGCTTGGGATGCCCGGGCTCTTTATGACCTCATCGGCGTTGAGGATAAGCTCTTCAGTATGATGGCCTTCCTCAAAGTTGATGTCCCATTTGCGCAGATCCTCGGCGAAATGCTTCGGAATCTTTCCGTTGTCTGAAAGGAACACGTCGAATCCTTTCACCTTGGCGAGA
>ERZ1026868.1733-NODE-1733-length-10878-cov-5.959808_pt1 | contig 10878 bp, 8 predicted proteins | sample MGYA00380164_ERZ1026868 | MGnify/ENA primary metagenome ERZ1026868 (study PRJEB33269, sample SAMEA4719800) | human gut metagenome | biome: human-associated habitat; feature: organic feature; material: feces | place: Cameroon | collected 2013-10 ... | reverse complement strand
TATTTATACTAATCTTCAATCAACCTACAGACAAATCCTCGGCTGAAATAAGCCCATTCTTCGTCAAGCTCCCTTGCCGGGCGGCAAGCCCGCCTGCGGTCGCTTTCCTTGACTGGTCTTATTTCATCTGTCGGCTTTGCCTATAGAGCGATTGAAGATTAGTATTATATGCTTCTTTGCATTATTGTTTTTAAAAATGGGCAACCCCATAAAAGGATTGCCCATTTGCATTTCAGTATGTTCCTGACATTACTTGTCAAGTGTTTTCATGGTGGGGAACAGCAGAACGTCTCTTATAGCGCTGCTGTCAGTGAGAAGCATAACAAGTCTGTCGATACCGAAGCCGATGCCGCCTGTGGGAGGCATACCGATCTCCAGCGCACGGAGGAAATCCTCATCAATGCTGTTTGCTTCCTCGTCGCCCAGACGCTTCATCTCTTCCTGAGCCTCAAATCTCTGACGCTGATCAACAGGGTCATTCAGCTCGGAATATGCGTTTGCCATCTCTCTGCCTGTGATGAACAGCTCGAAACGCTCGGTATATTCGGGCTTGTCGGGCTTCTTCTTGGTAAGGGGAGAGATATCAACGGGGTGATCCATGATGAATGTAGGCTGAACAAGATGCTCCTCAACAAATTCATCAAAGAACAGGTTAAGGATATCGCCCTTCTTGTGCCTCTGCTCGTATTCGATGTGGTGAGCGTCAGCAGCCGCACGGGCTTCTTCGATTGTGTTTATAGCCTCAAAATCAACACCTGAATACTTCTTTACAGCCTCGACCATGGTAAGTCTCTCAAAGGGCTTGCCCAGGTCGATCTCAACGCCGCCGTATGTGATCTTTGTGGTGCCGCATACTTCAAGTGCGCAGTGACGGTAAAGGTTCTCGGCAAGATCCATCATGCCGTGGTAATCGGTGTATGCCTGATAAAGCTCCATAAGAGTGAACTCGGGGTTGTGCTTGGTGTCAACACCCTCGTTTCTGAAAACTCTGCCTATCTCGTAAACCCTGTCAAGACCGCCTACGATAAGACGCTTAAGGTACAGCTCCAGAGATATTCTCAGACGAACATCTTCATCAAGAGCATTGTAGTGTGTCTCGAAAGGTCTTGCGGAAGCTCCGCCTGCGTTTGCTACCAGCATGGGAGTTTCTACTTCGATAAAGCCCTGAGCGTCAAGATATCTTCTGATAGCTGCGATTATCTTTGAACGCTTTCTGAAGGTCTCGGCAACCTCGGGATTAACGATAAGGTCAACGTATCTCTGACGGTAACGGGTGTCCTGATCCTTAAGACCGTGCCACTTTTCGGGCAGGGGCAGCAGGGACTTGGAGAGCAGTGTTATCTTCTGAGCGTGAACGGTTATCTCGCCTGTTCTGGTCTTGAAAACAAAGCCCTCAACACCAACGATATCGCCCATGTCCCAGGTCTTGAACTCCTTGAACTGCTCCTCGCCGATGTCGTTCATGCGCACATATACCTGCATACGGTCGGTGCTGTCACGAACGTCGATGAAGTTAGCCTTGCCCATGTTTCTCCAGGTCATGATACGGCCTGCGATCTTAACATTGATGCGGTTCTCGTCAAGAGCAGCCTTGAGAGCCTCGGCATCGTCGCCGCACTGAGCGGTGAGCTTTGCTTCAAGCTCGGAATACTGCTTTCTTATCTCCGCATTCTTTATATTGTAGTCAAAGCTTGTTATCTCAAAGGGGTTCTTGCCCTCAGCCTTGAGCTTTTCAAGCTTTTCCATTCTTATTCTCTTTAATTCGTGTACTTCTTCCTCGGTCTGTTCAGGCTCCTCGGGAGAAGTGTTTTCCTTGAGCTGTTCCTCTGCCATTATTCACATTCCTTTGCAATAATATTACTTGCTGATCTCCAGAACTTCCATTCTGATAACGCCGATGGGAGCCTCTACTTCGAGAATATCGCCCACCTTTTTCTTGAGAGCGGCAATGCCGATGGGAGCGTCCTCGGAGATCTTGTTGTTCTCGGGGTCAGCCTCGGTGGAACCGACTATCTGAAGCTCCATTACCTCGTCCAGCTCCAGATCCTTGAGCTTAACATAAGAACCAACGCCGATCTCATCGGTGGAAAGGTCGGAATCGCTTACGACCTCGGCGTTGTTGATCTTCATTTCAACGTCAACGATCTCAGCTTCCAGAATAGCCTGCTCGTTCTTTGCTTCATCGTACTCAGCGTTCTCGGAAAGGTCTCCGAAAGAACGTGCTTCCTTCAGCTTCTGAGCGGCCTCGGCACGGCGTACATTCTTTAAATATTCAAGCTGTTTTTCCAGATCCTTAAGACCTTCGGCGGACATTCTAATCTTCTTGACTGCCATTTATATGACCATCCTTTCAATCGTACATATATATACAGATATAATTTCCTGAGTATATATTATATAATAAATTCGCCGCTGTGTCAAGGGATAAAAAATCAAAAAACACGGTATTTTCATTGCGTAAATGGCATGAACTGTTGAAACTCCCGCCGCCGTGTGCTATAATAGGGTAAATACCTTTAAGGAAGTGTGCATATGAGCGTAAGATTTCACCTGCCCAATTTTGTTGACAGATTCAACGGCAGCATGAATATGACCCTTATTTCAATGATAAAGCGTATGCCCCAAATGTTTTACGACGGCGTGGAGATAGCAAGCGTTTTCGACTGCTTCCCCATGATATGGAACGGCGGACGCATCATGGCGGGATATATGGATATGCAAACCGTGGATAAGCTTGTCCCCCGGTATCTCGGCAGATTCAATTCTCTGGGAGTGCCCTGCCGCCTGACGCTCACGAACCCTCTCCTTACCCGTGAGCATCTGAATGACCCTGTGTGCAACCGTGTGCTGGATATCGCCGACAACGGCATGAACGAGGCGATAGTCTTTTCGCCCCTGCTGGAGGAGCATATCAGGAAGCACCACCCCAATATGAAGATAACCTCCTCCACCTGCAAGCAGATAAGAGACCTGCCCACACTGGAAAGCGAGCTTGAAAAGGACTACAGCCTTGTGGTGCTGGACTATAACTATAACAATGACTTTGATACGCTTGCAAAAATACCACATAAGGAAAAGTGCGAGATACTTGTGAACGCAGTCTGCACACCCAACTGTCAGAGAAGAGGGGAGCATTACCGCTATATAGGCAAATATCAGCTGGAGCACTGCAATCCTGCGGAGCTGGCGAAGATACAGGCGGGAACGGCAAAGGTAGAGGAGTGGCAGTGTCCTCATATGAAAAACAACGCATTTACACGCAGAAATTCGCCGCTTCATGTGTCGCCCCAGGCGATATATACCCAATATGTGCCAATGGGATATAATAATTTCAAGCTGGAGGGCAGGGGAAACAGCTTCCCCGATCTGGCGGAGCAGTATGTTTATTATATGGCAAAGCCTGAGTACAGGGATATTGTGAGATATAATCTGCTGTGTACGGCAGCAGCTGCCGCAGGATCGGGCAGAATGGGATAAGATGGCTTCCTTGAACCCATATCCTCACTTTTTACTTTCCTGCATTTGTCTTGCCGCCGTGTACTGAACCCCGTTCATCTATTTGTACCGGTTTCTATGGCTATGTTTACGGCTTTTGCAATGATTTCCCCCACAACGTTAAGGTTTCAAAATAATTGTTGACAGGGGATTTGTTTTGCGGTATAATGTATTATAAGTGCAAATTGTACGGCCCTGTCTGTCCCTGCATCGGCAGGGGAACATCCGTGTAAAAATAAAATTTTAAGGTGGAATAAAACGAATGGGAATTTTAGACGGACTTTTCGGAAACTACAGTAAAAGAGAACTGAAAAAGATCGACCCTATCAAGCAGAAAGTGCTTGATCTGGACGAAGAATACGGCAAGCTCACCGAGGCTGAGCTGAAAGCCAAGACCCCTGAGTTCAAGAAAAGACTTGAAGACGGCGAAACTCTTGACGATATTCTCCCCGAGGCTCTTGCGACCGTAAGAGAGGGCGCATGGAGAGTTCTGGGCAAAAAGCCCTTCCCCGTGCAGATAATCGGTGCCATTGTTCTTCATCAGGGCAGAATCGCCGAGATGAGAACAGGTGAAGGTAAAACCCTCGTTGCCTGCTGCGCATCTTACCTCAACGCTCTTACAGGCAACGGCGTTCACGTCGTTACCGTTAACGACTACCTTGCAAAGTCCCAGTCCGAGGAAATGGGAAAGGTTTACAGATACTTAGGTCTTACTATCGGCTGTATCCTCCACGATATGAACAACGACCAGCGCCGTGAGGCTTACAACTGCGATATTACTTACGGAACCAACAACGAGTTCGGTTTCGACTACCTCCGTGACAACATGGTGATCTACAAGAGTGAAAAGGTGCAGAGAGAATTTAACTTCGCTATCGTCGATGAGGTCGATTCTATCCTTATTGATGAAGCCAGAACTCCTCTTATCATTTCGGGCAGAGGCGACAAGTCCACCGAGATGTACACCATGGCAGACAAGTTTGCCAAGACCCTGAAGCCCTTTGTTGTTGCCGAAATGGACACAAAGACCGATCAGGAAGAGATCGCAGAGGACTGCGACTACATCATCGATGAAAAGGCAAAGACAGCCACTATCACCCGTCAGGGAGTTAAAAAGGCTGAGAAATACTTCAATATCGTAAACCTGTACGACGCTGAGAACTCCACACTTCTTCACCACATCAACCAGGCTATCAAGGCAAACGGCGTTATGAAGAAGGATATCGACTACGTTGTAAACGAGGGCGAGATCGTTATCGTTGACGAGTTCACAGGCCGTCTTATGATGGGCCGCCGCTATAATGACGGTCTCCACCAGGCTATCGAGGCAAAGGAAGGCGTAAAGGTAAATCACGAGTCCAAGACCCTTGCTTCCATCACATTCCAGAACTTCTTCCGTCTCTATCACAAGCTGTCCGGTATGACAGGTACAGCTATGACTGAGGAGGACGAGTTCAGGGAGATCTACAAGCTGGACGTTATCGAGATCCCCACAAACCGTCCCGTTCAGCGTATCGACCACCCCGATGTTGTTTATAAGACCGAGGCTGCAAAGTTCAGAGCAGCTATTGAGCAGATAAAGGAGTGCCATGCCAAGGGTCAGCCTGTTCTGGTTGGTACTATCTCCATCGAAAAGTCCGAGATACTCTCCAAGATGCTTTCCAAGGAGGGCATCAAGCACAATGTCCTCAACGCAAAGCAGCACGCAAAGGAAGCCGAGATCGTTGCACAGGCAGGTCAGCTGGGCGCAGTTACCATTGCGACCAACATGGCAGGCCGTGGTACCGATATCCTGCTTGGCGGTAACGCCGAGTTCCTTGCAAAGGCTGACATGAAGCGCATGGGCTACGAGGACGAGATCATCAGCGAGGCTATCAGCTACGCAGATACCGATGACGAGGCTATCCTCAGCGCCCGTGAGGAATACAAGAAGCTTTACGCAAAACACGCCGACGAGATCAAGGGCAAGGCTGACGAGGTAAGAAAAGCAGGCGGTCTGTTTATCCTCGGCACCGAGCGCCACGAGTCCAGACGTATCGACAACCAGCTGAGAGGCCGTGCAGGCCGTCAGGGAGACGAGGGCGAGAGCCGCTTCTTCCTCTCACTGGAGGACGACCTTATGAGACTGTTCGGCGGCGACCGTCTCCAGATGATGATGAACAACATGAACGTGGACGAGGATATGCCTATCGAGTCCAAGATGCTCTCCAAGGTCATCGAATCCTCCCAGAAGAAGGTGGAGGGCAGAAACTTTGCTATCAGAAAGAACGTCCTCAACTACGACGACGTTATGTCCACACAGAGAGCTATCATTTACGAGCAGAGAGCAAAGGTTCTCAACGGCGAGGATATCCACGAGTATATCCTTAAGATGATAAAGGATTGGGTCGTTGACGGCGTAAATCTTTACATCATCGACGGCTCCGTTCACGATGAGTGGAACCTTTCCGGTCTGAAGGCTCATTTTGCAGGTCTGCTCACCACTCCCGATGATTTCAAATACACTCCCGAAGAGCTTGGCAAGATAACCAAGGACGATATTATCCAGCTCCTTACCGACAGAGCGCTTGCATACTATGACAAGCGTGAAAAGGAAATGGGCAGCGATATGCTCAGAGAGCTTGAGAGAGTTATCCTCCTCAAGGTGGTTGACCTTAAGTGGATGGCTCATATCGACGATATGGAAGAGCTGAGAAGAGGTATCGGTCTGCGTGCATTTGCTCAGAAGAACCCCGTTGTCGAGTACCGTTACGAGGGCTTTGAGATGTTCGACGCAATGATCGAGTCTATCCGTGAGGATACCGTAAGACTGCTCTTTACTATCCAGATAAAGAACAACGAGGAGCCTCAGAGAGAAAGAGTTGCTCAGCCTATGGAGACCCAGGGCGACGGCAGCTATCAGAGCGAACCCCGCCGTGTTAAGAAGGTCGGCAGAAACGATCCCTGCCCCTGCGGAAGCGGCAAGAAGTACAAGAACTGCTGCGGCAGAGACTTAAAGTAAAACAGATGGAGCAAGGGTATGACAAGGATAATCCCAAGAAGAAACGGTCATTTTATAATCTTTTTCATTATTGGTATTGTCCTTTCCCTGCTCATTTCATATTATACCTCTTTTGCCTATGAGCTTGTTGATGATGCAGGCTCTGTCGGCGGTATGCTTTCGGTTACAAACTCAAACGCAAAGCTTGTTTTTACGAACTTTTGCACATATGAGGCAAAATGCGAAGCGGAGAGCAATGCCATAGGAGACGGTATCTACAGCGGCAGCCTTTCATATTCCGATGGGGTTGAAGACTATTACAGGAATTATGAGGCTTTTTATGACGGCTCTGAGGAAGATATCCTGAAAACAATGCGTCATCTTATGGGCGGCGGCGGTGAAAAACGCTACGGTTATTTCTCCGTTGTCGTAAAAAAAGGTAAACCCGTCCAGGGCTTCTGGTGCATAGATGAAAAGCTTCTGTATTACACGGAAAGCCTGGCAAAGCAATACGAAAGCCTCACTTCCGAAAAAGAATGTGCGGCTTTTTACACAGGCGGTGCCGTTGCGGGTGGATATCCCATATATAACACTGACTATAAGACCAAGCCATCAGGAGACTATATCTCATCGCTGCCTGCAAGGATGGTTCTTAGTGATGCAGCGAACGGGATAGTGAAAGTTATTGTATATGCAGTGATGATATTCTCACCATTACTGCTTATGCTTGCAGTTTTTGCTTTCATTCACAGGTTTTATACCAAAGATGAATACAGGCAAAATGCACAGGCTGTTTTTGAAGCGGCAAAGATATATTTATCCGAATGCAGGAATGTGATACCCGACAGAGTTTACAGCGGAGTGCTGAAAGCCTGTGAGAATGAGCCTGAGATATGCTTTGACGGTTCTGCCGAGGACATTTCGGCATTTATGGCAAATATTGCTGCAGACTGCAGCAAAAATTATTACAGCATAAAAATACAGAACGGCATGGTTACAGAAAGCCGTTTCAGTATAAGCAGGCGGCTCCTAAAAGGGGCTGAATGCGGCGGAATATATCTCGATCCATTGAAAAAGTAAAATGTTTTGAAAAGAGGAAAAGCAATGCTTATAAACGAAGTAAAAAATGAGCTTGAAAACCATATAATCCCTTTCTGGGACGCTCTCAGAGACGATGAGTTCGGCGGCTTTTACGGTCAGATGGACAACGACCTTAACCTTGACAAAAAGGGCGGCAAGGGTGTTATCCTCAATTCCAGAATACTCTGGTTCTATTCCTCTGTTTACCGCACCATCGGCGGCGAAAAGAACCTTGACAACGCAAAGCACGCATATGAGTTCCTGAAAAACCACTGCGTTGACCGTGAGAACGGCGGCGTTTACTGGATGATGAACTACGACGGCACAGTTATGGACAGCATGAAGCACACCTACAATCAGGCTTTTGCTATCTATGCCCTTTCCACATATTACCTTGCCTGCAAGGACAAGGAAGCTCTCAACCTTGCTTTTGAGCTTTTTGACACCGTTGAGGAAAAGTGCACCGACGATGTGGCTTATATGGAAGCCTTCGACAAGAACTGGAAGCTTATTGAAAACGACGCTCTCAGCGAAAACGGACTTATGGCAGACAAGACCATGAACACCGTTCTCCACCTTATCGAGGGCTATACCGTTCTGCTCCAGGCAAGCGGAGACGAGAGAGTAAAGGCAAGACTTAAATTCCTCCTTGATATCACCGAGAACAAGATATTCGACAGCGAGAATAACAAGCTGCTGGTATTCTTTGACCGTGAGCTGAACGTTATCGGCGATATCCATTCCTACGGCCATGATATCGAAGCAACATGGCTCCTTGACCGTGCCTGCGACGTAATGGGCGACAAGGACTATATAGAGAAGTGGAAGAACATCAACCTTAGAATTTCCAACAACATTTACGATATCGCATACGAAAACGGTTCCCTCAACAACGAGAGAGACAAGACCGAGATCGACAAGAAGCGTGTATGGTGGGTTCAGGCAGAGACCGTTGTGGGCTTCATCAACGCATATCAGCACGGCGGCGACAAGAAGTTCCTTGAAGCTGCGGGCAAGGTATGGGAATGGATAAGAGATGTCCAGATAGACAAGCGCAAGGGCAGCGAATGGTGGGCAGAGGTTGATTACAACGGCAAGCCCATGCTCAAATTCACCATGGTAAACGAGTGGAAGTGCCCTTATCATAACGGCAGAATGTGCATGGAAGTTATGACCAGAGGCATTGATGTCTGATAAATGATCAAATCCGAAAGCTGTCATGGGTCGCATGGCAGCTTTTCTTTGTTTCCCTGTCGGCAAATTTATAAAATAACTATTGAATTAAGGAAAAATATGTGCTATAATTTAAAATATGTTTACTCGTGAAGGGAGGTCGGCTTTGATGGAGACAAGCACCGCTGAAGCTATTGTTTCGGAAGCTCTTGCAGCGGATACTGCGGCAGAGACTACGGTTGCCGAAACTACAGCTGCTGAAACATCGACAGCTTCGGGTTCAGCTATGCCGCTGGGGTCTGCGCTTATAACTGGCACTATCGCCATGGTGCTCATATATCTGCTCACCACATTTCTCCCCAAGATGGCTGCCGCCGTTGATAAGGCGTGGGACAGCATCTCAGGCAAGAAAAAGAAAAATATCCCCGATGACAAGGCCGAGCCGAGTCCCGCAAGGGTGGAGGATAATTATAAAGTCTATGACATTTACGAGGGCGAAATGAACCTCGACGATTATAAAGATGATGAAAAGGAGAATCCAAATGGCAAAGGATAACAAGAAAATGGTCGATGCGATAACCTCAATGGACGAGGATTTCGCAAAGTGGTACACCGATATATGCAAAAAGGCTGAGCTGGTAGAATACACAAGCGTAAAGGGCTGTATGGTGATCCGCCCCTATGCATACGCTATCTGGGAAAATATCCAGCATATCCTTGACGGTATGTTCAAGGCAACAGGTCATGAAAATGTTTGTATGCCTATGTTCATTCCCGAGAGCCTGCTCCAGAAGGAGAAAGACCACGTTGAGGGCTTTGCTCCCGAGGTTGCATGGGTAACAATGGGCGGCAACGAGAAGCTGGAGGACAGACTTTGCGTCCGCCCCACTTCCGAGACACTTTTCTGCGAGCATTACGCAAACATCGTTCATTCCTACCGTGACCTGCCCAAGCTCTATAACCAGTGGGTAAGCGTTGTAAGATGGGAAAAGACAACCCGTCCTTTCCTCCGTTCAAGAGAGTTCCTCTGGCAGGAGGGTCACACAATTCACGCAACCGCTGAGGAGGCTATCGAAGAGACCGAGCGTATGCTGAACGTTTATGCTCAGTTCTGCGAGGAGTACCTTGCAATGCCCGTTGTAAAGGGCAGAAAGACCGAGAGCGATAAGTTCGCAGGCGCTGTTGCTACCTACGCAATAGAGGCTCTTATGCACGACGGCAAGGCTCTCCAGGCAGGAACCTCCCACTATTTCGGCGACGGTTTCGCAAAGGCATTCGATATCATGTTCACCGACAAGGACAATAAGAAGGTATATCCTCACCAGACATCATGGGGCGTGACCACCCGTCTTATCGGCGCAGTTATCATGACCCACGGCGACAACGACGGACTTGTTCTTCCTCCCGCAGTAGCACCCATTCAGGCAGTTATCGTTCCTATCCAGCAGTTCAAGGAGGGCGTTCTCGACAAGGCTAACGAGGTTGCAGATATCCTCAAGGCAGCAGGCATCAGAGTAAAGGTCGATGACAGCGACAACTCCCCCGGCTGGAAGTTTGCTCAGTACGAGATGAAGGGCGTTCCTCTCAGAATTGAGATAGGCCCCAAGGATATCGAGCAGAACCAGTGCGTAATAGTAACACGTCACAACCGTGAGAAGAGCTTTGTATCTCTGGACGGCATTGCAGATACCGTTAAGGCAAAGCTTACCGAAGTACATGACGGACTTTACAAGGCAGCGCTTGAGAACCGTGAGAGACGCACCTATTCCTGCGTGACCATGGACGAGATAACCGAAGCGCTTGAAAAGAACGGCGACGGCTTTATCAAGGCTATGTGGTGCGGCGACGAGGCTTGCGAGGATAAGGTAAAGGAAGTTACAGGCGTAGGTTCCAGATGTATTCCCTTCGAGCAGGAAAATCTTTCCGACAAGTGTGTATGCTGCGGCAAACCTGCAAAGTGCATGGTTTACTGGGGCAAGGCATATTGATCTTTTTATAAAAATATTAAGGAGCTGTTGCACAGGTTGCAGCAGCTCCTTTTGTTTTGGGGTGAAACGGAAAAATGAAAATCCGTCCCTCATAGAGAGACGGATAATTTTTTATACTAATCTTCAATCGTTCTATAGGCAAAGCCGACAGATGAAATAAGA
>ERZ1026868.1732-NODE-1732-length-10881-cov-5.669684_pt1 | contig 10881 bp, 10 predicted proteins | sample MGYA00380164_ERZ1026868 | MGnify/ENA primary metagenome ERZ1026868 (study PRJEB33269, sample SAMEA4719800) | human gut metagenome | biome: human-associated habitat; feature: organic feature; material: feces | place: Cameroon | collected 2013-10 ... | reverse complement strand
ATTGCATTCTGCTCAGTCAACGTTTTTGTGCCGTCGAAAGCCGCTTTATCCACCCTCTGCACCCGTACCCCTCTCTCCAAGTCCACCTCATCGCACAACCATTGCTGGCCTTGCGGGTCAGTGTAGTTGCCGCCAGATTGGACAGGGAGGCCGGGTAAGCCGTTGGGTGTGGGGAGCGTGAGGAGCTGTTCACGGTAGGGGGAGTAGGCGGTTGCGGTTGTGCCAAGCTCAAGCTGAACTTTTACGCCAGTGAGATTGTATGTTTGTCCTTCAGTGACAATAAAAACTATTCTGGTTGCCATATCAGACATTTTATCGGCGGTACCTAAAGAAAGAATAACGTCCCATGTTTCTGACACAAGTTTCACTTTCGGAGATGCGATGCTTGAGGATAAAATCACCACACCGGATGCAATAAATGGTTTGATGTCTAAATTGGCATAGCCAGAACTAGTTGCCGTTCCCGAAATTGATATTAACCCATCTTTTGCAGTAACCGTTATACCTCTAGCGGTTTTCGACCCGTCGGGGATATACAACAAGTTCTTCCCCGTCATCTTCACCGCCACGCTACCGCTGTCACCCGCGCTCACGATAGGCACCGGCTTATCTGGGCTGGGTGTGCCATCCTGCGTGCTCTTGCCGTAGACGGTCAGCCCGCACAGCGGCGCGGCAAAGGCATCGTCAACGGCAATCGGGTTTCCTGTCTCAGTGCCTACAAGGACGTTCTGCCGGGCTTTATCTGCCGCATTAATGTTAGAACGGGCTTGCTCCTGCTGAGAATCGGTAAGGTGCTGCTCGGTGTACAGCACTGCCGTTTCTGCCGCTTTCTGGGCTTCCTGGGCGGCTTGCTTTGCTGCTTCCGCTGCCGCATCGGCGGCGGTGGTGTCACCGGGAGCACCTTTCAAGCTTTCCAGCCATTGGGTCTCCGTGCCGTCGAACCCTGCATCTACGGCCAGCTGATAGGCAGACTTCCCGTCCTCGCCCTGGAAATCCCCGGAAGCGATTCCATCTTCCAGCTTTTTCAGCGTCTTGGCGGCATTATCAGCGGATAGCCTCGCCTGCCCGGCACTGGCTTCCGCACTCCGGGCGGCTTCCGTGGCACTTGCCGCCGCGTCCTTCGCCGCCTTGGCGTTCTTGGCCACGGACTGGGTGTAGGGCTTCAGGGGTTCGTCCGGCACTGCTCCGGGGGATGTCAATGCCCGGACGATGTTGGTCTGGTAGGTAACGGACTTGACGACCGAACCGTCTGCGCCGAGCCATTGTAGTTCCGCCTGACCCCGGCCGGGATAGGCCGTATCCGTGGACGATACCGTCCAGACAATGCCGCCGTCTGCCTCCACCACCGGCACGGGGTATGGCTGTTGATCCGCCGCCCGCTGATGCAGCAGCAGGATACTTCCCGCACCTGCCCGGATATTGGGCAGCGTCACCCGGACAGCCTGGTTTTCGCCCTGCTTACCCAGGGCAATAACACCAGCATTTGGCACGACATCAGTCATAACGTTCCTCCTTTTCCAGCGCAAGGCCGATAAATCCGATGGACAGCCCCACCAGTATAGGCAGGGCCAGAACCATCAGCCACAGCAGCTTAGCCGCCGTTCTCATCCGCATACACGGTTTCAACCAGAGCAGTCAGCTCGGTATACTCGTCATCGGTCAGACGATTCACGGCATAGAATACATCCAGCTTCTTCTGGGCGGCTTCACCAGTCTTGTAAAAATGCCGGGTAATCAGAATTTTCATGCTTTTGTACATAACAAATTTCCTCCAATTAAAAATATTTATGGATACGGCAAACATACCGTTACTCCCCTCCAATTTCCGATACGTCTTGATTGTAGACATCCTCCACCATAGCCGCCATAGCGTCCAGCAGCTCGGCGTTCTGGGCACTCAGGCTCTCCAGCTGCGCTTGTGCATTCTCCAACGGGGTCAGCACTTCCGTGCCGTCTCGGCAGAACTTTCCATCCACATAGGTATCACCGATAGCAACCGGACGGTCATCGCAGTTAAGCCAAGTGGCCGTCTGTGGTGTATTGTCTGTACACCAGATGATGTTGGTCACAACGCCGTTATTGACAACTGCCATAGATTTTGCCATTTAAGCCACCTCCCGTGCGTTGCGGATAACGACAATGCCGGAACCACCGGAGCCGCCAGCTTTATTATTGGCTGCACCACCGCCACCGCCGCCCGTATTGGTTTCACCGGACGTTGCACCACCACTCGTATTGCCGCCAGAGCCGCCGCCTCCTGCACCGCCAGAGCCGCCTTTGGAAGATGAAGTACTGCATCCACCACCACCGCCCGCATACAGTTTCCCACCAGATTCGCCAAACTCTCTGGTAGTGGTGCCTTGGCCTGTTCCGGAATCTATGTGCGTTCCGTACCTATTGAATCCGTCTGAACCGTCCGAGCCACCTTTTCCGCCAGCTCCATTAGCGCTACCGGCACCACCGCCAGAACCGCCATCGGAGCCAACGAAGGAGGCCGTACCATTTGCCTTCCCACCATTGGCGGATGCACCAAATGCGTTAGACGTGCCACCGGCGCTGCCAGCCTTACCATTGCCTACGCCAGCTATGCCCCCGGCTCCAACCTCGATCAGATAGGCAGTCCCAACGGAAACCTTTACCGCTTTCAGGGTCTTAGTATATCCGCCGCCACCAGCGGCTCGGCCTCCACCGGCACCGCCGCCAACCAGGAATATGTCAATTCCATTCTCTGCACCGTTAAGATTTGTGAACGTCAGCGTGCCGGAGGTAAGGAAGCGGATTTTCCAGTTGCCTTGAGATACGGTGATAGGTTGGTCATCGTCACTGACAATCTCAAAATCTCCGGTATATGTGAATTCTGGGATGGTATTAAAGGAAATCGCTGCCTGGTAGTCCGCCTTGATCTCCACGGTCTTGCTGGCCGTGTCCGTGCCGTTGGTGATGGTAATCGTCCATGTGCCGGTTTCCAGGCTCTTGAACACCACAGTCCCGGTCGTGGCTACCTTGGACGGCTTGGATTTGCCGTCCTTGCTCACTGTCACGGTAGCCCCCACAGGGGCGGTAATGGTCAGAGTAGATGCAGCACGTCCGCTTTTTCCGCCAAAGCCATATAAGGGAATCATCTCACCCATTACCGCACCTCCACAGTTGCGTAAATATCCACGTCCGGCTTCTCTTCCAGGCAAGTGAATGTAAGCGTTTGCCCGTCACGCTCCGCATAGCTGACGCAAGAACAGGCTTCCAGCATGGCAAGCCGCTGCTCATTGGTTCCGGTTGGCTTTGCAATCACAGAGTGCTTGCGCTTATCAGCCAGGCCAAAGACAGCCACAGACTGCGTATAGGGCGCAATCTCGCTCCACCCGTTTTTAGATAGCGTGATGTCCGTTGCGTTCCCAACGCTGAAAAGCTGTTCTACCGTCATTTCTGTACCTTTCACCCGCACCCGATAAAGCGGAAGGTCTCTTGCCAAAGCACTATTGCCACTGACTTCTGCGTTGATATCATCAGCCATACACACCGGGTCTTTTGCGCCGGAGGCGGTAATGGAAGTTTCTCCGGTGAAATGCCTTGGCGTAACCGTGTCATACCCGTTGGCATCTCGCATCACCCGCAGGACAATCAAATCATTCCGATATGTGCCCTCTGCCGCTTGCATAATACTGAGCGTTTTCTCGGCACTCGATTTGATGAGATTCCCCTGCATAACGCACATTCCGCTTTTTACGGTAAATGCCATTCCGGGGTTTCCGGCAGTCATCGTATAGGCAAACGCATTCCCGCCCGGAATCACGAAATCACCGCAGTTATAGGCGTTTTCCAGCACCGTGCCGATCATTGCTTTATGGGTGTTCAACGCAGTGCCGGTTGCTTTGGCATTTGCCGCCTTGTCCGCTTTTGTGAGTGTGGTATCCAGAATGCCTTTCAGCAGAGCGTCCACGTCTACCAGCTCGTCCACGGAAGGAACCAGAACCTCGTTGATGTACTGTTTGATGAGTTTTCCCGCCTCGTCAAACTTCGCCTTGAACTGCTCCGGTTCCAGGCCGTCATCCGCAAGCGGATAATCCCCCAGTTTGGAAATGATATTCAGATCGGCACTCAGTTTCTCAATTGCCATAGGTTACGCCCCCTCTCTGTTTAATGCCCGCTGGACAGAGCCGTTTCCGCTTCCACCGTGCACCGGAATGTCCTCGGAGGTGGTTTCCGTGCTCATTCCTGTGCCCTCACTCTCTACAGGCGTCGGGTTTGCCCGTGCCGCCCGGAAGTCGTTCAAAAGCTCCTGCTTCTTGGAAATATAGCCGTTCGGCAAACGCTCAACGTACTGCTCAGGGGTAATCAGGCCGTTCATGAGCAGATTGTCGAGGGTCTGCATGGAGGCCATTTCAGACCAATAGGAAGACGCTCCCACCTCCTGCTCGATGGAGATTTGCATTTCCCGCAGAGAAGAGAAGTCGAACGGAACCGTGAAATTCTGCTTCGGAAGTTCCATGCCGAGAGGCTGTTCCCCCACATCGTCCATGTCCATTGCCGCTTCCACCATGCGGGTTCCATACTTCACCGTCATGATATCGATCCAGATACGACCGGCATCCTCCAGGCACTTGTAGTCGTTCTGCTTTGTAAGCTCCATGGGCGTATTGGCTGCCCGCTGCAAGGCGATAATGGCAGAAGTGTTATCCGGTCTGGAATCGCCCATAGCCACATCAGACGCACCCAGGAGGGAGTGTGTCTTGTCAAAGGACATCTCGATAAACTGAGCGATCTGAGGGCTGATCGTTGCGCCGTCAATGGTTTTGGCAACGTTGTCAACGTTTCCGTTTACGCCCACAGAGGTTCCCACTCTGCCGTCCCAGTTCTTGATCCGGTTCCGGTCGTAGACGATCTTCGGGAAAGCGGTGGTCAGAAGAGAAATACCCACAAGCGCAAACATTTTGTTGATGAACTTCTGGTTTGCAATCAGTCCTGTGACCATGGCCTGCCCGTGGTAGCAGTCCCGGATATAGTCCCAGTTCAGCCACACCAGCGGATACAGGGTGTACTCCGTGTCGTAGGCATCCCGGATAATGCCCTTTTCCGTGGACTCAATGCACCAGATTGTGCCGGTATCCCGATTCCGGAAATAGTAGGTCAGCACCGTGACCTTATCGTCCGTGTAGCTGTCATACTTATTCTGAAATTTCTCGGAATCTGCCTGAATCTCGTCCGGGTCTGCAATCTTACAAAGCCCCTGCTCGTGGTTTGTCTCCACCTTGTAGCGCACGTCCTCCACCAGCTCCCGCCGGGAAATGATGATGTAGGGCTGCCGCTGCACATCCCGGCAATTGGGATTTCCGAAATGCACCCGCAGATTGTCCACGATCTCAGCGACGATTTCACCCTTCACGTCCTGACCGTTCTCAATGGTCGGGTCGAAGTAGAAGTGCATACATCCGTCACCTGTCACCGCCGCATTGCGCAGGAACTCACGGTTCAGAGCCACAATGCGGTTGCGCTTGATGATGGAGGAAAACTGGTTGCTCACAATCTCGCATACCCTCTCCAAGTCCTTCATGGTTGCCCTGGATATGGAGGGCATAGGAAGCGCCCGCAAGGTCAGGTTATCAGAGGTGATTGTGGAGACTTGGAAATTGATAACCCGCTTGAACATATTGTAAGTGGGGGTAGGTAAGCCGTTTGCCTCAACGCCCTCCCACTGATTGCCGATGTAAAAATCCTCGTTGACCTTCACCTGGTCGTAAAGGCCGATCTGGTTGTTGAATCCATAGCATTTTTCAAAACGCTTTTGGATTTCCTCGTTGGTGGGGATTGCCTGTTTTCTTGCCATTACTCAGTCCTGCCCCCTTCTCTCGCCCGCTTCAGCTGGGCAACGGGGTCATAGTCAAAGATATTTGCAAGACCGCTTGCAAAGTCGTTCACACGGGAGGCCGCTTTCTGGGCTTCCTGATAGTCAAGCTGCAAATCAGCGCAGGCCTTTTTCAGCTCCTCCATTTGCTTTGCCAGCGCAAACACACAATCCTCCGTGCTGGCAGCGTCCTTTTTTACAGAATCCATTTCTACACGAAAATCAAATGTTGCTTTTTTAAGACCTACATCAACGTCCTTCAAAGCGTCTCTCAGTTTGGAAACCGATTCTGTCATATCCTCGAATTGACAATGCACGGAATCCAGGCTGGATTCCAGCAGACTGCACATAGCGGTAAACCGCTGGTCAATGCGCTTTTTCTGATACAGGAACAGAGAAAAATCTACAACAGCGGTCAAAAGCGCAAACCCGCCGAGAATGAGAAGAGCAATAATCATTTGTACCTCCGTATCCGTTACCGGGAGGGGAGGCCCCTCCCGGTGTTGGTTTATCAGCCGGTGTAGTCCACGGAAGCCACGTCAGACCAGAACAGGCCGTCCTTCTCCGCGTAGGCTCTCAGCTCGTCACCGGGGTTCAGGGTCAGCTTCGCACTGTACAGCTTCTTGTCCACGGAATACCGGGGGTCGGAGCCATCCAGGGTGTAGTAGATGCTGGGGGTTCCGGTCGTTGCGCAGGTAATGGTCGCTTCGTTCGTGGACATAGCGATCTGGGGAGTGGCAACAACCGTTCCGGGCAGACAGCCGCAGGCTACGCCGACGGCCTTGTGACCCAGGACAAAGGCATCGTACATCAGCCGGAACTCGATCAGGTCGCCGGACAGGCCGGGAGGATCAATGTGCACCTTGAAGTCGTTGATCTTCATGGGGCTGATGCAGCTGCCCTTGTGAATCATCATAAAGGGCACGTTTGCGGGCATCTTGCCGCTGGTGATGAACTTGGTGGGCATACCGTCCAACTCACCCATAGTGCCCTTGGGAAGGGTCTTGCTGCCCAGGTCGTTCAGCTTCACCCACTCGTCGGAAAGCTTCAGCGTGGTAGCGTACTTCCGTGCCACACGGAGCTGAATGCCGTTCTCAGGACAGCCAGCGTCTACCATCTTGGACTTCAAATCCATGATCTGCTGTAGGATGGTGCTCTTGCTCGGAGCAGCGGACAGTGCCTCATGAATACCGGCCTGCTTCGCCCACTTGTCCAGCCGGTACTTGTCCACGGTGGGAACAATCCGCTCCTGACGCTCGGCCTTCATGACCCGGCCTGCCTGGGGCTGGTTGAAGTTCTCCTTCTGGTTGCCCTTGTCGATGGACAGAGACAGGGACTTGTCCTGACCCATGGTGTAGGTGATCTCATGGTCGCCGACTTCGGTAGTCTTGCCGTACCGGCTGCCGGTTCCCACTTCCTTTGCCCGGTTGTAATCCTGGAGGGGTTCAGACTTGACCGTCTTCACATGGACGGTCTTCACGCCGGAGAACTCCATATCCAGGTCATGGGTAAACAGGTCGTTGGTCTCGGATTCGATGTTGAACTTCTCAACAAAATCCTTTTTTACACTTTCGGGAAAATGAATCGTGTTTGCCATAAAAACTCCTTTCTAGCAAAAAAGAGCCGGAACAAACCCTTTCGGTTCGCTCTGGCTCTAAGCTCTGGCAAAATATTTGTTTTTAGTCGAAAGCCGCCAAGAAGTCATCAAACTGACCCTTGCTGCTCTTGCCGCCGGAATCCTGCTGACTGCCGGGAGAACTGCGGCGGTTCTTGGCATTCTTCTGTTCTGCGGCGAGTTTGCGCTCCAGTTCGGCGATCTTTTCCGCCTGCTGGCTGCGCTCCATCTTTCGGTAGGCCGCACTTAACGGCATACCTCCCTGAACATCCGGAAGCAGCTTATCAACCAGCTCGTCGGTCAGCTCCACATCCGGGTATTCCTTACGGAACTCCTCCACTTCCCGCTGCGCCCGGTTCTGGTCTTCGGATTCCTGCTTCTGCTCCTCGGCCTGCTTGGCCTTGGTAGCGGCAAGTTCCTTTTCCAGACTGGCGTTTTTCAGCTCTGCCCTGGCTGCGTCCTCAGAGCCGCCCTGGCTCTTTCGGAAGTTCACATACAGGTTTTCGGTCAGCTGGCTCAGGTCGCCGCCGTCTTTCCCGGCGATCATCTGAAGCACGTCCAAAATAGCCTGCTGCTTGTCCAGCTTCCCTTGCAGGTCGGAAATGGTGCTCTCCCGCTCTTCCACCTGCCCCTTTACCCGGTCGTAGTCCGCCCCCTTCTGAGCAAGGGCGGTCATTTCCTCAAGGGAAACATTCCGTTCCTCCTTGTTGACCTTGATGGTGTAGGTCTGGGCGGGCTCGCTGTCGGGCTTCTGGCTGCCCTCTGTTCCGTCTTTTCCGTTGCCTTTGTCTTCGCCTTCCGGCTTCGGTTCCTCCCCGCTGGCCTGGCTGGGTTCGCCGCCGTCGGAATTGTCACTGGCAACCTCCGCTTCTTCGCCAACTTCCGCTTTCTCTTCGGTTTCGGTCTGGTTGCCGTCATCGGAGGAAGCTTCCATAAAAGCGTCAAAGTTCATTTCTTCGTTCTCCATTGGTTGTACTCCTTTCGTTTCGGCTCTGGTAGGCCGTATATCTCAGCTCTGGTAGGCTGTAGATTATGTGTTAGCCCAGCATGTAGCTGCTGGAAACCCCGGTTCCGCACATGTAGCTGTAGTAGTCTACCGTGCTGTCGTCTTCTTCCTCGTCCGTCTCCGGTTCCTCATTCCCGGCTGGAAGGGTGAAGGTCTGGGCAAAGTACCGCAGAGCATCGGGGCCATGAGTGATTTCGTGGGGCTGCTTGGCTACGTCGTTCGGGTCTGTCTTGTCGTGCTGCAAGCATTTCAGGCTGTCGATCAGTGCCCCGCAGGTGTCGAAGATGATAAGTCCCGGCTTCCCATCCTCCCGGATTTTCAGCATTTCCTTCAAGGCATACCAGCCTTGCTTCCGGTTGTTGTCCGCCCGGTACAGAGCAAGGCCGCATTCCATGAAGGTGTTTGCCTGGGATTTGCCGTTTTCCCGGTTTCTTGCCCATAAATCCGGGGGCGCAATGGTGTAGTTTATCAGTTCATCGTGCCGGGTCAGCTCAAGCTGCATCCTGGCCGCCTCCGATACGATCTGGTCGGACATCTTGTACTGCCGGTAGACGTAGCACCGCCCGTTGGGGTCTTCCGCTACCCAGATGCAGAAATGGCAGTCCAGGCCGTAGTCCATGGAGCGGTACTTGTTCCACTTCTCCGGAATCGGGAAGGGCTTGCAGGTGTGAATTCCGTCCGTGAATTCCTCGAAGTACACGCCGCTCAGAGCGTTCCAGTCGCCGAACCGGTGTGCCCGCCGCACGTCCTCCGGAAGCAAGTCCAGCTGCTCCACATAGTCCTTGTTGATGTTCTTGTTGTCATCTACCGTAGCGGGAATGAAAACGTAATCGTCCGGGTTCTCAGTCCCCCGGAAATCCCGGTCGATGAAAAGTCGTTTGACCCAGAAGTGGCCGACACCACCCAAAAATTGTTATCCTACCGGCTTTTTATCCGGAAGTTCTCCATGTTTCCAAGGAGGCCAGCGTACGTCATAGGCTTTCGCCTCCGGGCACTCTTGGAGCCGTTATATTTGTTCAGGCTCTACGCGTTACGGTGTCCTTCCGCCTTTCGAAATCGGAAGGGTTGCCACGGCGTTGGCTTATGCAGCAGCACTTAGCGTTCGCCGTATTTGCCCGGTTTTACAACCCCAGTTTTGTCGGCGTTTAGGGTTGCAGGAAAGATAGATTCTCTTCGGGAACTCGTTGTCACCACGGACAATTGCCGCCAGACCTCTGAACTCGCTTTCTAGGAACTGAGTGCTCTCGTCAATGAAAAGGGCGTCGTAAGAAGATCCTTGATATTTCCCGGAGACTGCCGCGTCATAGTCCGGCATGTTCGAAAATTTGACTTTGCTTCCGTTTATCAGCGTCAGAAGGTGATCCGATTTGTTGTAGGAATACACCGATTCCGGGAGTAGCCTTAACGCAGGCTGGATAATGGGGTTCTCCAGCTGGTCATACTCACGCCGGACAACGAGAATCTGGATTCCGGCGTAATTGAACGCAAGCAGCAGGAATTTTCGGACAATTGCCCAGGACTTGCCGCCGCCTCGTGCGCCTCCGTAACAGGTGTACTTACACTTGGACAGGAAAAACTTCCATTGTGCCTCGGAGTTCGGAGCACCCAAGTCAACGATTATGCTGTTCTTTTCATCGTATTGTGCCCCTGCCGTCTTCCCCACCTCCTTGCAGACAAACAAAAAGAGCCAAAGCAAATGTCTTTTTCAGACATCGCCCTGGCTCTAAGCTCTGGCTTTATAACTTATCAGAAACGCTTCCCGACACCTGTTGCAATACAGGGGGAAGTCTTTCAGCACCGTGGTAGGTGCTACCTTTGTGTTGGTCTTCTTTCCGCACTTCGGGCAGATCAGAAAACCGTTTTTATTGACTTCCATATTCCCCTCCCGTTTTCAGAATTGGCGGAGCAGGCAGGACTTGAACCTACACACCGGAATCCACCGGTGAACGGATTAGCAATCCGCCGCAGTACCTGTTATGCTTACTGCTCCGTATGGGGCGGCGATCCAGAGGGGACTTTAACCCTGACCCTTGACCGATTTGGTGAAGCCTCGCTGTTCCAGCAGACCGCCGCCGTGTTGAGAGAAAGGAAACGCACCTTTGGCTGCATGATACAGCCTGGCGCCGATGGCTGGGGTCGAACCAGCACCCGCCGGGTTAACAGCCCGGTGCACCGCCTGTTGTGCTACATCGGCATATTTTCTTCTGTGCGGGATTTCAAATTCTCTTTTTTGATTTTTTCAGGAGCCGGTTTCTATGAACCCCCACCCCTTTTTCCGATACCCCCCTGCGCTTCTTTTTTCTCGTTGCCGCTTATATAGTATTATTATAATATATATAATATAATACTTACTCTGTATAAGTAGATAGTAGATAATAACGTAGAAAGTATATTAACTGAGTTATATACTAAGTAATTACT
>ERZ1026868.1721-NODE-1721-length-10931-cov-3.213498_pt1 | contig 10931 bp, 5 predicted proteins | sample MGYA00380164_ERZ1026868 | MGnify/ENA primary metagenome ERZ1026868 (study PRJEB33269, sample SAMEA4719800) | human gut metagenome | biome: human-associated habitat; feature: organic feature; material: feces | place: Cameroon | collected 2013-10 ... | reverse complement strand
CCGTCAGCGCGTTGAGGTATTCATCCACAAACATGACCACCGACAAAAGCCACGCCAGCAGCAGCGTGCGCCGGGGCGTGGAGGCCACCTTTGCCAGCAGGTCGCGGAAGCCCATCAGCCCACCGGAGGCCTGAAACAGAGCGATCATGCCGCCGAAGCTGATGATGACGCAGAGGGCAAACTGATAGGACGAGCTTGACAGGGTGGCGTACATGGCCTCGATGGTGCCGGTGATGAACCGCTCCCGGTGTACCAGCACCATGGCCAGCAGGGTGGCGAGCACCATGGCGTCCGCCATCTTGCGGGTCTTGAGCGCGTATATGATCAGAAACAGCAGCGGTATAAACGCCAGAACAGCGTGCAGCATGGTGTACTCCTTTCTTCGCCTCCGTGCAGGCGGTGGCCACAGTGGAATCCGTCTCCCGGATGCCGCATTTGGCCAGAACGGACGTCAGTCCGGCAAACAGCGCCGAACCGAATGCAAACAGTATCCACATGACCCGTCACGCTCCTTCTGTGCGGTACCCTGCATATCGATTATATCCCGCCGCAGCCGGTAATGCAAGGTGTGCGCGGACAAAAGAGGACAGCGCCCAAGACCTTTGACGCGGGCATCGCCCTCTATGCAGGCATGGCGGCGGCGGGCAGCGGGAGAGGGAAGGCGCAATTGCAGTGCAAGTTACGTACAAGTTATGTACAAGTTATGTACATTTTATATGCATTTCCTCTTGCTTTTTGCAGCGTTGTATGGCATAATGGTGGTATACGTGCCATGCGGCGAAAATTCGTTCCACTGAGGTGCGCGCGGGAGAGCGCGGGGACGTGAGGAGGAAAAGGAGAGGACTATGAAACGACGTATCGTAAGCGTACTGATGGCTCTGGTCATGGCGCTGTCGCTGCTGCCGGTGCAGGCACTGGCGGAGGACGCAGCCGTGGGGGAGCCGGTAACGGAGATCGAACAGGCAGAGCAGACCGGGGAGGGCGAAGAGCCCGGCGACCCGGAGGAGCAGACCGGGGAGGGAAAAGAGCCCGGCGACCCGGAGGAGGAGCAGGAGCCGGGGGAGCCGGAGGAGCCTGCGCGGGAATTTGTACAGGGCGAGGGAGAGCTGAAGGCCTCCGCAGCGGCGATGGGTACCGCCGGAGAGACAACGGCGCCTGAGGACATTTACGCGGCACTGGTCGCTGGCGGCAGTCTCAAGCTGCTGAACGATGTCGAGTACTCCGGCAGCATGGACGTGGCCTTTGACCTCGTTATCGACCTGAACGGCTATGTGCTGAAAATGAACGGCATTAAGGTGGAAAAAGGCGTACACCTGACCATCAGAGACAGCCGACCCGATGCGGAGCATAAGTTTACCCCCAACGATGACGGCCTGTGGGTGCGGGATGAGCAAAACGGCACAAAGACCGTCAAGGGCGGCGTCATCTACGGCGGCACGGGCAGCAGCATCGGGACATCTGTTTACGGCGGCGGCGTGTACGTGGAGGGCGGCGGCCAGTTCACCATGACCGGCGGCAATATCGTGGGCTGTACGGCCTCCGCCACCTTTCAAGCGCGGGGCGGCGGTGTGTTCGTGGCTGAAAAAGGCACGTTCACCATGTCCGGCGGCAGTATTGCGGGCTGCACGACGGTGGGAGGTTATTCTCATGGCGGCGGCATATACAATGAAGGAACCGTCAATTTGTCCGGCACGGCGGAGATCCGGGACTGTCATGCAAAGGACAGCGATGGCGAGACTGCATTTGGCGGCGGCATTTCTGACAACGGCGAAGCTTTTCAGATCAGCGGCAATGTGAGGATCACCGGCTGTACGGCCAGCGGTGGTGGAATGGACGCCGTGAGTATGGGCACCGGAAGTGTCATCAGCGGCGGCACGTTTGACGGCTCGGTGCAAAACACGGGCACGATCAGCGGCGGTACCTTTAACGGCAGGGTGGTCAACAGCAAGATGATCACCGACGGTATCTTTAACGGCGAGGTGGTCAACGACTACGGCACGATCACCGGCGGCACCTTTAACGGCGTGGTGACAAGTTACGTCACGATCAGCGAAGGCGCGATCAGCGGCGTTACTGTGACCTATCAGGTCAACGGCGCGCACTACGTTACGCAGATCGTGCCCAGCGGCAGCACGGCCATCAAGCCCGTTGACCTCGCCAAGCACGGCTACACCTTTGACGGGTGGTATACCTCCGACGGCGCGCAGTGGAATTTCGCCACTGCCGTCACCGAGAACATTACCCTCACGGCTCGCTGGACACTCAAAGCTCAGGAGGTCTCAAGCGAGCGGGGGCTGACCGCCGCACTGGCAGATAGCTCTGTCGGCAGGATCCTCCTGACGACGAATATTGATATCAGCAGCTCCCTGACCGTCAATCGCACGGTCACGCTGGATCTGAACGGCTATGTGCTGCGCTATGCCGAAGAAGCGGAGCCGGGCAGCATCTTCCGCGTCAAAAGCGACTGCGCCCTGACCCTGACCGACAGCGACCCCACGGCGTCCCACAGCGACGCATCCCTTCCCGCAGGCGGCCTCATCACCGGCGGCAAGGGGTTTAAGTATGACAATGGCGCGGGACAGTCCTACACTTACTATGGCGGCGGCGTGTATGTGGAGACGGGCGCGTCCTTCGTGCTGGCGGGCGGCCCCATCTATGCCTGCGGTGTCCGGAGCGGAGCGACTAACGCGTTTGGCGGCGGCATCTACTGCACGGGCGGCTCTGTCACCATTCGGGGCGGCGCTATCCGCAGCTGCGCCCTATCCGCTGACTACAGTGCCAACGGCGGCGGCATTTACCTGTGGCGCGATGTCGTCAATGATAGCAGCTACCCTTCGCTTACCATGACCGGCGGCGTCATCGCCGACTGCTCTGCGAAGAACGGCGGCGGTATCTGCGCAGCTCCCGGCGTCGTCCGGATCACCGGCGGCAGCATTGAGAACTGCAAGGCGACCGAACGCGGCGGCGGCCTGTATATCGGCAGCCATGCAGACCAGATATCTGTTCTGGACGCTGTGATCTCCGGCTGTGAGGCGAAACGCGGCGGCGGCGTGGCCCTGATGGGCTTTGCTGAGTTGGAGCTGGGGGAGAATGCCCGCATCACGGGCTGCAAAGCCACCAACGGCGCTGCAACTTATATGGATTTTGTCTCGACCTATACCGTCAATTATCCCGGCTGCTTCCTCTATGCCAACGGCGGCCGGGTGGAGGGCACGGTGTATGTGGGAACGAACAAGATTGGCGCAAAAAATTACTACTTAGACTCCGTAAAGGCCACCAACGCCATCGACCACACGGACGGGAAGCCTACCACGGTCTTTACCGGCGACGTCTCCTGCGAGGGCGACATAAGGGGCGGTATTTTCCATGGCAGCGTCACCGTGACGGACTCTAATGGGAATGGGAACATGGGCACAGCGTGGGAGAAATTCTGCGGCAACCTCTCCGGCGGCACGTTCTACGGCCCTGTCACCACGGAGTGCCATGTCTCCGGCGGTACATTCTATGGCGGGCTGACCATGAACAAGAACGCCAAGCTCAGTGGTCAGCCCATCGACACCGGCAGCGAGCTTACTGACAAGACCAACATACCCGACCCCACCGGCACGCCTGTCACCGTGACCTATGCTTACGGGGCTTTGGGTGGAACCTATGCCACGCAGATCGTCCAGAAGGGCGAGAAGGCGGTCAAGCCCGATGTACCCAGCAGACAAGGTTATCAGTTCACGGACTGGTATCTGGACGACACGAAGTATGACTTCAACACCGATGTGACGAAGGACATGACCCTGACGGCCAAGTGGACGGCGAATTCGTACACCATCGCCTTCGACACCGCCGGCGGCAGTGAAATTGCGTCCATCACGCAGGACTACGGCACGGCCATCACCGCCCCCGCCGACCCGACAAGAGAGGGCTATACTTTCATGGGCTGGGACAAGGCGATCCCCGCGACCATGCCCGCCGGGGATATGACCCTCACCGCCCAGTGGAGGATCAACCGGTACACCGTGACCTTTGACACGGACGGCGGCAGCGCAGTCGCGCCCATTACGCAGGACTACGGCACGGCCATCACCGCCCCTGCCGACCCGACAAGAGAGGGCTATACTTTCATCGGTTGGGATAAGGCGATTCCCGCCACCATGCCCGCCGGGGATATGACCATCACGGCCAAGTGGAAGGACAGCGAAAAGCCCACGGGCGAAATCAAAATCAGCAAGAACAGCTGGAAAGCGTTCCTCAACAACATCACCTTCGGGCTGTTCTTTAAGGACACGCAGACGGTGACGATCAACGCCGCCGACAACAGCGGAACCGTGTTCGTCTCTTATCTGGTGACCCATCAGGATCTCTCCGAGGCGGAGCTTCAATCTCTCGTATTCAGCGGATACGAGGAGCCGTTCCACATAGACCCCAACGGGGAGTATATTGTTTATGCCATGCTTGCTGATGCGAGCCTGAACGTAACATACCTTCGCTCCGACCGCATAACGCTTGATAATGTTCAGCCGGTCATCGGCGGCATAGAGAACGGCAAGACCTACTGCAAGGCACAGACGGTCACGATCAACGAGAAATATGTGGATACCGTCACCGTAAACGGCACGGCGGTCACGCTTAACGAAAACGGCGGCTTTACCCTTGCTCCGGCAAACGGCGGGCAGAGGATCGTTGTCACCGATAAGGCGGGCAACACCGCCGAAATGACCGTTACGGTCAATGACGGACACACCTACGGTGAATGGACATCCAACGGCGACGGCACGCACACCCGCAGATGCACGGTAGACGGCTGCACCGGCTCCGAGACCAAGGACTGCTCCGGCGGGACGGCGACATGCACCGAAAAGGCAAAATGCAGCGTTTGCGGTGTCGGATATGGCGATCTCAACCCCGCCCACCACGCGAATCTGGTGAACGTGCCCGCCAAGGCCGCCACCACCAGCGCCGAGGGCAACATCGAGTACTGGCACTGCGGCGGCTGCGGCAAGTATTACAAGGACGCCGCCGCGCAGGACGAGATCAAGCAGGAGGATACGGTCATCGCCAAGCGGCGGGTGTACTACGCGCCCAGCCTCTATCCCGTGCGGAACGGCACCAACCCGCCCAGCGGGACGGAGTATCCCGGCGGCGTTTACGGGCTGATCTTCCGCGCCGCCGTGTCCGGGATCACGGGCGTACAGGTGGACGGCAGGACGGTCGGCAGGGGCAGCTACACCGTCGAGGGGAGCTATCCCGTGGAGCTGTATCTCAAGGCATCGTACCTGAACAGGCTGGCCAAGGGCGGGCATACGCTCACCGTCCTGACGGACAGCGGGAGCCTGACCGCGGCGTTCACCGTTGGCAGCGGCAAGAGCAGCCCCACCACCTTTGACGCGGGCATCGCGGTCTATGCGGCGGCGGCGGTAACGTCCCTGACGGGACTGGAGCTGCTGCGCCGCAGACGCAAGGAAGAGGAATAAGCGGCAATAAAAAAGCGCCGGCCTTCGGATGAAGGCCGGCGCTTGCGTCTGTCAGTTTGTGTTTTCCGGCGGCGCGGCGCCGTCCGCCTTGTCTGTGATGGTGGGGATGAACGCCTTAGCCAGCTTGCCGTGACCTCTGTGCTTGATGTAGAAGTAGCCGATGGTGCTGAATACCACCGCGCCGATGAAGTTCACGAACAGATCCTTCATGGTGTCGTACAGGCCGATGTCCAGATAGCCGCCGAAGCCCAGCTCCTGCCCGTTTACCTGCACGGAGGTGATGCCGTCGATGGTGACGGGAATGTTGCTGTTGGTGGGATCCAGCATCACCGAGGTGATGGAGTTGACCACGGTGTCCTTCTGCATGTCCATCTGGAACAGCCGATCCATGCCGAATTCGAAGAATTCCCACAGCACGCCCACCGTCATGGAAAAGCAGAAGGCCACCAGCGCCACATAGATCGGGGACAGCTGGAATTTGATGCGGCTGTTGCGGTTGAGAATGTCGATGAGCGCAAAGCCGGTGGCGGCGCACAGGAAGCCGGTGGTGGTGTGCAGCATGGTGTCCCAGTGGTGGAACGTGATGAAATAGCATTTCAGCTCGCCCAGTATCTCCGCCGCGAAAATAAACAGAAGAATGATGATCTCCAGCGTGGACGGCAGCTCGATGCCGAAGTTCTGCTGGATGAAAAACGGCAGCATGAACAGCACCAGCACCAGCAGGCAGATAAAGGCGCTCTCGTATTCGCCGCGGAGGATGGAGGACACCAGCGTGGCCAGCACGATCAGCCGCAGAATGGTGTATACGGCGAACACGGAGGGCTGGCGGCGGATGGCGGCCTTCAGCTGCGCGCCGGTGCGGCGCGGCGACTTGTCAGATGGCTTTTTCATGTGTGGTCACTCCTTATAAAATTGCCGCATGGCGGCGATGAGCCGGGGGTAATCCTCTGCGCCCATGACCTCCACCGCCGCGTGCATGGCCAGCTGCGCAAGACCGATATCCACGGCGCTGACCGGCACCAGCGTGCCGGCAATGCTGCCCAGTGTGGAGCCGCCCGGCAGATCGGAGCGATTGGCCATGGTCTGTACCGGCACGTCCGCCCGGCGGCACAGGGCGCGGAAGGCGGCGGCGGAGCCGCCGTCGGTGGCGTAACGGCGCGGTGCGCTGAATTTCAGCACGATGCCGCCGTTGAGCCGGGGCGCGTTGTCCTTGTCGCTGAGCTCCGGGTGATTGGGGTGGATGGCGTGGGCGTTGTCGGCGGACACCAGCATGCTACGGGACAGCAGCATCTGATAGCCCTCCCCGTCTATACCCAGCGCACCGGCGATGCGCCGCAGCACGTCCCGCAGCAGGGTGGAGGCGGCGCCCTCCGGCGTGGCGGAGCCGACCTCCTCGTTGTCCAGCAGGCAGAATGCCGGCAGGTGCGCGCCGCCGCTGCTCTCCAGAAACCCGTGCAGGCAGCCCCACACGCAGGCCTGATCGTCCAGCCGGGGCGCCATGAACAGCTCGCCGCTGCTGCCCAGCCGCGTTCCCGGCTGGCGGCAGTATACCAGCAGGTCGCTGCCCAGCACGTCCTCCGGGCGCAGCCCGGCGGACTCCGCCGCCAGGGTCAGGATGTCCGCCGCCCCGTCGCCGCCGGCCAGCGGCAGCGTGTCCACGTTGGCGCGGTACTTGACGCCGTCGTTGGCGGCGCGGTCGAAGTGAATGGCCACGCTGGGGATCACCAGCAGGTCGCGGTCGATGTTCACCAGCGTCTGGCGGAGGACGCCGTCCTCCTCGGTGAACAGCCGCCCGGCCACCGACAGCGGCCTGTCGAACCAGCTGGACATGCGCAGGCCGCCGTAGACCTCCGTGTTCAGCCGCAGATAGCCGCCGTCCCGCAGGGCGGCATTTTCCTTCAGCTTGAAGCAGGGGGAGTCCCCGTGCGCCGCCGCCAGACGGAAGCCCGCCGGGGCGTGCTCCGGTACCCGGAAGGCGATCAGGGCAGAGCCGCCCCGCGTCATGTAATATTTCCCGCCGGGGCGCAGCTGCCAGCGCTGCCCCTCGTCCAGAGGGGCATATCCGGCCGCCGCCAGCAGCTCTGCGGCGGTGGCTGCCGCGTGGTAGCAGGTGGGGCTGCGCGCGATGAGCTGCGCCAGTGTGTCGATGTATGTCCGTTCCATGGTGTTCCTCCTATGCCCGGTGCCGGGCGGTATGTGGTAGTTTGTCAGGCGATCACTCCGCCAGCTCCAGCACCACCGGGCAGTGGTCGCTGCCGGTGATCTCCGGCCAGATGTCGGCGCTTTTTACCCGGGGCATCAGCCGCTGGGACACGATGAAGTAGTCGATGCGCCATCCCGCGTTGTTCTCCCGGGCGTGGAAGCGGTAGCTCCACCAGGAGTAGGCGCCGGTGCGCTCCGGGTACAGGGCGCGGAAGGTGTCCACAAAGCCGCTGGAGAGCAGTTGGGTCATCTTCCCGCGCTCCTCGTCGGAGAAGCCGGGGTTCAGCCGGTTGGTTTTGGGGTTCTTCAGGTCGATCTCCTGGTGCGCCACGTTCAGGTCGCCGCAGTAGACCACCGGCTTCACCGCGTCCAGCTCCAGGAGGTATTCCCGTAGGTCGTCCTCCCATTCCATGCGGTAGTCCAGCCGCGCCAGCTGATCCTTGGAGTTGGGGGTGTAGCAGCATACCAGCCAGAAGTCCTCAAACTCGGCGGTGATGACCCGCCCCTCGTGGCGGTGGATGTCCGCGCCGAAATCGTAGGTGACGGACAGCGGCTCCCGCCGGGTGAACACGGCGGTGCCGGAGTAGCCGGCCTTGTCCGCGCTGTTCCAGAACATGCGGTAGCCCGGCAGGTCGAACTGCGCCTGCTCCGGGCGCATTTTCGTCTCCTGCAGGCAGATGATGTCCGCGTCCGCGAAGGCGCAGAAATCCAGAAAGCCCTTGCCCAGACACGACCGCAGGCCGTTGACGTTCCATGAGATCAGACGCATATCAAGCGCTCCTTTGTCTGTTGTTTTCCCCAGCATACCATATTTTCAGGCGGGACACAATGGTGGCGGAACGAAAAACATTTTGAAAAGGAAAAACTGAAAAATTTGCGGCAGGACACTTGCCTTTTTCAGAAAAGTATGGTACAGAATGGTCGATGGAACCACAAATTAGTGGGCAATTGACACAATGCAGGGGATTTGGGGGATCTGCGTGCGGATCAGAGCCGCACAAACGGGGTCAACCGAATACCGGGTGCAGCGTTATGCTGCGGATGCGATCAGGCACTGTGTCGTCAGATGACTGTGCGCGGACGGATAGTGTGTGTTGTGAGGTTGGAAAAGTAAACCATACAAACAAATGGAGCCTGCCGCGAGGCAGACTGATAAGACCAGGGGTGAAGGACGGATAAAGGCCTTTACCCCTGGGCGCGTTTGTGTGAAAATTTAAATCAGCGGCATTGTCTTTCGATGGATGCTGCCGTAAAAGCTGCTGATAATTGACTGAATAAGAATAAAGCGCAGCGTAATATACCGCATTTGAGGCGATTTGTGCAACGTGCACAAAGCTTGCGCAAAAGATTCTACACATAAATTGTGCAAAAACTATTGCAGATTAAGACATAATATGGTAAGAATTTTGTTGGTTTTGCGGGATTCAGGGGGAATTTTGCCGCTCAGGACCCTACAAGGCGAAAATTTCCTGATTGGATAGGGGTGGATCACAAATGCAAAAGATACATGTTACCAAAAAGATTCTTTCTGTGCTTTTGGCCGTTGTTCTGCTTTGCGCCGTGCTGCCTGCCCGTGTAACGGGTGAGGAGCCGGCGCTTTTTCGTGTCGCGCTGCTGTACAGCGATACCACCAATGCGGAGGGAGGCAGCGTCAAGGTCGCTTTGAAGCTGACGTCACAGGATGAGAATGATGACAGCTACAACGCGTACCACTTCGTGCTGCGCTATGACAGCGAGAGGCTGGGCTATGGGGGCATTGCAACAGCCGGTGAGACTATGCCGGAGATCGTGGAGGACAGCAACGGTACGTTGACCATCGCGGGCTACGGTGAACAGAGAATCGGGCAGTCTTTTGTTGTGACGTTTAACGTCCGGGCGGTGGGCGATGCGCAGGTGACGTTGACGGAGGCCTATGTGGATCGCGGTGTCAATGCGCTGAAGGATGCCCGTGCCGCCGATATTACGACGAGCACCGTGACCATCCACGCGGGCGGCTGCGCTGTGGAGCTGCCGGATGTGGAGGGCATCAGCGGCGCGAGCTTCGTCCTGAAGGGGCAGGACTACACCTTCTCTGCCCCGGCAGGGATGGACTACGGCTTTACCGGCGAAATGGGCGGGCAGGCGGTCGCTGTGGAGGACAACGGCGATGGAACGTACACGGTGAGCGCTGTTACCGGCAATCTGGTGATCTATGCCTCTGAACCCGTTTCCCGGACGTACACCGTAGAGCTGACCGGCAGCGGTCAGGACGATGTGGTGCAGTGGTCGTCAAAGGCGACGTTCGGCAACGACTATATCTTTTCTGTGAGCCGCGCCAACAACTATGATTATGCCGTGTCCGTCACGGTGGGCGGCCGCCTTGTGAACCCCATTGCCAACGGCAGCACCTACACCATCCCCGGCGGGGAGATCACCGGAGACGTGGTCATCACCGTCATCAAGGCGGCGCAGTCCGGTACCACGCAGGTGGTGTTCGTGGGCAGCGGCGCGGCGGATGTGATGGACGGCAAGGGTAGTTATCAGGCCAAAAATGACAAGGAATTCCAGTTCTTTATTGATCCGACGGACGACTGCACCTACACCATCAGCGCCCAGCGAAGCGGCCGCACTGTGACCTTTGAAGCCATGGAGCGCGAAAACTGGTATCGCATCCCGGCCTCTGAAATGACCGGCGGCATCATCACCGTGACGGTGACCAAGACCCAGCAGCCGCGGATCAGCGTTACTGCCGGTACCTTTGTAAAACGGGACGGCGACGAGGTGGTGCTGCTGAAGGCGGTGCCGGGGACGGCGCTGCCCGCCGGCAAGGGGCTGTATTACGGAAGCCAACCTATGTTCTGGTCGCAGGAATACGGCGCCTATGTGTGGCTGGCGGCGACAGGGGACAGCCTTCCCAACACGGTGTCTGCCGCTCGGAAGCAGATCACAGTTGGCACCGGGTCGTCCACCTCTCTGCGGTACAGCGGAGATGTCAACGGCAGCGGAACGGTGGATATCAATGACGCGCAGTACATTTACGAGCTGTACCACGCCAATTTGTATGCAGATACCGCGGGTGCCGGCAATGTGCTGCAGCTGCTTACATGTGATATGAACCGCGATGGACAGATCGCCGTGGATGATGCCCGCGTTGTGGCTTATAAGCTGATAAGCCGGTAGTGTAAAAGAGCAAACAGAACAGCGCTGTCTGATTTGGAACCAAATCAGGCAGCGCTGTTTGTTGTCAGGGTTATTCCCACTCCACCGTGGCGGGGGGCTTGGAGG
>ERZ1026868.1715-NODE-1715-length-10964-cov-4.113026_pt1 | contig 10964 bp, 8 predicted proteins | sample MGYA00380164_ERZ1026868 | MGnify/ENA primary metagenome ERZ1026868 (study PRJEB33269, sample SAMEA4719800) | human gut metagenome | biome: human-associated habitat; feature: organic feature; material: feces | place: Cameroon | collected 2013-10 ... | reverse complement strand
AATATATTCTATGCCCGAAGAGCCGCCTGCGTACAACGACATCGAACCCCAAAAGACTTTTACGGCAGTTGACCACAAAAGCGTGTAGTCAAAAACAAAGCCTTGCGGCACGAGCGTTCCGAGGAACGTCGTAAACAACAGCATAAATACGATTTTTTTGACAAAAAAGTAAGCGAACTCTTTCGCGTTGTTCACTTCGTAATTGTCGGCAGTATTGTCGGCTATCTTTTCCGCTGTCGAAAACAATATCGCCGTTCTTATCGGGCGATAACCTTTAACGCGCTTCCAAACGCTGTCCTCTTTCGCCGTCTGCAATTTAGCAAGCATACCGTTGTATTCCGACCTGTTTTTAAGGATAATCTTCTCGTACTTCGCAATAACCCACGGACGTGGATTCGTGCTTTCTTTTTCGTACTGCAATTTCGTAGCGTATTTATCTACGTTCTTTCGTGCTTTCGATTTATCCGCTTTACGCTTTATCTGCTCAACGTACATTTTGAATTTTCGCTCGGCGTTTCTTTCATCGACGAATTGTTTCAACTCTTTGTTGTGGTTGTTTTGATATATGTATCTTTTCGCCGATTCTATATCGCATTTCATCTTGACGAGTTCGCCGTTAAGCCTTGATTCTCTGTCCCTCATTACCGAACGGAACGCAACGCACATTGCTATGTTGATAATGTTGTTAGCGATAAGCCCCGCCCAATACGAGAAAGACATCAGGAACGAAAAATCAAACCCGACTTTTACATAGTCGGATATGATACTCACCGAGAACGACGCAAGCGTGATTATGCCCATTATTATGTCGAACAGAACCACGCTTCCGATATTCTTGCGTTTTTTGTCTATTTGCTCATAAGTCATTTATACCTCTCTTGCCGCAAGCACCGCAAATACGATACCGACGGCGAAACTTGCCGTTATCAGCCCCGCAAGGCTGGACAAAGTTATCATTTCCGCTTCTAACGCTTTTGCCAAAACCTGAATCATACAGAATATCAACATCGGAATAAACGCCCGAATCAGCACTATGCAAGTCTGATATTTCTGCATTTCCTGCTTTGCCCTCTCTTTTTTCTCTAAGTCCGTTTCGATTTTATAAGCCGAAACATAGTTGTTATATTGCGCTTCCCAATTGCGAAGTTTTCGGTCGAGAATAACCTTTTTTACGCCGTAGAACACGAGCGCGATTAAGATTATGCCCGTAAGCGATATTTTGAACGCCGCCGAAGTCGGTTGTACGTAGCCGTATTGATAAATAACCAATGCGACAGGCACAACCGCCACGAACAGCACTTCAAAAAGCGTAAATATCAATTTTGCGCCTTTCATACTTCACCTCACTTGCCGAGGTTGTCGAACAATCCGCCCGTTTCCCCGGTCGTTTCTTTGTCAGGCTCGGACTTTTCAAGCCGCACGACGACTTTCTCTTTTGCTTCCGCCTGCACGGTTTCATCGAGTTTCTTCGCTTCTGCGGCAAGTTCTTCCCTCTCTTCCAGCGTCAAAGTTTTAGATTTTGCCAAAGCACCGCACACAAGCGCAAGCGAACGGCGCATATTCTCAACGCCCGCAAGCCCGTCTTGCAAATTCGCTTTAAGTGCCGTGCCGATAGCCATTATTTCCTTTCTCGTCATAGTTTCGAGGTCAACGGAAATATCCTTATTCGCTATATCTTCGACAACAGATTTCGCAATCGCTTTCGTATCGTATTTTTTCGCAATCGCTCTGCTTATAAACCCTGCAATTATAGTGCCGCTGAGTAATGCCGACAAAACATAAATAACAAAAGGTCGGATTACTTCCCATAGTTTATCAAGCCCCTCGTCGTTCTTCTCCGCTATCAGCTCGTCAACCTTTTTAATGAGTTCTTCGAGCAGTGCGTCTTTATCGACGGGCTTGTCCTCTTTCGGCTTATCCCCGGGAGTTTCGCCCGAACCGTCGCCGGGTGTTTCTTCACCCTTGTTTATATCTTCGTTTTCGCCCGAAATTTCGCCCGTAGAGCCGTTTTCGGTCTTTCCGTCCGTTTCCTCGGTTTGTCCCGTTTCTTCGGTTGCAACTTGCAAATTCGGCGTATTTTCCGCATATACGACGGAAATACCCGCAGTAAAACACAAGCACACAAGGATAGCGAATATAATGGTTAATTTTTTCATTGTTTTATACCTCCGTTATTTTGTTAAAATGTCGTAATCGGCTTCCATATTTTCTACACGCTGAATGACGTCGTTTATCTTTGCAACGTTCTCGTCATAGAGTTTGTGGAAGTCCGCAAGGTCGTTCTTTGCCGCAGTAAGTTCCGTTTCGAGAGTGGCTACTCTTGCCAATGCTTTTTGGAGCATTTCCGCCATAGCATAGCACTGCGCCATTGCCGATTCCGCTTTGTCCCTTACATCTTCCTTGCCGAGCGCGTTTTCGATATACATCAAAAACAACGCCTTGTTGTTTACGCGAAACAGCTTTATCGGCTCACACGGTATTGCCGTTATGCTCTCACCGTCCGCCCGATAAACAACAAGTTGGAGCGTCTGCTCCGTGAAAAAGGTTTTCGGCAACTCGACTTTACCGCCTAAAACCTCTCTCTTTTCGGTTGTAGTGCCGATAAACCCGACGAAGTAAGTTTTATCATCGGGGATGTCGACATCTATGTAGTTCTTTTCTCTTACATCGATAATGAGCGGTGCATTATCTATAATGACCGCTCTTTTCTCTTCAACTTTAATTTTCATAAAAACTCCTTAGACGTTTTTCTTCCACTCATTCTTTCTTCCACTCATTCGACGTTGTGCTATTTGAGGCGTACCCTATTGCTTTCGCCGTTATTGTGGTAGTGCTGTCCGTGTTGTAAAGCACTTGTGAATATCTGCTCGGGTTGAGAGTTTCTAACGATTGCACAAAATCATACTTTACCCCTTGTCCATAAGAGCTTTTTATCCACGCATATGCACCGTTTATTACGCTTGTATCTATGCTTTTTATTGTAATCAAGCGGTACTTTTGCTTCACAAAAGGAATGCCGTTGGAAGCATTCAGAAAGCCTGATGCCAACGTTACGACCTTGTTTGAGCTATATGCTTGAATGTCTACCGTTGAACTTTTTGTTTCCTGCTGAAAACCGGTATAAATAGTAGTATCTCCGGGAATTGTAAATGTTATGCCGCCTATTATCGTGCCAAGTGACGTAGTACTCCACGGATAAACTTTCCCCAATCCCTCCTTTACACCTAATACCCAATATTCGTCCGCCATACTTACCTCCTTATATCTCGAACGCCGAAACAATCCATGACTTACCTTTGACCTTTATCGCAGTAAGCGTTATCGTTTCGCCCGTTATCTCACTTGCGGCATAGCATTTAACGTCGTTTAATTCGTTAAGCATAACGAATCCTACTCCGTTCCTGATTATGTCCGCGCCCGATGTTATCTTTTCGTATTCCGCTGTCGTAAATTCTCCGCTGTCGCCCGAAATTTCCACCGTATCGCTCACAACAGCGGCTTGCGCAGACGCGCCGTTTATAGTGACTTCCAATAGCCCGCAATAGCCGTCATCGGCTCGGACTGTGCCTGCCGACGCGGTTACGGTTTTAGATTGTAATTTCGGTTTAACGAGAATAACTCTGTCTACAAACTTATTTGCAGTTTGCAAAATTACACCCGTTGGGTTCTCCAACGGGACTTCATATTTTTTCGCCATATTGCCTCCTTATAAATCAAAGTTGAGTGTTATGCCTGCTTTGAACTCTTCGGGTGTTATTTCCGCAAATGACGACGGCGATGTGCCTTGTCCGAGCAAGAACTTTTCTACATACGGCTCGCCCGTATCGCTTGAACCATCCCTGAACGTAAAGCTTATAGGCGTATCGAACGAACCATTTGCAATCGTACTTGCATAACCTGCATACGCTTCATAATACGACAGTGTTATGCCTGCTCCGCAGAAAATTTCAAAGTAACAACCGTTGGTAAACATAATTCTGACGGTATTACCCGAAAAAGGTGCTTTGAAATTGTAAGTACCCTCCGTCAGCGAAATTGTTTTGTTATTGAAATTGTAGTTTGCCGCTTTTGCTTCTACGAAGTTATGTATGTCGTATATTGTTCCGAAATCATATGTGTTAGAACCTTGTGTTACGCTAAACGAATATTGAGTTGCATTTTCAACTTTATTCCAACACATATATTGTCCCAATGCTACAATACTCGGTTGAGCTAATTGTTTCAATAAGCTGCCACCGAAGAAAAAGTCGTACACGTTTTGCGGAATGTTTTGCTCGGTCGTTACGGTGATAGTCTGCGCCGTAGCAGGTGTCCACGTTGCGCCGCCCGACATCGAATATACGGTAGTATCGTTATACTTGATAAAATCGTTGTTGCCCGAAGATAGCTTCGTATAGCTCGTGCCGCCACTTGTGAAATTGAAATTCGCTTCTACCAAAGTTGAAGAAAGCGTGGGGTCTGTCGTCCAAACATAAGTGCCTGCGGTAATGGTCGCTTGTTTTGTCGCGTTAATAGTTACCACAATCCCGCTCGCATAAGTCGCCGCATTTATATTCGCAGAATCAAACGAGAACGTGCCGTTGCCACTGCTTCCAACACTCCAAGTATAGGTTGATAAACCTTGCACCTCGATTGCTTCGGGCAATTCATTACCCGAATCGGGCGTTATCGTGTAAAAATTGGACGAAGCATTGCCGAGAGCATATGTCTGTGTAGGCTTGCTTGCGCCCGCTACGTTCCATGTCAAAGCATACACGGAAACCGAAATAGCGTCGCTGTAATTGCTATCGTCATACACTCCCGTAGAATCTACAAGCTTGCACACATAGGTGTGCGAACCGATAGTGAACGGTCCTGTATACGGCAACTGCACGGAACCGCTGTCACGCGTATGCTCTGCTATCTGCGTATAACCTTGCGACGTTTCCTCGTAAACTATGCCGCCTGTTGCGTGAGAGTCCATATAGTCCCATGAGAACAATTCAGAATATCCGTTAATAGCCTGACAGCGAAAATCCGCCGCCGCTGTCAGTCTGTACACGGTATAGGTAACAGCATTGCTCGCAGAGCTATCAGCAAAACCGTTTGCTTTCGCTATAACGGTAATATTGTGCGAGCCTGCGCCCATTGTCTTGCCATAAGTAGAAATATCGAACGAAGTGCCGCTCGTAGTGGCAAGAGTTGTGACACCAAAGCGTATTTCATAAGAAGTAGCATTTGCAACCGCTGTCCACGAAACGACAGCACCCGTAATTTTGATAACAGGTGCGCCGAGCTTTTGCTCCATTGCGTTATTGAACCACAAGAGGAAATCAGCACTCACGTGCGCGGTGCTTGTTACTGTTATAGTGCGAGAATCGCTCCAAGTAGTCCCGTTATACGCTTGTACAACAGTATCTCCGTTCCGGTAATTTATATTGCCGCTCGAATATGCACTCAAAGCAGTATAGCTTGCCCCATTCGCCGTGAAGTTAATATCTTCGGTAAGATTCGACTGTATTGCGGTTGGGTCAACTTTAAATTTGTAAGACCCAGCTGTAATGGTTGCGCTCGTATCTTTTACACCATTCGCCGTAACGCTAACACTCATATTGTTAGGCGACGATAAAACCAAAACGCCGTTGCTGTACGAATCGAGCTGTGCCGAAACCACAACGGGCGTTGACGGATATGTATACCCAAACGCCTTATTAAACGTTATTGTCGCAGGTGTATTTGTTGTAAAATATTCAGGTGCGCTCAAAAGCGACGTATTCGTAAGTGTGTATTGTATTCTTGCCTTTATCCAATTGACGGCGTTGCTGTTTGGTGTTTCCAAATCGCTTGTAAACGCGGTAACGCACAATGTATAATTTCCAACAGCCAAGTTCAACAAATTGTATTCAGTGGCGGTTATTTCTGCGATAAGTTCATATGAAGATGAGCTTGTCTGTTTATATATTTTATATCCGTCGGCACCCAGAACCGCTTCCCACATAAGAGTGTTATCTGCAATGCTTACGGTCGGCGGATAAAGACCTGCGAAATATTCGCCGTTGTACTGTGGCATTGTGCCATATGCTAACGAGCCGTTTTTATCGTAAAAAGCTTTACCCGAAACAACATCCGCAGGCACTGCCGTTACTTTCGTAAAATCCGTACCGGGTACGTTTGTGTTGATAACCACATGCGACAGAGTTTTTCCCTCGTCCGGGAATACGTAAGTCGTTTTATTGTTCTCGGTAACTGTTACGGTTTTTACTTGTGCTTCTGCTCTTGGAACGTTTACAACCACTTTGGAAAGAAATTTACCGTCGCTCGGCTCATACGTGCCGTTCGAGGTAATCGTTTTCTCTTCTGCCGGTACGGCATTTACCTTTACACGAGTAAGGTATTTACCCGTAGTCGGCAAAACATAAAACTCCGTTGCGGCAGGCGTAACGGTTTTTTCTTCCGTTAATACAGGCTCAACGGTAACTTGGCTTAAAGCCGTATATCCAGGGTCTGCGCGGACTTGCTGTTGCTCCTGCGTAGGCGTAACCGTTTTTTCTTGCAAAACAACTTCGCCCCCCTCGACATTGGTTATTACAGTTACTTGCGATAATGTTTTCCCTGTATCAGGCTTGACAGTCTGCGTGCCGTTTGCCGTGACGTTTATCGTCTTTGCCTGTTCGGGTTTATTCCCGCCCTCGACATTGGTTTCCACCGTTACATCACCCAAAATCTTGCCGTCATCGGGTCTTATAACTTTTGTGCCGTTCTCGGTTATAGAAACGTTCTTATCCTGCTTTTCGGGTATATTATCTGCTATGTTTTTAACAAGCATTTTTGCGCCCGAATCGTTAAGACCTCTAACCTTATCCGCTATTCTTCGGAGCGTTGTATCTTTGATTATCCAATCTGCCATACATTCCTCCTCATACGCTCTGCGTTTCCGCTACGGGTAAACTTACGCTTATAGTTTGGTCAACTATTGATATTCCGTAGCCCGGCTTGTACGGCTCGGCGTAAGTTTTAAGCTCGAAAGTTTTACGAGAATAAGCCGAACCGTTGTTGTACGAATAACCGTAGATAAAAGTCGGATTGCTTGGCATTGCCCCCGTGCTATCTCTACTTGGAGCGTTCATTGCGATAAACGTTGCATTATCTCCCGTTTTGTTATCTACCCACACGAGCATATCTTCATTTTTGTCCCACAACGCGTCTGTGGTACTTAAATTTTTAAGTCTTATCAACCCTCCGACAATCAGTTTGTAATAGCCCGTGCCGAGCGTCCACATGTTCTCAACGCCCGAAATTGCTTTGACGGAGTGTTTCGACATATCTGACACTACCGAATTGAGAGTAGCAATGCCGTTCAAAAGAGCCGTCCACGTTTCGTCCGAGGGGATGTCTTTGCCGACCTGCGGAATAGTTACCGCGCCGCGAAGCACGTTCATTTCTATCGGGTCAACAGAAAACTCTTGCGCCGTTTCTGCCGCGCCTGTAATCGATGTGAACTCTTGATTCGGGTCTGCGTACGGTATGGATACCCAAAGTTGTATCAGCAGTTTACCCGAAACGCCCGAAAAAACATTGCTCTTTACGTTCAGCGAATACACATAGTAATCCACTTCGTCAGGAACTTTCGCCGGGTTCATAAACAACGGATATTTTTGCGTTATCGTTTCATCGGGCAATTGAAACGAAGCCGCGATTCCGACCGCAGGCGGTGCGACGACAAGCAGTCTGCCGAGTGCCGCGTCGCCTTGCGTTATGGTCATATCGCTCGTCGCTATCGGACGGTATTTTTGGTCAAGTACTATAAGCATATCAGTCCTCCGGTATATCTATTCCGCAGAGTTCCGAGGCTAACTCCGTGAATTTGATAATGTGGTTAAACTCGTCGCCGATAATCTCCGTGTACGTGTCCTCGATTTCGCTCGTATCGGGTTGCTCGGCTAATCGCGCAAGATATTCCGCTATCGTGTCCGCTTCGTCACGCGCTCCTCGAATCGCCAGTATTGCCTGTGCTATCTTCTCTTTGTCCATATTTTTACCTCCACTTAAAAGCAGTGATTTTTAATACAACGTTATCGTCGGTGTATAACTTGCCGACTATGTGCCATATCCCGTTTTCGTCCTGATAAGGCTTTAATCCGTTCGGAACAGTCGCCGTGTCGTTCGGCTTATTCACGCCTCGGATGTTTACCCAATACGCATTGCCGTACGTCGTCTGCCAATCGACCACATATTCGTCGCCGACTTTCTTCACGGGATTGTCCGCAGACGTATCGTTCGGGTATAGCGTTATTCCGCCGTCTAACTTGTCCGTGTATGCAGGCGGCAGATAGTCGTGCGCCATTGTGATATACAAATTCGCAAATATGTTATCTCCCACCGAATACGCCTTGTTTTCGCCGAATAACAGTTCGTCGCCTTTGACGACCGCCCACGCTTTTATATTTCCGTCCGATTGCGTCAGGGTATAAGCGTTGAACGACGCTCTCGGCTCGTCGAGTATAGTGAACTTCGGGAACGTGCGCTTGTCCGCTTCCGTGAACTTAACCGTGCGCTCGAATTTATTCAGGCGGTTTTTAAGCAAGACCAACGATATTTCCGAATCGTCGTAACCGTTTACGAGCGAGCAGTACTTTGCGAATCCGCTACCGATGACAATGCTTCGGCGATTACTTACAAAATCTATTTGGTAGTTAATTCCCAAAATCTCCGTCGAGCCTTTCTTTACCCATAACGGATTATCTCCCGTAGTTATAAGCGGAGAATCATCGGGTAATAAATAATTAGCGGCAGGGAGCGTGCTGGCGAGGTTGAACTCGTTATCTTCTCCGATAGCCTTTCCGCCCGTGTAGTATTCAAGGTAAAGTTTTTCTATATTACCGAATAAATCCGAGTAAGGTACACCTTGTTGGAAATAACCAGGGTCTGTTGATTGATACACTGAACGTTCGACAGCACTTTCACCAGCCGAATAGTTATCCTTGTACCCGGAAATAAATACTATTGAATTGCCCATTGCCGCAGGCTGACAAGGAAGCGCAACTTCCTGCCACATATTCGCTTTTGAATCTTCACCTTTCGCTTTAAGCAACGTTACAGGCTTGTTCGTGTCTTGCGGATATTGCATAAACTCCACGACTTTATTGATTTTGGTCAATGCGTCGCCGTATGTAGTAGCGTTATCCCCTATTATTGCATAATCACGATATGAAAGCATACTTTCATACGCCGCCTTTTCGCTTATTTCGTATTGTCGTTTCTGTCTGTCGAGCGAAACGTACGCCGAATATCTGTTGAAGTCCTGCGAAAGCGCAAGCGTTATCTTTGTAGTTTGCGGTTGTACCTCGACGGCGACGGTAGAAATGTAATAATCGTCGTCGTAAAGAGTGCCGACTTTCGGAATAATAGGAAGTCCTTGTTTTACCACCGTTACAACCTTATCCACGTTTCCCAAACGAGCGACAACGCCTTTGAGGTTTTCGCCGTAGTATCTGCTTTCGACAACGTTTTGTCCTTGATTGTATGCCGTAGTAAAATGTTTCTTTGCCACAATAAGCGACTTATTCTGCTGAACTCTCGCCGGCATAAACGCTTGGTACGTTATGCGGAATTGCATTTTTGCATATTTATCGATTTTAGGCATTGCCCCCATTACTATACCCAATATGTTTTTAATAGCGACTTGTTGTGTCGCAGGAGAAATCGCGGCGTTAGCCTTGAAGAGAAATCCTATAATATTCCGTTCTCCTCGTGTATAACACAACGCATAGGCTTTTGAATAAGGATAACTTTCTGAAAATGACGACATCTGATTATAGTCTGCGGATTCAACAACATAAGGCGTTATGTCCCAAAATTTATTGTTTGTGTCATCGTAATACTCAAATTTTTCTACGCTGTTTATGCCGAATCTCGTAGCAAAAAGCATATTGCTTTCATCTATTCTTGCATACATCGTTTCGCAACGCATAGACAGTGCCGCACCTGCAAAAGGCTCTATAAACACGCCATTTGCATATCCGAGCGAATTGACAAGGTTACCCACGCTACTGTCGATATTCGTAGTGTATCTGTCGAGCGTTCGAGATACTTCCTTTGCCGCATATACGCTGTACGGCTCGGTCTGTTCCGAACTGCCGTACATGTCGTAGTAAATTTCGTGTCCTTTTAATCTCGGCTCGCCGTGTACATATTGTCCTATGCCTTGCAATATCTCGCGCAGATTGGATTGAGTAAACTGAAATTCGGGAACTGTAATTTTTTCAAACTCTGCGGCTTGCGTCGGATTAAGCCAAAAACGAGGACAATCTCCCTCACGGAGCGGTTCAGCTAAAATTAAAGCCCGGTCGATTACCGAACGAGCAGTCCATTTAGAGTCCGCCTCGTTTGTAGGTGTGCAAACAATTGAATATCTAAATACGATATTAGGGAAAGTGTACGATGTTGTTCCATTGTATGACTGTGCGGTTTTAAAACTTAGCGTATAAACAATCTCGACAACGCCCAAAGGAAGGCTAATGTTAATACTATCTAAATTTGAAATATCCGTATTCTTGCTATACAAGCCTGCTGAATTGAAAACCTCTATCTTTGACCCCTCTCTCAACTCCGAAGTGTAAGTCGCTCCGACAGGAATTGTGGCGTACTTAATATTGCTATAAGATGACCGCAACGATGGTATACTCGCAACAGGATTTATTTGTGGAGAAACAATAGTTTTAGCAGTAATATCTTCTATTGGCTGTTCAAGGTTAATGCTTGGAGATATTGAAACTCCTTTGTAACGCGCGTCAAGCGAATTTACATAGCCGTGCGACCGAACGTAAAAGCCCTCCAAATACTTTGTTTCTTCTATCAGATACAACGTGTGATTGTACTTGCCGCTTCCTACGGGAATTTCGTGCGCGTCGTCGTTTGCGACTAACATATTATGAGTTATTACTCTTGTTTCGTCGGTATCGTTCCATACTTTTACAACGACATCG
>ERZ1026868.1713-NODE-1713-length-10966-cov-4.388782_pt1 | contig 10966 bp, 11 predicted proteins | sample MGYA00380164_ERZ1026868 | MGnify/ENA primary metagenome ERZ1026868 (study PRJEB33269, sample SAMEA4719800) | human gut metagenome | biome: human-associated habitat; feature: organic feature; material: feces | place: Cameroon | collected 2013-10 ... | reverse complement strand
GTCTTAACCGGGCTGTTCTTGAACTGGTTCGGCATCAGGTTCATCAGACCAACGTTCGGCTCCATCATCTGAGAAGAGATGAAGTAGAAGTTAGCGGTAGAAGTCTTAACGCCGATGGAGTAGTTGATAACGCCAGAGCCACGGGACTCCTCAGTCAGGGACTTGTCAACAACGTGCTCGGTATCCAGAATCTTCAGGATGTACGGAGAAACAACTACACGGAAGTGGCAATCCTCCAGGTTGTAGTCGAACTTCATGCGCAGTGCCATCTGGTCCAGGAACGGGATGAACTCGCGCTTCAGCCACTCAAGGTTGCCGTACTGGAAGTTCGTGGGCGGCTCAAAGTTGAATGCTGCCTCGAACATATGCTGATCTACCAGACCCTTGTACAGACGCTGATCCTCCATGCGAGAGCTGATGGTGGAGATCTGCTCGGTCATAGCAGTGATGATATCGTTGTTAGCGAAGTACTGGATGGAGTTCGAGATATCAGTCTTGGTCTCCTCCGGCAGGCTTACTTCGATATGCGGACGAGTCGGTACAGTGTACTGCTCGAAATTGTTGCGATAGCTCATCTTGATCGGATGAGTGTGCTCGGTGTGCTCGATGGTTGCGTAGAAGTATACCTTGCCGATTTCCTCATCAGCCTGCAGGTACTTCAGGATGTTACGCTCGAAGTCCATCTCAGCGGTTACAGCCAGCTCAGCAACAACCTCACCGTTGTTGTCGATTGCTTCGTATACAACGTTCAGAACGCTGGTCTTAGCATCGAACAGCGGGGTAGCACCCTTCTGCAGGTGCAGGGTTACGTTAGACAGAGTGGTGTCTGCAGCCAGCTCAACATGGTCGATGCGCATGTCGCGGTTAATGCGGAACAGCGGATCCAGACCCTGGGTCAGGTTGGTGTTCTTGCAAGCCTTGCCCGGTACCACACCATTCTTCATCAGGTCTTCCAGTACGATCTCGGTCTTGTCTACGAACAGATCCTTGTTCTTGCCCGGCTGGAAAGCGTCGATCAGATCCTCGAAGTCCTTGTCGCCCGGAGCCTTAACCAGCGGGATAACGTCTTCGATCTCTACGGTAGCCTTGTCCAGAGTGCGGGTGTCATATGCACGATGCAGAGTTGCCTCATACGGAACACGCATGTTGATCGCAATAGAAGCGGTCAGGGTGTGCAGGGACGGCAGGTTAGCGGACTCGCTCAGCGATACGCCACGGGAGGCTTCTACCAGGTTGTTAACGAACATCTGAGCTGCCTGCTCAGCGTCTTCCTTCAGCATCTGACCCATCGTGGAGTCTTCATCAGAAACACCGATAGAATCTACGTAGTGATTATACATAGACTCCTGGATGAACTGCTTAGTGTTTGCGATCTCGCTCTCATTGGAGTAAGACGATTCGTTGATACCACGGGAGGTATCAGTGAGCATGTTGACAATCTGCTGAATGTCACGATTTTTACTATCGAACAGAGACTGCATTATGTCAAAACCCCTTTCTTATAAATTTATAGAATTGATTACCAGGCTAGGATACCTGGTATGTGTTGACGTGTAGAACGACACCGAATGCCGGTCTTATTGTTTTGTTACTTTCTTATCTTTCGATTTACCGCTATTTTTGATGTTTTTCAGAATTTCATCCAGCTGAGAAGCGAAAATATTAAAGGTTTTAGCATTCTCCTCGTAATTATTGAAAGAAAACTTAATGGTCATGTAGCTATTCACAGCAGCATACAGCTCACCAAGATTCTCTACAACTTCATCTCTGAAGTCTGCTTCAAGAAGCTGCTCGTTATCATCAACCAGATTCTGAGCACGATTGATCTTTACTCGAAGATCCTTAAAGTTGTTGAAGCACTTCTGATTCAGTGTGAGTCGATCAAGATTAGAAAGCGAAAGAATATTAAGCTGAATATTCTGTTCATCCGAATCATCTCCGGATCCAGTATCATTTGGATCTCCGGTATCATCCGGACTAGCTAATCCATCAGGAGGATTGCTCAGATCTTCCTGGTTGTCACCATCACCATCGTCGCCGAACGGATCATCGGAGTTGCTATCGTCCGGATTATCATTATTCTGATCATTGCCTTCAGCGTTCTGATCAGCACCAGCATCATCAGGAGCATCGTTGTTTTCCGCTGCGTTATCTTCAGCCTGCGGTTCTGCATTAGCATCTTCCTGGTTGTCACCATCGGCTTCAAGCAATGCTCGCATAAATGGGCTCATATACATTATATAGCACCTCCTTATCTATTATCGTTCTTGTGATACATACCGCCAGAGATTCTTTCATACTCACGATAGAGCTTCTGACGGATACGGATCATTTCAATACGAGACTTGTCATCGTTATTGCGTTCTGCAATATTGATCTTCTCGTTTACGATCTCAAGCTCATCCTTAATATCATTAAGGATCTTCATTCTGTCGTCTTTCTTCGTGCGCTGATCGATAGCGGTAGTAACAAGCGCAGTAATGATACCAGCAATCGGGTTAAAGATCTTCCAGGTCATATATACACCAAACGCCTGCTTAATAAGTCTGGAGATACGAAGCGTCTCACCCATCATCTGTTCATGGTTCTTGGTCTCTTTACGCTTACGCCAGTTGTTGTAAGCCTTGTATACATTTCGGTCAATAAAGTCAACAACCCGACGTTCTTTAATCTGTGCCAGATTAGCCGCATCCTTCGCCTTGCTGACAATGCCTTCGTCGAGAGTCTTATTGAACGTTTCGTCCAGCATATCACACAGCGTCTGGAGAGTGCCGATAAACTCAGTAGCATCTTCAGAAATGTAGTCCTCATCACGCACATACACCTTAAGACCAAGCTGATCGGTCTTCTCATCGTTACGAAGCTCTTTATGCATCAAATTGCTGATCTCCGAAGTATACTGATCAAGAACGGTTACGATGGTCTTTGCGAATACCATCAGATCAGGCTGAATCAGATCCTTACGAAGTGTAATATAGATAGCATTAAATATATTATAAAGCTTCTCCATATTACTGCACATCTGACCAAGATACTGCGTCCTACTGGTCTTCATTACTTCAAGCTCCTGATTGATCAGGTTACGGAGACCTTTGAACATCATACCATATTCGCTCGGCTTCCAGTAACCGACGAAGTATACCAGATTGGAATAGAACGTCTTCTCATTTAATAGGTCAGAATAAAGACCAAACCATTCGGTAGCCGTGATTATATAATCTTCAGGCAGAGCATTACAGAAAAAAACAGAATAGAAGTCCGAACAGTCTGGTTCAGACTTAAAGTTAGAAAGCTTACAGGTATTAAGCTTCTTTTTCAGATCTTTTTTAATCTTATCCGTTTTCTTCAGGGACTCTGCGGCTTCATTAATATAGTAATTACGCAAGCTTGTGTCCCTCCTTATGTTGATTTATAAGGATGTTTCGGGCCTTAAAAGACAAAAAAGAACGAGGTTGATCAGTCCTCGTTCTTACTATAGTTAGGCGGCACAACGACCGCCAGAAACAATCATACTATTTCTCATCCTCTCTTTCTCCGCATGTGCGGCCAGGCCGACACCCCAAATGTATACGATGTATACGATCGGGGCTATCGTTAGTTTAATGACGATATTACGTGCCGGCTCAAAGCCCAGCACGCCGATAGCTCCGCAGAACGCTAAAACCATAGCGATCTGCTGCAGAATAGTAATGTATTGATATAATAGCATTGTTTCCTCCTTAGATTTTGCCAAGGGACCGGCATCCAATGATGCGGCCCCGTTCATCACGAACCGGATTGTCCGTGATGTAAACGTCGGGACGACCCTTGCATGCCTGGGCCGTTAAGGCGGATACCACAAAGATGGTATCCTTCTCCGGTTCCGGCAGGTTCTCCACCTTGCCGAATTCAGATTTGTAGACCGGGATCGTCATCCCGTCTACACAGAGCTCTTCAACAAGCTCTTTGGTCTGCGCCGCTCTGGCGATAATACCAGACGGCTCAATAATGGCGACAACTTCATTGTTGTCGTTCAGCAGGTTGATGGCGTGCGGAGTCAGATTACGAATTTTCATTTTACTAAGTTCCTTTCTATATCTTTGGATCTTTTGGGTTGATAGGTGCACATTCGGCAGCGTTGGTATTCTGCCATCTATATAAACCCTGCCAGCGTTGAATTAGCATAGCGGGATTGTTTTCTACTACTATAATATAGATCTGGTATATTGATGATTACGGAAAATACCCCGGGACATAAAAATAACAAATTCTAAGGTATAAGAAGGTGTTCTCTGTGACTGTAGATAAATCTCCTGTGCAGTATTGTGTACTGCATGAAACTCTCGTTGATCCTGAACTCGCAGAAAAGAAGCGAGAAGTAATCTCTGAAAATGTAATCACTGGTCCTACTGGTAATAAGCTTTATACCATTACCTATAAGCAGGTGCTCCAGTCGTTCGGTGTTCGTAACTGGAATGGTCGTATTTATGATAAGCCTGTAACCATGAAGGCGCTTGATTCTAATCCGCTGATCCAGAACGATATTAAGATGAGAAGCTGGACTGCTGAGTATGGTCATCCGCTTATTGAGAAGGGTATGAACGAACTTGCTCGACAGATGACTGTATTCCCGCCGAATGCTTGCAATACTATTAATAAGTATTGGGATGAAGGTAACCTCCTGATGGGCGAGTGTACTACTCTTGCCGGCGGTTATGGTGAGATCCTCCGTGATCGAATCCTCACCGGCTATCCTGCAATGGCTTCCTCCCGTGCAATTGGTGGCATGGATAAGAATGGTAAGGTTCTTCCTGGTTATACGATCGTAACCTTTGATACGGTTATCCGTCCTTCCCATAAGGAAGCATATCAGGTTAAGGGCTCTGAGACGGTAAACAACTTCAGTGCAGCTCCTGGTAATACGATGACGGAGTCTGCTATTGCGGTTGATGTGACGAAGGATCCGTCGTTTGCAAACTTCCTGTTGTCTGAGTCTTCTTCCAAGGAACAGATCGATGTTCTGTGTGAAGCTCTTGGCCTGGATTACTCCAGCCTGTACATTGATGGTAAGAATGCTAAGATGCAGCGCATTACTGAGTCTTCTGTAGATACGGTTGTTATTCCGATCTCGACTCTGGTAAACGCTGCTTACTATCATCTGTTCTAAACAAAAAAGAGGGAGGGCAATTAAGCCCTCCCAATTTTACTTTTTTGCCGCGCAGTCGAGACCATATTCATCCGCAATTTTGTAGAGAACATCTCGATATGCAAAAAGCTTCTCAATATTATCCGTGTGTGGATTCGGGTCATCTCCTTCATGGCCGAGCTCCCAAATGTGCTCATTACTAATTGTGCCATTTAGCTCTTTCAATTCACCATTGATAAGATCTTCTAAACGGCATTTAGCAAACGCAGATTTAGAAACGTCTTCTTGAATCTTCATAACGGTTTCTCCAAGCTTGGACATTTTACGAGGTGTTGTTTCCATTGTTAATTCTTCCTTTCATCATACGTAGGGTTAATAAAAGTCTTGTGAAGATAATGCTATCTCATCTTCACTATTATAATATATAGATCATTTTTTATATCGGGACATTCCAATAAACTGGGAGGTGTTCTATAATGGATGTGAATAGCTTCTATCGTGAAGTGTTTGAGTATACGCTAGGCCTCGATGTACTCGGCCTTGAGAATAGATATAGAGAATTGGTAGATCTTATTAATGATAAGACTCTTGTTACATTCAGTAACTATATTCCTTGTATCTATACTACCAAACTGAATCTCAATGACAAGAATCAGTTGGTTCGAGAAGAGTATGGTAGAATCGGCAGAGAGTATCATGTACATGACTCTACGATGACCAGGTTTAATCTGAAGGTTCTGGATATGCTAGACGTAGAGTTCTATAATGGTGCCGACTCTGATCCGGAGAATGAATACTACTATTCTTCTATTGCAGTATCTCGTCAGAACATCGATTTAATGTCGATGCTGATGGGCTCAGAATCCACTTATACCCGCACTTTGATTGATAACTCTATACCTTATAAGAGATACGAGGAATGGCGCGGAAATGGAGTTATCTTTCTCCAGAACTACCCTACTGACGGGGATGTGGAAGTTAAATTCCGAGTTCAGTATCCGAACATTGTGTCTATTCCTGAGGCATATAGAGAAACGTTTATTTCTCTTGCGTTGTATGACGTCAAGATTAAACTCTATAATGAACTCAAGTTTATCGAAGACGTTGTTACTCCGGCTGGTAATTTGAATTTGAAGGTTTCTGATTGGGAAAGCGCTGAGAGAGATCGTACCGATTTCCTTAGAGAGCTGAGACAGAAATCCTTCCCCGATAGAGTTCGTGATAACTATTTCATTCTGCTTTAAACAAAAAAGAGGGAGGGCAATTAAGCCCTCCCAATTTTATTCTACAGTTTGTATCTCGACAGCCGATTGTATTCGTCTTTTAACAGCTCTATTCTGTCATTATTCTTCTGACATTCTAGTTTAATACGCTCGAGTTCGTTAACTGCACAATCATGTTGGCGTTTGTAATACTGATACATTTCGTCAGCTTCATCATGATAAAGCCTCATCAAGGAACCAAACTTATTGATTCTAGCTACCGAGCTGTCGATGCAGCTCGCCAAAACTCTAGTTGTTCCATACGATATGTCGAGAGCATTACATACTATCTTCAGCTGATCACGTCGTTTTCTTTCCGAAATCAGGCGGGAAATCCACCTTATTACCATACTTATCCCACCTCTTCAACGGTCTAGCTTCCTCGAAGATGATGAAGCCATTCTTATCACGGCTCATCTTATCATTCGGGTCCATCATCTCATCATTATGAACCAACTCAATGAAACCCTTAGCATTTCTCGGATCAGTATTAGGAATGAACCGGAGTTCTCCGCCAATACGATACATACCGTGAGCTCCAGGATTCTGCTGGAACATATGGTTTACTTCATCGTTAGTAAGCTTACGCTCCAGTACAATGAAGCCATCTTCATTTCTAAGGCGATCATCATTAGACATCTTCTCACGAGATTCCTTATACCAATCGGTATCGATCGCAGCGAGAGCCTTCTTGATCTCCTTATCATACATATCAGGTTCAGCCAGATGTGTACCGAAACGACCGACCTTATCGATCTGTGCATTGATCGTCAGGAAGCCAGTCAGGCCAGGAGACGAAGAACATACGTTCAGGTCAAAGCGACCAAGCTGGCTCGGATAGATATCGCGATACTGGTTTGCTACACGGTTCTTCGTGCCATTGATACCGGTCGGGCCCTTCATCGTATAACGAGAGATATTGATCGCTTCGAAATCATTATACCTCTCATAGCGGAACAGGTTATACGGATTGGAACCACCAATAGCCTTGAACAGTGTGAACTCACTAATCGCATTCAGCAGCTTAATATAACGACTCAGCGGAGCACTGTCATTATTCAGCAAGCTGTTTACATTACGAGTTGTATACGCATCGAAATAGTGAGCAATGCACTCATTAACTCGAATACGCTTATTCTCGAGGTTGTGGTTATCCTTCTTAAGAAGTTCCGTATAGTTGGTCATCATCCAACGAACTACCGTATGGGTATTACGTTTATGCTGATCCTTGATTGCCAGCTTCTTGATCGTAGTTGGATCCATGATCTTTGCAAACGAGATCAGAACCTTCTCACCCTTATCAAGAGTCTTCTTACCAAAGATCTCTGCAAGACGCTCCGTCCAATAATCAGTAGAATAGATCGACTTCATATTGATGGAACGATCTCCGGACAATGCATCTACCAGAGTAGCAGTAAACGGAAGAATGAACTCATGCGCTCCGATTGCTTCCTTGATTACTTCTACATATACATCATTCGTGATCTTCACATAATGACAACGGTCTTCATCAACCGGACGGCTTACAACAGAGATAACCTTATCGAGCTTGAACATCTCGATTACTTCTGCAAAGTCAAACTTCGCAAAGAAGTACAGTAACGGATTGGCAATCTTGCTAAACAGGTCCAGTTTGAATACTGGACACTTGAAGCGAGTTCCATCCGTAAACAGCAGCTCTTTCAGCTCGGTACCAAGATCGATCGGAACCAGAGTTGTTTTGAACTTCAAGCTGTTGTTCTTTACATAGGTCGAATTATCTACGACCTGTACCAGAGGAGTTACTCGCTTGCCTCTGATATAATAAGTGCAGCCAGGAAGCTCCTTGAATACAAGCATCTTTCTGGTTACATATTCCTCTCGTCCTCTCAGGCTGATCTTAAACTTCAGAATCAGCATATCGCAGATCGAAGGCTTGGACGGGATCAGCTTCTCGAGAGCGCGATTGTTTCTGATCTTACTGTCCTTGGAGTTATTCTTATTGACATACAGATCGATCTTAGTCTGATCGGTAATCAACTCATAACCAAGGAACGTAATGGGCGGTAACACCTCAAGGTTCTTGCAGGTGTCTACAATGTATTCGTACAGCGGCTTATCAAAGCTTCTGTCGAATATTGCAGGGTTGATGCGCTTCTTGTTCTTCTCACAATACTGGTGGAAGAAATCCTTCATTTTTGTACACCCCTTATTATACAAGGTACAAACCGGAGCTCATAATGATTCCGGCAAAAGTTGCTAGATTACGATCGATGGTTTTCCTTCCAAATACATCGTCGCACATCGTAGCAAATTCGTTACGAAATGTTCTCCGCTTATTCTTAGAAACTGCAGATACTCTGGTAACCAAATCGTCATCCAGAATGTCGGCATGATTCCATTGCGTGATGCTGATATATGACTGTGCGTTCATAATCTTCTCAATCAGCGGCTGTTCTACATCGTGTGCATACCACAATGTAGGAGAATTATCTGTCGAGTCTACCATATCGAATGGTACATCCCGATAGCGCTTCTTCTCAAGCTTCTTGCCGACGGCGTTGAATTCGAGTTCTTCGAATCCTTTCTCATTGTAATGAGGAATCAATGCTTGTGTATCATCAAGTGATCTCGTAAAGTGATCAAGCAATGTACCAATGAATCCCTCTTCGGTTTTAGCGATAACGCGGAGTGCCGTAACTGGCACTCCCGAAATCTCTCTTTCGTGCAATAAGCACATTTCTTCTGGGGCAGTAGGACGCAACTCAGCGAACACTGCACACATGCTGTTGACGTCTACAACAGCTCCAACAATAGCATCCGACATGCAATGTGTCTTGATCATGCCTTCAGCCTTAATCGGTGGGTTACTTCTAACAACGAACTTATCCATAGTAAGTCCTCCTTTCGTTCATATAATATATGGACGAAAAAAATATTCCCTAAGTAATTAATACAGACGGGCCAAAGCCCAAATATGTTTCGTACATTATCCGAGTCATGATTTGTTCAATGACCCGTCCGCATTCTACCTAGTTAACTTTACTTACTTCAATATTTAGTTGTCAGACATTTCGTCGCTCTTCAGGTACTGCTTAAAGCTCTTGGAAGCCTCAAACTTCGGTACCGCAGAGTCGGCGGTGAATTCAATCTCAATAGTGCCATGCTCAACCGTATCACACAGATTGATGCGATAGATCTCACCTTCAGCACGATGCTGCTGAATTGCCTTCAGAAGCATATCTGCATATGCGTTCGGGAAGAACTCCTTCTGGAACGTAGACAGAACTACACCCTTCTCGGTGGTTGCGGCAACCTTCTTAGCCTCTTCAGTCTCGGGCTCGAAGAACTTGCCATAAGTTACATAATCAGCGAACAGGCTGTTCCACTGATCTGCAAAATCATCCTGATAAACTGCACGCTTCGGATCAGTCAGTGCAGTGATAAAGTCGTCATTGAACGACAGTACGATATTAATATTACCGCCATTGGCGCTCTTCAGGTTCTCAACCTTATAAGTGCCCCACGGCATTACACAAGCAGCGTCATCGCCATTTGCCAGCTGACGCTTCAGATCTTCCTGGATCGCCTGGAACAGGCCCTCCTCAATACGAGCGATTGCGTAATCGCTAACGGACTTGAACTGCGGGCGAACATGATTGTAGAAAGTCTCAACGGTGGATTTCATAATAATTACCTCCAAATTGTTTGTCATGGTGTCAGGCAGAATTTACCTAACGCTCTGTAATATATAGTTGATGTTCTTGTTAAAAGATACATAACCCGAGGCTCAATACCTCGGGTAACTAAATTAGCAAACATTTAAAGATAATCCAAATTCTATATTCTAAACGGCTTCATCCCAATTAATGTCTGGTGACAGTCACATCCTAATTGATAGCTCCTTGAGCCAGCGCAACTGTTCGAAAGTCGTTTCCCTAATAACCGCAGTAAACTACGACTACTAAGTACAATCTCGAGCATAGCTGTCGAACCCCATCTTACAATCGTCCATATACGTCTCGCACCTGTTTTGAAATATATACAAGCTGCACAAATTAATCAATGCTTGTTGGTACCCCCAAGATTCGACCGAGGTCTCCGACTGGAGGAGGTTATAGAGACTGCAACACTTAAGCCGGTATATGGCTGATAGACTGCAGAGCGATGGTTCTGATGCGGGAGATTTCCCCTACATTAACCGAGCGCACCCAATGATCGATCACCCATCAGAGCAAAGCTCCAATGGATGATCTCCTCGTTCTGCACCGTGCATACTTGAGGTTATCGGGTTCGTGTATATTATTGTTTGGACAGTAAGTCAATACTTACTTTGGATTGTGTCCGCGTGTATAATATATATCTCATTTTGTTTCATTCGTAATTCAATAAAAAAAAAGAACGGGAGATAATCCCGTTCTTTTTCTTCATGGCTTAGAAGCCGAAGAAGCTTCCAAGACGCATCATTGCACAGCTGATATCAGTGCTGATACGGCTCGCATCACAGCTAACGTTGAATGCAGCCTTTTCGATTGCACTCACCTTATTGCCCTTAGGAGCATTTGCCGCTTCCGCGTGCTTAACAAGGTTAGCGACATAT
>ERZ1026868.1712-NODE-1712-length-10966-cov-6.087160_pt1 | contig 10966 bp, 8 predicted proteins | sample MGYA00380164_ERZ1026868 | MGnify/ENA primary metagenome ERZ1026868 (study PRJEB33269, sample SAMEA4719800) | human gut metagenome | biome: human-associated habitat; feature: organic feature; material: feces | place: Cameroon | collected 2013-10 ... | reverse complement strand
CCAATCACCAGTTTGTGGCGAATGGAATAAGTAATAAGTTTCTGAAACATAAGCTTTAATCTAAAAATGATTCGTTGAAAACTATTAAAGCTTAATGCGCATGCTCACCATGTTCGCCTGTATGCGAAGCCAGATAATAAGCGTTCTCGGTTACAATCTTCTTGCCGGCAGCTCCATTCTTGCCCTTCAGCAGATGGTTGCAAAGCTTCACCTCTGTATATTTACCATCCGAAGCGCCTGTGGTCACCTCATGACGGGAGAAGCTGTAGTTACCCTTGCTGGGAGCTCCATTGAGAGCGAAGACATACTGCTTTCCATCTGCGCTCACAATTGCATGGGATGGCAAAGCGAGACACTGCTGGCTGCCTGTAGCTATCTTTCCGCTTACATACATACCTGCGAAAAGCTTTCCGCCATGGCTATTACCTGAAGAAGAATGCAGATAACTCTTCACGCTTGCTGCATCCAGCTTTACGTGAACAGCAACGGCTTTCGAATTATCGTTAAAGTATTGGTTCATACCATAAACGGTTCCTGAAAGTTTTACGCCAGGCTGATTAGTCAGGTTTATGGTCACCCGATTGCCCACCTTGACCTTCGCCAAATCCTTCTCGAAGACATTGAGGTCGCATTCCACCGCCTGGGTGTTTCTGATCTTCATCAGAGGAGTCTGCATATCAGCATAACTTCCCAAACTGGCAGTCATCTCGCTCACGATGCCGGAGATAGGCGCATGCAAAGGGAACGCTGTGGTAAACTTGCCTTTGGATACAGCGGAAGTAGAAATACCCATCTGGCTGAGTTGCCTGCCAATACCCAAAAGATTGGCATGAGCCACTTGGTAATCTTTCTGGGTCTGCTGCAAGGTACGCTTCACACCTGCTCCCTGCTTACTGAGCAGAAGTTGGCGCTCCAAATCAGCCTTGGCAAGTTCGCACTCCTTGGTAGCAGAGTAATACTCGCGCTGAAGACTTACCACATCTGTATTTTCAACGGTAGCAACAACCTGTCCCTTATGAACAAGCTGCCCTTCTTTTACAGAAATAGATTTTACGATACCGCCCATCAAAGAGGCAACATCCCCCATCGCCTGTGCACGCAGTACGAGCGATCCCTTCGCTTCTATGGTAGCATCCATCTCACGCTCCACAGCCTCACCCATCTTCAAATCTACGGTGCTGACCTGCTTGGCAGTCAACGGAATATGATCAAAATCTACTTCTTCTTCATGTTCATGCTCATGTTCCTCATGTGCATGAGCCTCTGAACCGGTCTGCTTCCCAAAGAAAGCGAATCCAGCCCAGGCAATCGCCGTAACGGCGACGATCAAAATTATTCTTTTCATTTTTCTTCTATTTTATAATTCTACACTACAATTTGACACAACGAATCTTATCAAAAATCCGTTGGCAAAAGTACACGAAAAATCTTGCAACTCAGTTGCATTCGAATCTTCAAATCGATTTTTGCAACCAAGTGGCAAACTTGTAAAATCATAAAATAGAAGGAGGTCCCCGTCTGCTATAGCCAGCCGCCAACCCCTCAACAAGCGGAGAAGCTGCCACATGCTGCCATCTCACAGAAATGAGTGAGAGACGAGGGAAGGTCAAAAGAGAAGAACAAGACAGAATCATAAACTGATGGTTCTCATCTACCAGCAACTTGCGGATACCCTTCACCATCTTGGAATTGACAACAAACTGATGCATTTGACGAACGCTACAGTTCTCACGATCTCTATCATTTTCCTGATCATGATGGTCGGTATGCTCATCATTGATGTTGCCATCCTGCTCACATTGCTCCTGAATCATACAGATACGCCCCATGTGGTGATGATGGGTCATCACCGTGGATAGCAATATGCTCAATGTAGCTATCCAGAGACTGAATATGTATAATCTTCTTTTCCTCATTCGCAATTTGGCTACAAAATTACAGTTTTTTTGCAATATTACCAAGACGACGTGATGATTTTATGGCATTTTTTCTAAAAAAAACTAAAAGACTAGTAACCGTACTTGGTTCATAGCCGTATTTAAAACAAAATTTAGTATCTTTGCAATCAAAATTAGTACATAAATAAAAATGAAAAAGTTTATTGCAGTTTTACAGTTACTCTTAGTAGTAATGTTGGCTCATGCGCAGATGATGAACCCTGTGAAGTTCTCAACCTCGCTCAAGACCAATGGAACCGCTGTAGCGGAAATCGTGTTTAATGGAAAGATTCAACCGGGATGGCATGTTTATTCTACAGGTTTGGGCGCAGACGGACCTATTTCAGCCACTTTTAACGTAAACAAGCTTGACGGTGTAGAACTCGTAGGCAAGTTGCAGGCTCGTGGCCATGAAATTTCAAAGTTCGACCCTCTCTTTGAGATGAAGTTACGCTTCTTCGAGGGTAGTGCTACTTTCGTACAGAAAGTGAAGTTCACCAAACCTAACTATCGTATCGATGCTTATTTAGAGTATGGCGCTTGCAGCGACCAGAATTGTCTTCCACCTAGCGAGGCAAGCTTCAAGCATAGTGGCAAATCTCCTGCTGTAGATGGCAAGGATGCTGTCAGCCCTGAAGATGCGAAAGCTAACGAAATAACAGAAGATCCAGCAGCTATCGCTAAGGCGAAAGCAGACTCTTTGGCTCAGCTTGCCGTAGCAGAGAAAGTAGATAGCACAGCTAATATCGATTCATCATTCTCTGTAGATGGTGATGATGCTAAGGCTTGGTGGAAACCGGTTGTAAAGGAGCTTCAGGCGTTTGGTGGCAACAATGACATTGCCAACCATTCACTCTTCTATATCTTCATTATCGGTTTTGTGGGCGGTTTGCTCGCTCTTGTAATGCCATGTATCTGGCCTATCATTCCGATGACAGTAAGTTTCTTCCTGAAGCGTGCCAAGAATGACAAGAAGAAGGGTATCCGCGATGCCATCACTTATGGTTTGAGTATTGTCATCATATACTTGGCACTCGGTCTCACCGTTACTGCCATTGCAGGTCCTAGTACCCTCAATGCGCTTAGTACAAGTGCGGTGTTCAACATTATCCTCTTCTTGCTTCTGGCAGTCTTCGCATTCTCATTCTTCGGATGGTTCGAAATCAAGTTGCCAGACAGTTGGGGTAATGCTGTAGATAATAAAGCTTCCAGCACAACCGGACTCATCAGCATCTTCCTGATGGCGTTCACACTCGTGCTCGTAAGTTTCTCTTGTACCGCTCCTATCATCGGCTTACTTCTGGTACAGACTGTTACATCAGGTGACTGGTTGGCACCAACCATTGGTATGTTTGGTTTTGCCCTTGCTCTCGCCTTGCCATTCACCCTTTTTGCACTCTTCCCATCTTGGCTGAAGTCAGCTCCTAAGTCTGGTTCTTGGATGGAGACCATCAAGATTGTGCTTGGTTTCATTGAGCTTGCTTTCTCTTTGAAGTTCTTGTCTGTAGCAGATTTGGCTTATGGCTGGCACATTATGGATCGCGAGGTATTCCTCTCACTCTGGATTGTCATCTTCGGTCTGCTCGGTCTCTACCTGATTGGCAAGTTGAAGTTCCAGGTAGATGCCATCGGCGGTGACCTCAACAAGCCAATGCCAGTAGCTTGCATTATGCTTGGTCTTTGTTCTTTGGCTTTCTCTGTTTATATGATTCCTGGTCTTTGGGGTGCTCCTTGCAAGGCTGTAAGTGCTTTTGCTCCACCAGTAAATACCCAGGATTTCAACTTGAATACCAAGGTGGTAGAACCGGCTTATAAGGACTACGAGGAAGGTATGGCTGCAGCGAAGGCAGCAGGCAAGCCTGTACTGATTGACTTTACCGGCTATGGTTGTGTCAACTGCCGTAAGATGGAGGCTTCTGTATGGACAGACCCTAGTGTTACTGACATTTTGACAAAGGACTACGTACTCATCTCTCTCTATGTAGATGACAAGACTCCATTGTCACAGCCTATGGAGGTGACTTTCAATGGCGAAAAGCGTACATTGAGAACCATCGGTGACAAGTGGAGCTACTTGCAGGCAAGCAAGTTTGGTGCTAATGCCCAGCCATTCTACATTCCTGTGGATAATGAGGGAAATCCTCTGAACGCTGCATTCAGCTTCAAGGAGGATGTCAGTGCTTATCTTGACTTCCTGCATAAGGGTCTTGATAACTATCGTAAGTAATAATTAACTTTTCATAAGGCGGGAGTGGCATATTATTTGCTACTCCCGTTTTCGTAATTAAAGTATAACACTATAAAGTATAACACTATAAAAAGAGGAATTTATGAACAATAAAGAAGTTCCAGTCCTGCTTTTGACAGGCTATCTGGGCAGTGGTAAGACTACCCTGCTCAACAAGATTTTGGCTAACAAGAAGGGTATCAAATTTGCCGTTATCGTCAACGATATCGGTGAGGTGAATATTGATGCTGCTCTCATAGAGAAAGGTGGTGTGGTAGGTCAGAAGGATGATTCTCTGGTTTCACTCCAGAATGGATGTATTTGCTGTACCTTGAAGATGGACCTTGTAGAACAGCTCAAGGAGATCGTAGATATGAAGCGTTTCGACTATATTGTAATAGAGGCAAGCGGTATCTGTGAGCCGGCACCTATTGCACAGACCATCTGCTCTATCCCATCCCTGGGTCCTCAGTATATCAAGAACGGCATCTTGCGTCTTGACAGCATCGTAACAGTCGTGGATGCTCTCCGCATGAAGGATGAGTTTGCCAATGGTTCTGACTTGATGAAGCCAAATCTTGATGAGGAGGATCTCGCTTCTCTCGTAATCCAGCAGATGGAATTCTGCAACATCATCCTTCTCAATAAGGCCGCAGATGTAGAGCCTAAGGAGTTGGAGCACCTGAAGCAGATTATCCGCGCTATCCAGCCTAAGGCAGAGATTTTCGAATGTAACTATGGTGATGTAGATCTCGATCTGATTGTCAATACTCACAAGTTTGACTGGCAGACTGTTGCAACATCAGCAGGCTGGATTCAGGAAATCGAATCTGAACGAAGCGGAGAAGAGGACCATGAAGAAGAAGAGCATGAGCATCATCACCACCATGATGAAGACGATGACGAGCACGAGCATCACCATCATGATGAAGACGATGACGAACATGAGCATCACCATCACGATCACGAGGATCATGAACATGGTCACCACCACCACCATCATCACGATCATGACCATGACCAAGAAGGTGGCGAGGTTGAGGAATATGGTATCGGAACCTTCGTATATTATCGCCGCAAGGCATTCGACCTGGCTCTCTTCGATGAGTTTGTTGCAAGAAAATGGCCTCGTGACATTGTTCGTGCCAAGGGTATCTGCTATTTTGCTGATGAACCAGACATGTGCTATGTTTTCGAGCAGGCTGGTCAGCAGAAGACAGTCAAGCAGGCTGGTCAGTGGCTCGCAACAATGCCAGCCGACCAGCTCGCAGAACTGCGCAAGAACAATCCGCAGCTCGAGAAGGAATGGGATGAGAAACTTGGTGACCGTATGATCAAGATTGTATTCATAGGTCAGCACATCAAGGACCAGAAGGATGCTATTATCGCCGAACTTGATAAGACTTTAGCACTCTAAGGGAAGTCGCCCTGTCAGGCAAAAGCATGAAGAGATTTATGTTTTTTGTCCTCACAGGGCGTTATATTTTACTTGTAAAACTTAAGAGATAATAGCGCATTTTAACTACCGAAAAGATGAAAAAAACAGAAATTAAAGGAAAAATGCGGGTAAAAATGCAGTTTTTTCTTTGTTTGTACTTTTAATTCGTTTTTTTTTGTTAAATTTGCACCCGATTAATAAATAATTAAGTGAATATACAAAGAAATGAAGACCGATTTTCGACCTGCATATATTAAGGACTTTGAGGCGTGTTGGAACATCATTGACCAGGCTCGTCGCTCTATGATCGCATCAGGACGTCATCAGTGGACTAATGATTATCCTGCCGAGCACGATATAAAAGACGACATCAACAATGGTAACGCATACGTACTTACCGTAGATGGCGAGGTGGCTGTCTATGGTGCAGTAGCACTCAATGGTGAACCACAGTACGATTTTATCGATGGCGACTGGCTTACCACAGGCGATTATTATGTAATACACCGCTTTGCTACGTTGCCTAAATATCAGCGTGAGGGTTTCGCACGTATATTTATTAATAAGGTGAATAGTCTCTGCGAGGTAGAAAAGGTTCCTAGCATCAAGGTAGATACCAATTTCGATAATCTTCCGATGATTAACTTGCTCTCTTCCATGGGCTTCTGCATCTGCGGAAGAATCAACTATGGGAACAGAGGTATGCGCTTTGCTTTCGAAAAGCAAACGATACAGCCACAAATACAATAACGATTTATAGACATTATGGAGGATAAATTAAATAGAATGAGAAGCTTGGTCAATCAACTGAACCAAGCTTCTGATGTTTATTATAACGGCAAAGGTGAAATCCTTACCGATTACGAATGGGATGCGCTGTTTGACCAACTCAAGAAGCTGGAAGAGGAAACCGGCGAAATTCTCCCCGATTCCCCTACCAACAAAGTTTCTGAAGATACGATAGTCGGTCAGAAGGAAGAACACGAGTTCGCAGCTCTCTCTCTGGCAAAGACCAAGAAGGTCAGCGACCTCGTCAAGTGGGCAGAAAACCGCCCTATCTGGATTTCCTGGAAGCTGGATGGCCTCACCTTGGTTGTGACATACGACAATGGCAAACTAACCAAGGTGGTGACTCGCGGTAATGGTCATATTGGCACCAATATTACGCATCTGGCACCAGCTATCAGTGGTATTCCGCTGTCCATCAGTGAAAAGGGACATCTCGTGATTCGTGGCGAGGCTGTCATCTCCTATGCCGACTTCGAACAGTTTATCATCGAAAGCGAAGGTGATTACGCCAATCCCCGCAATCTTGCATCCGGATCTCTTTCTTTGAAAGATGTAGAAGAAGTAAAGCAGCGCCATATCCAATGGATTCCTTTCACCCTGGTTTATTGCGAACAGGAAATCACATCATGGGGCAAAAGAATGCAGTGGCTGGAAGAACTGGGTTTTCATCCGGTAGAGCGCCAGATCATAGAGCAGCCATCTTCCGACAACATCCAAATGGAAATTGATGCTTTTACAGCTAAGGTGACCAACAAAAAGAATCCTTTCCCTGTAGATGGTCTCGTCATCTGCTACGATGACACCTCCTATGCTGCTACTGGTTCCGTAACAGGTCATCATGCAACAAGAGCCGGTTACGCCTTCAAATGGCAAGATGAGCACGCCGATACCGAACTCGACCACATCGAATGGTCGTGTGCAGCCAATACCATCACTCCAGTGGCTGTCTTCAAGCCTGTAGAACTGGAAGGCACAACTGTTCAGCGTGCCTCTCTCTGCAATGTAAGTGAATGCGAGCGTTTGGGTATCGGAGGCAAGGGAACCCGATTGCAGGTAATCAAGGCCAACAAGATTATCCCAAAGGTGATCAATGTGACAGAATCACTTGGTGTTTTTGAAATTCCTGAAGTGTGTCCTGTCTGTCATGCTGAAGCTATCGTTAGAGAAAGCGAAAGCGGTACGAAAACACTGCATTGTACCAACCCTCAATGTGCGGCGAAGCAGTTGAAGAAGTTCACGAGATTCGTGAGCAAGGAAGGTTTGAACATAGAAGGTATTTCAGAACAGACTATCTGGAAACTGGTAAACGAAGGCTTGATCAGTGAATATGCAGACTTTTATCATCTTTCCGATCATGCCTATGTCATCTCTTCCTGGGAAGGATTCGGAAAGAAGAGTGTAGGCAATATGCTGGAAAGCATCCGCAAAAGCCGAAATACAGATGGTCGTCATCTGCTCTATGCACTGAACATCCCGCTGTGTGGAGGTGATGTTGCCAAAAAGCTGATTGAACGCTATCCTGTCCAGAAACTGATAGAAACCGCACGACTCTGCATGTTTGATGATGAGTTTGCCAGCATTGACGGCATTGGTCCTGAAAAAAGTGCCAAATTCATCGCCTGGTTCAAAGATGACAACAACTTCGCTCACGTACAGCATCTGATGAAGGAGCTGACCATTACAGAACAGGCACCTGTAGAGAAAGGTACGCAGTGTGAAGGACTAACCTTCGTTGTAACGGGCGATGTTCATCATTATAAAAACCGCAACGAGTTGAAGGCCTACATCGAAAGCCAAGGTGGCAAGGTGACGGGAAGCGTAAGCAAGAGCACCAACTATCTGATTAATAACGATGCAGCCTCGCAGAGTTCAAAGAACAAGAAGGCGCATGAACTCAACATCCCTATCATCACGGAAGATGAGTTCGTTGAGAAATTCGGATAAAAAGAAATCCCTTAGACTTCCACAAGCCTAAGGGATTTTTTTATTCTGTTATTCTTGAGAATTAATTTGTTCCGCAATATTGTCCCATAAAAAGGATACCGCCACTCTGACTGTCCTGAATCATATACACGAATGGACGGTCGGCGATGAACTCCACATTTCTTGTCTCCTCAGGTGCCATGGCTGTCAGCATCACGGCAGCTGTTACAGCAGCAGCCTTTGTTCCCTGCTCATTCACCTCTATCTTTGCCTTCTGGAGCATCTTGCTTACAAAGAAATTGCCGTCAGCAAAATGATTGAAGTTCGCTTTGCCTGCCACAAACATAGAAGGAGCACCCAAATCACTGATGATTGCATTCAGAGGCAGTTCCTGCTCGATGGTAAATTTAGGCAACTTGAGATTCACCATGCAGTTTTCCATATTCTGCGAAATCTGATTCAGCTTCTCTTCATCCAATCCTTTCATCATTTCCTGGATATTCTTGCCCTCATTTGGCAGAAGTACCAGCATGCGATAGCTACCATTGCCATAAGGAAGATCTACAGCCTTGAAATCCTTGTTCTCAGCATAGAAGAGCTTCTTTATCTGATGCATCATTTCCACTTTCTGGATATCACGTGTATAGCCACGGAAGTTCTCCAGCTTAGTGTCCTTGGCATTGAACTTGTTCTGCCATGTTCCCTTGAAATAGATGGCATTCATCAAATACGATACCGCATCGGCTGAAACCTGATCAATAATACGTGGAATCATGCCGTTGGTCTTTTCCTTGCACCAGCCATTGATGCGGTCTGTTGACTTGGAAGAGGTGAAATCCAGACTTTCAATACCAGCCTGATAGCCATCACTTACCTGTTGGGAGAAATCCTTGTTCAGTTTGAAGTTCTTGTTTACTGCGATGTAATTAGCTATATTCACGGTTGTCTGCTTATCCTGCTTGTTAGCAGTAAGAAGCATGGCCTTATAAAGCTCATTCAGATCGCTGACAGAAACTCCCTCGCAACCGATAGCTTTCAATATCTCCTGTTGAGTAATTCCATCCGCACCATTTGCCAGCATTCCCATCAGATAAGATACGCTCATAGGTGAAATCACCTTAGACTCCATATCTGTAACCTTATTGAAGAGACGAAGCGCAAATGCATTGTTCTTCTTCACAATATCCTGCTGGGTGTCAGAAAGAACAAGATAGCTATTATCCAAATCCTCTTCATTCTTACTCATTTCGCTGTCCTTGCTTACATTGGAATCACCGTTTATTTTCTTGCTGCTAGCACAAGAAGTCATAGCCATTGCAGCCATCATCATCAAGGCTGCCATAGTTATCTTACTGTCATTTCTCTTTTTCATAATCTTTTAATTTTGTTGATAATCTGTCTATGAAATGCAGGTTGCTGCAATTCCTTGCATCGGAAGGCTAAAATTTAAGACTCGTTAACTGCCTCATTACCTGGCAACACACGCAAATGATATCTGTTACCATCAAAGTCAACACGCATCAGACTCTGAGGTTTGGCTATCTTGGCTAACTCAAGAGCCACATGCCCCATCGTTCTGCGAAGATTCAATTCGATACAAGATACAAGCTCTAACTGGCCATCCTTTGCAGCAATCATCATATCTACTCCAAACGGACCATTATAGTTTTCCTTTAACGCAGGCTCAACTATATCTATAATTCTCTGTCTAGCAGAGAAAAGTGCATCTTCACTGATGTATTTCTTCATCATTTCAATCTTCTCTTCTTCAGAGCAGAGCAAGTTGCCGGTATAGGCATTCTTGACGGTATCGAAGAGCGAGAGTCCCAGATAGTGTACCTTGCCGTCACGCATCTCGAATTCCATACCAAAATCTTTCACCTTATTATAATATGGCTCTACGGTAACGCCACCCTGTCTGAAGATGATGTTGCTTACCCAGCGTTGGAAAGCCGGATATTCACCATTTGTCCGGAACTCATCGGCAGAAACATATTTCACGCCTCTTCCACTGCTGCTCCAAGGAGCCTTGACTACAGCCTTGCCCCACTTCATCACGCATTCCTTAACCAGAGCAAAGTTATCTGCATACACTACATTCTGCTGCAGATGTTCAGCAGCCCATTGGCGGCTGCTTATCGCGCGTACCTTATCTAATACCTCATCAGTAGGCAGCATAATCTCTGGCAAACCGATACGTTCCAGCTCGCCTTTCAGACTCAAGTCCCATCCCCAAGGATGCACGCAGTCTATAAACTCCGTCTTAAGCAGATGCTCAAGCTGCAGTTTGGTTATAAACTCAACTTTTTCCAACAGGTGTTCTCCAAAATGGCGCACCTTATCGCGTGCATTGTCTATGTCGTCAACAAGCACCAAGTCACCCTGATCTGCCCACAAGGCAGGTATGAATGCAAGGTCGCTTCGCAACTGTCTTCCTGCATGTGGAGCGGTAAACTGTCGCAAATGAGCGGCCAATGCCAAATCGTGTTCTGGATTGAAGATATGTAGTTTCATACTGCAAAGATACAAATTATTGAGATAAAAACGGCAAAAGAAGGTAAGTTTTACTTAGAAAAGTGCTAAATAATGAAAAAAATGTTAGTTTTTGCTATCTAGAGTTTGCAAATTTAAAATATATTATTACCTTTGCAT
>ERZ1026868.1709-NODE-1709-length-10981-cov-5.822167_pt1 | contig 10981 bp, 6 predicted proteins | sample MGYA00380164_ERZ1026868 | MGnify/ENA primary metagenome ERZ1026868 (study PRJEB33269, sample SAMEA4719800) | human gut metagenome | biome: human-associated habitat; feature: organic feature; material: feces | place: Cameroon | collected 2013-10 ... | reverse complement strand
GTCGCCGCCGTTACGCCACACGCCGTCCGCGGGCAGATCGTCGCCCGTGTAGAAGACCTCCTGCGCGTCGATGTCGTGGTAGAAGGCGAGGTCGGGCTTCTCGAACGCCGCCTGCGGCGTCCCGGCGGGGTAGTAGCGGTAGACGAGGCGTTTGGGCGCGTCGACGCCCACGGGCCAGGGACCGTTCATCTTGCCGCCGGACGTACTCATGTTCATCGCGAAGGAGAGCCCCAGGCGCGCGGCCTCGCGGATCGCGAAGACGGCGCACTCCTGCCATTCGGGACTCATCACCTCCATCTTCGGCTTCGGGTTGACGACGTGCCGCTCGTCGTCCCAGTAGCCGCGCGAGTCGAACATCAAAAGGCCGCCGAAGCCAAGGCGCTTCATCGCCTCCAGGTCGGCCGTGATCGTCGGCTTGTCCACATGACCGTTCACCCACCACCAGTAGCACCACGGACGGCTGGACATCGGCACATCCGTCCAGCCCGCCACAAGCGGATCCCCGTTCGCCGCACACGCCTGTACGAGCGCCATGCAGACCGCCAGCGCGGCCACGACCATTCGGTTTGCGTTCACCCTTCAACCTCCTCTGCAAAGACTGGTGGACCCGCCGGGACTTGAACCCAGGACCAAGGGATTATGAGTCCCCCGCTCTGACCGACTGAGCTACGGGTCCGAAAGCAATCGAACCGAATTATAGCATACCCCCAACCATCGGACAAGGAGAAGCGTGCCACAGAAGAAACGCGCGATTCGTTAGAATAGTGTGCACCCAATCAAAAAAAGTAGGTTCTATCGAGAGGGACCCGTTCGTCAAATACTGTGCACCGTAGTAAAATAGGAGCATGTGCATCATGTCCAGAAAGTCAAAGTCCGAATACATCGTTGAAAAATGCCGCGCCTACGCTATAACTCCGGGACCGCTTGGCGCGGTCTGCCTCGGCATACACACTGCGCTTCGCGCCTATGTACTCGTTCGTCGCCATTCGTGACACGTTTTCCATGCCTCCATCTTATCAGCAGTGTCCAGTATTTGGCAAACGGGGTCGTCCGAAACCTTGTCTGCCTTTGTTGAGAGTGTTCGTTATTATGGCAAACTACGGTTTGCGTAGGTACTATGCGATACCTATTGCAACTTGGCTACTTCACCTTAACGCGCATGAAGAACGAGTTGCCCGCATCGGCTGGCGGCGAAACGATAAATCGCGCCTTGCCATCAACTGGTGTATCAAAGGTTATGTCGATGTTGTCGGATGAGAAACCACCCGGCGAGAGCGTCGCCGAACCCTCAATGCCAAGCACCTTCTTCAAGTTCTCTTTTAGCGTTTCCACAGCAACCGAACCGCCGCCGATGTTTACATCCTTGACGCTTACAGTAAACTCAAACTTGCCGTCTGTTGATGCGGGCGTGAACGATTCTATCTTCACGTCGTCAGATGTGAGTTCCTTGTCGATGAGGGCATCTGCGGCAAACGCATAGGAAAACCATGTTCTTGTGGATTCCTTTACCATCTGCGCCGTTGTCGTGTCATTAGTCACTGACAGCGCCCAAGCACGATAGGCGGTATACTGCGCCGCGTTCGTCACGTTCGCCGCGAGATTCACGTCTGTGGCTCCGGCCAACGCCGTTAGCACTTCGCCATCAGACACTATAGGAGGGATTGGATCTGTCAGCGTCCACATCACGCCATCCACCCATGCGCAATCCTCGCCGCCCACGCCACTCTTATCTTTGTAGTACACCCATTTGACCGTGTTCTCGCCTCCCGCGAATGACACTTCCCGCCGCGTCCAATCCGTCTCGCCATCCATGCGCCATTCCACAATTTCAACCCCGTTCGTGTAAATCATAAGTCTGTCTGCCGCCAAGGCATTTTCTTCGTCATCATATTCACATGAGGTCTTTAACCAGAACGACATCGTACCCGCCCCAGAAACCGTGGCCGTGATCCAAGTGTTCGTCTTGTCGCCAATCGCCCCGCTCCGCGCCGTTGTATCACCCACTTTCGCTGTTGAATCGAATACCGGCATCCATGGATTGACCTCGCTTGTTGCAAGCCGTACCGACACATCAACATCCATTGCTTCGTCCAGCGTCTGTGGCAACCAATGCGCATATAGTGTCGTACTTTGGGTTACAATCATCGCTTCATCCATCTGACTACCACCATCCGCAGACGTAAACCATCCAAGAAAAACGGCATTCGTTAACACGGGAGTTGGCAATATCCCTATGGGCAAGCCGTCGGCAACGCTCACCGATGAGACATTACATGTCCCTCCATTTGCCACAAAAAACACATCATGCTGGATATAATCAAGTGTAATTCCGTTCCAAGAACGAGGGATCACAGTTCCCCAACCCCTCGATGCGCGATGAATGTATGCGCAGCATTCAGACGAGACGCCGCCAAATACACTGCTGCCCATGTTACTTGGACACTTGCCTTCAAACACTACGGTTACGAGTCGCGAACAATAGCGAAAAGCATACGAACCAATCCTTGTCACGCCAGTTCCTATTGTCACATTTGTAAGACCGCCGCAAGAAGAGAATGCGGAAGGCCCTATGAAGCCGACGCTATCGGGAATGACGACATTCTCAAGACTATTGCATTCCGCGAATGCGTAGTTCTCGATGGTGTTCACGCCAGCTGGAATCGTTATGTCGGACAGTCTGCTGCAGCCACGAAACGCCGAATTGCCGATAACGGTAACACCCCCGCCGATTTCAACGTTCAACAGAGCATAGCAATCGCGAAATGCATTTGTACCAATGTTCATCACACCGCTGCCAATCCACACATTAGTCAATGCGCTACAATTGCGAAACGACTCATCATCAATACTCGTCACGCCATCTGGAATCGTTACGCTCGTCAGCCCCGTACGATAGGAGAATACGCTTGCCGCAATTGCTGTAACCGGATATCCGTCAATCTCTGCTGGGACGATAATATCACCAGTCGGCGTCGAATATCTCGTTATTCGCGCCTTGCCATCCTCGACATCATAAAGCCATACGTTAGGCTGAAGCGTCCACTGCGCATACAGCGTCATGTCACTTGTGACCGACATCCCATCCCGCCAAACGGTTCCACCATTTGCGGACTGACACCAACAGCGGAAATCATAATTCGTACGAGTCACTTCAGGAGTCACAAGCGGCATGCCATGTTCAAAAACCATATTCGTCCCTCCTATACCACCATTCGCATCAAACGTAATGACATGTCTGCTTATTTCCCATTGCGCTGTATACGTAACGTCATTTGCCGGAACCGTCGCGGCTACGTTAGGCGACCACCCCATGAATGTGTAACCAGTTCGTACTACAGTTGGAGCAAGAATTACTGAATCATAATCTAGACTTCTACTCCATCCCCCCGTGCCGCCGTTCGCATCAAATGTCACGTTGTACTTGTTTGGCGTCCATTGAGCCAAATATGACACATCGTGCGAAGGGACAGAAGTATCAACGCTAGGAGACCAACCTACAAATGTGTAGCCCGTACGCGTCACAATTGGTACAACAATAGGGGAGCCTATATCCATAAAGACACTAGTTCCACCTTCTCCACCACAGGCATCAAAAACTACCCTCCTTTCAAGATAGTCAATTCTGATGCCATGCCATGGGCCCGGAATATCAACATCCCAGCCTGTCGAGGCACGCCTGACATACGCACAACAGTCTGATGCGATATCCGAAAATGCATGATCTCCAATCACCGGTGCATCACCACAAAAAACGATGTTCGTCAGATTGTAGCAATGTGAGAACGCATAAGCCTCTATGCTCGTAACACTATCTGGTATCGTCACGCTCGTAAGTCCTCTACACCTAGAAAATGCTTGGCACCCGATACTTGTCACGCCATTGCTGATCACCACACTCGTCAGACCGCTGCATCCGTAGAATGCATCGGAACCAATGCTAGTTACGCTGTTGGGAATTGTCACACTAGTAAGACTAGTGCCGTTTGAGAACGCAGAGTCTGCAATACCACGAACGCCTGTTAAATGCAAGTCCAGAGGAAGTGACCCTGTAGGACCGACCGCCCATCCATCGACAAGTTTTACCTGAGTAATCGTTGCGGTATCAAAAAGTGCACTATTACAATCATAAAACGCCGAAGAAGCGATGCTCGTAACACTGTCGGGTATCGTTACGCTCGTAAGGTTAGTACAATTAGAGAACGCAAAAGCACCGATGCTTTTCACGCTGTCCGATATCGTTATACTTGTAAGCCCGCTACAACCAGAAAACGCAGAAGGACCAATACTCATAACGCTGTCGGGTATTGTCACACTCATCAGGCCAGTACAATCACCGAACGCGGAATATCCGATGTTGGTGATTGCCGATGAGTATGAGATATTCGTAATGGATGAATACGATGACGAAAAAACACCCGAGATACATCGTCTGTCTATGACATATTGCGGTATAGTCACATCCCGAATGCTGCTACAACCGTAGAATGCATCGAAACCAATGCTAGTTACGCCGTCGCCTATCATCACACTTGCAAGACCGTTACAACCAGAAAACGCATAACTATCGATACTTGTTACGCTGTCTGGTATCGTCACGCTCGTAAGACCGCTACAACCAGAAAACGCATAGCTACCAATACTTGTTACGCTGTCTGGTATCGTCACGCTCGTAAGACCTCTGCAACCGTCAAACGTTTCGTACCCGATGCTTGTCACACCATTGCCGATCACCACGTTCGTCAAGCTACTGCAACCAGAGAACACTCTGTACCCGATACTCGTCACACTATCGGGTATTGTTACGCTCGTCAAGCTGCTGCAATGGTTGAACGCTCCATACGCGAGTACGGTATCGTCGGTAACAACAACTTTCTTGATATTTGACGGAATATAGCAAATATAGCAAGAACTAGACGAATAGTATTGCCAAGTCTCCGCTCCGCCGGTGTAGGACGACGAGCCGAATATGTAGCCGAATACCGAATCGGACGAACCGCTCTCTCCGCGCCGCGCTCCTACGAATGGCAACGTAATCTCCTCAAGCCCGCTACAGCCAGAGAACGCAGAAAACCCGATGCTCGTCACGCTGTCTGGTATAGTCATGCTCGTCAGGCTACTGCAATCTTTGAACGCATAAACCCCGACACACATCACACCTGCATCTATCGTAACATTCGTAAGCCCGCTGCAACCGGAAAATGCAAAAGATCCAATGCTCGTCGCGTTGTCAGGTATCGTTACGCTCGTAAGCCCACTACAACCAGTGAACGCATCTGATCCGATGCTGGTCACGCTATCTGGTATTGACACATTCGTCAGACCACTACAACCAGAGAACGCTGAGGCACCGATACTGGTCACACCATCAGGTATCGTTACGTTTGTCAGCCCTCTGCAACCTGAGAACACTGAGGACTTGATGCTTGTCACACTATCCGGTATAGTCACGTTCAAAAGGCGACTGCAACCTTTGAACGATCCTTCTCCAATACCCGTCGCACTGTCTGGTATCGTTACACTCATTAGTCGGCTACAATCGGAGAACGCATAAGCCTCTATGCTCGTAACACTATCTGGTATCGTCACGCTCGTAAGTCCTCTACACCTAGAAAATGCTTGGCACCCGATACTTGTCACGCCATTGCTGATCACCACACTCGTCAGACCGCTGCATCCGTAGAATGCATCGGAACCAATGCTAGTTACGCTGTTGGGAATTGTCACACTAGTAAGACTAGTGCCGTTTGAGAACGCAGAGTCTGCAATACCACGAACACCTGACAAATTCAAAACCCCAGAAAGAGACCCCGTATGGCCGACAACCCATCCATCCACAAGTTTTACATTACGAATCGTAGTTGTATCAAACAGCGCACTATTACAACCATAGAACGCATCGACGCCAATGCTTGTCACGCTATCACCTATCACCACACTTGTAAGTTCCCCGCAACTTGAAAACGCTTGGAATCCGATACTTGTCACGCCATTGCTTATCACCACACTCGTCAGATTGCTGCAAGCAGAAAATGCATGACTACCGATTCTTGTAACACCACCTGGTATCGTCACGCTCGTAAGTTTATTGCAATCTCTGAACGCAGAATTTCCGATGCTTGTAACGGGTCTGCCACCAAGCGTGGACGGTATTACAATAGCTCCTGAAGTGCTAGCAGAAACGGCTGGCGGTGAAGAAGATCCACCACCAACCGATGCCTCGCCATTCAAGACTGTGTAAGTCCAGATGATGCCGTCAACTGTTTCGGTGTATGTTTCCGCACCCAATACAGCCGCAAGCGTCATCACAAATCCAGTCAAAATGTACTTTGACTGTTGAATGCGGTTCTTAGTTTTCACAGCCCTAATATCCCTTCGTTATAGCGAACGCTCTTAGCGATGCCGACGAGGTCTGGATAGATGGTCGATGCGTTGATGTTCGCCTGATCAAGCATTCGCCATGCATCATCCTCCATTTTTGGATCAAACACGAATTTTATGAGTGATGTCGGAAAGTGCTTCTCAACATCCGTCATGTGGGAAACGTCTGTCACCCCAGCATTTGGCGGATCGTCAACTAATCTCATATCCACACCAAGAACTGCGGCAAGGTTGTTAACGAACCCGTCAAATGTACAAGGCATCAGTTCAACGCCGGATTGGGCCATCTGCCGCTTGTTGAAACACGCTTTGTACAGCGGTATGATTCCTTTGCCAAAGGTACTATGTCCATTATTGATGATCTTCTCAGCTTCTTCCAACATGAACTTCTGGAAGTAATAATTCTCGATCTGCGATTCCAGTTCCCACCATGCCTCCTCGTCCCCTCTATCTTTCAGATCCGACCTGTTTGCATACGTCAAATACCGCTCTCTCCATCCACCATGCTCAATGATCGTCCTGTAGTTGACGGCGTATATCGCACGCTCCTCACCCGTCATCTTTTCTTCGTATGCAAAGAACAAGGCAACCATTATGGATGTCGTAAAATCAAGAAACCGCGTTTTTGCTCCGTAATGCTGCATGGCGAGTAGCGCAGATACGTTTGTAGTCCATTCATGAAACTCCTCTGCCTTGGCTCTGAAGTTTGCAATGGCGAAATGTTCCGCCCTTGGCAATGCGCGCGCTAATGATTTTTTATCTGTCTTGATACCGCGTTTATTCCGCGCTGCAACAATGTCCTTGACATATCTATCGAGACCACTATCAAGATGATAGGTCACGGATTTGTGCCCACGATAAATCCACTTACCTGCGCCCATAATCTTCATGACTTTGGTGAAGTCACGCCATGAGTGCAGTTTTATTGTACCTGTTTTCTGTTGACTATTCATTTCCTATAAGCCTTTTTCGTTCATGCCGACAAGGCGATGTCTTGTCTGTGCCATTTGCAACTTACAGTCACACTTGAAAAAAAAATCCTCCCTCCGTGTCTACTAGGAGGCCCTGAGATTGCCTGTCTGGAACACGAAGGGAGGAAGCGTGTACACGCTTACCTGCCAAGTGTCGCCAGAATTTTCTCAGGATTCCCTAGTACGACTGCTTGCAGCATTGCAAATTGTTGTTCGGCGGATTTCTCCCGCCTTGTCGTTTTAACTGTCTATGGGCTCGTTCCTTTCATTGTCAGTTTCCACGATTTGAGATTGCTGTTACGTCATGAAGCACGCCGGACAAATGTCGCGGCTGCGGCAATCCGTTCTGCTTCCAGAAGTTGCCGAGCGACATCGTTATCCCAGCCTATGATGTTTGCATGATAGTTACTGATACGGCTTGGCTGAGGCTCGACCTGAAGCGAGTTGATGGATTCAACGTCGCCAGCGCGGCATACACAACGGCCAAGATACCGGGGATGCTGCTTGTTTCTTTCCTCAATGTATTTCCCCGCCGCGTCCAGTTGCGTGTCGGTCTGCCCAGCGTGAAGAATCACCGATGTCTCGTAACGCATATCGTCCGTCCCCCGCATCTTGACGAGATCGGGCATGAACATGTACCCCTCAGGGTATTCGACATCCCCATCTACGCCGTTATCCAGCATGACGCAACGGGACAGCAATTCGTCTTGCGGCAGACTGTTCACGTAAAGACCTCCAAGACCTTGCCGATCACTTCATTAGGCGAATTGGTCGTAAGCGCAGATTCTGCACCACCGATGACCGATGCACAATGAAATCTGCCGTCTGTATCAAACACGACCGAGCAAAAACGCCATTTGCCATGACGCCAAGTGAACGACACGCATCCCGTGGGGATTACTCGCACAACAGGATCCCGCAATTCAAATGGCATAATCTTGACGAAAGCCTCTGCGTTCTCGACGGATTGGGCGGCAACGGCTTTCGCGCCATAACCATTCCACCCGTCAATGCCATATTTCCGCTGCAGTTCCGTACGAAGGATGCAAAGAATGCGATTCCTCAAGCCAAAGGTCTGCGTCTTTTGCAGATCCCGGTCTGCGGCTTGTATTGCCTCGCTTATCGCATCGCCATCGCGACCGCCACTGGACAACGTCATGCCAACGCCAGGCGCAACAACGGGCGTTCCCAGTCCTAATGCGGTTGTAAGAACAGAAACAATCATGACAACTCCGCTATGATGGATTCCTGGACTGATCCGAAGAAAGTCTTGTTTACGGCTATCCGTAGACAAGATACGGCATTTGCAAAATCACCTTCATCCAAAACTTGATTGGGAGTCATTGACGCATCAATGTCAAGCAGAGCTTTTTGTTCATGCGGCGTGTCTGGGCCATTGGCAGGATAGAGACGATTAGACACTACAACGACACCGGTTTCTTTATCTTGAAATACATCTTGATAAAGGAATTTAAGCGGACCGCCATATCCAAACTCACGAGTTAGCGAAGGAACTGTCACAAACAACCTGTCAGGTTTGTGTTCTGGCGCATCAACTGCAAAACGGTTTATGTATCGAAGTCCAAGCCGCGTTACAGGCATGTCCGCATATTGTTCCCTAAACGTTTTTGATATCGCCGATATTTCCCCAAAGAAGCTTTCGTCAGAAGGATAGGGCGTTAATATGCCGAAAGCGAAACCACTGGAAAGAACTGTTATTACACGATTGTCCTTGATAAAACGAACACCAACCCAATTTTGTTGATGGGTAATAGTTTCAGGCGGCGCTTGAACAGTTTTCTTCTTAAATTCAATTGATTCCGAATATATCGTTTCCTTGTATTTGAAATCTGGAAAATGGCTTTGCACAAACGCCCGCGCCGTAGAATCTGTCAGCGGGGACTTCAAGACAAAATTCATCTGGAAAGTCGCCTCTACAATTGGCGGCTTCCTCAACAGCGGAAAACCTTTGGGGCTTGCTCTATTGTTCGAACTATTCATGTCTTTCATCTCGCTTTCCGTTCAAGGGTATAGTACCCCATCGAAAAACATATGCATTTTATCATATTTGGAGGCAAAAAAAACACAAGCGGGCTGCGATTTGTAATGGGCTTATATTTTCCGCCTCATAATCTCATTACGTCCAATCCCGTCTTCTTCTATCATGCCCGCATCTCCAAGAAAGCCCTTCCATCCGTCGCCGCCGTCCTCGACGGCGCGGGGGCGCCGGAGGGCGCAGGCGCGGGGAACGGCACGGGGACAGCAGGAGTACCTACGGCGTATGGGGCTTGTTCAGGCGGCGTGGAACGAATGTGCGTGTTTCGCGCTTTTCCGGGACGAGATTCGCGAGCGGGGTGCCTTCGACCGCGAGGGCGGCGTCCGGCGCGACAGGCGTGAAATCAAGTGTCAACGTGCGTGTCTTCACATCGTATTGCGCATCGTGGAGGTTGATGCCCCGGCAGTCGGTAATGACCGGCGAATCGACGAGACGGTGGTAGATGTATTCGGCGTAGCTGCACGTATCCATCCCCGGCCAGTCCGTATGGAGCCACGCATTGAGCTTCTTGAAGCCGACGACCTCGTCGAGCTTCTCCCGAAGCCGTTCGTTCGTGCAGCCACCGACGAGGCCGACGGTGGCGAGGACCGTATAGCGCAAATCATCCTTCTCGGTTGCGCGCAGGACATACGGAATGTACTCGCGCTGAAGTTGTTCGACGCCCCAGTCCCGGTAGAGCGCAACAAGGGCGTTCGGGATGCCCTCTGACATGTCGAAGAGTTCGCAGTCCCACACGCGCGTACGTTCGAGGGGACGGAAGACGGCGCCTGACTCGGTGAACCCCAGGCCGAGGCCGAGCGTCGCGCGCGCGGCAAGACCGTTGTCGCCATAGTAGTCCTGCATGACGAAGCGCGCCAGCGTCGGGCACGCACGGCGCGCCGCGCGGTAGATCGCCTGCGCGTATTCGGCCTCGTCGCCCGCGATCTGGGCGAGGCGCGCATACTCCATCATGCAGCCGACCTCGCTGTTGAGCATGTCGACCGTGCCGGGACCGCCCCATTCAAGACAGCCCGAGCAGAGGTACGTCCAGCAGTCGATCGCGTACATGTAGCTGACGACCTCGCGCGAAATCGTGTCCCAGTTGGCCTTCACGACGTCGTACAGGCCAAACTGGTCCGCAAGCTTCTGGAGACACATCACGATCATGCGCACGGTCTCGTTCGAGTCGCCGTAGATGATGCGCGAGCCGAACGCCGCCGGTTCGTAAACCGTCGAGATGTTGCGCGGCGAGTTCATGTAGATCGTGTAGCGGCGGCCGCTGAACGGCTCGCGGCGGTAGCGGCAGACAGCCTTGTAGGAGATGTCCTCCAGCGGCTCCAGCAGGCGCCAGGCGAGGCGGCGGCGGATAAGGCGGCGGTTCTCTTCGGTGTAGCCGTAGGGGTTTGGCGTGTTGCGGCTCATGCCGAGCAGCGACCCGTGCAGCGCGAGGTTGGGGGCATCGGCGGCGCCGGCGCGGTCGCCCGCGTAGTCGACCCGGACGCCACCGCCGCATGTGAAGTTCACCGCGTCGGCGAACTGCGCGTTGAAGAGCGCGTCGTACTTTTCGAATCCGCTCGCGTGCGGCAGCGTCGAGAGG
>ERZ1026868.1706-NODE-1706-length-10992-cov-5.403858_pt1 | contig 10992 bp, 11 predicted proteins | sample MGYA00380164_ERZ1026868 | MGnify/ENA primary metagenome ERZ1026868 (study PRJEB33269, sample SAMEA4719800) | human gut metagenome | biome: human-associated habitat; feature: organic feature; material: feces | place: Cameroon | collected 2013-10 ... | reverse complement strand
GGGTAAAACTCAACATTGATTACGGTGCAACTCCTCCATCTGATACCACAAAGCTCTGGGTGCCATTAACAATAAAGCCGAGCAACGTAGAGTGTAGTCCTGTATTGAAATATGGGAGCGAATATATGACAGCCGCAGTTCAAACGAGACCTTCAACTCCAGCTATCAGATTTTTTTCGGCTGCATATCATGAGGGTAAAATCTATATGCCTGCCCAGGACTCGAAAATGCAAATCTACGATACCGCAACTAATTCTTGGGAAACGATTACCTGTCCTATTGTGTGTGATGGCGGGGATACGAACGATTATAGTATAAACGCATCTGGTGCACGTGGCGCGGCGGTTATTGACAGCAAAATTTATTACTGGGGACACGCTCGTGGGCAGAGCTCTTTAATGTTTTCGCTGTGTTATTTCGATATAGCAAGTAGGACTTATCACTATAATCAATCAGTAAATCTTCATGATAATAGTGCCAGTACAGGTCAAACTATCATCGGACACGGGACAATAGTTTACTGCATGGGATATGCCAATGCGGGTAATTTTTGGCCTACTGTAAAGTATTTAGATGTATCCAACAACAAAACGGGCACGTTGACTGATATGCCACAGGGAATGATTGACTTTGGCGTGTGCAGTATTGGCAATGCAATTTATGTTGTTGGTGGTTATTGGGGTAGCTATAGTAACACAAAGAGCAATGCTATTTATCGGTATGATATAACCTCGAATTCATGGACCCAAGATGGAACTCTTCCGCAAGCGATGTATGCTACGAATGCAGTTGCTTTTGGTCAGTATGTCTACATCTTCGGTGGTGCAAACAATTCTGGCAGGGCGTTTAATACCATCTATCGTTATGATACTGTAAGCAAGCAAGTCATTACTCTTGATGCTGTTAGACCCAAATCGGAAAAATATTGTATTACATGGCTACATGGATATAATATTTTTCTAACGGGTTCAACGGGTTTTAACGATAGTCTGGATATTGACCGATTTACGGTCAATACTCCCCTTACCAGCAACCACTTGTTCCTGCAAGAGGATTATGGATTTGATGATCTCTGGTCTGCTCTTAAATCCAAAGACACCGACTTTAAGGTTAAGGTAATCAATGCCTATCTTGGGGACAGTAACAATATAGCACAATTAACAAACGCATACCTCTACGATAGCAAAGACCTCAAATGGAAATCCCTCTCCGGTGAAAGCTATGTAGCGGATATGCAGAACGCACTAAATATATTAGGGGTGAACTAAATACTCACCCCGGAAAGGGTGAATATGAGTATTTTAGGAAATTCCATTACATTGGGTGGTGGCGGCCTTGAGCTTGTAGCAAATGTGGAAACTGGTGCAACCGTAACAGCCACCCTTGGCAGTAAGACTGTTACAGGCGTTTCCTCCGGTGGTCAGGTACGACTTAAAATCCCGCAGGAGGGCAAGTGGACTGTTTCTGCAACAAGCGGGATGCTGGTATCTGTCCCGCAGGAAATCAGCGTTCCCGCTACAATTGATATCGCATTGGTGGCACAGGAGCTGAACGATACGAGCTGGGCAGCCATCAAGCAGGTGTCTGATGCAAATATGGGAGCAAACTTCTGGTCTGTTGGTGACTGCAAAGAAGTGACTATGAACGGCAAAGTTTCCGATGGCCTTACACTTACCAACTATTCTGCTTGGGTATTTATCATTGGTTTTAATCACAATGCAGAACGAGAGGGCAACGGGATAGCGTTCCAAGGCTTTAAGGCAACAAAGAATGGTACGCCTGTATGCTTAACGGATAGCGGTTATGGCAGCGGTTACGCAAACGGAACATGGCTCAATATGAACAACGCAAATACCAACGCAGGTGGTTGGGAAGCCAGTCTGATGCGGAAAAATGTCATGCCACTTATTAAGGCGGCTTTCCCAGCAGACCTTCAAGCTGTTATTAAAACCAGCACTATTTACACTGACAATGCAGGTGGACAACCGCAAACGCTTCCAGAGCTAACAGCCACGCAGGACGATGTGTTCTTGCTGGCAGAATATGAGATATTTGGAACACGCAGTTATGCTAACAATAAAGAGGCAAACTACCTCAAACAATACAGCTATTACGCTGCTGGCAATAGTAAAGTAAAGTACAGACATAATGCAACAAGCGCTGCTGCCAGTTGGTGGGAGCGTTCTCCCTATTCCGGCAACTCCCGCAGTTTCTGTAGTGTCGACGCCACCGGCAGTGCCACCAGTAGCTACGCCGGCTATTCTATTGGCGTGTCTCCCGCTTTCAAAATCTAACATCTACCAATATTTAGCCCACGCAAGTGGGCGGAGGTCTTTTATGAGTGTCTTAAAATCGAAACGAACCAAAAGCAGCATACAATACCTTAAAACAGCGGATGATATCTTTTCCTACACGGCGAATTTCTGTTCTCGTCTTTCCCCACGCTATACCAGAATATTTACTGATGCGACTATCAAGATGGCATCGATACTTGTGACGGAGTGCGGGATGGCAAATGCCATCTATCCGAACTCGGATATGGCGTTTGAAAAGCGCAAAGAACACTTTGTTGAAGCAAAGGCGGCGCTTTCCTCGCTTGACATCATGTGCGGGCACATCTACTCTACTCTGATGCTCAACCCGCAGGGGGCGTTCAGAACATCCTCCGATAAGCTGGTGGACGGTGAGACAGCATTAAAACGGCTGGACGATTTGTGCCAAACGCTTGGGGAAATGATAGATACCGAGGACAAACTGCTTTCCGGCATCATCCGCAACGACCGGGAACGGCAAAAGAAAGATGTCGCAAGGGTAAAGTATGCTGAAGAATTGAGCAACCGTCCGGCGGTAACGCTGGACTGATGCTATAAAGGGTGCATCTCTGCTAAACTGCTGCCAGTTGGTGGGAGCGTTCTCCCAATTCCGGCAACTCCAACAATTTCTGTAATGTCAACACCAACGGCAGTGCCAACAATAACAACGCCAACAATTCTAATGGCGTGTCTCCCGATTTCAAAAGAACAGGTCGCATAGAGACCTTTTTGAAAGGAGAGGTGTTTCCCGTGGCTTTAAGCCCAAAACAGCATACCGATGCCGATGGCAAGAACGCTGCTTGCATGGCAGGACGGCGCATCCTGTTTCATTTGTCACGGCTTGGGGAATGGTACGCAGCGCACGAGTATTCCACGCCCCGCAACGGTATGTATGACCAGCGAAGAAAGACACGAAGCAAGATATTTAAGACGCTCACAAAAAAGACTTGAAAAACGCAAGAAACGGTTTGATGCGATAGGCGGGCTTGAAGGAGCCTTTACCTATCACGATATGTTCAAAGACGGGAAAGACTGCTGCAAGGGAGTGCGATGGAAGCATAGCGTGCAGAACTTTGAACTGCACCTGTTTTCAGCCACCGCAACGGCAAGGGCAAAGGTTTTGGCGGGACGGTGGGAGCCGCAGCCATATACCAAGTTTACAATTTGCGAAAGAGGCAAGACAAGGGATATCGAAGCGCCGAAGATACGAGACCGCCAAGTACAGAAGGGGATAACAAGAAGAATACTTCTTCCCCTGTACACCCCATGCATGATTTACAACAACGGCGCAAGCCTTAAAGGGAAGGGCCTCAAATTCAGCCAAGAGAGGCTAAAACACGAGCTGCGGCAGCACTACAAAAAATACGGCGCAGCCGGGAAAGTGATGCTGCTCGACTTCTCGAAATTCTTTCCAACGGCAAGCCACGAAATCGTTAGGCAGAACCACCGCAGGGTAATGTTCGATGAGGACACAATAAGGCTCTGCGATACAACCCTCCGCAGCAGTGGAATGCCTCTTGGTGTAGAACCGAGCCAAGCGGAAATGATTTACTATCCATGGGCGCTTGACTGTTGGCTTAAATGCCAATGCGGGTATAAGGGCATGGGGCACTACATGGACGATTATTACATTCTTCTCCCAACCGGAGAAATGCCAGACGGGGTTTTGGAGAAGGCAAAGTCCATTGGGCTGACGGTGAATAAATCAAAAACCGTATTAAAGCCCCTGTCAAAGCCGTTTCGTTTTTGCAAGATACGGTACTCCCTCGGCGAACGGGTAAAGACCGTAGGAAGCCGTGAAGCATACCAAAGGGCAAAGCGCAAAATGAACCTTTTCATTAAAACAAAGTCTCCAGACTGGGCGGAGTCCCTTAACGCAACGATTTCCTACTTCAACAACTATAATGACAGCCTGCGGAAGAAACGTCTTTTTGACCGCATGGCGAAGGAGGGCATATGTACTATGTTTGTTTCCGGCGCTTCCGTGGAAACGCAATCTACGGGAATGTGAATATTCCGTATGGGACACGGCTGCCGGTCGTAAACGACATCCTCCGCATGGACGGAGAAATGATATGCACCGTGCGGTCGCAAAACTCGCACGACTACTTCTCCCCGGACGATGACGGCAAGGGGCTTATCCGTGGGAAGCTGACCGAGGATATTAATAATCTGCTCCAGCGTCCCGGTAAGAAGCACCAAGCAAGGTGGGATAGGGTGTGGGGTGATATGTCGCTTACAAAATACAAGCGCCCCGAACACCCAAATCATTGGCTTTGGAACCATGACTTTTATTGCGCCCCGGTCGAAGAACTTGAGCGCATCAAAAAGATGATATCGGAGGTGTAAAATGTACAAAATCACAAAAGATGACAAGGAATACTATTCCGACACCTTGGTATATGTGAAGAAGGCCCCAAATGGATGCTATGTTCCTTGCTTGGCAGAGGAAGCGGAGTATGTTGTCGGAAAAGTACCCGAAGATACCATCTTTGAAAATGCCGAAATAGAAAATTTCGATGGTGGTTCTATGGCATCCGATATGCAGGAAGCCTTAAACATTATGGGGGTGAATTAAATGGGCTACTATACCGAAAAGGCCAAAGAAGTAAAAGCAAAGCGGGAATCCGAAGTAAACGAACTGTTACAGCTTATCGCTGATGCAGTAGAAGAAAAATACCAAGAAGATATGGAGGTCATCAACAATGTATAAGATGATGAAAAAGCTGATTGAGAAGAAGTTTTACAAGACCGCTGACGAAGCGCAGAACAAGCTGGATGTATTTTTTGCCTGTAACCGTCTGACCGATGACGAGTACAGCGAGCTGACGATGCTTGTGGAGACTACATACGCAGCACAGGCAACAGCTTAATCTTTTTGCTTGTTGATAAAAGAACAATTTTATTGAACATTTTTGGATAAAAAAGGAGTATTTATGGATAAGAAAGTTAAATTTGAAGACCTTTTGGCTGTCGCTAAAAGCATGATTGAAAACGACATTACCGAAGAGAAAACAAAAAAATTTCTTGACGGCATTAAAATTTATGGCTACATTTCTATTGCTAAAAAATTTGAGTACGCAGAAATGATTAATGCTATGGATTTGTTTGCTGATACTGCTGACTTTCCATCTTCTTATGTTGCCGCAAAGCTTGAGGTAATTAGAAAAATGTTGGCAATCAAATACTATACAAATGTAGATGTTAAAAATGATGAAATGACATTCGCCAATTATGATATGCTTATGTCTTCTGGTCTTTATGATGTACTTTCAAAGCCATTTGAAAAAGACTACAATAGACTGTGTGATGTAATCCGTGATTCTATTGGCATTAGAAACATTACTGATGTTAATAGTATGTTGGCCTCCTATAATCATAAGCAAGTTACAAAAGATATTAAGGAGATTAATAAGCTTCTTGATAACAATGAGGACTTTAAGAATGTTCTTGAGATTTTGAAATTCAATAACCCAAATGTCAAATAAATAATTTAGAAAGGTGGCGGCTACATGATACAGGTTCGTGGTGGTGGTCTTGCTGGTAAGATTAAGATTACCAATTATGTTAAAGCCAGAATGGTTTTACAGGATACGGCTGATTATTTAGCCGCCACTTTTGCTACAAATGTAGCGAAAGAATTACAAAAAAATATTTTTTATACCGTTTACAAAAGAAGAAAAAGTAAATACTACGATAGAACAATGGAGTTCTTAAATAGTGTAAAGGTTTCTAAAAACGGAAAATACTATCAAGTACAATTTGACTATAAGAACATAGAGCCAGAAATTAGAAGAACACATATGCCCGGAGAAAAACCAACTTTTAATGCCCATGCTGACACATGGGGAGATAATGAGGGAACCCCATTCCAGAAGCAACTTGTTGAGGTTTTAAATGATGGTCTTGATAAGGGGCGTGTTAAAACTGACCCAACGCATTTCCTTGAAATGACCGAGGCTTGGATAAGGGCGAACATAGATGATGCTATGATGAACTCTGGCCAGTACAAATTGCTTAATCAGTATCTTACAGATGAGGATGTTGTACCTTTTAAATCAGAATTTATGCATACTGCTGGCTTTAAAATAAGAAAAAAGTAATAAAGGAGTGATTGCACAAATATGGCTATGGACTATGTGTTGAGTCTTGCGGCAGAAGTTGGTGCCGTAGATGACAAAAGTATAAAAGCAGCACAAAAGATTGTGCAAAACTACTTTGATTCTAAAAAAATTGAACTTGATTTTACTACGAAAGCAACTGGCAAGGGGCTTGGGGCGGCAATGAAGTCCATTCAAAATGGGGTAAATGCTGCTTATGCAACCACCGTTCAAAAGATAAAAGTAGCACAAGAAGAAATTGACAAAGCGTTTTCACAGGGTAGAACCGATGATGTTTTAAGACTTTCTACAAATCTAAAACAACTTCAGCTTGACCTTGAAAATGTAAAAAATACCGCTTCGCAAACTGGAATAAAACTTCGTGATGTTGGCGAAATAAATATTTCGGCTGGTAGTCTATCCACAGAATTAAAAGCCGAAGCTGCCGTTATGAAAAATCTTGAAGAGGCGTTGAATAACTTATCGGTAGCAAAACAAAGATATTTTCAACAGCAGATGACCACGAACGAAGCTCCAGAAAGGGCGAAGAAGGCACATCAAGAACTTACAGATATTTATAGACAAGAGGTAAAAGAGGCAGAAGAGGTCGTTAGAAAGCAAATGCAAGCTGCGAAACAACACGGCCTTGGCGAGAAAGCTGCTGAAAAATACACAAAGTCTATAAAAAACATGAACAGGGAGCTTGAAAAAAGCAAGAAAAAACAGGACGCAGCAAGATTAAGCCAAAAAACATTTGTTGATGGCCTTAAAGACGGCTTGAAAATGTTTACTGGCTACCAACTTGGGTTACGAGCCATTCAAGCAACAGTTCAGCTATTGGCAAGGGCGTTTAGTGATGCAATAGAAACTATAAAAGAACTTAACTACCATATGACAAATGTTCAGATGGTGGCTATGACTTCCAACGAAGAGACGGCTGAACTTGCCAATTCTTATTCAAAATTAGCTAAACAACTTGGAGCAACAACGAAAGAAATTGCAGAAGGAAGTGTGGAGTGGCTGCGTCAGGGCAAGACTCTTGAAGAAGTAGAGAGTCTTATGGAAGCAACTATGACCATGAGTAAGGTTGGCGCAATAAGCGCCGCAGAAGCAACAGAATATTTAACCTCTACACTTAATGGTTATAAAATGTCTGCTCAAGACGCAATGGATGTTGTTGATAAGATGTCTGCTGTTGACCTTGCGGCGGCCACAAGTGTTGAAGAACTTGCTTTGGCATTACAGAAAACTGCAAACATGGCAAGAACAACTGGTGTTGAACTTGACGAAATAATCGGAATGATAGCGACCGTTTCCGAAGTTACAAGACAGGCACCAGAAATTATTGGTACAAGCTTTAAAACTCTTTTCTCCAGAATGACGCATGTTGCTGCAGGAAAGGAAATCGACGATGCCGGGGAGAAGCTTAACGATGTTGAAATTACGCTTAATCGTGCTGGAATTGCGTTAAGAAGTTCTCAAAATGATTGGCGTGATATGTATGATGTTCTTAATGATGTTGCTGGTAAGTGGAAAGAACTTGATGATACTCAAAGAGCGCAGATAGCTACTGCACTTGGTGGTACAAGACAGAAAGAAATCGTACTTGCTTTGATGGAAAACTGGGATAGAGTAGCTAAATATGTCAAGATTTCTGAACAGTCTGCTGGTTCTGCCACAGAAAAAATGCAGTATTACCTTGAAAGCATACAAGCAGAGTCAAACAAGTTAAGAGCATCTTGGGAACAGTTTGTTTACTCAAATGGAGTTGTAAAGTTTATAACTGGAGTAATTCAGCTTGCTACAAGCCTATTAGATATTCTTAATAAAATTGGCGACTGGTTTGACAAGTTTAGTTGGTCATCTGAAGACTTCAAAAAAGAAGCTGACGATACGCAGTCCAAAATCCAAGACAATATTGACAGAATAAATGAAATCAATGCTATGTCTTGGCAAGATAAAACCGCAAAGATTCTTGAAGAGAAGAAGGCGCTTGAAGAAGAAAATAAAGCTCTTGAAAAGAATTTGAAGCTTCAACAAGAGAAGTATTCTAAACAGCTTGAAAAAGAAAGACAGGCTGGCCCAGGTGCTATTGTCACCACAAAGGCAACTGGGGCTGTTTCTCGATACGGCGGAGAGGAGTATCAGCAATTCTTAAAAGATACCGCTGGTGGCAGCGGGCTGTTTGAGATACAAAAATTAACAGCCGCAGATGTAGCAAAAGAATATGGCGAACTTGCCGACTCGATAGAGAATGTAAGCAGCCTTACAGAAGAGCAAACTGAAAAGATAAATAAATCTTTAGAGGCATATGATTCTTATATTAGGGTTCTTGAAGACTCAAAAGCTGCTGGGCATACTTTAAAAACAGAGGAACAGCAGGCCATTGACACGCACAATAGACTTGTAGAGGCGTTCGAGGCAAAGCGCAGAGCTGCCAATGAGGCAGAACAGGCGCTTGTTGACAATGCCAAAAAACTTATAGAGAACGAAAAAGATGCTAATAAGGCTCGTGCCGCATTAACAGAATTTGTTAAACAGGAAATAATTCTTAACAATACTAAACTTGACCTTTCTCAACAAATCCAGCAACTTAATGCTGTTGCTATGTCTGCTGGAGCGGCAAAAAGTGAGATACTTGGATTGTCGCAGGTGACATCTATTGCTGCTGGCGGAGGTTATGCCTATAAGTATAATGGGCATATGTATTGGACAAAGGAAGACCTTCTTAATGCTTATTGGGGAGATTTGTCTGGGCTTACAAGACCGGGAAATTATTTTACAGATAGTGCGGGCAGTTCTGGTGGTTCTGGTTCTTCTGACCCAAATGCTGGCTTAAAGAAAGCTGCACAAAATCAAATTAAGCTTCTTAATAAGATGAAAGATAAGCTTAATGATATCATTGATGATATTAATGATAAGTGGGATAAAGAGGCTGATGCTCTTGAAAAGGCAAATGATAAACTTGAACAGCAAATAGAATATCAGAAGCTTCTTGAGGCTATGGCAAAAGCAAAGACTCAAAAGAAGATGATATATAAGGATGGAAGATTCCAGTATCTTGAGGACACAGAAGCAATCTCTAAAGCACAGTCTGACCTTGATGAGTTCTATCGTAAGAAAGACTTGCAAGACAAGAAAGACCACATAGAGGAGCAGAGAAAGCTTGAGCTTGGCGACCTTGAAGAACAAGTAAAATATCTTGATAAAAAGATAAATTATTGGAATGACTACATTGATAGATTAGACACCGAGTTTGCTGCCTTTATGGATATCTTCGATGACTTTATTGAAAGACAAAAGGCTGGCTATCTTAACGACCTTGACGCATTAAAGAAGTATGTAGAAGAAAAAGAGGCGCTTGCCAAGCGGTCTGCTGCTGCGTCTGCTGCAGCAATGGGTGGCGGCGGAGGTGGATACAGTGGCGGTACAACAACACAAAATCCACCGACTGGCGCTTCTGAAAAGCTGCCAATTGGCACTGGTGCGGTAAACGCAGCCATAGGCGGCGCAAACGATGTTCTAAATGCGTTGAACAAGATTAAAACTCCAAAGCATGGCGCTGGTGGCCCAAAGAGCGCAGTAAAAAGTATGTACGCAGATGGTACAACTCATGCTCAAGGTGGAATGTCTATTGTTGGTGAGCGTGGTGCAGAACTTCGCATCCTTAATCGTGGTGATGGAATCATCCCAGCAGACATAACCAAAAATCTTTGGAAGTGGGGGACAATAGACCCAGAAAGAATCAAAGCTGGTTCTACTGGCAATATTGAAAACTACAACATAGATGTTGACAATGTTAATCTGCCCGATGTTACAAGCCCAGAAGAATTTATTTCTGGTATTAAAAACCTTGCTTTACAAAAAGCCTATAACAGATAATCTATGGGGTGGGGTAACCCACCCCAACATTAAAGGCAGGTGTTTTAGTGGATATAAAAAAAGAACTTATTGACTCTATTCAAATTATGATAGATGCTGCGATAGATAATAGAGTTCCCGATATACAATTTGGCATTGTTATTTCTGCTGACGACACAAACAACTGCCAAGTAAAAATAAATGGAAACATACATAATATAAAATATTATGGTTCAAAGCCGACAGCCAATCAGAAATACCCAGTATTTTTCCCAAAGGGCAGTTCTATGAGTTCGGCATTTATAGTGACTTGAAAGGGGTGGCGATATGGCACTTGTAAGACCAGTATTGGCAACGCCACCTGCGTTCGACGCTACAAAAGAATATACATTCACATTTAGCGTTGGTAGTGGCGGCGACCAAGTTGTTGGCAATCAGCTAACCATTATTCAACAGAGAACTGGCGATATTGTTTATAGAAAATCTATAACTTCATTTGCTTTTTCTCATACAATTCCAGAGAATACACTGGTTAATGGCGAGTATTATAGTGCGTATGTATTTACTACAAACGCCAACGGTGAAAACTCAAGCGCCTCAAACTCTGTACAATTTTATTGTTTCTCTACGCCATCGTTTGAATTTTATAATATGCCTGTTGATTTTATTATTCAAAATAGTAGTTATTTATTTAGGGTAAAATATGAACAGGCTGAAGA
>ERZ1026868.1704-NODE-1704-length-10996-cov-5.944521_pt1 | contig 10996 bp, 10 predicted proteins | sample MGYA00380164_ERZ1026868 | MGnify/ENA primary metagenome ERZ1026868 (study PRJEB33269, sample SAMEA4719800) | human gut metagenome | biome: human-associated habitat; feature: organic feature; material: feces | place: Cameroon | collected 2013-10 ... | reverse complement strand
CTCGTGGCTTGCCGCATTGCAAGAAGAATGCCCCGAAGTGCCTGATGCAGGATGCTCATAGCAAGAATACTTTCTACATGAAAAACGGATTGTGCCAAGATTGCCAAAAGTCATTGAAAAGCATCATTGACAATCTAAATGAGAATGCAGACTAACCCATCTTTTTGCTTATAATTTTGTCGCAGGTGTTTAGTAATAACTATACAGAACCCAGAATTCAAAGTAAACTATCATCACTCTATATTCAACTATCTAAGAACTGAAAAGGTCTATTCTTAGGGTATGCCCCATTTAGGTGTACCCTAAAGAATGGACTGCTCAAAAGCAAACATATCAAAAAAATCCCACTTAATCAACCCACTCCATATCCATTTAAAACCACAACCAAGTGAAAAATAAAGAACCTTTGGCCAGATGTAAGAGTATGAACACAACACCTAGTTAGTTGAGAAGTAACTCAACTCTTTCCCAAACCAAAGGAAGAAAGGCTGATATATAAGCAACAAGGTTAGTACTCGTTTGTCACTATGAAATATATCCTACATTTAGTCGTACATACTCGGGAGCAACCTTTCTTAAATGCAGTTGGCACTTCTCAGTCAGCCCAATTCTGACCAATATCCAACTGCCATGCAAAACATTGGCGGTAAAAATGAGAACGTCTATGCACCCTCTCCCTCTATCCAACGTTTTTGGTTTATAACAATTGATCAATGCATTTAACAGAAATACACCATCAATAATAAAATACATAGGTACTATCAAACAGAGATTATCCCTTGTTGTAGTGGACGATGGTCTCGTACTGTGCTGACTACCTCCGTATTAAGGAGCTTCTCAATGGTCTTAATCCTTGTTGTAGTGGACGATGGTCTCGTACTTCATAAATCTAACACCGCACGACATCAAGTTGAACGAGTCTTAATCCTTATTGTAGTGGACGATGGTCTCGTACAGCTCAAGGTTGTCGTCCAATCGTTGCAACACGGTCTTAATCCTTATTGTAGTGGACGATGGTCTCGTACCTCATTTCAGGCTTTGGAACCCTCAGAGGGCGCTGGTGTCTTAATCCTTATTGTAGTGGACGATGGTCTCGTGCAATCTAATGGTGCTGAAGGAAATCTTGAGATTACTAAGTCTTAATCCTTATTGTAGTGGACGATGGTCTCGTGCACGATTTCTACGCAACAGCTGGACAGTACATTATCGTCTTAATCCTTATTGTAGTGGACGATGGTCTCGTGCATTTTACAAAGAAAGTAAACGATTTTGGTTTGTTGTCTTAATCCTTATTGTAGTGGACGATGGTCTCGTGCTCGACCTTATAAGACTATTCTGATTATCAATAAGTTAAAGAACTCTACTAAACAATTATTCACTTTTCTTAACCGAAAATAAACTTTTCCTTAGCGGTTGCAAAGGTACGACTATTTTTCGAGATATGCAAGCCAATTATTCTTAAATATTTAGCCCTTTCAAACCCAAAAATTTAACTCTATTAACTATCTGCATCCATCGCAATAGAAGCGAATTCAACAATAAACAGGGTAAAATGAAGGAAAATGCATGATTCATGCATATAATAGGTAGAGAAAGTATGCCAAAATGACAAAAAACAAGAAAAATGAGCCAGTGAAATATCATTTCACTATATACTTTTACCTTTGCACCCAGAAAACCAAAGCACCTATGGTTAAAGTTAGGAGCACATTAAAACTATGAGAGTAATGGAAATTGAGATTAAGAACATTTTAACTAGCTGGGAATCATCCTTAGTACGCTACGGAAAGATTGACAGCTGGAACTATTCAGAGAATCTAACAACATTGGGACGATATCTGCGATCCAATGAGAGTACATTAGAAGAGCACTACCTGATCAAGTACATCAGAGACAGCATCATCGGAGTGAACTTCAACGTCAAGAGCGTGCTGAAAGCCATCCAAAAACTCATGAACCTGGAAGCAGCAAAAGAGAAAGAGCTTACATCCATGCTGGTGAAAATGGATGGAAACAGAATTGTCCTGAATGGCCAGGATGTACGCTTCAAGAAAGAGACCGAGAAAATCTTCAAGGAGAAGCTCAAGTTCAAGAAAGGAATGCTGCTCCGTAACTTCGACATTGAGACGGAAGCTCCACATGACTCCAAAAAGGTAAGACGCATCGTGGAGAAGAGAATGTGCCAGGCCTATCACCGGATGCACAAGAAGGATGAAGGCTACAAGACCAGCAACAGGGAGAAATACTGGATGGACAGAGCCACTGCCTTCCAACTGTACAACATCGGACAGAAGGAAAAGACTAGAAACACAAGAAGAGGCGAATCCACCCACTGGAAATGGAAGAAAGATCCTATCACCCATGAATTAGTCCTCAAGAAGAAAATGGGGTACAATAATGAAGAAGCTGCACAAAAGGCTATTGCTCAATGGCAGATCAACCACCCATATGATTCCAGAGAGATAACAGCCTACAAATGCAACTACTGCAACAAGTGGCATATCGGGCACAGACCAAAGTTCCTGAATCATCCGGCTATAGACAGCATGATTCCTCAAATTCTGGCTTGTTGCTAAGCCATTGAAAAAGAACAAAGAGAAATATATGGAATCGTCTTGCCAGCTTTGCCGATGTAACTGGAATCAATGGCTATAGCCATCTTCCAAGTTCACCAAAAAGGGCTTGGCAAGTGATACAAAAAGTTTGAGCTAACCAATGCATTCGACTTTTTCAAGCCGAATGCATTGCAATAGGTCTGCTCAACATACGAGCAAAACCTCTCCATTGGGGTAAAATTTATCTTCTTGGTATCACCATGAATAAACCATTGTTTACTTCATTGAGGAAGAAGGACAGATATTTGTTCTCCATTCAAAACGCCAATGTATACTACCCCTTCTTTTTACTTGTAATTCTGTCGCAGGCAGTTTATCACCCATACAGAAGCTAACCCCATATTCCTGCAACCATTTGATTGCAGGAATATGGGGGTTAGAGGGCATGATCCACCAAAACATACGCATGCCTCTCCACGTCATATTTAAACCGATGCCTTGCATCCAGTCTCATGCTACCTTCCATGGACGATTTCGTCGAATTCGGGAAAAACACCTTTACTTGCTGATAAATGTCGCTAAGCGGCAATGGTTTGCCAGCAAGAGACAATACCTCATAAATCTTGTCTACCATCGTTCCCCAATAGATATGCTCCCAAGACGCCAACCCATAGTAGCCTGACAGTCCAACGGATTTTACCCCCTCCATTTTATTCAAATAAACGCGGATGGTATTAACGGTAAGATGACGATAAGCAGGACACCTTCTATGAAAAATGTCTCTCATTTCCTCCGCTCTCATAGGTTTGCCTCTTTCTTTCAAAATCTCCAACAGCTCAGAAGTAACGGAAACTTTGTTTCTCTCAGCCACAAAGCCACCTTCATCATCCACTTCCAAACCAAAGGTCTCCAACATCAGATAAGTAAAGAAAGATAGAAAATGCTCTTTACCACCTAATTTCTGAACATCCAACTCCCTTAAAAACATACTTGCCTGATAATGTTCATCTGTGAAACGATTGATAGCCAGCAGTTCTTTCATTTTAGTAACTAGCTTAGCTATTTCATCAGTATTAAAAAGACTTGCATTCACCAATATGAATCTGTTTTTAGATTTTAACTTTCTAAACTGCTTGTTTGAAGGATAGCCAGGGTTCCTCAAAAATATAAGTTCCATCAATCCAATGGCATCCGTCTGCAAACGCTCCTTTTCCAAGATACTTTTGCAAATTGGCGAAAAGAATCCTATGAACGGCATTTCATACAAAAAGTCATAACATTTCCAATGTTCATCCTGCATAATTGGGTCAGTACTCTTCACCATTGGATAGGAAAGATATTTTTTAAGTATATACGGCGTTATATGATATTCTTCCATCAACTCCTGAGAAGTTTTTCTTTTTCTACCGATTCCTCTATATTCTAAGGAAACTTTCTTTCCTTCATTCCACATTCCAAACTGCAGATAATCCGAAAAAAGAGTGAACATCGGATAATAACCATTTACCTTATGAAAATCTGTAACAAAGGATACGCTTTTATCCGACATGAAAGGAAACAATCCAATAGTACATTGACCTGAATGTTCAAAGTCCAAAGATGTATATGCATCTACGAAATGTGTAATCAAAGAAAAAGAGTAATAAGAATTCAAGGGATATTTAAGCTTAAATTCTATATCATAACAGAACTCTTTGTCTAAGCTCCGAGTAAAGTATATTTCTTTGAAACCTAGTTCATATGTCAACCTATCCTCTATGAAAGGATGAAACTGGATAAAGGCACTGGTACCAAAGAACTTTTTCATGACAGCATAATGCGATTCCAACAAGAGCCTGCTCTTATTAGAAAGATGGGAATAAAGTATCATCCCTAAGGCCTTACTACCCACTTGATAACGATACTGCATAGCACTATTTCTGACCGAATAATAAAAGTCATTGCGCTCATCCAGAATCGAAAATTTCAAACAAACCAAATAGATATATAAGCATGAAGCAGCCTGAGGATAATTATCCACAATCTCCATCAAATTAGATTCATTTATACAAATGAGTTTCAGAATTTCTAACGAGGAAGGGAATATTGCCTGAAATTCCTTGCCATCTTCGACATTCTCACATAAATGCGCATAACAGATATCCATCTTCTGTATGACCTCATCACTACAATATCGCTTTACCTCCAAGAGGGAATCTTGAGATTCAATAGCTGCAAAGACATGCTTCACATCATAGACAATCTTCTTTCCTATACTTGGCATTGCAGACAACTTTTCCAGTCCCATAGCCTTAATGTCTCCAACAGTAAATAAAGAAAGAGCTTCTAGCTTATGGTGAGTAAATGATGATATCAGCTTGTCATGCAACAATCGATTTATTGATGTATCAAAATTATACATAATTAATTTTTTATGTTTTTCTCCTTGGCATAGTAATCATCCAAGAAATACTCATTGTTAATTGTAAAAGTAGTCATATAAAGCGCCTTCTCCTTCTTATCATGCTCAGAATTTATAGTCATCAGAAGCACTTCGTTCACATCTGTAATACAAATACCAACCCTATCAGTCACATAAAAAGCCAACACCCAAAGAAGAGAAAAGCAAAAGTAAAAGAACCAGTAAACCTGTGCAGATGCCACAGCAGTACCCACACAAACCAAAAGGATAGCCTGAACAGTTCTCTTGTTCAATCCTCCTTTAAAAATATACCAGTTCATCTTCATACATTTAAGTACTTTAATACGATGAAACAAAAGTACAAAAAATATTAGAAAGAGCCAACTTTACGTTAGATTTTATACCAATACACCCCCCAAAAACATAAAAACAAGATGATTTCATCATAAAGACGCCTATTTCAGCACTCCACAAAAACGTATCACTAAGAAGAAACCATGATGAATTACCCTGCTGTACCGAGGAAAATAATAGAAGAGAGAAAAAAGAAACACCAAACTACGAAGAAAGCATTCTCTATATCACCCTGCACCTCCTAAGATTCCTATCCTCTAATCTACTCAACAACAAACAGCTAAAAACTCAAGAAATGAAGGAAAATGCATGAGTTCTATATATAATTAAGGTATAGAAGTATGCCTAAATAACAAAAAACGGGAAAAATGAGCCAGTGAAATATAATTTCACTATAGCCCCCTACCTTTGCACCCAGAAAAACCAAAGCCGCTATGGTTAAATAGTTAGCGACATTATTGAAAACAAACATTAAATAGCAATAATAGAAGGCAAAACGGGAAAAATGAGTGAGTGAAATATCATTTCAAAATCCCACAGTACTTTTGCAAACGAAAACAAGAACAAGATGTTAAACCCATTAATTTCAAATGACATGAGCTATACATATAATTACATCATGGAATACCTCCCAAAGAGATACTCCGCAACAATGAAGCAAGAGAGTGACAGAGAAGTCATCTACGACTTCAAAAACGGCTACTGCAGCCTTAGCTTGATGAACACAATCGTAGACCACATCAAAGAAATCAAAAAAGAACTGGGTGGCAACAACTGGAGAGTATGCTTCATACCAGCATCCACCCACCACAAGACAGCTTGCCGCTACCAAAAGCTCGCAACCTTCATCGAGAAGGAAACAGGAATTGCCTGCGACTATCATACCATCCTGCCAATCCAGGACCAGGAATCAGGCCACATCACAGGCAAGAAGACAAACCCGTCAGAGAACTTCAACATCAAGACAAGCGACGTTGCCGGCAAAAACATCATCCTCATAGATGACGTCATCACAAGAGGCATGACATTCATGCAAACAACCAACAAGCTCACCAGAAATGGTGCCAACATGGTAAGAGGTCTCTTCCTCGCCAAAACAATCAATCCAGACTGGGTCAGACATTCAGCCTGACCCACCAAAGGAAAGGGAAGAATACCCAGCAGCATCTCCCACATGGGAATAAGACAACAATATCAATTAAGTAAATAAAGAAACAAACATTCAAAATTATGAACAATTATACAAAACATATTGGTATCATTACCAATTACTTCGACAACAAGTATTCAATTACAGTTGACAACAAAACCATTCACATGCCATTCGAGATCATGCACAAACTCTCAGTATTTCCTCCATCAGTAATGGATGGAGATCATCTGAAAATTGGAGCACAGATTACCTTGGCAAAGAAGGATGAGAGAATCTTCTATCCTGACCGTGACACCTACGGAACCACGAGACTGGAAATAAAAAGCTACACAGATGGTTCCTACCTGCTCAAGGATGCAAAACCCTTTAAGCAAGACATCAGCTTCCAGGAGATGGTGAGTAAGTTCAATACCCTGATGACAACCCTTCCTGAGACAACGAGAATGGAGGCACTCAATACCCTGATGTCAATGGAGCTGATAGAGGAACAGAAACAAGAGAAGCTCGCTTGCATGGTGGAATTTCCGTTGGACTTGGAAGAGAATGCAACATTGGAGAAGAAGAACAGCCTGTTCGACTTGTCAAAAAAGTCCAAAGACGATAAGCCACAAATCAGAGAAACCGTGGAGTCCATCGCTGCCATGTGCAACTGCAGCAATCAGCAGACATGCCAGATCGTTGTGGGAATCAACAGCAAGACCAACAAGACCTGCAAGCTCCAGGATGAGATCGCTACGTTCTATCCGCAGATTGCTACCCTGGACCAGTTTCAAAACACCGTACTGGTTCCATTCATCAAGTCCTACACCTATGACAATCCCCTGCTGATGTCATCACTCAAGTACAACTGGTACAGCTACAATGGTGACTTGCTGCTCGTCATAGAAATCAACTATCAGGGAGATCCTGTCATCTGCAAAGGTGGAAGATTACCATACCGATGCGACTCTACCAAAATGGTTGCAGAAGGAGCAGATCTGGTAAACATGATCAAGAAATTAAGCAAAATCGCCGCATAAGCGGTTAAATGAATATTAACAAAATAAAGTTTTTAACAAAATGAAAACAAACGTAAAATCAAACAAGAACATCATCCCTATGAGAGAGGATGCATCATCAACAGTACAGGCAACAAATAACCTGGAGTACGTAAACCTCATGGAGTATCTCCCAATGAGATTGCCAGCAACGGAAGAGGAAGAGAGAAACCGCAAGATTGTCCATGACTTCAAGAACGGCAAATGCTCACAGGAGCTGAAGAATCAGTTCACCGACGCAATCAAGCAGCTCAAGGACGAACTCAAGGACACTAACCTGAGCGTATGCTTCATGCCGGCCATCACAGCAGACAAGACAGCCCTCCGCTACTCACAACTGGCAACTGCCATCGAGTCAGAAACAGGCATACCAAGTGACTACCACACCATCCTGCCAAAGCGAGCAACAGAACTCATGGCTACCGGAAAGACAGATCCTGCAGAGGATTTCCTCTTCAACAAGGAGCAAATCGAGGGAAAAGACATCATCCTGATAGGTGACATCATCACCACGGGAGCCAACTTCACCAAGACAAGTCTAAAGCTTGCAGAACTTGGCGCAAAATCTGTCACCGGCCTGTTCTTGGCAAAGACCATCATTACAAAGTAACAAAAAATTAAATCAAAAAATATAAGAAAAATGAATAATTATCAATACCTTAAAGACTATCTCCCAGTGAGATACCAGGCAAATGCCCAGCAGTTGGCAGACCGTCAGACTTGCTATAACTTCAAAGACGGCTACCTCAACGACGAAGTAAAGAGTGGATTCCTGAACAAGATACAGGAAATAACAAATGGCGAGAAGACAGGTTGGAGCATCTGCTTCATCCCTGCATCAACCAAGAGCAAGACAGTGACCCGCTACCAAAAGCTTGCAGAAGCAATCCTGGCTGCAGGCTACAAGGTAGTCATCGATGCCATCTACAATGAGCACGATCATGAAGCAGGTCACCTCACAGGAAAGTCCGGCAACCCAATCGAAGGCTTCGGCTTCAACACCAGTAGAATTACAGGCGAGAAAATCATCGTCATTGATGACATCATCACCAGAGGAAAAACCTTCGAAATGGTGGCAGAAAAGCTGAAATCCATGGGAGCAGCAAGCATTACAGGATTGTTCCTGGCAAAAACCATCAACCCAGACTACCATCCCCATTACAATCCGATGATCGATTACGATCCTGAAGACTACTACGATTCAGAAGACTACTACGATCCAGCAGACTACTACGAGGAAGAAAAAACATACGACAACTACAATGGTTCATATGCTCAAGACGTAGAAGGTTGGAGCGACCAGGACATAGACGATGTCTTCGACGGCGATCCTGACGCCTACTGGAACATCGACTAACATAAAGAAGACAAACAGCTGTAAAAGCAAGTATTTTTCCAAGATGTTTGGATATAAAAAAAACTACTTTTTCAGTCGAGTAACAACAAAAATAATAACAAATAAATATGGCACTCAATACAGAACTCATACTGACATTGAAAAACCTCAAGGGCTGTGGAAACAAAACCGTTCTCTCCATAGCCGAAGTAGCACCGTCCCAAGTACAAAACATCAAGGATCTGTGTGACTTCTGGACAACTCTCAAAGGTAAGAAGTTCGAAAAGTTCACTACCACAGATCTCCACGAAGCCAACAGAAAGGCAATGACCATCATCAACGATGCAGAGAGATGCGGTGTAGGCATTATCTCCTATTACGAAGATGCTTTCCCTCAAATCCTACGTGAGACAATCAATGAGGATGGCAATGCAGATGCACCGTTACTTCTGTTCTACAGAGGAAACATCAAAGCCCTGCAAATGCCGGGTATTGCCATCATCGGCACAAGAGAACCAACAGAAGCAGGAACGCAAGCAGGAATCTACTTCGCAGAAAAGTTCGCTGCAGAAGGGTTCAACATCGTATCAGGCCTTGCTATAGGATGCGACACCACTGGTCACCAAGGAGCATTGAACATGAAGGGAACCACCACGGCATTCCTTGCCAACGGCTTGGACTGGGAATCCATCTATCCAAAGGAAAACCTGGAACTGGCCAAGAACATCGTTGAGAACGGCGGATTGCTGCTCTCAGAGTATCCGGTAGGACAAAGAGGAAATCGCTATACCCTAGTGGAACGTGACAGACTGCAGGCAGGACTCTCATACGCAACCCTCGTCATCCAGACAAGTCTCAAAGGAGGAACCATGCATGCAGTAAACGCCACCATCAAAGCCCAAAAGCCTCTCTTCATGATCCGGTACAAGAACATGAATGGACAAACTGGCGGAAAAGCAGAGGGCAACAGAGTGTTCCTAGAAGAAGGAAAAGCCCATGCCCTGACCTCAGGTTCATTCGATGAAGCCCTTGCCATCATCAGAGAATCAGTAGAAAGAATCAACAAACCAAAAATCAAAAAATCATTATTCTAGCCTATGATTAAAGGAGTAATTTTTGACCTGGACTTAACTCTTGTAGATACCACTACACTGGAAAATGCCAGAAAGACGAGAAACTGGCACGAGGCATATAGACTTATCCCATATACCTCCATGTATGCAGGAATCCAAGAAGTCCTTGACCAAATAAAAGCCCAAGGTATCAAGATGGCGATAGTCAGCAGTTCACCACGTCCCTATGTGGAAAGAATCGTTGACTATTACCAGATTCCAGCAAGTTTCATCGTTGGCTACCATGATGCCCATCCCGTCAAGCCCCACCCTGCCCCTATGCTAAAGGCATTGGAGCTGATGAATGAGAAAGCTGAAGATATTCTGAGCTTTGGAGATAGGGCTATAGACATGATTGCATCTAAAAGAGCTGGCATAAAAGCCATCGCATGCCTCTGGGGAACCAAGGAAAGGAGTATGCTACTTGGTACAGCATACGATAAAGCAATTGGCTCACCACTGAAGATACTTCCATACATACAATGAAGATAGCAAATTCATTGAGTATGGTATCCTCTCATCAGGTTCCACTAGGCATACCCTTTCCTAATGGAACCTTTTACAACAAAAAATACCACTAACTGAAAAAAAACAACTAGCAAAGAAGCTCCCCAGCATAGCAATTCCAACATGCTATGCTAGGGAGCTTTTCATGGTTAAAGTAGATAACCTCGACACAACTTTAATCTGGTAGATTCCACAGCACCCGACGGTACCATATAGAATATGATGCACCCACATAAATGCTTCATCCTCAAAAAAAATCAAACAACCATCGCACGCAAAAAAAGTTTTTTCTCGAAAAAAGTATCAAAGTATCATTCTACCGCGGAAATTCAGGGTTATACCATTAATACACAGCGCATTAACATAAATGAGACTTCTCTAAAAATGAAGGGAGAAGTATCATGGAAGTATCATAAATTAGCGAGAAGTATCATGATTTTCTAGCTTGCATCGAAAAAAAATGCTTTATGAAGTGATAATAATAGTATTTTTAAGGCAATAAACAGGATGTTTTTGCGTTTAGTAAAACAGAATGTTTTAT
>ERZ1026868.1700-NODE-1700-length-11021-cov-4.821357_pt1 | contig 11021 bp, 7 predicted proteins | sample MGYA00380164_ERZ1026868 | MGnify/ENA primary metagenome ERZ1026868 (study PRJEB33269, sample SAMEA4719800) | human gut metagenome | biome: human-associated habitat; feature: organic feature; material: feces | place: Cameroon | collected 2013-10 ... | reverse complement strand
ATTCACGAGTCTTCTTCTCAATCTCGCTAACCTGCTCCTTTGTGATATTGCCGGAAGTTACCTCAGGAATCTTCGGCTTAACTTCCTCGACCTTAGCTACAGGCTCAGTCTCCTTCACCTCGGCCTTAACCGTATGCTGAGTGATATCGGTAAGCTTCATCATCTCAGCATCTGCAGCGAACTGCTCGATACGCTCTTGACCAATATCAAGCAGGCCCTGCGCATCATCTGCGAATACGGTAACGTCTGCGACATAAACCATCGGAGTCATATTCCGCATTGCCTTGAACACAACCGGGTTAGTAGTCTCCGGGTTGGTAACCAGAATAGCATCAGCCTTTGCCTTTATATCGGTGGTTACCGCCCAACCGGTCTTCTTCAGCTCGTTAGTGAGGTCATCCGGAAGGACCGTATCAACTGCCAGCAGCGTACGAGCCGCCGCTTTCTTCGAATCCTTCTTCTCAGTCTTCGGAGCCGGAAGTTCGATCACCTTGGATACTACAGGCTTTTCCTCAGGCTTAGCAGAGTTCTTCTTGGTTTCGGACATTGTCATTACCATAGCCTTCAGGTTCTCGAGATTGTTGATGTTATCCTCGAGATACTTCATGGTAATAACCGGAATGCCCTTCTTCATTGCCGTGGCAATCTTACGACTCTTACCGGACGGATCAGCTGCAACCAGAATATCAAAGTTGTGATTCTCGGTAACAGCCCAACCATACGCGACGATCTTATCACAGAGATCAACCGGAATCTTACCACCAGTATGACCGATAGTCAGCATCTTATTGAAGTCGGTCTTCTTACCAGCAGGAACCAGCTTCAGGATGTCGGCGCGATTCTCAATAAGAGTCTTCGCAAATACTGGAGCCATTGTCTTAGCGCCAGCCTTCTTGGTCAGAAGTGCCTCAAGATCCTTTTCCTTGATGTCCTTGAACCCGTCGAGTGTGAACGCCTTCAAGAAGGCCTTAGAACGTTCTACTCCAACGTTTGGCATGCCAATAGCGGCCATAAGTGCATAGTCAGGCGCCTTTGCAACCGCTTTCGCAAACTCATCAATGAATGCGTCTTCGATCTTGCCGGACACGCCAGCCTTCTTCATCTTTTCCTCAGTAAGGTCAAGAAGATCGACAACCTTCTTTACTCCAACCTTGGATACAAGCTTTTCTGCGAATGCTGCATTATAGTTCTCCATATTAAGCGCAATGAATGCGTTGGTAAGAAGTCCTACAATATTAGCCGGGCAGTTTTCGTTCGTGCAACGGAGGTGACCGTCCTTACCAACTTCGAGTTTCTCGCCGCATGCTGGGCAGGTTTCCGGAAGCTTGATTACTTCTCCATCGCCTTCTGACAGAATTCCAGCGAATGCTGGAATAACATCCGAAGTTCTGACGATCTCAATCCGAGAACCCTTCTTAAGTCCCATCTTAGCAAAATCTCTCGTGCTAAGAATCTGGACCTGCGGATACGAAACGCCGCCGATGACTGCAGGTTCCTTCAGATCCAGCATAATCGACCGGCGACCCTTGTTACCGTAAGAGATACTCAGACCGGTAACAACGCCCTCAGAAGACTCGGGTGCAAACTTCATAGCGATCTGCCACTGGTTCGTACGACCTTCTCGACCGATCTGATCCTGGTAATCATCATTTACAACGGAGATTACCATACCGTCGATCTCATAAGAGAGGTCCTTTCTCTTCGCAGAATACTCATTGAAGAGAGCCTTGAGCTTCTCAATCAGCTCGGCCTTGTTACCACTTACCGGAGTACGCGGAATCATATCCGCCGGAATAACACAGAGCATATCCAGCAGACGCAGACCCTCAATATAATTGAGGTTATCTGCGTTCTCCGTATTAATCGGATAGAACCGCAGGTACTTCGAAAGGCCAATTGTTTTGCTGTCGGCAGTCATACGGTTAATGATACCAGATGCAGCAGAACGACAGTTAATGTATGTCGTTCCGATCGCCTTTGCCGCAGCATTGACGTCGCTCTTAAGAACGAACGCCTCATACTGCGCGCCGAAAGCGTTCGCTGTACGAAGAGACTTCTTCATCTTGTCGTCGAGCTTTGCGCTTGCACGGCCGATGATATCATAACCATCGAGACCCTTGATTGCAACATTGGAAGTTGCATCGCCACGGGTTGCTGCCTGACGGAAACGGCCATCACTGATCGTAGTGTTGACCGAAACGCCATCAAGCTTCGGCGATGCCATAACCTCCAGCGTATCAGAGTCTTTCAGACCAAGTTTCTTATAAACTCGATCCAGGAAGGACTCAACGGAGTCTTCTTCCTTGACGCCGGTCGGCACTTCATCAGACTGAAGAATCCGATAGGTCTTCTCCAGGTTATTGGACAAGGTGGGATACCGCAGCGGCATCTTCTGCTTACCACTTTTGTTTACCGGAACAATACCGGTAGGTTCAGCAGCAGCATGCGCCGGATTATTCCACGAACTAATCAACTCGCGATAATCCTCATCGGCGAGAAGCGGGTTGCTTTCGTGATTAGCGAAGCCTTCCCCGTCATACTCATACAGAGACTTACCGATCTCGATCAGCATCTGTGCGATATCACGCTCCTGCGTACCGAGATCGGAGGTTGCCGGCTTATAAGTCTTAACGAAAGACTTAATATCAACCGACTCTTCCTTGGTCGGACGGATCTTTTCGTACTCGCCAGACTTTGCATACGCAAAGTACTTCGTGAGAAGTTCTTCCAGCGGATCAAGGTCGCTGTCCTTACGGAACTTAATTCCGATCAGACCCGAACCCTTACGGATACGCCAGGTTTCCTCAGCCTTTTTGCCGGTATCAGACAGTGGCAGGTCATCCTGCGGATGCTCCTGCTCTGCCATAACTTCTTCAACGATGCCTTTCATATTGATAACATCATTGCCAGCGTTCTTCTTATTCTTTGCCATGATTATTTCCTCCTAGAAATTAAATAATAAAATTACCACATAGACTTTGGCATTTCTTTGTGGCTCACTAATATAATATATACTTGATTTCGCTCTTCCATCAGAGCAAAAAAGAGCGGGAATTAACCCGCCCTTCTTTTTAGTTCTTGCGGTCGTGCTTCACGCAGAAGCGCTCTTCGAGCTCTTTGATCTTGCTGTCGAGGTCTACGTTATAGAGAGTGCCATTCTCGTGACTATGCTGAATGAGTTCCTCCAGCAGAACGCGATACAGTCCGACACCGAAATCGCTGCGCTTACTGAAGGTGCTTTCCTTCAGCGTCGGAGAGCAGTTTCTTACAATCTCTTCGGCTTCAACGTCTGTCAGCTTTCCGCTATATGCCGGTACAGTGAAGCTGCCATTATTGTACCGGGCAACGAGGATGATGCCATCCTCGTGTTCGACAACTTCAATACGAGTCGGAGTCTTAAATACATCTCCGATCTTATTGACCACCTTGCCGGCTGTATCGGTCAGCTCGGTAAAGAGCGGTTTGATTGCAGCGAACACACCGACAATCTTATTGACGATAGGTGCGAAGTCCTCATAGGCATTGAGGATTTTGATCGTACTGTCCTCGTAGATCTCAACGCTCACGCCGAGCGCGTTGACCACTACGCGGCCCCAACTGAACTTCCAGTCGGACCACTTTTCATACCTAGACTCGAAAGCCTCGTTAATAGTCTCGATGTCCATGTCCGGGATGCCGAACATGTGGAGCATTTCAGTAGTCTTACCAATCTCGCGTGCGGTTACTTCGAATTTCATATTTTTCATCCTCCTATAGATGATTGCGCTACGACTTATTTGCTTACCACATCGTAGCATTTGTTGAATTGATGTACTTGAGAACATTCTTCTTGTTCTCTACTACTATAATATAGAGCTCCATATGTGAGTAAATACAGATTTTAAAAAGAAGAAAAAAGGGAGGGCAATAAGCCCTCCCAATTTACTTGTTATTCATCTTCTTCGAAGTCGTCGATCGAGGTTTCTTCTTCCTCAGAATCCTCATCCGAGTCATCTACCGGAACAGTGATGAAATCTTCATCATCTTCTGTTTCTTCGCCTTCATACACGAACTCCAGCTGAGATCCCAATACCATCAAATGAGCAGCCAGCATATCAGCATTACCCTTCGAGGTATTGTTATCTACTGTAACTTCCAGCTCTTCCAACGGGTCAATCGTATATGCTGCAGCCATCTGGTCCTTTGCTTCAATTGATGTAGAATTCTCAGCCATATAGTCAGCAATTGCTTCCGGCTCGTTATTCGTATTCAATACATCAATCTCAGAGTTGCCCAGTCTTACCGGTACATCAGAGAACAGGTCCAGATACTTTTTCTTTCTGCTGGATTTATTCGGCATACCATGAAGTGCATTTACCGGACCACGACCACGAGCAGAATACTTATCCTTCGGATCCTGCTTCAAGCGCATAAAGTACAGCTTAGAACACAGAACCTTACGAATAGACTTGCAGCCATCTGCAAATACAATACGCTGCCAGTTCGGCGGATACTTATCGTAGATCTTTTCAATATCACGGATATCCACATTCTCAATAGGATCCTGAACTACCAGAATACCATTGTTCTCGATATTCTTACAGAACTTCTTCTTGTCCTTATCATCAAGGTTCTTGAAGTACTTTTTCATATCCTTTGCTTCATCTGCATTCAACAGCTTCAGCAAGTCATATACAATATCGAACTTGGCATCTACATCAGTTTCCTTCTTCATACGAGTAACCGCACTTGCAGTCATCTCGTTGATAGAATGCTCATTCAACTGAGACGGATTTAATCGACCAACGATACCCAGTGCAGACAGAATTACTTCTACCTTAGTTCCATCTTCCATCGTCCAAGATTCTTCCGGAGGGAAGATCTTTGATACGACGCCCTTATTACCAGAACGACCTACCATCTTAGATCCAGGGCTCAGCTCTTCTTCGTCCATTACAGTGAAGTCTACGATCATATTACCAAAGATACTTTCGTTGAAGTCGCTGAAGAATGCAGAAGAATCTACATAGTTACGAGCGTCTGCACAGATGATAGAGAACTGATCACTATAAGTGTATCCCTCATCATCCGCACGATTAACGATGTCAATCATCGTCTTATACAGCTCCAGATAATAGTCCTGCTGTTCTGTATAAACAGAGTTTACCTGACGGTTTGTCTTCGCATCAATCAGCGAAGATCGATCCTTATTATAACGAACGGTAATATCGATTACTCGACCCGTTACATTATAGACACGATCACCCTGCTCAATATTACGCAGTGCTCGATCCTTCAGAGAATACGGAGCCTTTGCGTTATCGATTGTTCTAACGGCTGCAAGAACACCGCGCTTGATCTTCTCGCCTACACACGGGAATGTCTTATAGGTGGTCTTGTCGCCATAGAGATTCAACAGAACCTCATTGTCATTGATCGGAACAGAGATTGTGAAACAACGGAACGTGTTCATCTTCTTCTCTGCACCATTCATCAATGCAATACCATCCTCAAGAACGGTCGGAGAGATCATATAGACGGTATTGAGATTCTTACCAATACAGTAGTTACCGTACTTATCATAAGACTCACTCTTCGTCAGATAATCACCAGCCTTTACAACATCACCGATCTCATAAGAGTCATTCTTAGAGTTCTTATAGCGAGTTGCAAAGCCCTCTGAATTCTCTTCCAGCTCCTTGCGTTCCCATGCGTGATAGTGACGAGACTTTGCGTCATACCCGATAAGAACGTAGTTGTAGGGGTTCTTTACGATTTTGTGAATGATTCTGTAATTGCGATCTGCAATCTCATTGATCGCAGAATACTCTGCCAATACATTCTCGAATCCGGTGGAAACCAGTGCGGGTTCCGGATTCTTGATATTGACAGCATGACCAATCTGATGGTTTACCATTATCAGTCGAGATGCATTAGTATGAGTCTGCAATGTTAATGCAGAACCAGGGCCGAGTACATCAGTCTTGTACTTCAGTTCACTATAACGTTTCAGTACCTCATACTCTTTCTGAGATACTTTAATCTTCTTTGCCATGTTCAACATCCTCTCCATACACAAACGGGCCTGATAAAGTTATAGTTCTAGAGCTATACGCTTTTGTTAATTCCTCCATCTCATCTTTGAAATTGTTGACTTTGATCACCATGTTTCTCAAACATGTCAATTTCTGCTCAAGTGCATTTGCTTTAAGTTCCAACTCACATTCTCGTACGGTATTGCCGAAAACGTATTTAGCCGGAAGTATACCGGAGTGATGCATCATCAAGCCGATAAATTCGTCAATGTCAGATTTCTTTAGAACATAGTCGCCATCTTTGTCTTCAAATGTTCCCCATCCGTATGCAGCGATAAACTTGCCCGGCGCTTTATTTCGAGCAACCTCGTCATCTGTCAGTTCATAGACTCCGTACGATTCCGGAAACTTATATGCAGGGCTATGTGCCGGAACCTTAATTTGTTTGATATATTTCATTTGATACTCCTCCTTGTTTTCTCATCGTCCATTGTTTGTTCTAATACAATGAACCCATTGTCGTTTACCATACATTGTTGTGCGGGATACTTCCTCGCGGTTTTAAAAGCCTCATTGTGATTCTCCTTCATATATGATATATAGTTTGAAATAGCTCTATCATATTCCGTGTAAATGTTTACGCCCTTAATTGATCGGTTTGTCGTCTTTGCGGTGTGATATTTGATTACGTCTAATGCAATTATACCAAGCTGTGAGATATTCATCTTCTCTCGTAAATATCGCTGGGAGAACTTATCTGCGGTAAACAGCATACTCTCATAATCCGCCTCAGTTCCGGTTATTCCTAAGAACTGTGTGCGATAGATCGGATTAACCCAATAGTACGCTGCAATAACGTCAAACAATTCTCTTGTGACGAGATGCATCTTACATTGTCTACACAAGCTTAATGAATCATAAGTGTATGCAACTCCAGCATACACCGATACATTTAACGTATTTCTGAAACGGGTCTTTGCAACCCAATCATGGTCTGCTGACCAACCTTCCATCACATTATGACGGATAGATACGACATCTCCTACAATCAGGGATTCTACTAACGGTTCGGCATATTTCTTGAAACTAGTATGAAGGACTTTTGTGAGAATTTCTTCTCTAAATGTTTTCGTAATTATCATCTCCTATACTATAAAAGTGAGAGGACTCTGAATCCTCTCACCCTTATAATATATAGATTCTAATTAAACGAAGTTATTAGCAAGGCTTCTCAAATTGGACATTACACCGTCATCGTCGTCCAATACAGCATCGGACTTTGCTTTATCAGCAGCAACGATCTCAGCAAACGGCTTGTTATCCAGAAGCTTCTCAAACTTATCGCGGCACTCCATGTACAGCGCCATAATCATCTCGGGATGATCTCCGAACACATCGATAGCGTTCTTCAGCGTAAACTTATAAGACGGGAAACTCTCCAGATAGTAGAAGTTACCAGACTTAGACAGCTCGCCACGTTCCTTCATGGTATACAGAGTAGAAAGGATTGGGCAATAGCCTCTTCTATTCGTATATACCAGATAACAAGTGTTGCCCTTAGAGTTCGACTTGTTCTTAATGAACGACGCTGCTACCACAAAACCGGTAATACCTTCACCAAGATCCAGCCAAGATGCCTTCTCCTGACCAATCTGCTTGATGCGATCCAAACGGAGAATGTTCGTGGTAAGATACAGTGCGCGCTCACCGCCAGCAATGGTCTCATCCTGCTTCAGGCCGTGATACTGCTTCGGCTGGGGAAGAAAGCTCATCTGAGGTGCCTTATTGATATGATTGATGCAGAAGATGATGATGTTATACTGCTTTGCCTTATTTACCAGCTGCTTATAGATCTGGGAGATGACCTTAGCACGCTGTGCACCGGCAGGATTCTGCATCTGCGCCTCATATGCCTTCTCATCCATGCCATCCATCTTCTCCATCTCAAGCTGTGTAATGGAGTCAGCAATAACAATCGTAGGCGGATACATAACGATCGGATCATTATATGCATCTCGCATCGGATAGGTGACTTTCTGCATGTACTTCTTCTTATACTCGATATGCTGATCAAGAACCTGATACAGTTCCTTATCCGTATCGATCTGGTCAATAACAAGTGTTCTTTTCAGAATACCATTCTTGACACACATGATCTTCTTCAGATAATCCACTGTAGCAGTTTTCTCAGTATCAATATACTGAATGATAGAACGCGGCTGGAAATCAAAGTTCTCGTTACCCTTTTCCGGCAGGTAACGACGCATTCCTTCTTCAGTAAGCCACGGCTCCAGAATACCGATTGCAAGCTCAGATGCAAGAGTAGACTTACCGCCCTGAGACTTTGCAATAACCATGTTTACAGAACCGGCAAGCATTCCTACATTATGATACTTACATACCGGACCATTATCATCTTCCGGAATAATGTAGTTTCCGCAGATATAATCCAGATACATAAATCCAGTTGGGAACTGAAGCTGACTAGTCGTCTCTTCAATCATTCCCTCTTTCTTTTTGGACTTTGCATACGAATCTCTGATGAAATCTTTGAAAGCGATCATATACATTCTCTCCATTCGTTTATCAATATGGTATTAACTTGTTGTGGTAAACTTGATTCGATACAAAAAAGAATAGGGTCCGGAATTAACCGGACCCGCATCTTTTAGAGATCGTATTTACGAAGATAGTCTTTGTTCTTTTTCTTCTTACCCTTATGGCGATCGTGCTTATCAAGCGGAGTTCCGTACAGCTCATCAAAGTCGATTTCAGATGTGATATCAATAGTATCAGGCTTTCGGCGTTCAAAATTCTCAGCGAACTTAGTCTGAAGTTCAGTGAGCGGATCCATCTCTACAGCCTTGGCTTCTTCCTCATGTTCTTCCATTTTCGGATTTTCAAGGGCTTTCTTACGCTTGTAAAAATCCTGTGCAAACTGTCTGAGTTCATAAGACGTACTGAACGGGAATCCATAGAATACCCACTTCGGACCCTTATTAGACGTATAGTCGGTTTCACTATCAACAAACTCTTTCAGCTTATTGATGTCGTCATCCATAATCGTGATCATTCCATCAGGGACTTCAGACGGCATGCCACCATGGAACACATAGTTCATGTGGTTAACCGCATCGTCGTAATTAAGAATGCCAATACGATCCAAATACGCTTTGTTTACAATGATCTTTGTAAACGGCTTTACCCACATCTTAGTAGCGAAGTGCACACCATCATGAAGAATAACGAAAATCTTCGGTCTTCTGAGGCTTGCCAGCTTATCATACTTCGGACTACCAGGTTCAGTGTAGTAAACTCTCGGAGATAAGCTATCACTATAGTAGATTGTCTCCTTGATCACACCAGTATCTTTATGTGTGCTGAAAATGCGAATCAGCGGGACATTCGTGTTATACATCTCCGGGAACTGAGATCCAAACATATCGATCTCTTCGCTAGATACGTAATAAGCGTGTACAGCGAAACTCTGCTGTACGCGATCGATCTCGTAACCCTCTTCGGTCTCCTGGTGTGCTACCAGGATCGTTGTACGTTCTACATTGTTTGCGTTATCCATCTGCGCAAACCATGCGTGTTCCTTTTCTGCGATCTTGCGCATGTTTTTATTCATCACAAGAGTCATCAGATTGAAGTTGCCGGGGCTCTGCTCTGTTACACCACCCCGAGCACCAACAATGTGCAGGTTAATTTTTCCGACAGAAATAGTGTCGTGCACACTCTGACCCATAATACTGATATTATGATCATGGTGCTTAAACTTAATCAGCTCGTCCTTGTTATTACTTGCAATTAACATTTTTTGAATTTCACCCACAAAAATAAAAATATTGGGGCGGCTGTGCACTCACCGCCCCATTGGTTGATATACTTACGAGATCGACTTTACTTCGTCCGAATCCAGGAACTTCTTCAGATCCAGATTCTCACTAACCGGCTTACGCTTGATCTTGGTCTCAGTCATCTTATAATCCCCAGCTTTGTTCTTCTTGGAATTATCCTTCTTCGACTTGTTGTTCTTGAAGTCGTTGCTGAGATTTACGATCTTCTTGTTCTTACGCTTAAGAACTGCGAATGCCTTCTTGAAGCCAACGTCTTCCTTGATCAGCTTCTTAATGATCTTCTTGTTGATCTTATAGAAGTCGTCCGTCAGATACGGATTGAAAGACTTGCGCTTCTTGTAGATAGTCGCATACTCACGGATGAACGGAGTGCGACGCTTACGGATCTTCTTGGACAGCTTCTTACCAGTCTCCTTGTTGGGCATTACGATCTTGTACGCCATGCCAACAAAGTCAGAGGAGGTTCTGGTAACAGTGAGCGTTGCGCCGATAATCTCCGTAAACTTCTTCTTGCCATCTGCAAGCTTCTTCAGTACCTTCAGCTTCTTCTTGTTCGACTTCGTGCTGGTATCGAAGAGACGTACTACATGATCGATATCATACTTCATCGGACGAGCAATGCGAAGCGCCAGCTCAATGGTCTGCTTGCGAGTCAGACCAAGCTTAGAAGCATGGCGAACACCCTTCGGATCGAGATATGCATATGCTTCCAGCAGGTACTTGTTGCGGTCCTTCTCGTCAAGCTTGAAGTTGACGAACTTATCCTTGCGAGCGAATGCTTCAGAGATAAGCCGCTTCAGGGCCTTGGCTTCTTCGATATTCATCTTATCGGAGTCGCCGTGCTTCTTGATGTCCTTCTGCCACAGATATACGAATTCGTATACATACTTCGCTGCGGACAGATTGGCAAACATGTTTGCAGCATATTCCGGATAGGTTCCGCCCTTCTTAGCTGCATTGATCTGACCCAGAATCGTAGTCAGATCTTCTCTCAAGATCTTATAGATCTCTTCCTCAGAATACTGATCAACACGATCAATCTGAGCAAACTTCTTTGCGGCATAATTCTGAAAACCGCCATTCTTGTTTTTACCCATTGATTTCTCCTTCCTTCGTTGGGTTTACAACTTCCAAACATGGTGAGGGC
>ERZ1026868.1697-NODE-1697-length-11026-cov-7.044754_pt1 | contig 11026 bp, 16 predicted proteins | sample MGYA00380164_ERZ1026868 | MGnify/ENA primary metagenome ERZ1026868 (study PRJEB33269, sample SAMEA4719800) | human gut metagenome | biome: human-associated habitat; feature: organic feature; material: feces | place: Cameroon | collected 2013-10 ... | reverse complement strand
AATTATTTTTCTTAAATCAAAATCGCTAATTTTGACCATCTTTTGCTGTAAGATTTCTTATGCTTTCACATAAGACGAGACTATATCATCATCTTTATTTTTATAAAGAGTCTTTCATTTCAGTTCGCTTGAACTTACTCCCCTCAAGAGGGATAGTCGTTGAGCAAGATTCTGTAAAATCTATGTTGCTGAAGACCCATTTTCGCTAAAACGATACTTAGGATTTAACCATATATCATCCAACTAATTTTTTCTACTTTCGTAACATTCACGCTTAGGCATTTCTCATCCTTACGTTGTAGTTTAGTTGGCTTTAGGGATTGCCAGCACTTGATAAGATATGGGCTTTTTAATTAAAGCGCTACAAGCTAATTGCTTAACTTGCGGGGCGACATTTACCCCAACCGACCTGAGTTACATCATAAAGCTGCTCATAACCATTAGAAATAACGGTAGGGACAACAGGAGTAAGAATCTGAGCAAGGATAGTGTTAAACTTCTCAATGAAGAAAGTACTATCATTAACCATAGGATTCTTGACATCCTCAAGAGAAGTAAACGTCATGTTAGGAATAGCCTCAACACAGGTCTTCATGTACTTCTCGGTAAATTCACGATTAGCGGCCTCATATTCAACTGTATTGCCCTTGCCCTCAAGGTAAGCCTGAGTAAGAGCATAGCCAGACTCAATAAGAGTATTGAAATCAGCATCGCTATACTTATTGTAATTAAAAACGTGTTTCATAACAACATAATCCTCCTTTTATTCTAACAAAAATTTAAAAACCATCTCATCTATCCGCGAGGATTAGACGGACAGAACGGTGCAGTAATATTTCTTGCCAGCGTTAGTCTGACCCATAATCTTATTGGTCACATACTCAACTCTGAAGCAGAAACCGTTGCCCTCAGCGCCCTTAGCATACTTACCATCAGCGGAAGGAACGCAAACATCACCTGCGGCGGGAGCGGCATCAAAATTCTCATCACCAAGGAAGAATTTATCCATAGGCATAATAACACGGACGCGAGTTGCAGTATTAGCAGGAACAGGCAGACCAACGATTTTATCGCCAACGCGATAGCGAACGCCCTGTACCATAGGCTCGGAAACGCCAACATAGTCAACAATACCGAAAGGCTTGCCAGCAGTATAACCAGCCTCAATCTTATGAGCGTTCATATCCTTCATACCTGCATAAACCTCATGGTCGCAAAGTTCGCCAATGGTAACAATATCACCATCGCCAAGCTCATTTTCGCAACGACCAGTTACGAGATAGCTCTGAACGTCCTCAGAAGCCATGAGAATCTTCTCAAAAAGTTTCATAATATATTTTCCTCCTATTATAGTTAAATTTTCTTGAGATTTGCAATGGCATTTTTCAAATCCTCCATACTATTCTTGTTAGTATTAGCAACAACAGTGGAAGTCTCTTTGATAATGCTTACGCTAAAGTCCTTATCAACTTTAGAGCTTTTAGCCATCTTCTTTTGCTGATAAAGAGCATCAGCAATAAGATGTTCAGCGGCTTCCTGAGCAGTCTCATTTGCACTATAGGAGCTCTTATCGCAATTCTCTTTCATAGCATTTTTAATAATATCTTTATTTTCAGCAGTAAGGTCTTCCTCACTGTCAATAACAGAACAAACAAAAGAGTAGATTTCTGCATTCTTAGCGGCAGCAAACTTGGCCTCATAATCAGCAATAATCTCACTCATCTTAATGAACTCAGCCTTGAATTCATCTTCGGTATAAGTCTTATCTCCAACGGTAAAGACAACCTGTTCTTTTACAGGCTCATTAGGAATTTCCTCAGAGCACTTTTCAATAGCACCAGCAGATTCGGCAGACTCTTCCGCTTTCTTATCTTCATCAGAATTTTCATCGGAATCATCACCCTTATCATCCTCATCCTTATCATCTTTATCGTCTTCGCTCATCTTACATTCATCTTCAGACATCTTGCACTCATCATTTTCAGACATTTTGCATTCGTCCTCAGAAGCAGACTCACACTCTTTATTTTCCTCATCAGAATTTTCAGCGCACTCTTCCTTAGATTCGCACTCACAGCCATCTTCGCTCATCTTGCACTCATCCTCCGACATTTTGCATTCATCTTCAGGCTCACAAGATTCGCATTCCTTTTCCTCAGCAGATTCGTCTTCTTTCTTTTCGTTTGTAGACTCTTCTTCCTTGTTATCTTCGGCTTCAACTTCTTTGTTTTCAGTAGACTCTTCTTCCTTTTCAGGCTCATCAGTCTTCTTTTCCTCAAAGTTTTCTTTTTCTGCCTCGGCATCGTTCTCGTCATACTTTTTCCAAGAACGGACAACAGGCTGTTTTGCGCTTTCATCGACAGAAACAACAGTGTTACCATCTTCATCAACCTCAATAGAATAAGGTGCGGAGAAAGTGACTTCACCGTCAACCATATAGTAAACATCAGTATCACTTACATCTACAACCCAAACGCAATGGTCTTCTTTCGCCAAAGCAGCCTGTAGCATCTGTCTTTTTTCTTCAAGCGTATACATTGGAACTGTTTCTCCTCCTCTCTCATCATTATCCATTTTAATTTCATCCGTATCTTCATTATTAATGGGAGTATCGGAGAAATTCGATTTATCTATATTTGCGTTATCATTTGATTCAGGAGTAATACCAAGAGACTTATCGAGTTCTTGATAAGCAAAAGTTAGACTCTTCTTACGCATCTGATAAGCTTCAGTTCCTTCAAGTTCAGGAATAGAAATATTCGCATTAGGAATAGCTTCTGTATAATCAGAGCCAAGAATGGTAATACCCATCAGGCTAAATTCATCAATAACTTCAATACCATCATTATCAATATGAGACTTAGTAACTTCTACTTCAACAGATACTCTTTTTCCTTTTGATTTAAGAAGTTTCTTAACCTGACGATAAGAATAATTTACCCAGAGAGCAGCAGAAAGAGAAATCCATTTAAGACCATCTTTTTCAATCAATTCAACACGGTCTTTTGTGCGAACAAGACCAAGAGGAACTTCGTATCTTCCACCAACATGGTCTTCATGAACGCCGTATTCATCATTAATCAAAGACGCATCATGCCCGCCAAAGTCGTCCTTAAAAGCACTAAAAGAACCAAGAATAGGTTTCTCATAGAACGTAGGAATAGCATTTCTCATAGAATCTTCTGTAAAATAACTCTTGTTACGATTAGGGTAAATATTTGAAATAGCCATTATATCAACCGCTAAAAACTCTTTATTTAAGAGTGTTTTAATTCTGAGTTGTTCAGGAGAAAGTTCAAAAGTTAATTTCTTTTTACTTTCGTTCAATAACTTTTCCCTCCTTTCCTCAAAGAATAAAACTCACTTTTTATTGTGTTCATTTGCCTTCCACAATAAACATCCATCTCAGGAATTATTTTTGAGTAAGGTTTGCTTATATTTATATAAAACATATTTAATTTTCTTTAATCCTGTTTATTTGCTTTTGTCTATGCTCTTCATAAGATTTTTTTATTTCGTTAATACTATTTTCCGCCACACTATTTTTAAAATTGGGATGAGCGGCACAATATTCTTCATAACTATCACAACATCTTAAAATTTCAACATAATGTTCTTCACCATGAGGAATATTATTTAAAAGTTCATCACTAAAGCGCAAAATTCTAACTCTGGCTTGTTTAGCTTCATTTTCATCAACAATATTTCTTAATTTGTCTACTTTTCCGCCTATGCCGTTTATATCATTTTTCATAGTATTAACGTCTGTTTTAACCAAAGTAACGTCACTCTATAATGTAGCGACATCTTTTTTCACGCCGCCAATATCTTCCTTTACGCCACTTAAGTCCCCTTTAAAACCATCCATTTTCTCATTTAATTCAGCATTCATCAATCTGCCTAAAAACTTAAGCATAGAATTCCAAGGATTGATTTTAATGGGAGCGATTTGAATTAAAGTGAGAAGTATGATTAAACCCCAACCAGAGTTGGAAAGCACATCCTTCAATTGAAGTAAATCCAAGCTAATCTCCTCCTTCCCTTAATAATCGTCCCAACTATTAAATCACAGTGAAATCTTCAAAATCAATGTCGAATTTGTAGACCTTACCATCATTTAGATAATTTTTCGCTTTTCCACGCCAAATATCACTTTGATGGACAAGTCCGCTCATAATACGAGCAAACTCTTCAAGTTCCAGTACCAAAACCTTACAACCCTTTTCATAATCTAAAATCTCAATAGCATTAAGAACAGAATCTTTTAGGGTTGTAACATTGCGATAATTATCCTCAAAAGCATCTACAATATTTGTATATTCCTCATCGTTTCCAACTTGAGAACCCCTGTGAGGAACGATGCCCTCATTTACAAGCATTTCGCTCCAACGGTCAGCGAAAGTATCTGAAGGCCAAATATGAGCAAACTTTAGATGATAAATATTTGAAGCTTTAGGACATTCAAGATAACTATCCAAAGCATAAGCAATATTATCACAGTCTTGATTCATTTGAAAAAATGCGGTTAATAAGTCATTGCATAGCTTTTTTACCTCTGGGGTAAAATTATTTTTAACCATACCTAACTCCTTTCCTACATTTTTGTTTACTCTTCGCTATATAAACCGTCATCGTTTTGTATAAACTTAAAACCTTGGTTGCAAAGTTCGCATACACAAATCAATGTCGGTGGAACAGTCATAATCCTTTTAGGTAAAATTTTAAGAGTATTATCTTCACGATTTAAATCATGAACGCATTCTCTCTTATTTTCTACCACCATTTTTTCAATTCGTTTCATTCTTTACCTCTTTATCTTGTTCACCCGTTACGCCCATTATTTCTCGAATACGCTCATCATATTTTTCTTCCAAACATTCGTCACAAATACCTTCTTCACCATAATCAAGCTCTTTACCACAAATAACACATTTAGCAACAGCAAACTCTTTAATATCGGAAACATTAGTTCCATTATCCACAGAAGTAGCAGTAGAATCATTTGTAATTTCATCTTCATCAAGTTTAGGTCTGCCAACATTATCTTTAGAAGTTACTTTTTCCTCGGAAGTTGTGGTTTTAGTTGTAGTAGTTGCTTTGTTCAAAGAAGCTGTTTTTAAAGCAAGTTTATTTGCTTCTTCAACATTTTCTTGAGCGAGAACCTTTTCAACTTTAATATCAAGCTCTTTCATCCAAGAAGTTGAGGTAGAATAATCAAGGACACTCATTCCCATAGCAGAAAGCAGTTTCGGGAACATTCCTTCAACACCAGAGAACACTAATTCTTTAAGTTGTTTAGTTTCCTCATTATGAGTGAAAATACCACCCCAAAGATGGATTCTCCATTTATATTTTAAGCCAAGAGTATTATTAATAATATAATTCATATAACTTTCATATTGACGAACCATATAATCAACGCGAGACTCTTGAATATACTGAGCAGCCTTAACAGATGCAATACTTGGTTTATCCGTAATACTCATAAGAGCAGAATTGCCAGAAGTTGCAATCAAATCACGAGTACGGTCGTAAATAATATCCATATTCTCAGGTTGATTGTCAAGTGTGTGCAATTTGAAATTGTTCATTGGAGCGAAAAAACCCATAATATTAGAAGATACAGTTGAATTAAACAAATCTGTAAAACCTAAAACCGTATCCGCAGTAATAGCCGTAGAGTCCTTATTAGGAGACGGGTCTCGAACCAAAGGAACTTCAGCAGTAAGTACACTTGTAACACCCTTACTTAACAAGTTAGCCTGTAGCCAACGATAATCATCAAGCTCATTTAAATCATTAAACAAACCAATAGCATCAGGTAACATATTAGGATGCGCACCATCACTATAAAATGTATAACACAAATCTTGAGGAAGTTGCACCCAATAGAAATAAGCATCTCCCTTGCTTTCAAGAATACCACCACGAGGCAGTTTAGCTCTTGGATTTACTTTCTTGTTACCTTTTTTATCTTCAATAATAATTCCACCTTCAAGCATTTCAGCCCAAGTATCACGAATAAACTGAGGATATTGGTCAATGCTATAAGCAGGTTGTAGGAATATCATCATGTTAAAGCTTGCGATAAACTTTTGTCTACTACCAAATCCAGTCATTTTAATCATGTCTGTATTTAGTTTCTGCAAACTCCAAAAATCAACGCTATCTTTATCATAGCTTAATCTTGTAAGGTAACTACTTTTACCTTCAAGGCTAACTTGAGTAGTAACAGTTTTCCATGTTAAATTGGGTTCAAAAGACTTAATAGCCTTATCAACCATTTCTGCTTCTTTCTTGAAATCGTCTTTCTTTAGGTCAGCTTCTTTAACATATTGAGGAAGATAATACCAATTATACTTTGCAGTATCACGATTCAATTTAATTAATAGATTATATACATAATTGGTATAATATAGCCACATACTAAGTTGCATAAGTGGCATCTCGCTATTTTCAGGATTAGCTAAAGCTTCCTGAACCGCTTCTTGGTCTAATTTCTTAGCAGGAGAATTGATTTGTTTAATTCTCGCATTTTGCAAAAATGGATTATTGAGTTGACTCCAAGCAGAATTCCAGTTTGCTGCAATAGTCTTAAAATCAGAATTTGCATAAGTCCGAAAAACTCTTTGCCATCTTTCTTGAACTTGAGCGAGAGTAATTTTTTCTTGAATTTGTTCAGCACTCATACTAATTGTTTTAGATTTCTCATTCTCAACCATACTGACATCTGGTTCTTTCTTCTTAGGTCTGCCTCTTTTTTTCTTTTCATCCATTCGAAAAATCAGTCCTCCTTTCTATCATTCTCTTTCAAAGATTCTTGCATCTTTTCTTCAAAAATATCAATAGCTTTCATAGCCATCTTTAATTTTTCTTGATTCTCAATTTCATAGCGTTGTCTATCAATACGAACAAGATTATCTTTACACCAATCCATGTAAAAAGGAGACTCTTTTCCAAGATTTTCCTCTGTTATTTCGACAGTGAAATAATCTTTAGCTGGCTTTAAAGTTTTCTTTAGAAGTTCTAATGCAGCCTCTCTATTCATATAATCAGCAACAGCAGTATAAAGGACACCATCAGCATAAACGAAATAAAAATCTTTTTTTAATTTATCAAGCATTTTTACTAAACGCCCATCCTGACTAAAATTGCCTATTGTTTTATAAACTAACATTAGTTTACCCTTTTAACCTTTATTTTTAATTTTTGAGGAATCTATTTCATGTCCTCTATAACGACCTCAAAGCAGGAGATAGGCTTCAAGGTCGCTAACAAGATACGAACGTTCTTATCTCACTCTCTCTTGTAGTACAGAGAAAGTGTTATTCTCCCAAAATTGTTTGAATAATGGGGGTGATGGCCTCGATGCCATATTTATCGGCAGTTTCAGCAATGAAACCTTGTGTAATCTTAAGTTTATTTTCTGCTTTGGACTTATAAGCATAGCAACCTGTATAGACACCAGTTTCGCCCCAACATAAAGCACAAAGAGTACCAAGAGTTGAAGTGTCACCAAGACCCGTTACACAGCAATAGATTGTTACAAGAGTAACAAGAATAGTTACAATCCAACTTGCGTAGCCCCACTTTTTCATTGTAGGAGTTTTTACCTTGACGGTAATCTCAGTGCTATTGTCCTCAGCATTTTTAGATACTGTAGCCAATGGAATCACTCCTCTCCTGCATTATTTCTTTCTACCGCATCGGAAATCTTTTGAGTCTGAGTACCAAAGTAGAAAGCAACAATAGTAGTAAATATAGCGATAAACTGTTCACCAGAAATAATCTGAACAATCGCTAAATAACAAAAAACAATTGTAGTTAGAATTGTGACAATACTTTTAACAGAAAGCAAAGCCGCAACTCTTTTTCTCATATAATCCATAAAATGTCCACCTTTTATTCAGAGTGGCAATGTTTTATATTTCATTACCCTGTTTTCATCTTTCTCAACAAATACATTTGATTCTACATTAATTGAATTAATATAATCTATCAACTCCTATTCTGCGGTAAACCATTCTCCTCCGCTTCTTAAGCGCAATTTACCAAATCTCCTATGGAGTTCAGATTCATCATTCATAGTTCCATAAAAATATCCTAAACAAAATATCTTTTTAGCCGAACCAGTAGATAATTGTTTAATTCGTTTATCAATAGTATTTGTTGTGAACCCTATTTTGATGTATTCTCCATCAGATAAAAAATACACCTTACCTTTAATGTCTTTATGCAATTTTATTAATTCACACCTTTCACTCTATTAAAACGTGTCTTGCATACCTGACAATATTTATTTATACCAACATGATAGTGAGGTTTTTCTCCACCTTGAACAATATATCTCATCCAGTCAAAAATAATAATACCAAAAACAGATAAGACCAGCCAAATGGCAGAAAATTCCAGACATATTTGCCCCATAAGATTAAAAGGCAAATCACTATAATCCCACACACCCAATCCGAGCCACACATTTAAAATTAACCCAGCAACAAATTCTGTAGCCGTAATAACCAACGTACAACATATAGATTGTAACCATATTGGCATTTCCCAAACTAACTCAGCACCACATCTTTCTAAGGGAATGCAAAGAATTAAAGCAAGAACAAGCATAGTCCAACTAATTCTTTCAGGATGATGAGTCAATGTTTTATACACAACTTCACAAAAGAAGTAAAATGTTCCACCCCAAGTCCAGAGCAAAAGGGATAGAACCCAATTACTCAACTTGTTATTCATAATTAAGCCTCAGTCTCCGTAGAATCAGTAGCACTCTGCTTCTGAAGATTAGCAAGAATCTTCTTCATCTGAGCCTCAGCTTTTGCCATCTCAGCGTCATACTTTGCTTTCCAAGTTTCATTAAGCTCATCACCGTAGTGAATATTATTAACCTCTTCCTCGGTAGGAATCTCATTAATCATACCCTTAAGCATATTGTTATAAGTCACCTGAGAAGTAATAAAAGCCTGAGCAGTAGTATAAAGCTTAATAATATCAGCCTTTGGCATTTCGGCACACTGTTCACCATCAGCATGATAGGGATAGCCATCAGCACCAAGCAGAATGGCATTAAACATATTACTAATATTAGCTTGGTCATTAGATGTTAAACTATAATGCTTAACAGTTCCGTCGATTTCACAGTCAACACCAGCTTCAATAGTCTGGTTACAAGCCTTGCTCATCTCAGCAATCTTATTCTCACGAGCCGCAAGAACAGGGTCAGGAAGAGTAGCAACATAGGCATCATAAGCTTCATCGTTCCAAGTAACGGAAGTAACAGTCTTGGAATCCTCATCAGCCTCATAAGTTACAAAGCCAGCAACACGCTTACCTTGAGGATAGAAAATACTAAAATATTCATTTGGATAGAAGTAATAACCAGTGGGGCAAGTCTGAGAATGCCACTCCTGAAGAGGGGGATAGCCACCACTACCATTAGCAGTTGCAGAAATAATATACATATTTATACTTATCTCCTTTTCATTTATTGAATAAATTTAAATCTTTACGCTAAACTCCTTGAAATTTTGTAGAGTTTGCACTATAATAGTAGTTAGCAACCCCCATTATTTTTTTCTTTTGAAAGGACACTAACTTATGAATTATGGTTACATCAGAGTTTCCACCGACAAGCAGACTGTCGAAAATCAGCGTTTTGAAATTCTTCAATTCTGTCAACGAGAAGGTATTAAAATTGACGGTTGGATTGAAGAAACTGTATCTGGTGGGAAAGCGCCTGACAAGCGCAAATTAGGATTACTCCTAAAAGAAGTCAAAGAAGGCGATTGGATTATCTGTTCCGAACTTAGCCGTCTTGGACGTAGTTTATTTATGATTATGAACATACTTTCTCTTTGCATGGAAAAAGGTGTTATAGTACGTTCAATTAAAGATAATTTCACTTTGGGAGATGACTTACAATCCAAAGTCCTCGCTTTTGCTTTTGGTCTTTCCGCAGAAATTGAAAAGTCTCTCATATCAGCCAGAACAAAAGCCGCTCTTGAAGAAAGAAAAGCTCAAGGCGTAGTCCTTGGCAGACCCAAAGGAAGTAAAAACAGCAACAACAAACTCGTCCCACATCAAGACGTCATCAAAACTCTTATTGAACAAGATAATACTTATGCAGAAGTAGCACGTTTATTCCATGTTGACCGTTCGACCATGAAAAGATTCTGTGATGAATGTGGCATTAAACGTCCCTTTAATCGCAACAAAAAATCAGCAGATTTTATTGTTGTCAACAAAGAACCCCTTCCTGACAACAATAATGAACAAACTGTTAATAATCTATTAACAATTACAATTTAAGAATTTATAAAAACATATTAACAAAATATGCTTTTATCAATCATTAAACAGAGGGAGACTCAATTAAGAGTCTCCCTTTTATAACTCTTTGGATTATCCTAATTAATTACTTACCAAGAGTAGCAAGGAAGGCATTGACATAGGACTGCATAAGAGCAACAAGTTCCTTATTATTGGGGTCGCCAACGTTAAGGGTCTGCTCACCAGTAACAACATTAACCTTTGCAACATAGTTCTGCTTGCCATCATAAAGAGTGAACTCAGCGCCATCGTCAGAAGAAGCATTGCAATCCTTCCAACCTTCAGCAGCATTTTCGTTGCGGAAAGCGAGATTACGAGCGGGAGCTGGAACGTTGCCACCGACGTTGGTGCATTTTACAGCATAACCGTTCTCATCATACTCAACTTTCCAGCAAGGCTGAACCTCAACGGTCTTACCAGCACGGGAAATATCACGAGCCATAGTAGGATGAATGAGGGAGAGCTTGGTCTTGCCATCAGGGAAGGTACGGTCGGTCATTTCGATGGGCTTACCATCGGAAGCAATACGAGTAAAAATAGCCATAATAAATATCTCCTTTATTATAAAAAAATATATTCAAATTGTTGCATTTGCAACAATTACGCACTCAAATTAACCAAATAAAATTAAACTTTATCTGAATGAAAGAGTGCTGTTTGTTAATGGTATTAATAAAAATTGGGG
>ERZ1026868.1696-NODE-1696-length-11031-cov-6.190871_pt1 | contig 11031 bp, 10 predicted proteins | sample MGYA00380164_ERZ1026868 | MGnify/ENA primary metagenome ERZ1026868 (study PRJEB33269, sample SAMEA4719800) | human gut metagenome | biome: human-associated habitat; feature: organic feature; material: feces | place: Cameroon | collected 2013-10 ... | reverse complement strand
ATGCTTTATACATCTACAAGAGATAATTCAATCAGAGTATCAGCCGCACAGGCTATTGCTCAGGGTATAAGTGAAGAAGGCGGACTTTTTGTTCCGGTTGAACTTCCGCATTTTGATATTGAAAAGATTGCTTCAATGGCATCTATGAATTATATTGACAGGGCTAAAACCGTTCTTAAAGAATATTTAACTGATTTTACTGAAGAAGAGCTTGATTACTGTGTAAGCGGTGCATATGCTGCTCAAAAGTTTTCTTCTCCTCAAATCGCTCCTACCGTTAATGTTGACGGCAATAAGAATATTCTTGAACTTTGGCACGGCCCTACCTGTGCATTTAAGGATATGGCACTTCAGCTTTTGCCTTATCTTATGACTGTATCAGCTAAAAAAACTGCTGACGGAAAAACCATTGTAATTCTTGTTGCTACATCAGGCGATACAGGTAAGGCTGCTCTTGAAGGTTTCAAGAATGTTGATAATACAAAGATTTTGGTATTTTACCCGGTTGATGGTGTTTCACCTATGCAAAAGCTTCAAATGACTACTCAAGAGGGTGAAAATGTTGCCGTATGTGCTATCAATGGTAATTTTGATGATGCACAAAGTGCTGTAAAATCTATTTTTACAAACAACGATATAAAAAAAGAACTTGCAAAGAAGAATATGATGTTCTCTTCTGCAAACTCTATTAACTGGGGCAGACTTGTTCCTCAAATCGTGTACTATTTTTCAACCTATTGTGATCTTATCAATATGAATAAGATTAAAGCAGGGGATGAAATCAATATTGTAGTTCCGACCGGTAACTTCGGTAATATTCTTGCCGGATATTATGCTAAAAAAATGGGACTTCCTATCAAAACTCTTGTTTGTGCTTCAAATTCAAATAATGTGCTTACTGATTTCTTAAAAACAGGTACATATGATAAAAACAGAAAGTTCTACACTACTACTTCACCGTCAATGGATATTCTTATTTCATCTAACCTTGAAAGACTTCTTTATCATATGAGTGACGGTGATGATAAGCTTATTGTGGATTTAATGAAAAAGCTTTCAAAAGACGGAAAATATACAGTTTCAAATGAACTTATTGCTAAAATTCAAAAGGAATTTGACGCAGGATACACAGCAGAAGAAAATGTTGATGATACAATCAAATATCATTTTGATAAATATCATTACCTTTGCGATACACACACAGCTGTTGCAGTTAAAGTATATGATGAATATGTAAAAGCAACAGGCGATGATATTCCTACTGTTATTGATTCAACTGCTTCACCTTATAAGTTTTCAGCAAGTGTGCTTAATGCAGTACTTGCAGGTAAAGCACCTGAACTTAATGAATTTGAAATGGTTGATGAACTTCATAATGTAACAGGTGCCGATGTTCCGAAACCTATTGCATCTCTTAAGGATAAAGAAGTTCGCTTCAGTGATGTTTGCAATAAAGAAGATATGAGCCAAATGGTATTTAAACTTCTTAATTTATAATTTGTTATAATAAATAACGGCTCTGAATTACAGAGCCGTTATTTTGACAATAGGTTTATTTAGCGGCAGCCGCAACCGTCGTTGCATTCAAATGTTTCGCATTTTGTGTCAGTTGCACTTGTTGCACTGCTGTTGCCTACATTGATGTGACCTGCCATGCAGTTGTTTGCTTTATCATGATATTTGCAGTTTTTTACATCACATGAAATACCTTTAATTTCCTTATCCATCATTACTTTTTCACTCCCTTCGGTTATTATTATTTGAAAATATGATTTTTTTATTCAAATGATTTTTAACAAAAATTACCTTTTAATTTAGAAAGGCTATTATTTATGTCACTTTTTGCAATTGCTGATACTCACTTATCATTTGCTTCAAATAAGCCTATGGATGATTTTGAGGGTTGGCTTAACTATACAGACAGACTCAAAGAAAATTGGAACAAAATCATTGATGACAAAGATTATGTTGTTATTGCCGGTGATATTAGCTGGGCGATGAATTTTGATGAATTGAAAGCTGATTTTGACTATATAAATCAACTTAACGGTAAAAAAATAATACTCAAAGGTAACCACGATTATTGGTGGAATACAATGAGTAAAATGAATAAATTTATTGAAGAAAACAATTTTAATACTATTTCCATTTTGCATAATAATGCGTTTGATTTTGATGATTTTTCAGTTTTTTGACAGTGATGAGGAGCAAAACGAAAAAGTTTTAAACAGGGAAGTTATGCGAATTAAGGCTTCTATTGAAAGCGCATTAAATTGTGAAAAAATAGTTTTTCTTCATTACCCGCCGGTATATGAAAATCAATGTTGCGAAGAAATTGTAAGCCTGCTCAAAGAAAAAGGTATAAAAAAATGTTATTACGGGCATATTCACGGTGTGGCTGCGAAATATGCATTTGATGATAATTATGACGGAATAGATTTCAAACTTATTTCTGCAGATAGGCTTAATTTTATGCCGCTTTTGATAAAAAAATTTTAATTTTGTAAATTATTAACAATATGTTTAACATTAAATGAATATAAAAACTTGATATTGTTTGAATTATATGTTATAATGCCACTTCGGTGATTAGAATTTTTATTGATAGGAGGTCATTATCATGGCACTTAAATCATCTAATAAAGTAGATACAAATGTTTATGAAATCGAAGTTACTGTAACTCCTGAGGTGTTTACAGATGCTTGCAAATCTGCATATATGAAGCAGAGAAAGTCAATCCAAATTCCTGGCTTCCGTAAGGGTAAGGCTACACAGGGTATGATTGAAAAGGTTTACGGTGAGGGCGCATTTTATGAAGAAGCTCTTGAAATCGTATATCCGCAAGCTGTTACAGCTGCAATTGAAGAAGCAGGTCTTAGAACTGTTGATACTCCGTTTGACCTTGATGTTCCTGTTATGAGCAAGAGCGAAGGCGTTGAAATGAAAATGAAAGTTACAGTTTATCCTGAGGTTAAGCTCGGTGACTATAAAGGCCTTAAAGCTACAATGCTTCCAAGCGAAGCAACAGATGAAGATGTTGACAAAGAAATCGAAAATATGCGTGACCGTAATTCACGCCTTGTTTCTGTTGAAGACAGGGCTGCTGAAATGGGTGATACAGCAGAAATTGATTTTGAAGGTTTTGTTGACGGTGTTGCATTTGAAGGCGGCAAGGGCGAAAATTATCCTCTTGAACTCGGTTCAGGTTCATTTATTCCTGGCTTTGAAGATCAGGTTGCAGGCCACAAGGCTGAAGAAGAATTTGATGTTAATGTAACATTCCCTGAAGATTATGCTCAAGAACTTGCAGGAAAAGATGCAGTGTTCAAATGCAAAATTCACGAAATCAAGTCAAAAGAACTTCCTGATCTTGATGATGAATTTGCAAAGGATGTTTCAGAATTCGATACCCTTGATGAACTTAAGGCTGATATTAAAAAGCAAATGAACGAAAGAAAAGCTGAAGAAGCAAAGAATGATTTTGAAAATCAGCTTATTGAGCAGGTTATTGATAATATGGAATGTGAAGTTCCGCAGTGTATGTTTGACAAGCGTGTAGATGAAATGGTTCAGGATTACGCTTACAGACTTCAAATGCAGGGCATTGACCTTGATACATATCTTAAGTATCTCGGTCAGGATAAGGATGCATTTAAAGACACATTTAAGGACGGTGCTCAAAAGCAGGTTAAGGCATCAATTGCTCTTGAAGCAATTGTTGAAGCTGAAAAGCTTGAAGCAACAGAAGAAGAAATTGATGCTGAAGTTGCAAAACTTGCTGAACAGTACCAGATGGAAGCTGACCAAATCAAGAAAGCAATTCCTACTGACCAGCTTGCTTCTGATGTTAAAACAAAGAAGGCAATTGACCTTATTGTTGATTCAGCTGTTAAAGAATAATATTTTATTTTTATTTCCTGCCCGTTAGCTACATCGGGCAGGATTATTATGTAAAGTAGCAGAAAGGTAATGGTTATTATGGCATTAGTACCATATGTTCTTGAACAAACAAGTGCCGGCGAGCGCTCAATGGATATTTATTCTCGTCTTTTAAATGACAGAATTATTGTTTTATCTGATGAAGTAAATTCGACCACAGCTTCACTTGTCGTTGCACAGCTTCTTTTCTTAGAAGGTCAAGATAAGGATAAAGATATTAGCTTATATATCAATAGCCCGGGTGGTTCTGTAACTGACGGTATGGCTATTTACGATACAATGCAGTACATTAAATGTGATGTATCTACAATTTGTATGGGTATGGCTGCATCTATGGGTGCTTTTCTTCTTTCAAGCGGTGCTAAAGGTAAAAGAATTTGCCTCCCTAATGCTGAAGTTATGATTCATCAACCTCTTGGCAGAACCGAAGGTCAAGCAACTGAAATTGAAATTGCCGCTAATCATATTTTACAGACAAAGAAAAAACTTAATTCTATCATGGCTGAAAATTGCGGCAGAACTATTGAAGAATTGACTCAAGCTACTGATAGAGATAATTGGCTCACAGCTCAGGAAGCTCTTGAATTTGGCCTTGTTGATAAGGTAATTGATAAAAGATAATTGATGAGGTGTTTTTATGGCACATGATGATTCAAAAAACGCTGTTGCAAGATGTTCGTTTTGCGGCAAGCCGGAAACATTGGTTCATAAGCTTATCGAGGGCCCAGGTGTTTTTATTTGTGATGAATGTATCAATCTTTGCTATGATTTGATTGACCAATCATCATCACTAAATAGCCCTAATCCTGCAAGCCAACCTGAAAGCAAGCTTCTTCCTAAACCGGAAGAAATTAAGGCAAAGCTTGATGAATATGTTATCGGCCAAGATGATGCTAAAATTGCATTGTCGGTAGCAGTTTATAATCATTATAAAAGAATATATTCAAATACTCGCGGCAATGTTGAATTGCAGAAGAGTAATGTTATGCTTTTAGGCCCTACGGGTGTCGGCAAAACTATGCTTGCGCAAACACTTGCAAAAATACTTGATGTTCCATTTGCAATAGCTGATGCCACTACTTTGACGGAAGCCGGATATGTTGGCGAAGATGTAGAAAATATTTTGCTCAGGCTCATTCAAGCTGCCGATTTTGATATTGAAAAAGCAGAACGCGGCATAATTTATGTTGACGAAATTGATAAGATTTCAAGAAAGAGTGAAAATAGGTCAATAACTCGTGATGTTAGCGGTGAAGGTGTACAACAGGCTCTTTTGAAAATTTTGGAAGGAACTGTTTCCAATGTGCCTCCGTCAGGCGGAAGAAAGCATCCGCAACAGGAATTTATTCAAATTGATACAACTAATATTTTGTTTATTTGCGGCGGTGCTTTTGACGGAATTGAAAAAATCATCGAAAAAAGAATTGGCGGTAAGTCACTCGGCTTTGGTGCTGATATTGAAAGCGAAGAAGTTGATAAAGACGATATTATGAAAAAAGCCGAACAGCACGACCTTGTAAAGTATGGCCTTATTCCTGAACTTATCGGTCGTGTTCCGGTTATTACCGTTCTTGAAAATCTTGATAAAAAGGCACTTGTTAGAATTATGACTGAGCCTAAAAATGCTATTGTTAAACAATATCAAAGATTATTTGAACTCGATGGTGTTAAACTTGAATTTAAACCGGATGCACTTAAAGCGATTGCCGATATTACGCTTGAACGCAAAACAGGCGCAAGAGGATTAAGAAGTGTGTTTGAATCGGTTCTTAAAGACCTTATGTTTAAAGCTCCGAGTGATTATACAATTGAAAAGGTTATAATTACCGAAGATTCTGTAACAAAAGGTGACGAACCTATTATTCTTCGCAATCCTAATAAAAATCCAAAGCGTCTTACTTCAAGTAATTTGAAGAATGCATAATTAAAAGAATTCCTGCAAAGGAATTCTTTTTTATTTACAATACTGTTTATTTATGCTAAAATGATTTCGAGGTGATTTTATGAGAAGAATAATCAGCGTGATTTTATCATTAATTGCTGCTGTTACTTTTACTTTTTCAACTTTTTCATTTGCTTATGCAGGCGGTGATAAACCAAAAGCAACATATATTACCGGTACATCATCAGTTGATGGCGGTTTTAAAGTTAAATATAAAACATATGACAGCGTTGATGGCTACCAGATAAGGTATTCTACCAAACATGACTTTGAAAATGATAAAAGGGTTAAAGTTAAGGACAATTCAAAAGGTTCTAAAACAGTTAAGGGTTTAAAGGCTAAAACAACTTATTTTGTAAAAGTCAGAACATATAAGTATGACGGTGATAAGATTATTTATTCACCGTGGTGTGATTCAGAACCTATTAGTGTAAAAAAAGCAACATCAAAGAAAAAATCTACGAAGAAAAAATCATCTTCGGCTAAATATTACTGGGTAGATGACAGCAAAGTTTATCATACTTCCAAAAATTGCAGAACTTTAAAGCGCTCTACTTCTGTTTCAAGCGGCAAAAAAACTCCGTCAGGCAGGAGAGCGTGCAAAGTGTGTGGCTGATTTTACGAGAACTTCCATATATATGGAAGTTCTTTTTCTATATTTTGATATTGCCTTTTTTTAGCGTTTGGTATATAATAATATGCAATTATTTATAATAGACTAAGTAGGTTTTTATATATGAACGAAAGTAACGAAAATTTATTTTTAGAATTACCTATAATTCCGCTTAGGGGAATTGTGGTTTTTCCTAAAATGGTTCTTCATTTTGATGTAGGCAGAAAAAAGAGCATTAAAGCTCTTCAAAAAGCTATGGACGATGACCAAAAGGTATTTCTTGTTTGCCAAAAGGATGCTTCGGTTGATGAGCCTAATATTGACGACATGTATGATGTTGGTGTTATATGTACAATTAGGCAGATGATGCGAATTCCGGGCAGCGAAAATATGCGAGTTGTGGTAGAAGGTGACGAAAGGGCTACCCTTTACAGTTTTACATCGGTTAAGCCGTATATAGGTGGTTTGGTTGAAATTGCCGGTGACAATAATTCTAATCTTGAAATTTCTGATGATGAAGATAAAGCATATCAAAGAATTATAAAAAGAGAATTTGAAAGATACGCTTCATTGATGCCTAAAATCAGCAATGAAGTTATTGCAAAGGTTATTTCAATTAAGGATTCAGGTGAACTTGCAGATTTTGTATGTTCAAATACTTTTCTTGATTATTACGAAAAACAGGATGTTTTATCAGCATTAGACCCGAGCGAAAGAATATGCCAGCTTGTTGTTTATCTTAAGAAAGAAAACAATGCACTTGAAATTGAAAGCGAAATTCAAGAAAAGGTTCAAAATGAAATTGATAAGAGCCAAAGGGAATATTATCTTCGTGAGGAAATGAAAGTTATTTCCGAAGCACTTGGCGAAAGCGATAATCCGCTGGAAGAAGCAGAGGAATACAAAAGCAAAGTTTCTGCACTCAAATGTAGTGATGATATTAAAGAAAAACTTTTAAAAGAATGTGACAAGCTTGCTAAAATGCCGTCAGGTTCTCATGAGGGTACGGTTGAACGCAATTATCTTGATAAATGCCTTGAAATTCCTTTTGGAAAATATACAAAAGATTCAATAAATCTTGAAAAATCAAGAAAAATTCTTGATAAAGAGCATTACGGACTTGATAAAGTTAAGGAAAGAATTGTTGATTCTTTAGCTGTATATAAAAGAAATCCTGAGTTTAACGGCCAAATTCTTTGCCTTGCAGGGCCTCCCGGTGTAGGTAAAACCTCAATTGTTAAATCTTTGGCTAAAAGTATGGGTAGAAAATATGTCCGCATTGCTTTAGGCGGTATTCACGATGAAGCGGAAATAAGAGGGCATAGAAAAACATACATAGGTTCAATGCCGGGCAGAATAGTTGAAGCTGTTATTAAAAGCGGGGTAATGAACCCAATTATATTGCTTGATGAAATTGATAAAGTTGGCAATGATTTTAAGGGTGACCCATCATCTGCATTATTAGAAGCACTTGACCCTGAACAAAATAATTCTTTTGCTGACCATTATATTGAATTTCCTTTAGATTTGAGCAGGGTACTCTTTATTACCACCGCAAATGATGTTTCGGCAATTGCAGACCCGCTTTATGACAGAATGGAAGTAATTGAGCTTAATTCTTATACCACACTTGAAAAGTTTTATATAGCTAAAAAGCATCTTGTTAAAAAGGAAATGATTAAACATTCATTGACTTCTAAGGAATTTAAAATAAGTGATGATGCAATAAATATTTTGATTGAAAATTACACAAGGGAAGCTGGAGTGCGTACCCTTGAAAAGCAAATTGCAACTCTTTGCAGAAAAGCAACGGTCAGCCTTGAAAGCGGTGCGAAATCATTTAAGGTAACAGGCAAAAATATTGAAGAATATTTAGGTAAGAAAAAGTTTAGCGATGATTTAGTAAGCAAAGAAGACCAAGTCGGTACTGTAAACGGCCTTGCGTGGACAAGCGTTGGTGGCACAATGCTTCCAATTGAAGTATCTGTTCTTAACGGAACGGGTAAAATAGAACTTACGGGTAATTTGGGTGATGTTATGAAAGAAAGTGCAAAAACTGCCGTTTCATACATTCGTTCAAAAGCAAGTGAATACGGCATAGATGAAGATTTTTATAAAAATAAGGATATACATATTCACGCTCCTGAAGCTGCTGTTCCAAAAGACGGTCCGTCTGCCGGATTGGCAATAACAACTGCGATAGTAAGTGAATTAACAGGAATAGCAATTAAATCAAATGTTGCAATGACAGGTGAAATCAGCCTTAAAGGCAAGGCACTTGCAATCGGCGGATTGAAAGAAAAGTCTATGGCGGCATATAAGGCTGGCTGCGATACTGTAATTATTCCGCAGGACAATAAGAAAGATTTAGATGAAATTTCAGACGAAGTAAAACAGGTGATTGATTTTATCAGCGTCAAAAAATTTGACGAAGTCTTGCCGATTGCACTGGTTTCAAGACCTATTAAGAAAAAAGAAGTTAAGGAAAACTTAATTGTTACAGATAAAACTTCTAAAACAAATGTAGTTACACAGTAGGTGAGATATGAATTACAATAAAGCATTTTTTGAAAACGCTTACGGCGTCCTTTCTCAACTTCCTGAAAGTGTTGAACCGGAGGTTGTTTTTGCCGGCAGGTCAAATGTGGGTAAAAGTTCGCTTTTAAATAAGCTTTTCAACAGAAAAAATTTAGCAAGGGTAAGTTCAGTTCCCGGTAAAACAATTACAATAAATTTTTATGATGTGGATAACATTAAATTTGTTGACTTACCGGGTTACGGCTACGCCAAAATCAGCAAGCAGGAACTTAAACGCTTCGGTGAATTGATGGAGGGATATTTTAAAAGCGGAAGAAATATTTCGCTTGTTATTCTTCTTATTGATATGCGCCATCCTTTAACTAAGGATGATGAGGGAATGATTTATTTCTTGAAAGAAATGAATATTCCGTTTATAATAGTGATGACTAAAGCTGACAAGCTTAAGAAAAAAGCTTATAAAGAGAGGCTTGATTTATCGGGTGAGGAGCTTGCATTTGCGGGTGGTGTGCCTGTTGTTCCGTTTTCATCTGTAACCGGGCAGGGAATTAACGGAATTAAAAATTATATAGAAAAATCAGTGTTGTGATTTAGGAGGATAAAAAATAATGGCAAAGGTACCATTTGTAACAAAAGAAAAAGTTGAAGAAATTGCTTCAAAGTATCCAACTCCTTTTCATCTTTATGACGAAAAGGGTATAAGAGAAAATGTAAAAAACTTAAAAAAAGCATTTTCTTGGAACAAGGGATATAAAGAATATTTTGCAGTTAAGGCTACACCGAATCCGTTTTTGATTAACATTCTTCGTGAATATGGCTGCGGATGTGACTGCTCGTCAAAAACCGAGCTTATGATGGCTAAAACTATCGGTGCAGTCGGTGATGATATTATGTTTTCATCTAATGATACACCAATTGATGAGTTTAAATACTGCAACAAACTCGGCGGTATTATAAATCTTGATGATATTACACATATTGAGGCAGTTGAAAAAGCTTGCGGCAAACTTCCTAAAAAAATAAGTTGCCGTTATAATCCTGGTGGTATCTTTAAAATTTCTAATGACATTATGGATAATCCAGGCGATGCAAAGTACGGAATGACTACTGAGCAGATTTATGAAGCTTTCAAAATTCTTAAAGAAAAGGGCGTTGAAGAATTCGGTATACATTCATTTCTTTGCTCAAATACTGTAACCAATGAGTATTATCCTATGCTTGCCAAGCTTCTTTTTGAACTTGCGGTTGACCTTAAAGAAAAACTCGGTGTTCATATCACATTTATTAACCTTTCAGGCGGTATCGGAATTCCTTATAAACCTGACCAAGAACCAAATGATATTTTTGTTATCGGTGAGGGTGTAAGGAAAGCGTATGAAGAAGTTCTTATTCCTGCCGATATGGGTGATGTATCAATCTTTACAGAGCTTGGCAGATATATGCTTGGCCCTTACGGCGGACTTGTTACTAAAGCTATTAACGAAAAGCATACACATAAGGAATATATCGGTGTTGACGCCTGTGCAGTTAACCTTATGAGACCTGCTATTTACGGTGCTTATCATCATATCACTGTATTAGGTAAGGAAAACGAACCTAATGACCATAAATATGATGTTACCGGTTCACTGTGCGAAAATTGTGATAAATTTGCTGTTGACCGTATGCTCCCGAAAATTGATATGGGTGATTATATTTTCATTCACGATGCCGGTGCTCACGGTTTTTCAATGGGATATAATTACAACGGTAAGCTTAAGAGTTCAGAAATCCTTTTGAAAGAAGACGGTTCATTTAAACTTATCAGAAGAGCAGAAACACCTAAAGATTATTTTGCAACATTTGATTGCTTTGATTTTTATGATGAACTTATAAAAGAATAAATTATTAAAATCTCCGATTATTTATTATTTTCGGAGATTTTTTCTTTACTTTCGCGATTTAGTGTGTTACAATATGATTACTTTAAATTATGATAATTTCATGAAAGGGTAAATA
>ERZ1026868.1694-NODE-1694-length-11033-cov-4.924941_pt1 | contig 11033 bp, 10 predicted proteins | sample MGYA00380164_ERZ1026868 | MGnify/ENA primary metagenome ERZ1026868 (study PRJEB33269, sample SAMEA4719800) | human gut metagenome | biome: human-associated habitat; feature: organic feature; material: feces | place: Cameroon | collected 2013-10 ... | reverse complement strand
TTAGTTTTCTTTAAGGTAAAAAGATTGTATTCAGGATAACGTTTGCAAAGGTACGTATTTTTTTTTAAATAAAAGAATAATTCTTAAAGTATTTTTTAATTACTAGTCATTTTTTGAAAAAAATGTAGTAAGTTCAGACACGTTTTGGGGAAAATGTTTTATTTGCTTCCTTACGTCCATGTTTTTTCGTATTTGCCAACATTCATTCTGAAGGAAGTGTGTGGGGGAATCTTTGTTATCTTGTCTTGTGAGGGGGGTAAACAAAAAAAGGAAATTCAAATGAATGAATTTCCTTTTTTTTGAAGAGGTGTCTAGCGGAGTCGAACCGCTCTACACGGTTTTGCAGACCGTTACCTAACCGCTCGGTTAAGACACCATTTGTAAGCGAAGCAACCATTTCTGAATTGCGAGTGCAAAGGTACAACTTTTATTTGGTACCACCAAATTTTTTAGCGACTTTTTTCAAAAAAACTTTCATTTTTTGTTGTTTTTCTCTGCTTTTAGTCTATTTTTTGTTGTTTTTCCCTTGTTCTCACTCTTTTTTTGCTCACATTGCTCCAGAAATGGGCAATTGGCGCATTTATAGTCCTTACATGTCTTTGTCTTCCGGTAAGTTTTATAAATGCAATTAGCGGTATACATTACGCATACCGCTAATATTAACACAATCAACACGTTTTGTGCCATTCTATAATGTATGAATTGATTATCATCATTTATCCTACGGCATTGTATCCGTTGGTAGAGTTCTTGCGCATGATGTCACGGATGTTCATCTCCTTGAAACCATTCTCGCGCTGAATCTCTTCCAGTTCCTTCTCCTCTTCCAGGTCCTTTTCAGAACGGGTAAAGGTGAAAGCCTTATACTTAAACTCTGCAATAACCCATCCTGCGATGGCTACTACAACTAATGCGATAAATCCTACTAAAGCGTTCATATCTTTATCTATTATTATAATAATGTGTAAATTCTCTTTTTTATTCTGACTACTCCCAGTATGGGGGAGAAATTTTGAATCTCCTCTGTTAGTAGTCGTCGTCAGCAACGTCCTCTGCATCTTCAAGACCAAGGTTCTCTGGGTCTTCGAATGTAGTGCGGTAACTCTCCTCGGTCAACTTGTCATCGTCGAAGGCATCGTCGTCCTCATCAGGATCGTTGTAGTGATCCTCAATCTCTGGTGCGTCCTCGTCCTCATCGTCCTCGTCCTCATCATTACGGTCCAGTTCGTCCTCGTCCATGAACTTCATGCGGATTTTCTCCACCTTTGGCTTCTCCTTGGCGAAGATTGCCTCTACCCATGTACCCTTAGGCACGACGAGCACCTCGTAATCATCGGCAAGCTTCTTCTCGTACAAGCCACCTGGCTTCTTCAGACGATCCTTAGGAAGGGTAGTGGTGCTGATGTCGAAGTTGCTCTCGATGATGTCTTGGATGCTCTGAGGTAGACTTTCCCATCCGCCACCGAAGTTGCGCTCCAGCAGTTCGATGAGCTTGCTGGCTGTGATATGACCTACGTTCTCGTATGTCAAGTCTGTAACGCGCATGATAGGGCGCTTCTTGATGGCATATTTCACGTTCTGGTCGTCAATGCGGAAGGTTCCGATCTTGAAGCCACGTTCTGTTAACTTATCCAGCACCTCAGGGCGATCTACGGTAACCTTCTCCATTTCGAATGCACTGCGGATGATGTCTAGATACTTACGCTGATTGTCCTTCAGGTCGTTGTCTTTCTCGGCAGCTTCCCAAAGGCGGAAAACATCGTTCTCCTGCACTTCCCATACACTGCTCTTTGTGAGCGTCTTGAGTGTTATAACTTTGTCTTTTTTCATTGTCTACTATATTTTGATTGCAAAATTAAGTACTTCTTTTTATATATCCAAATTTTCTAGCCTGTTTTTTTATTTTTTCATTGTTTTTTTTGTGTCGGTTTCGTTTTTTTTATTACCTTTGCAGTATGAGTGAACCGTTAGCTGAAAGAATGAGACCTCACACGCTTGCCGATTATGTCGGTCAGAAGCATCTCGTTGGTGAGGGTGCCGTCCTGCGCAAGATGATTGATGCAGGACGCATATCTTCTTTTATCCTGTGGGGACCACCAGGAGTGGGGAAGACTACCTTGGCGCAGATTGTGGCGCAGACCTTGAAGGTGCCTTTCTACACACTCTCTGCGGTAACCAGTGGTGTAAAGGATGTGCGTGAGGTAATAGAAAGGGCGAAGAGTGGAAGATTCTTCAATTCCGCTTCACCTATTTTATTTATAGATGAAATTCACCGCTTCTCCAAGAGCCAGCAGGACTCGCTCCTGGGTGCCGTGGAGAAGGGAATTGTTACGTTGATTGGCGCTACTACGGAGAATCCTTCGTTCGAGGTCATCAGACCGTTGCTCTCCCGTTGTCAGCTCTATGTCCTGAAACCTTTGGAAAAGGAAGATCTCGAAGAACTCCTGGATCGTGCCATTACTGGGGATGTGGAACTCAGGGAGAAACATATTGAACTGAAGGAGAAGGGCGCCTTGTTGAGATACAGCGGAGGAGATGCACGCAAGCTGCTCAACATCCTGGAACTGGTGATTGACTCGGCAGGCTCGGACGACGTGGTTGTTACCGATCAGATGGTAGAACACCAGTTGCAGCAGAATCCGCTGGCTTACGATAAGCAGGGCGAGATGCATTATGACATCATCTCAGCCTTTATCAAGAGCATCCGTGGCAGTGATCCTGATGCGGCGCTCTATTGGATGGCGCGAATGATAGAGGGTGGGGAAGATCCGCAGTTTATCGCCCGGAGAGTTGTGATCAGTGCCAGCGAGGATGTGGGATTGGCTAATCCGAACGCCTTGCTGCTGGCGAATGCCGCCTTTGATACGGTGATGAAGATCGGTTGGCCTGAGGCTCGCATCGCACTTGCCGAGGCGGTGGTTTATCTTGCCACCAGTCCCAAGAGCAACAGTGCCTACCTGGGCATCAACGATGCCATTGCTACGGTCAGACAGACGGGCAACCTACCAGTGCCTCTGCATCTCAGGAATGCGCCTACCAAGCTGATGAAGAACCTGGGCTATCATGATGGCTACAAATATCCTCATGACTATCCGGGGCATTTTACTGAGCAGCAGTATCTGCCGGATGAGCTTCGTGATTCCCGCTTCTGGCATCCGCAACATTCTCCTTCCGAGGAGCGCCTCTACAACTGGATGATAACCTGCTGGGGTGAGCGCTTTAGGGATTAGAAAAATATGAGCGCTTTAGGAATTAGGAATAATAAGGAGCACTTTAATGATTGGAATTGATAATAATTGAAACCAACTAACTATTACTAGAAAATGACTATTCATAATGATCCGGAACTGGTGATGACGCTTCAGAGCGTCATTGAGTTCATAGGAACCTTTGCGTTTGCCCTTTCGGGCATCCGACTTGCAGCCAGCAAGCATTACGACTGGCTGGGTGGATTTGTATGTGGCGTGGCTGTTGCCATTGGTGGCGGAACCATCCGTGATGTGATGTTAGGTCAGACTCCATTCTGGATGTCGAGTCCTATCTATCTTCTCTTTACGCTGTTGGCTCAGCTGGTGGTTATTTTGTGCCATCATTATCTGAAGCGCCTGGACAGTACCTGGTTTCTTTTCGATACCCTGGGCTTGGCGCTTTTCAATATAGCCGGAATCCAGAAGACCCTCGATTGCGGTTTCCCGTTCTGGGTAGCCATCATCATGGGTTGCATCACAGGTTCGTTCGGTGGTGTCATCCGTGATGTACTTCTGAATGAGGAGCCGGTGATTTTCCGCAAGGAGATTTATGCGATGGCTTGCATCATCGGCGGTCTCGTCTACTGGGGCTTCAGCTATCTTGGCGTGAGCCTCTACATAACGGTGGTTGCTTCCTTCGTAACCGTCTGCGCCATCCGCCTGCTTGCCGTGAAATACCACATCTCGCTGCCTACGCTTCGGGATGAGGAAGAGAAGAACAATTGATAATATACAATTCATAATTGACAAATGATAATTAAACATTAAACAATAATACATGAGAAGAGAGAAAATCTTTGGATTGCTGATTCTGGCGATGATACTGGTGTTTCAGACTTCGCTGATGGCACAGAACAAGCGAGAGTTTCGTGGCGCATGGATTCAGTGCGTCAATGGGCAATATTTAGGTAAAAGCACACAGCAGATCCAGTCCATGCTGAGCAAACAGCTGGATGAGTTGCAGAAGGATGGGGTGAATGCCATCATCTTCCAGGTTCGTGCGGAATGTGATGCGCTTTATGCCAGTGAGTATGAACCTTGGAGCCGTTATCTGACGGGGGTACAGGGAAAGGCGCCTTCACCTTATTGGGATCCGTTGCAGTGGATGGTGGAGCAGTGTCATAACCGCGGTATGGAAATTCATGCCTGGATCAATCCCTTCAGAGCAAAGCACAGTGCTACCCCATACAATAATCTTTCGCCTAAGAGCGTTGTCAAGAAGCATCCTGAACTTTGTTTCAAGTATGACAATCTGATGCTTCTTAATCCGGCTCTGCGAGAGGCTACTGAATATACTTGCCGTGTTGCTGCTGATATCGTAGGAAGATATGATATTGATGGTTTCCATATTGATGATTACTTCTATCCTTATCCGGTGGCTGGCAAGCAGATTCCTGATCAGGCGCTTTACAGACAGTATCCAAGAGGATTCAGAAACATTGGCGATTGGCGTCGAGACAACGTCAGCCGATTCGTCAAGGAATTGAGTGAGACGATTCATGCCATCAAGCCTTGGGTGAAGTTCGGTGTTTCGCCTTTCGGTATCTATCGCAACAAGCGTACTGATCCTAACGGTTCTGAGACTTACGGTCTGCAGAACTATGATGATCTCTATGCCGATGTATTGCTTTGGGTAAACAATGGTTTTGTTGACTATACCGTTCCTCAGCTGTATTGGGAGATTGGCAATAAGGCGGCTGACTACAAGACGCTCATCACCTGGTGGAACAGGCATGCCGGCAATCGTCCGCTGTATATCGGCGAAGATATAGAGCGTACTGCCAAGTATTCTGATCCTTCAAACCCAGGCAGTCATCAGTTGCCTGCCAAGCAGCGTCTGCATCAGCAGATGAACAATGTGCAGGGTACAGTATTATGGTATGCCAAGACGGCTGTAGACAATGTGGGCAATATCGGTCATACCCTCCGTAATCATTACTGGAAGTATCCTGCTCTTCCTCCGTTGATGCCTTTCCTTGATGACAGGGATCCTAAAAAGGTAAAGGGAATCAAGCTGCTCTGGACTGAGTTTGGCCCTCTTCTGGTATGGAAAGCTCCAAAATGGAAAACGAAGAAATGGGGTGATGAGGTGAATCGTTTTGCCGTTTATCGCTTTGAAAAGGGAGAGAAGATTGATCTGCGCAATGTGAAAGCCTTGCAGAAGGTGACTTACGATCCTTTCTATAAAGTGAAATATGAGAAGGGCAAGAAGTATGTTTATGTCATTACTGCTCTTGACAGAGTAGGTAATGAGAGTAAAGGTAAGAAAATTAAAGTTTCATTCTAATTTCATTCGGCTAGTCCGATAATATTAAAAAAGCCCCGAAAGTCTGACGATGACTTCCGGGGCTTTTACTGTATTGAAACTTAATGTTAGTTCTTGAAACTGTGGATAGGGGCAGGGATGCGACCTAAACGATTGACGAATGCCGCGCAGCTGAACTTGTTGACCGGCATGATAGGAGCATGACCCAACAAGCCACCGAAGTCTACATTGTCGCCAACCTTCATGCCCACAACAGGGATGACACGGACAGCTGTGGTCTTCTGGTTGACCATGCCGATAGCAGCCTCATCAGCAATGATACCTGAAACTGTGGTAGCTGGAGTATCGCCAGGAATGGCAATCATATCGAGACCTACAGAACATACGCAGGTCATAGCCTCCAACTTCTCGATGGTCAGTGCACCTGCCTCTACTGCATTAATCATACCCTGGTCTTCGCTGACAGGAATGAAAGCACCGCTCAAACCACCAACGTATGATGAAGCCATGATACCGCCCTTCTTCACCTGATCGTTCAGGAGAGCAAGCGCTGCTGTGGTACCAGGAGCACCGGCATGTTCAAGACCAATCAACTCGAGAATATCAGCTACGCTATCGCCAATAGCTGGAGTAGGAGCCAGAGAGAGGTCGATGATGCCGAATGGTACGTTGAGGCGGCGTGAAGCCTCCTTAGCTACCAACTGCCCCACGCGGGTAATCTTGAAGGCAGTGCGCTTGATAGTCTCGCAGAGCACCTCGAAGCTTTCGCCCTTCACCTTCTCCAATGCATACTTGACAACACCCGGACCGCTGACACCAACGCTCACTACCGCATCAGCCTCAGAAACGCCATGGAAGGCACCAGCCATGAATGGGTTGTCGTCAGGAGCATTGCAGAGCACAACGAGCTTGGCGCATCCCAAAGAACCCTTTTCCTTGGTAGCCTCAGCTGTATCCTTGATGATTTCACCCATCAGACGGACTGCATCCATGTTGATACCGGTCTTGGTAGAACCCACGTTGACAGAGCTGCAGACGAAATCGGTCTGTGCCATAGCCTGTGGAATAGAACGGATGAGGAGTTCATCGCTCTTGCTCATTCCCTTGCTTACAATGGCAGAGTAACCGCCGAGGAAGTTGACACCGAGCTCCTTGGCACACTTGTCGAGGGTCTTGGCAACCTTCACGTAGTCGTCGGTAGTCTTGCAGGCAGAGCCGCCTACCAGTGAGATAGGAGTGATGGAGATACGCTTGTTGACGATAGGCACGCCAAACTCCTTAGAGATGTCTTCTCCCGTCTTCACAAGGTTTTTGGCGAGTTGTGTAATCTTATTATGTATATTCTGACAGAGTTCCTCCACATCGGTAGAAGCGCAGTCCAGGAGGTTGATACCCATGGTGATGGTGCGCACATCGAAGTTTTCCTGCTCTATCATCTTATTGGTTTCGATAACCTCAGATATATTGATCATACTTTCAAAATTTAGCTATTGATTATAAATTTCAGGATTCCTGTTGATTATATAAACTTCAGGATTCCTGATTTAGATTCTGTGCATCATGTTAAAGATTTCTTCGCGCTGGCATTTTACCTGCACGCCGAGTTCCTTACCCGCGTTGGCAAGTTCATCAGCCACCTCTTCAAACGATTTTGTCATCTTGCTCATATCTACAATCATCATCATGTTAAAATACTCCTGTACGATGGTCTGAGAGATATCAAGAATGTTGATGCTGTTCTCTGCCAAATAGGTGCAAACTTTGGCGATGATACCAACGGTATCCTTTCCCACTACTGTAATAATCGTTCTGTTCATGATTATAGCTTTTTATTGTTATACTTTTGTTCTTAATATGTTTTATGCCACAAAAGTACAACTATTTTATCAGACTGCCAAATAAAAAAAAGAAAACTTGCAAAATAACTGATTTTTTGCAAGTTTTCCCTATTCAGATTCTATTATTTGATATCTCTTGTTATTTCGGTATCTAAGATTATTTGATACCTCTTTCATTCAATGCCTTTGAATACTTTGCTGCATTCTGCAGGTGCTCCTGATAAGTGCGTGCAAAATTATGAGTGCCGCTGAAATCTTCCTTGGCGCACATGTAGAGATAATCGTGCTTGACGAGGTTGAGTACGGCATCAATACCTGCCACTGAAGGAATGCGGATAGGTCCCGGTGGCAATCCCGGATTGACGTAGGTGTTATATGGACTCTTAATGTGAAGCAGATTGTTGTAGATGCGCTTCAGGTCGAATCGCTTCCAGGCGAATTTGATGGTTGGGTCAGCCTGTAGCGGCATTCCTTCCGGATATTCTGCATTGCGCAGCTTGAAGCGGTTGTAGTACATTCCGGCAATCATCGGCTTCTCTGCGTTGTTGGCTGTTTCCTCGTCCACGATACTTGCGATGGTAATGACTTCTACCGGAGTCAGCTGCAAAGCCTTTGCCTTCTGCGTACGGTCTGAATTCCAGAACTTCTCGCTTTCCTTCTTCATGCGGTCGAGCAGTTTTTCTACGGATGAGTTCCAGTAGATGTCGTAGGTGTTCGGGATGAACATGCAGGCGATGGTTGTGGTATCGTAACCGTACTTCTCGCAGGTTGCCTCATCGGTCAGCGCCTGGAGGATAGAGGTGCTGTCAATCATCAGCTTCTTGCTGAGCTCAGCAGACAGCTTATTCAGTGTACGTACGGAAGGCAGGGTGAGGTTGACCGGCTCCTGCAGTCCGTTCTTCATGTGGCGCCAGACCTTCAATGCACCTTCTCCCGGATGGATGGCATAACGTCCGGTATGGATATGTCCTGCGTATCCGAAGTGATGGGTCAGGGTTTTGAAAGCCTGATAAGGAAAACTGTTGGCTATAGGTTCTACCTTATTATATACAGAGTCTATATTGTCATCGGTATCAATATAGACATACTGTGTATCGCTGCTCTTCGAGAATGAAGAGAAGCAGTAGAGGTAGCCAACAATAGCAACTATCACGATGCACCCGATGGCACCGTAGAGATAGAGCTTGGAAACTGATTTTTTCATTTTCTTTTTATTCATTTATTTTTTGCTTCACTTTTGTTGTTCAGTCATATCATAAGCATGACCTTCCATTCTTATCTGCAAAAGTACAGCAAAAATGGGAAACAGCAAAGTATCGTCAATTAAATTAGGTTAAAAAACTTCTCTTCCTATCAATTTCTTATGTTTCTCTTTTTTTCTTTCAAAAAAAATATTTACTTTTGCGGTCGACATACGGAAATCCTGTGCGATGGGTGAAGCTGACAGCTTCCGGCACAATGATTTGATAAATCAATAAGAATAAAATAGGAGAAAGAAAGCATGAAGATAAAATTTTCTTTACCATATAAGGCTCATTGGGGCGAGATGCTATGTGTGAATCTCACCTTTTATTCTTCAAGAGGAGCCAGTCTGGATGTGAAACTCCTGATGAATACCCAGGATGGTTATCACTGGATGATGGAAACTTCTACCCGTGAAAACCGCCAGCATCCATTTGATTTGATTTACTATTATTATACGGTGGTTGATGAAGACGGTAAGGTGCTCCGTACGGAGTCGGTTGATTCACCGAGAGTATATGCGTATGATTCTTCCAAGAGTTATATCTTTGATGATTTCTGGCTGGAGGAGAAACTTGCTTCCCACATGGCCACAGCTATCGGTAGAACTCCCGAAGTGGATGTGGAATCGTATGAGCGTATGGAATGTATGCCGCTTTTCGGCGAGACCGTCATCTTCAAGGTTCATGCTCCCCGTCTGCACGAAGGTGAAGCGATAGCCTTGTTGGGTAATCATCCTACGCTGGGCAACTGGAACATAGACCATTTCCTGCAGATGAAGTCTCTGGGCAAGCATGAATGGGTGCTGTCGGTCAATGTAGCACCGATTGATGCTCCGATAGAATTCAAATATATCATCATAAATACGGATACTCAGCGATTCAAGCGCTGGGAATATGGTGGAAACCGAACGCTCGATGAACGTATCTATCAGGGCGAGGTTCATGTGCTTCATGGTGGTGATTTCCGCATCAAGAAGTTCCCGCCACATGCACAGTTTGATTTCGAAACATACGTCTTCGATCTTGACGGCACTCTGATTTCCTCTCTTGAAGATCTGGCTGCCAGTTGCAATTATGCTCTGCGGACTAACCATCTGCCGGAGCGTTCTGTTGAGGAAGTGAGAATGATGGTGGGCAACGGTGTGAAGCTGTTGATGGAACGTGCCATCGGAAAGGAACTGCTGGAGTCAGGCGAGGTGGATTTCGACCGCGTGTTCCGGGACTTCCGCAATCATTATATGGTTCATAATCTGGACGAGACCGCTCCTTATCCCGGAATCATGGATATGTTGAAAGAGCTGAAAGCGCGCGGCAAGAACATCGCCGTGGTCAGCAATAAGTTCTATGCAGCTACCGAGGAACTGTGTCGCCATTTCTTCGGTGACCTCGTTGACGTAGCCATCGGTGAACGTGAGGGAATCGAGAAGAAGCCGGCACCGGATACTGTGAACGAAGCACTCAGACTGTTGCATGCAGACAGGGCGACGGCCGTATATATCGGCGATAGTGATGTAGACGTGATGACTGCCCGCAACAGCCACATGCCTTGCATCAGTGTGCTCTGGGGATTCCGCGATGCAGATTTCCTGTCAGAACATGGAGCTACCATCTATGTCAGTGCTCCCGACCAGCTGGTATAAAATGGTATAAAATAGATGAGCATTATGCAGAATGCTCATCTATATAGTTTTTGATTTCCTCGTAGAACGTATCGGAGATAGGGACGCCCATCGAACCGTATATCAATCTGCCACGCTCTATATAATCGAACTTGCTCAGGTTGGCAAGATAAGAGCGGTGCACTCTTCGGAATTTCTCTTTCGGAAGCCGTTCTTCCAGATGCTTGAGATTGCCCAAGGTCGATACGTTCTCCATTCCCTCCAGATGGAAGAGAATATAATCCTTCAGGCTTTCTACGAATAGAATCTTGTCGAACGGTATGCGGACATATTTGTAATCGCTTTTTACAATCAGGAACTTGTCGCGTTTGATAGGGTTGTATTTGTCGTCCTGCATGTAGGAATCGAAAACCTTCTTGCAGGAATCCATGAAATCCTGGTAGCTGATTGGTTTTAGCAGATAGTCGAAAGCATGAACTTTGTAGGCTTCGATGGCATACTCCTTGAAGGCTGTGGTGAAGATGATCTTTACATTCTTAGGTACAACCTTGGCAAATTCCAGACCACTAATCTGCTGCATGTGGATGGCTAGGAACAGAATGTCAAGATGATTGTGGCGGATGCCGTCTACTGCGTCAATGGCAGAAGGGTAGGCGCCAATCAAGTTCAGCGTAGGAGTTTCGTCTACGTATTTCTTCAGCAGTTCGAGAGCTGAAGGGTCTTCGTCGATGATAGCACAGTTTAAAATCATAAGCGTTTTGTTGTGGTTTAAAAAATATTTTCGGAATAAACGCATTTTTTATTTATATATTGTATTG
>ERZ1026868.1689-NODE-1689-length-11086-cov-3.786239_pt1 | contig 11086 bp, 10 predicted proteins | sample MGYA00380164_ERZ1026868 | MGnify/ENA primary metagenome ERZ1026868 (study PRJEB33269, sample SAMEA4719800) | human gut metagenome | biome: human-associated habitat; feature: organic feature; material: feces | place: Cameroon | collected 2013-10 ... | reverse complement strand
ATCACGGTTTTCGCCCTTCGCTGCTGTCCGCAGGTGATCCCCAAAAAGAGTGAGCTTAAATGGAATGGCGGCATTTTAAAAGAGATCGTCAACCTGTCTTCTATGACCTGTATCCAGCAGTCGGTAATGAATTTCGGCATCCTTATGGTCCAGGGACTTGTAAACAGCTTTGGCCCGGTAGTCATGGCAGCTTTTGCGGCAGCGGTGAAGATTGACTCCTTTGCCTATCTGCCGGTTCAGGATTTTGGTAATGCTTATTCTACCTTTATTGCGCAGAACTATGGAGCAGGAAACAGAGAGCGTATCAAAAAGGGCACAAAACAGGCTTTTGCACTGAGTATTCTGTTCTGTATCTTTATCTCTGCCCTGGTATTTATCTTTGCAGGACAGTTAATGGGCATTTTCGTAAGCAAGGCAGAAACAGAGGTTATTGCCTGTGGTATTAAATATCTGCGGGTAGAAGGTGCATTTTACTGGGGAATTGGCTGTCTGTTCCTGTTCTACGGTTATTACCGTGCTGTAAAGCGGGCGGGAATGTCCGTAGTCCTTACGGTTATTTCTTTAGGAATGCGTGTACTTTTAGCTTATGTGTTGTCTGCGAAAGTAGGAGAAGTAGGTATCTGGGCGGCGATCCCCATCGGTTGGGTACTGGCAGATATTACAGGACTGGTTTGTATGTTAAGATCGAAACTTTAAGACATGTTGAAAAGGCAAAGTCCAGGTGGTTTGGAATAACGGAGGCATGGTTGTTTGGATAAAAATGAGGACAGAACGATCAAAAACAAGGTCAGAGAAAAGATACAGGGAGTGTCCATGCTCCCTTTTGGACTGATCGCCGGTTTTGCCGGTGAAAAAGAAATTCGTATCATAGAGATTGCGGAAAATGGTTTTATCTTCCGCACAGCAGAAAAAATAGCAGACCCGGAATTATTTCGAGTCTGCTTTTATCATTATCCGAAACTGGAGTATGAGCAGGTAGAACTGCATTCTTATACACTGGAATGCAGCGGAGAATATGAATTTTATTATGAGTATACTCTATATCTGGATCATATAAAAAATAAAGATATTATGTGGGACAGTCATTTTATAGATGATAATGATAGTGCAGAATTTATAGAATACCGCAAACAGGTACAGTATCTTTTAGGGTGGTATGACCGGTATATCCGGATGAAGTTACTGGGAGACAGTGAAGAACTGGCAAGTTTTATGACAGCGTACCCGGAAGGCGGGGATGTAGTTACAGCCGGGAGTTTTGAAGAGCAGAAGAAGGTATGGCTTTCAGGAAAAGAAAACCGCGTGTGTGAAAAAGAGACAGAAGCGGAAAAGAAAACTGTACTGGAAGAAAAAACGAAATTGGGAGATGGATTGATATCTGGACAGGAAAGCCAGGTGTTTGAGTATGCCCTGGAACTGGATAATCCCTGGCTTTACGAAGAATATCTGTCCCGGGATCTTACAGCTTTTATGGAAAATTACTGGAAGCGAAACCACCTGTCCGGGCATTGGCTTTCCGGTTGTTTTCCACAGCGTCTTTACATCGGAAATTCCTTCTGCCACCTGCTTTTTCCAAAGGAAGACCAGTTGTTTCAGCTTCTTGAAAAAGCCAGAAAAGAGAGCTTGCAGGTAACTTTGACATTCTCTTATATCCGTGAATTTATGTTAGAAAACACAGGTCAGCTGATAGAAAAGCTGGAAAATTGGTGCGAAGAAAATAAGGTTATTTTGGAGATACAGGTCAATGACTGGGCTATGGCAAAAATGTTAAAGGGGAAATCTTTGCTTGTTCCGGCACTTGGCATTTTATTAAATAAGCGGCGGAAAGATCCGAGGCTGCATTATAAAACAGGGACCATGGAACAGATCGGGGCAGATGCAGATAAATATCTGTCAGAAAATAATTTAAATGCTGATTTTTACAGGGAATATCTGAAGAAAGAATACGGCATTGTAAGGTATGAGTGGGAAAGCTGCGGCTATGATATGACGCTGCCTCCAGGAAAAAACAGCCTGCATCTTCCTTTTTACCAGACCAATACCTCCCAGTACTGCACATTGTATGCAAAGTGTATGACAGGAGAGCGGGGAAAGCAGAAGCTGGCAGAGGAATGTCCGAAGTTTTGTAAAGACTATGCATTTTTGTATCCGGATCATTTGATGATGATCGGCAGATATAATTCGTTATTTGCACTGGACAGTCGTATTTTTGAGGATGGTTCTGGTTCAGGAACAGGAACTGAAATTGGAACGAAAATAAAAACAGAAGAAATATTGAAAAAATGGAAAAAAGCGGGTGTGGATCGTCTGGTAGTGAACCTGCTTGATCCAGGTGTTAAAAGATAAAAAAATAAAAGTACATGATCAGGAAAGGAGTGAAAACGCAGATGAAGATCGTAGCCGGACTTGGTTCTATAGATGAATATATCCCCTATGTAAAAGCCGGGGCAGACGAATTTTTCTGTGGCTATGTCCCTTATTCATGGACGGAAAAATATGGGACACTTCTGCCTCTTAACCGCAGGGAAGTCCTTTGTTCCAATGTACAGTTAGGCGCGTTCAGTGAACTGGAAATACTGGCTTCTATGGTAAAAAAATACGAAAAACCAGTCCACCTAACCTTTAACTCTTTATACTACATTCCAGAACAATACCTGGAAATTGCTAATATCATTCTACAGTGTATGTCTATCGGCTTTCAAAGCTTTATCATCGCAGATCCGGCGCTGCTTTTATATCTGCGCCAGCAGAGGATAGATTGTGATATTCACCTGAGTGGTGAAACAGCAGAGGTCAACAGCGAAATGCTAAAGACTTTTGAAAAACGGAACCTGAAGCGTCTGATCTTTCACAGAAAAAACAGTATAGAAGATATGAGATCCATTATCAGCAAAGCAGGACAGACCACAGAATTTGAAGCCTTTGCACTAAATGAAATGTGTCAGTTTACCGGTGCATTCTGCAATTCTCTCCACTGCGATGAAATGTGCCATCTTTGTCTGGTTCCCTATGAATTGGGGCGGATCAGAGAATGTGTATCAGCAGAAAACAGATTGAAAACAAGCCCATTGCCAGTGAAACTCCAGGAAAATGAAATGAAAAACATTGGATCAGCAGAAAATGTGGATGAACCGGAAGATGACAGCTATCTTTGTGGACAGACTGGCTGTGGTCTCTGCGCTTTATACCGGTTAGGAAAAGCTGGTGTTACTCATTTGAAACTGGTAGGAAGAGGCAATTACACAGATTATATGGAATGCGATATTGGAAACCTGCGAAAGGCATTGGAAATATTAAAAGATGTCCTAGATATGGAAAAAACTGGAAACATTCCAGCCGGATTAAAAGCGGAAGAAACATATATCTCTCAAATGAAAAAGGAACTGTTTGGTTCAGTTGGAAAATGCAGTGGGATGTGTTATTATATGAATGTGTTATCCTTTTGCAAAAACAACAGAAGTGGTGAACATATAAAACGGAGGAAATAATCATGCGCTATGCTTATGTAGGATGCCGGACAACGAAAGAGAGAAATGCCCGGGGAGAAGGTCTTAAAACTTATGAAATCCAGCCAGATGGCAGCTGGAAATGCCTGCAGTGTCTGGAAACAGAGCCAAACCCGTCTTTTCAGACTCTGGATGGCGAAGGAAAATATCTTTACAGTGTTCATGGGGATATTACGAAGGTTTCCAGTTACCGTATTTTAAAAGATCATACATTAGAGCATATAAATACCATTGATATTGGCGGCAGAAATCCTGTGGATATAACAGTGGACCGCAACAATAAACATGTGATCGTTGCCACTTTACAGGGAGGTACCATTTACACCATTGACCGGAAGAATGACGGTTCCCTGGGAGAAGTGATCGCAGAATTTACCTATGAGGGCAAGGAACCGGGAAAGGTATCAACCATTCATCAGTGTCTTTGGGATAAAAAGAAGAACTTTTTATTTGCCTGTGCCCAGAGCCGTGTAAATGGTTATGGACAGATGCGGGCCTTACGTTATGATCATGAGACCGGACAGTTTACTCAGACGGCTCAGTTTTTATCCAGAACATGGGATGAGCCCCGTCACGCAGCAGTGCACCCAAATAACCGCTGGGTGTATATGTGTGAGGAGAAGGGAAATAAAGTTCTTTTCTTCCGTTTTGATGATGGAAATGGTACCTTTGAGGCGTTGCAGGAGCTGACCACTGTGCCGGAAACAGTGACTGGATATTCCGATGCCAGCGAGGTCATGGTTGACCCTTCAGGCAAATTTGTTCTTGTATCCAACCGTTATACAGACAGTATTGCGGTCTACCGTATCGATCCGCTGACCGGTTATATGCGAAACGTAGGATTTTACCCATGCCTGGGAAAAACTCCACGGTTCTTCTGTTTTGGAGACAATGGAAAGTGCTACGTTGCAAATGAGGACAGTGATACCATTATAGAATTTGATTTTGACAATATGACCGGGGCACTGATCCCAACATTGAATATTGTGCATACCGGCAGCCCGGTGTGTATTCTGTTTGCAGATTAAACAAAAGCTCCCCCTGTATCTTTGACGTACAGAGGGAGTTTTTACACTTTTACGGACGTAATTTGTATTACATCAGTTTTTTACCATCAGTAAAGGCATTTCCAACAACATCACCTAAAACAACATACTTATTGTTAAATGGGTCAAATGTGATCGGCTGTGCTTTTGCGATGTCTACATTTCCATTTTCATCTAATACTTTTTCATCAACACTGACATTGACGATCTCACCTACCAGACGGCAGGTTTTAGCATCATAGCTTTTCAGTCTGCATTCTACAGCAACTGCTAGCTCTTCAATAAGAGGAGCATCAACAAACTCCGATTTTACAGCATGGAAACCGGCTTTTTCAAATTTATCAGGTACTTTGTTTGCAGAAACAATGCCTACGTAGTCGCAGGCTGTCATATGAGGCGCATCTGCCATGCTTACAGTAAAGGCTTTGCGGGCTAAAAGGTTCTTTGTGGTTTTGTGGCCTTCGCTGATGCACATGGAAAGTTCATTTCCTTCACTGATGCCGCCCCAGGCTGCGTTCATCACATCTGGAGTGCCGTTTTCATCGTAAGTTGCGATCATAAATACTGGCTGTGGATAGGTGTATGGTTTTGCTCCAAAATTCTTTCTCATGATAAATTCTCCTTATTATGATAGTGTAGTAGATTTTAAAATAGTTCCAAATTCGTTTATTCCCAGGTAAGTTTTCCTGTCTTTACTGCTTCCTCATAGCGGGAGATCTTGAAATCCAGCCGCTTGATGGTGCTTTCGATCTGTGCTTTCTGCTCTAATAAGGTTTCCATCTGCTCCTTTAAAAGAAGCATTCTGGCTTCGATGGTGGAATCTCCCTGCTGGCACAGTTTTACATATTCGATCATGGCTTCTACAGGAAGTCCGGCGCCCCGCATACACAGGGCCAGTTCTACCCAGTCAAGATCAGACTCGCTATAATCGCGGATGCCTCCGGCAGTCCGGGTCACAGGTGGGATCATTCCCACACGCTCGTAGTAGCGCAGTGTATCACTGGAAATATTGTATTTCTGGCTTACTTCTTTGATGGTCACGGTTTCACACTCCTTTTTCATAAAAGTATAGTTTTCTGGTCTGAAAACATTATACAACCTGGAGCTGACTCTAAGTCAAGATATACAGGCAAAGTGGAATGTTAATTGCCGCAAAGCAGAGGCAAAATTACTTCTTAGGCTGATACCGTATATCAGATACTGTATATACAGTAATAAATGCATGTGGGTCTTCACGATTGATATAATTCATCAGTTTCTGGTACTCCGATTTGTCTACAATAGTAATGATCTCATTGCGCTTTTCCATATTGTAGGCGCCGATCGACTCATAGATCGTAGCGCCGCTGTGCAGGTCATTGATGATAAAATGGCGCAGTTCTTCTTCTTTTTTTGTGATAATGCAGACCCGCCGTTTTACATTGTGGTTAAAGATAAAATGATCCAGGATGATGCCGTTAAAATAAGTTCCCAGTACACTTAAAACAACGGTTTTCTTGTCATACACTAAAGCCGCTGAAAGGGCAACGCACATGCCGGATAAGGACATGGCCTTCCCAAGATCCATATGGAGATATTTGTTCATGATCTTGGCAACGATATCTAGACCACCAGAAGAAGCATTTTTGTTAAACAGGATGCTTAAACCGACACTGACGGTTAAAATATAGCATAAAACATCCAGTTCCTGACTGTCAGTTAAGGAGCCGATGTTCGGGAAGATCCTTTCAAAAAGGGCCAGGAAAAGGGGAAGTACAATACTGGTGTATACGGTTTTAGCCCCGAATTCTTTTCCGCAGGTGAAAAATCCGATGATCAGTAAAAGTACATTTAAGATCATGGTGATGGCGGAAAGGGGCAGAGGTACAAAGTTAGATAAGATAATACCAAGACCGGAGATACTGCTTACGGAAGCATGGCTTGGTAAAAGAAAGAAGTACACAGCTCCGGCTACGATGGCCATAGCGGCTGTAAGGATCAGTGTTTCTTTGATCAGTTCTGTAATATGGTTGTTTGAATGGTTCATGACACACCTCTGTGGGATTATAGTTGGTTACAGTTAAGCCAGGAACTGTAACGGTATCTGCAACATTCATTTTACCATAGCTTGATTGTTTTAGAAAGCGGGGATATACTTTTAGCAGAAAGGGTTTCACTTACAAAAATTATTTTGCGAAAAGAGGAAGGAATATGAACATTAATGTAAGAGCATATACAGAAAAAGATCTTTTAGATATGATCCGTATCTGGAATGAAGTAGTAGAAGACGGTGTGGCATTTCCCCAGGAAGAATTTCTTACAGAAGAGACAGGAAAAAGCTTTTTTGCTGAGCAGACATACACAGCAGTAGCAGAGGATGCAGAAACAGGAAAAGTATACGGCCTTTACATCCTTCATCCAAACAATATCGGCCGCTGCGGTCACATCTGTAATGCCAGCTATGCAGTAAGCCGTGATTCCCGTGGACTTCATATTGGTGAAAAACTGGTAAGCGACTGCCTGAAACAGGGAAAGGAACATGGTTTTGGTGTATTGCAGTTTAATGCAGTAGTTGCCAATAATATCCATGCAAGACATTTATACGAGCGTCTTGGATTTGTCCAGTTAGGTGTGATCCCTAAGGGATTTCGTATGAAAGATGGACGTTTTGAAGATATTTGTCCATATTATCACGAATTATAAGAAGACAGAAATAAAGCAAAATAAAGAAAAACAAAAGGAAAATATAAAAGAAAAGGTAAGAGCCAGAGCGCAGGATCAATGACAAGATCTGTGCTCTGGCTTTTCGTATTTGAAAATCCCCCACTTTCCAGAGAGTTACATGGGGCGTAACTTTAATGAAATTGTGGAATATACGGCAAAGTCGTATGATAAAGATAACAAATTTGTTGAATTTTTATCATGTACGGTACAGAAAAAGGGGTAAAAAAATGGTGGAAACAAGTAAGAGGCTGAAAGGTGCCATTGATATGCACATCCATTCAGCCCAGATGTACGGCAGAGAAAAAACAATGACCTGGAAGATCTTAAAAGCTCATAACCATAGTAATACAATGGAAGATCTCCAGCTGGTCTTTGACGCTTTAGTATCTCCGGATAATAACTATGTAAGCATCCTTCAAACTGCCAGAGCCAGCGGCTTAAAGAAATTTCCCGTTCCCTATGTATTGTCCAACTGCCACAACAGCCTTTGCGCAGTTGGCGGTACCATTAATGAGGACGATCATGTATTTGGACTGGGAAATGCTGTAAAGTACGGCGGTATCTTTGTGCCACCATACAAGGCAGTGATCCATCAGTATATGCGTGAAATGATGGCAGGCTGTGGAAAAATGATCCTTGGTTCTGACAGCCATACCCGCTATGGCGTACTGGGAACAATGGGCATTGGCGAAGGCGGCGGTGAGATCGCAAAGCAGCTTTTAAAGAAGACTTACGATATCCCATATCCAAAGGTCATAGCAGTAAAACTGACTGGTGCACCAAAGCCGGGAGTAGGTCCTCAGGATGTGGCACTGGCACTGATCGCAGCTACCTTTAAAAATGGATTTAACAAAAATAAAGTTCTGGAATTTGTAGGAGACGGCATTTCTAACCTGTCTGTGGAATACAGAATGGGTATTGATGTAATGACCACAGAAAGTGCAGCTCTTTCCAGCATCTGGTGTACAGATGAAAAAGTCCATGAATATTTAAAGCTTCATGGAAGAGAAGAAGAGTACAAAGAAATGATGCCAGAAGCAGGGGCATGTTATGACAGCTTAATTGAGATCGACTTAAGCCAGGTAGAATGTATGATCGCTCTTCCTTATCATCCAAGCAACGCAGTTCCTATCTCTTATTTTAAAGAGCATATGGAAGAACTGTTAAAAGAAGTGGAAGAGGAAGGCCGGAAGATCAAAGGAGACAATGGAAAGCCGTTTTCTATTATGTCCCATATACATGACGGCGGTTTTTATGTGGATCAGGCTCTGGTCAGCGGTTGCAGCGGCGGTATGTTTGAGAATATTTCCGCTATGGCAGATATTTTAGACGGATATTCCATTTCTGGTGATCAGTGCAGTCTGGGCGTAAACCCGTCCAGTATGCCTATTATGGCAGAAATGATGGATCAGGGCATTGCAAAACAGTTGATGTTAAGCGGAGCCACCATCCGTCCGGCTATCTGCGGTCCCTGCTTTGGCGTAACAGATGTCCCTGCAGATAATCAGGTAAGTATCCGCCACACCACAAGAAATTATCCAAACAGAGAAGGCTCCAAACCTGGAAAAGGCCAGATGGCAGCAGCTTTTCTTATGGATGCCCGTTCCATTGCAGCAACGGTGCGAAACGGCGGAAGACTAACTGCAGCTACGGAACTGGAGGTAGAATACACAGACAGGAAAGCTGGTTTTGACCGTTCCATTTATGAAAAACAGGTCTACAACAATTACGGCAAAGAAAAGCGGTCAACAGAATTAAAAATGGGACCGAATATTGCAGACTGGCCGGAAATGTTTCCTCTAAAGAAACACCTGCTTTTAAAGACAGTTGGCGTATATGAAGGTTCTCTTACAACCGATGAGCTGGTGCCTTCAGGAGATGCTTCTTCCTATCGTTCCAATCCGGAAAAACTGGCAGAATTTACTCTCTGCAGCAGAGACCCGGAGTATGTAAAGCGGGCTATGGCAGTACGAGAAACGGCAAGACAGCAGGAAGCAGGACAGAAGCTTTCTGACCAGGAAATGGATGGTCTGCTGGAGCAGATCGCTGCAAAATACGGCGCAGATCCAAAAGAGATCTCCATAGGAAGTCTTCTTGCAGGAGAAAAAATAGGAGATGGTTCTTCCAGAGAACAGGCGGCCAGCAGCCAGAAAGTATTAGGGGGCTGGGCAGATCTGGCAGAGGAATCCTCCACCAAACGGTACCGCTCCAATCTGATCAACTGGGGTATACTGCCTCTGATCACAAAAGAGCCTCTGGTGGTGAAAAACGGGGATGTTATCCTGATACAGGATATTGAAATAGTCCTTAAAGATGGGAAAGAAGAACTGACAGCCTATCTTTTAGATGAAAAAACAGGTGAGACAAAAAAAGAGATACCATGTTTCTTAGGACGGCTTACAGCTGAAGAACGTAAGATCCTTCTTTCAGGTTCCTTGATAAACCATTATAAATAAACTATACTATAACTAAATATGCAGAAAATGCAGTAAAAACATCCAAGTGGGGTGCCTTCTATGACAAATGAAGATCTGGAAAAAGTAATCGCGATCGCAGAAGAAGGAAGCATGGCAAGAGCGGCGGAGAAATTGTATATTTCTCCGCCTGCTTTGAGTAAAAGTTTAAAGCGTGTAGAAGAAGAACTGGGGGAAGTCCTGTTTGTAAGGGCACCCTCCGGTCTTTCACTGACCTTTGCAGGGGAATGCTTCCTGAAATATGCCTATCAGATTAAAAAAATGTATGAAGAAATGTCCATGGAATTCTGTGAATTAAACCAGATGAAAAAGGGCGTTTTGCGCATTGGAGTAACAGAACGGATGGGGGCCCTGCTTTTGCCTCAGGTCCTTGAACGTTTTCGAAAAAAATATCCCAATATCCAGCTAGATATCGTGGAAAAAGGGGGAGTGGACCTGGAAGAGATGCTTGCAAAAGGCGGGCTGGATATGGCACTGGTATCTTTGCCTTTAAAATATCCAAGTCTTCCATGTCATGTCTTTTATGAAGATCCTTTTTTGATCGCTGTGCCCAGGGCTCATCCTATGAATGAAGTGTGGAAAGAAAAAGAAGCACTTCCTGTAACTGCTTTAAAAGGCCAGGAACTGCTTCTTACGCGCAGATTTAAAAAGACCCGTCTGATCGCCGAGCAGATCTTAGAGCCTTTAAATGGAGATTACAGGATCATCACAGAGTCCTACAGTATTGAGACCATCATCCGTCTGGCAGCAGAAAATATGGGGATATCTCTGGTGCCGGAAATCTATGCAAAAGCTTATGACTGTGGGGATCGTTTGCAGTATTACCGTATTGAAAACTGTCCGGTCACATGGAAATGGGCCGTTGTATTCAGTTCAGACCCACAAAATCTGACCCGGCCGTCAAAGGAACTTTATAAAATATTATCCCTCATTCACTTTCCAGTCTGACAAAAGCTTTAATTCGATCTTTGTTCCGTTTGGAAGTGAGAACCAGTGGTCGTTAATAGGGGTAACAGGATATGCTTTGATCTTTTCCATGATCTCTGGAACAGAATCTACAGCAAGAGAGATATGGTCGTAGCCGTTTTCAGAAGAAACGGCTATTTCTGATGTTTCGCATAACTGGATCCCTTCTTTGAACCAGCATTTGCGTCCCGGTTTTTCACCGATCTCCCGCCACATATGCATATCAAAAACATCCTCAAAAAACTTTTGTGCTTCTTCATAATGAGCTGTACGTACAGCAGCATGATCGATTTTTGTCATAAAAATATCCTTTCTGGCTTATTTTCCTTGGAAAAAAGAACATAAAAATGTATGATTAAGGTATATATGATTATACAGCAATACTCTGGAT
>ERZ1026868.1685-NODE-1685-length-11102-cov-12.342536_pt1 | contig 11102 bp, 8 predicted proteins | sample MGYA00380164_ERZ1026868 | MGnify/ENA primary metagenome ERZ1026868 (study PRJEB33269, sample SAMEA4719800) | human gut metagenome | biome: human-associated habitat; feature: organic feature; material: feces | place: Cameroon | collected 2013-10 ... | reverse complement strand
AAAATGGTAAAAGTATTTATAAACGGCCAAAACTCTTTTTCATTAAAATAAACTCTCATCTCTTATGTTTCCCCCAAAATAAGGTTTGAACACTTTATAATAATCTTAACACAATATTTTAAGGATGTAAAGTTTTTTGGAAGACATACGATTTTTTTTCTGTGAAATATACCTTGATCACCCCTTTTTTAGCCAAAGGTATACGTTCTGGAATTGAATAGTTGTGGTAGAATGGAAATTGAGTTTGGAATAATTGCTAAAAAATCTGTTGTTTTTCACCGGATTTTTAGCAGAAGTTTGTGTTGCAAACTGTTCTGGTACAATGTATTTTCAGTTTATCTTAAAATACAGAATCTTTTTGACTGTTTGAACAGTCTTCTAATATCTCAGGAGAGTATGTATGAAGAAGAGTTTATTGTTGTGTACAACTTTAGTTCCTTTAATGTTGTATCTGTTTGCGTCTTGTGATAATTCAAAAAATATTACAGAAGCTGATAGTGTTTTTGAAGAAAATCCCACAACTATTGCATGGAGCCAGGATAAATCTTCAGATAAAATTACAAGTTATCAAACGGATGTTCAGGTTTATAGGATGAACAGCCGTGAAGATACCGGATTAAAATTATCAGATAAATATAAGATGTCTGTAAAAATGATAGATAATGTTCAATATACACGTATCGATATGGTTGCTGATTCTGATGGGGTTTATAGGTCTGTGCTTTCTGATGGAGAAGATTTAATAATATGTAATACGCAAACCAATGATGAGCTTCTGCGTATAAATGTTAGCGACAAAAACAATTCATCATTAAGAATGTTCGGTGGAGATAATCTGGGTTTTGGTAAAATTGATATTGAAAATGTTAAAAGTGAAGCCTATCGCTTGTCTCTGGATTTATCTGAAAATACAGAATCTTCATTACTGACACTTTCTCTTCCGCAGTCAATGCTGGTTCTTGGAGATGGAGAAAAATCTATAAAATCAACTATTTCATATGATGTTTCAGAAGAAGTTGTAAAAGAAGTACAAACTGTAACTGTAATGGATGATGAAACCGTCGTTACAAGTACACTTTGCCCGGTTTATGAAGATTATGAAGGTACTCCTGTAAAGATTGGAACCATATTTACAATTAACACTCAGATGGCAGAAAATGTTGGAGAGATGCCGGATAAGAGTATGGTATATGAATCAATGGATGATATTCCTGAAATTTCTGATGAAGAATTTGAAGCTATGCAGGAAGCCGGAAATATTTATGAAGACAGTTCAATTACTTTTGGTGATCCTGCAAATTTAAGCAATATTGAAACTGTTGTTGAACTGTATACTAATATTGAAATAAATCAGACAGAAGACAGTGTTTTTAAATTATTATTTGATGGGGAGTAGAACATGAAAAAGAAAATAATTGCAGCAATGATGCTTTGTGTAACCGTAATTGAAATATCTGCACAAAAAACAGTGGATGAGGAATATGTTAAGATTGGAAATCTGAATGACAAAGGCTACCGTTTTATGTCTGGCTTTGGCTTTGCGGATACAGAAGTTGATGCACATTCAGATACTTTGGAAGAACGTGTGGATGCCGAAATTGACAGAGTACTAAGCGGTAAGGCCGGAAGTACATCAGCAGACTATGCAGTAGTCGGGCACAGCCAGGGCGGCCTTAGAGCAATAGCTTATGCAACCAGATTAAAGCAGCAGCATCCAGAAGAATACAAAAAGCTAAAGGCTGTAATTACAGTATCAGGAATAGACAAAGGTCTGAAAGCGCTTGACGGTTGTTCCGAAGTCAACAGATTTACTCCGTTTAAGGCCAAACTTGAAAATGCAATAGTTATTCTGGGAAATGGAACAATAGGTGTATTGGGAGCAAGCCTTACTATTGATGTACTCGCCGCTATCATTGGAATTACCTTGACACCATATGCATTATCCTGGCTTGGTGTAAATTCGTCCGATGTAGATGATACGCTCACGACTGTTCTCCCGTATTTTAATTCATATATTACGGCCGGTCTGGATAATGCTCCTTATTCAGTGCTGCCGGAAATTTATGACATGATGCCAAGAAGTTCGTTTATAGAAAACAACGTGTCAAAAACAAAAAGTATTGTATATAAAAGGAAGACAGGAGAAAATAAATATCTTACATGGACATACAAGAAGGTTTTTGGAATAAAAATATATTACCTGACTATAGAAACAAAACCCGTTTATACGACTTATACAGCATATTTTGATATGCCCAAATTTGATCCTGATCTTCCAATGGGATATATCGTAGGTACAGACAGCAATACATTGGGAATGCTGGGCAGCGATATGGAAAGTAATGTAAGAAACGGTATAGGCTATGCCGTAAAGGGTTTGGATATAGCCAATGGAATCAATCTTGCAAAATATTACATTACTTTTGGAATACTGGGGTATCATAAAACATTTGCAACATACTGCAGTACAGCAAGTGACTGGTTAAGTAATATAGACGGTGAATTGAACAAACTGAAAGGCTCTGATGAAAATGACGGGCTTGTTGCAAAGGAAAGTCAGTTTTATCCAAAAAACTTTTATAATCCTGTAACAAAACAGACATCCATTGTACACCTCAATGTGCTCAGTGAAAAACCTGAAGGATATACTGCGCTGCCGTATAATCATGCTGACATTAATCCGGGGTCAAATCTTGTTACTCAATCCGAGATAGATAATATGTTGTTAAGAGCGCGGGGATGGAGATACAATAATGAAACACAATAAATTATGCAGTGAGATTATTTTTGTAATTATCTGTTTCATTTTGGTATCTTGCACAGGTTGTATATTTGATGAAAAAAAAAAGAAGTCGTCTGAAGAACCTGTATACGAACCCGATGTAGTCTGGAAACTGGAAACAAATGCTTACGATACTTACCAGCCCACCCAGAACGGACAGTTTTTATATCTTATTGAATGCAACTATACTTCTGTAAACGAAGGTCTGGAACAGGAGTATAAGTTTTCAATGACAAAAGTAGATCTTCTGGATGGTCATATAGTATGGACCAGTCCTGAAATATTTCGTGTTAACAAGTCTCCTGTGGTTGTAATAAATGACAGACTGTATGTGCAGACTTCCGGAGGGTATTTGTATGTCATTGGAGATGACGACGGTAAAATAGATGCAGTTGTTTCTTTTACGAGAATTTATATGGACAGGGGGCCTACAATGATTTCATGCGGCGGAAATCTTTTCTGGTCAAACATAAACGGCGAAGGTGTAATAAATGAAGGCCTTTTGAAGTTTGATGTTTCAAAAATTGATTTTACACTGGGACCGGAACAGGTACAGCATATTGAACCCAGGCTTGTCTGGACAGATGATGTAGCCGATGTAGGAATCCTGATGCGGCCTGTAGCAAAGGATGGGATTGTATATTTCCAGACATACGACTTCTGGCAGGAAAAACACGGGAGCATAATAAAAACCGTTGCAATAGATGCAGACAGCGAAGTTGTAAAATGGCAAACCCCTACAACTACAATGAACGGGGACGGTCATATGCAGATATTTGATGACAAGCTGTATTTTTTTGAAAATGTAATAAGCTGCTATGATTTGGAAACGGGAAAGTGTCTTAAAGAAAAATGCCGTGATACAGAAAAATTGGAGACAGAAGTTTACATTGGAGCAGACTCCCCTGCTTATTATTCAGACGGAAAGTTTTATTATACAAACAATACCAGCTGGGCAACTTCATCAATAGCAGGAATCCCCCAGAATATGGTAAAAAACATAATCTGTATTGATGCAAAAACTTTTGCCTATGTCTGGGGAGATTTACCCAAAGGATGCGGTTCGCTCAATTCAAAACCAGTGGTTGCAAACGGCAAGACTTTTGTTGCAACATGGGGACGGGGCTTAAGGGTTTATAATTCAGAAACAGGAGAACTTATAGGAGCCGCTGAAAATATATACACAAATCCTTTTGCTGACCCACCACAATACAATGGATATATATATTATTTTGACTTGGATGTTAAAAACTTTAAGAGCACATTAATGGCAATAAAACCTTGAGGAAAAAAATGTTTGCGGGAGGGAATTGAATAGTTGTGGTAGAATGGAAATTGAGTTTGGAGATACAATAATGAAACACAATAAATTATGCAAAGAGATTATTTTTGTAATTATCTGTTTCATTTTGGTATCCTGCACAAGCTGTATATTTGATGGAGAAAAAAAGAAGTCGTCTGAAGAACCTGTATACGAACCCGATGTAGTCTGGAAACTGGAAACAAATGCTTACGATACTTACCAGCCCACCCAGAACGGACAGTTTTTATATCTTATTGAATGCAACTATACTTCTGTAAACGAAGGTCTGGAACAGGAGTATAAGTTTTCAATGACAAAAGTAGATCTTCTGGATGGTCATATAGTATGGACCAGTCCTGAAATATTTCGTGTTAACAAGTCCCCTGTGGTTGTAATAAATGGCAGACTGTATGTGCAGACTTCCGGAGGGTATTTGTATGTCATTGGCGATGACGACGGTAAAATAGATGCAGTTGTTTCGTTTAACAGCATTTATATGGACAGGGGGCCTACAATGATTTCATGCAACGGAAATCTTTTCTGGTCAAACATAAACTGCTATAATGAAGGAGAAGGTGTAATAGATGAAGGCCTTTTGAAGTTTGATGTTTCAAAAATTGATTTTACACTGGGGCCAGAACAGGTACAGCATATTGAACCCAGGCTTGTCTGGACAGATGATGTAGCCGATGTAGGAATCCTGATGCGGCCTGTAGCAAAGGATGGGATTGTATATTTCCAGACATACGACTTCTGGCAGGAAAAACACGGGAGCATAATAAAAACCGTTGCAATAGATGCAGACAGCGAAGTTGTAAAATGGCAAACCCCTACAACTACAATGAACGGGGACGGTCATATGCAGATATTTGATGACAAGCTGTATTTTTTTGAAAATGTAATAAGCTGCTATGATTTGGAAACGGGAAAGTGTCTTAAAGAAAAATGCCGTGATACAGAAAAATTGGAGACAGAAGTTTACATTGGAGCAGACTCCCCTGCTTATTATTCAGACGGAAAGTTTTATTATACAAACAATACCAGCTGGGCAACTTCATCAATAGCAGGAATCCCCCAGAATATGGTAAAAAACATAATCTGTATTGATGCAAAAACTTTTGCCTATGTCTGGGGAGATTTACCCAAAGGATGCGGTTCGCTCAATTCAAAACCAGTGGTTGCAAACGGCAAGACTTTTGTTGCAACATGGGGACGGGGCTTAAGGGTTTATAATTCAGAAACAGGAGAACTTATAGGAGCCGCTGAAAATATAAATACACATCCTTTTGCTGACCCACCACAATACAATGGATGTATTTACTATTTTGATGCTGACCATAAAAATTTAAAAAAAACTTTAATGGCAATAAAACCTTGAGGAAAAAAATGAAAATATTTAAATCTGTACCTATTCTTTTCTTGTCTATTCTGTTTTTTGCAGGATGTGAGTCTTCTATAGAAAATCAGAATTTGCGGGCAAGTGCAGTATCTGTAAACGGTGATGATATAGTATTCAGGGTTTATCCTGAAAATAGTTCCGGAGATATAATGACTGGCTCTCTGGTTACTGTAACAAACAGTGAGAACGAAGTTCTTTTATTGGAATTTGACAATGACAGCCAGTGTTATATTTCATCATTCGATGGACTTGAAAGTGATATCTATAATATAAAAGTTATTTCTGCAGCATACAAGGAAGCAGCCTGTATACAAATTCCTCATTTAAGACTTACAAAAGCTCCAACTATAGTGTCATTTTCTGATTCGATGGGTAATTCAGTTCTTTCCGGGAAAAGTATAAATTCCCAGTCTGCTGTATCCTGTGCGTGGAACTCCCTTGGAAACGGGATAGTATATCAGGTAAATATTAAAACTGTATTAAGTAGGATTTGGACAGGTTCAACAAGTGCTTGTAATATTGAAATACCTAAAGGAACACTAACTGCTGGCAAAACTTACTATCTGTATTTAACTGCTCAGAAAATTTGTGGCGACCCTTACTTTTCTTTGCCATATTATTCTTTCAGTTCAATAACAAGTTCGGCGGTGACTTTTTATGTTGAAGAATGAATCAAAATTTACTTTAACTGTAATATTAATTGCGTCTTTTTTTGAATTAAGTTCTTGTATTCAAAATGAAAATGATAAATGTATAAACTTTGAAATCAAGAGTCCCAAATCAGATTGGACTTATTACTCTACAGAACCAATAATTTTTGCGTCATCTTTAGATAATGATTCTTTAGAATGGGAATCTTCTTTAGATGGAAAGTTGGGCTCAGGACCTCAGATATCTGTTTGTTTATCCAGTGGCGAGCATTTAATTACACTTAGTTTACCGGAACAAGAAATTTCAAAATGCGTAAAAGTAATTGTAATTCAAGGACAGAATGAAAATGTTTTCTATGTTACTTATGTGCCATGTAAAAAGACTATCAAAAAAGAAGCTTGTACAATCGGAATAATTAATACAGGTGAAAAAATCACAGAATTTAATTTTTCTTTTTTGACTGATTCAGTAAATAAATTTTTATCCTGCGAAAGTGAATTTCTTATAGATCCATCAATATGGTGTGATAATATCAATTATGCAAAATTGAAGCCGTATAATGAAATTTCACTGAATCGTTCAATAATAGAACCAATATTGGGCAATAGAAAATTATTTTATATTGCAGATACAACAGGTTCTTCATCGAACGCTTCTTCTATAAATGCAGTTCTTTATTATTCATCTGATAATATCTGTGCATGGGTACCGGAAGATTTAACAGAGGACGAATATTCGTATATTGATATTTGTCTGGAGAATCTTGAAACTATTGCTCTTCCCAGAACAAAAACTTTATGGGGAAGTTGTGCTGATATAAATGGAGATAAAAAAATTGCCATACTTTTTTCTCATACAATAAATGAAGAAGGTATTGCATTGGGGTTTTTTAATTCTGCTGATTTCTTTACAAGAAATGTGGATAAGTCTTCTTCCCATTATAATCCTTTTAGTAATGAGTGTGATATAATTTATGCAGCGATTCCTGAAAGTTTAGACGAGGGTACTTTTTCGGCAAGTGCGATAACTGCAACTTTGATTCATGAAATTACGCATGCGATAAATTTTACAAATAAAACATACAATAAACTGTTGCTTGGAAAATCAGAACTTGTTGAGGAAATTTTTTTGAATGAAGGATTAAGTCATTTAAGCGAAAGTCTTTGCGGTTATGGAGTATCAGGTGGAAATAATAGATTTGTAAACTATTACTTAAATAATATGGCGTATTTCTCCTTTGCCGGGAATGACTATCTTGGCAGAACTGATTCCGCAGGATGCAGGGGAGCAACATGTTTATTTTTATACTGGCTGTTTTTGAAGGCAGGTGGTATGTCATATGATGAAAGTAATCCACTATATTTTATAGATAAAGGAGGAATCTCTTTTTTACAGTCAGTGGTTGCATCTGAAAGTACAGGATGGAATTCCATAGGTGAATATTTTAAAAAAGATACAGACTTTCTCTTTAAGGAATTTTGTGTTGAATTGTTCAATAAAGGAACGGTTGGTGTTTTTAGTGAAAATCTTATGGATCCTGTAACAGGAGAATTTGTTTTTCCGTGTAATGAACCTGAATTGTATTCAAGTACAAAAGAATATTCCATTTTAAGTAAGTCGGCAATTTTTTTTACGGATATTCCTTCTTCTGATATAACGATGAATGCCAATAAATTTACACCATTTTATTTTTTGTATAAGTAAAATATTTTTTAGGTAATTGCAGTATATAAGATTTATTTTGTAAATAAAGTAAGTTTATTTAACTTGAGATGATAGTGTAGAAAATAAAAAAGGTTCGTACATATGCGTGAACGCAATGCAAGTTGTTTGCGAGGAAGAAGGGGCGATTTGTTCAATAACAGAAGAAAGTTTGGTATTGCTACAAAAGTATTCTTCTATTACTGATAAGTATTGAGTTTTATGGATTAATTTGTGATTAATGGGGTGAAGTAGATGTGTATTTAAGGATGAGTCTTTCTTCATGCTGAAACCTTTTTGACAAAAACAAAAACTGTGGAAAGTTCCTGTAAATAATTGTATAATTGGTATTCTAATCATTTTGATTCTGGATATCGTAGTTTTTGCAAAAACCGGTGATTCAAATGCAAGTTCTTAAAAAAATTCTTCTTATATGTATTGGTTCAATAGTTTCGGCATATGGAATAGATCTGGCAATTCACGCAGGATTTGGCGGTGCAACACTGGCTGTTTTGTGGGAAGGAATCGCCAAAATATTCAATATAAGTATTGGACAGGCTTCGCTTGCCGTTGCAGGAATAATGATATTGGTTTGTCTTTTTTATGACCGAAAACAAATTAATATCGGAACACTTATATACCAAATTCTTTACGGTGTCTTTGTTGATATTTTTGCTGACTGCCTGTTTTATTCAGAGAACGTATTCATCAATTTTGTAATTATGATTCTGGGAATTTTGATTTTTGCTGCCGGCACTGCGCTGTATTCTTTTGCAGATTTTGGGCGCGGCTCTTATGAAGCATTAACCTTTGCTCTTGTTAAAAAACATGGCTGGAATGTAAAATGGGTAAGAACCGCTCTTGATGCAGGCGTTGTTGTTATTGGCGCTCTGCTTGGAGGAAAGGTTGGCATCTGCACTATTTGTACAATTCTTCTGTCGGGATTTTGCATTCAGTCAATGCTGCAGTTGCTGAAAAAAATAACCCAGAGTGAATAGAAGATTCCGGTTTTGCAGATTCCTTCTATAATTACTATATAAAGAAAAAAGTGGAGGAGAAAAATGTTTGATTCAATTCACCACATAGCCATTATTGGAAGTGATTACAAAAAATCATATCATTTTTATGTTGAACTTCTTGGATTTAATGTCGTAAGGGAAAATTATCGTAAGGAACGGGATGATTACAAAATAGACTTGCAGTGTGGCGACCAGGAAATTGAATTGTTCATTATAAAGAATGCACCAAAAAGATTAAGCCGTCCTGAAGCGTGCGGCCTGCGTCATCTTGCATTCAGAGTTACAAGCGTGGATGAAACAGTTAAAGAACTGAATGCAAAAGGAATTGAAACTGAACCTGTACGATTCGATACATTTACAAATAAAAAAATGACATTCTTTTCTGATCCCGACGGACTTCCGCTTGAGATACATGAATAAAATAAATTTCAAATTAGCAAAAGTAGTCGAGAAAAATTCTTTTGCAGAATGTATGATTGAAACATAGTTTTATTTTCTCCTTGGTATGCAGAAAAAAATATGACATTTCAGTTATCGGCTGTAAGTGGGTAATAAAAATCCAAAGATTCAACTCAAGCCCAGGGGCGAGCGTGATTATATTGAACTGCTTGCGGTAAAGTAATATAATAATCGTATGGCAGAATTAAAACTTTTTCCAATAGGGTTGCAGGATTTTTCTCAGATACGAAGAAACGGCTACTATTATGTAGACAAGACAGACATTGTTTATAAAATGACACATACAGACCGCGTTTATTTTTTAAGCCGTCCGCGCCGCTTTGGAAAATCACTTTTAATTTCAACCTTACGTGATTATTTTTTAGGCAAGAAAGAACTTTTTGAAGGCCTTGCAATCGAAAAACTTGAAAAAGAATGGAAGCAGTATCCTGTTTTTCATTTAAGTTTTGCAGGAACAAAATTTACAGATTTAAAAACTTTTCAAATTTATATGAATTACAAACTCAGTGAATTTGAAGAAAAATATAAGATTACAAATAAAAACGCTTATGAATGGGGAAGCCGTTTTTCAGAACTTCTTAAAGCAGCTTACGAACAAACAGGCACAGAACCTGTAATTCTTGTTGATGAATACGATGCACCGCTTTTGGATACAATGGAGAATCCCGAACTTCAGCTCGTTTTAAAACAGGAAGTGCGAAAACTTTTCAGTCCGTTAAAAGATATGGGGGGAATTCTTCGATTTGTATTTTTAACTGGAATCAGCAAATTCAGCCAGCTGAGTATTTTCAGTGAATTGAATAATTTAAAAGTTATTACGATGAAAGATGATTATGCTGCTGTTTGCGGAATTACAAAAGAAGAACTTTTTTCTCAAATGAAGAGCGAAATCCAGGCGCTTGCAGATAAAAACAATATGACTTATGACGAGGCTTGTGCAGCTCTCACTCAAAAATATGACGGTTATCATTTTACAGAAAAGTCACCTGATATTTACAATCCGTTCAGTTTACTCAATGCTCTTTCTGACAGTAAACTTATAAATTACTGGTTTGCAACAGGAACACCGACAATACTTACTCGATTGATAAAAAAGTATAATATGGATCCTGAAAGTTTTGACAAAGGATTTCCTGCAACACTTGAAATGTTTGACGCTCCGACAGAAACGGCGACAGACCCTGTTCCAATGCTGTACCAGAGCGGATACCTTACAATAAAAAAATATGATTCACCTGAATATGTTTTAGGTTTTCCAAATGATGAAGTTCGGGATGGATTTTGTAAAGCTTTGCTTCCTTATTACGCAACAGAACTTGTAAGTCAAAATGATATATTTATTATGAAATTAGGACGAGCCTTTCGCGAAGCCCGCCTTGAAGATGCCTTAAAAGAAATGAAAGCATTTTTGTCTTCAATTCCGTATAATGCAGAAAAGCAGAACGAAAATCACTACAAAACTTTGTTCTATTTAATAGCTCGCTTGTGCACTCCTTATGTTGTAAAAACAGAAGAATGTTCAGCTGCTGGTCGCAGTGATATGGTTGTAGAAACAGAAAGCACTGTTTATGTTTTTGAATTCAAACTTGACGGAACAGTAGAAGAAGCACTCGCACAGATTGATTCAAAAGGATATCTGATTCCGTATTCAGTTACAAAAGACAAAAACGGCAACGACAAAAAGCTCGTTAAAATCGGCGTAAGTTTTGACAGTGAAAAGCGCACACTTGGCAAATGGAAAATTGTAGAAAATTGAATTTAAGTTGCTAAATTTTCTGTTATATGATA
>ERZ1026868.1681-NODE-1681-length-11121-cov-12.646846_pt1 | contig 11121 bp, 10 predicted proteins | sample MGYA00380164_ERZ1026868 | MGnify/ENA primary metagenome ERZ1026868 (study PRJEB33269, sample SAMEA4719800) | human gut metagenome | biome: human-associated habitat; feature: organic feature; material: feces | place: Cameroon | collected 2013-10 ... | reverse complement strand
ATACGTAAGTGACTGTATGCCACAGTGTTTTTAAATTTTTAACGTAGTATTGAGACTATGGAATTCAATTCAAACAAGGCGATCTACCTACAGATCAGCGACATAATCTGCGAGAAGATCCTCTCCGGAGAGCTGAAGGCCGATGACAGAATCCCGTCCGTACGGGAATATGGAGCCTCGATCGGCGTGAATCCCAACACGGTGATGCGCACCTACGAGAAGCTCACCAACGAGGGAATCATCTACAACAAGCGCGGCATCGGCTACTTCATCGGCGAACGTGCCAAGGACATCGTGCTGGAGAACGACAGAAAGGAGTTTCTGGAAGTCGAACTGCCGGCCTTTCTCAAGAAGATGGAACTTCTGGGGCTCGATCCTAAGGAATTAATTAGCAAGAAATGAATCTGTAGGCAATCAACGAAACAGCTGATTTTATGAATATTATGAGAATATTTAAGAATATCCTGACCGCCACTGCGCTGGTCTTTATGGCGGCTGGACTGTCATCCTGCTATTTCAGGATCAGTGATGATGCGAAAAAGCAGCTCAAATATGATATGCGATACAGTATGCACGCTGCAGAAGGAGATGTTGACACGGTGACCTACAATCCCGGTGAGTTCCATTCGTTACGCAGCAAAGGTGGCATTGATGATGTGATGGTCATTCAGACCGAGAACGAATTCAAGGTTGAAGTGATCTCTTACGAGATGATGACCGACTCAATCCGTGTGATAAATGAAAATGGTGTCCTGACGGTTGGACTCACCGATAAGACCGCAAGAATCTTCGGCCCGATTCAAATTCGGGTCTATGCCCCGTCTTTGACCGAAATCACCTCTGCAAAATCCTGTAATATGCGAATCTCTGACTACAAGGGTGATTCACTGATCATCGAGACTGTCGGATCAGGAAACATCAAGGCTTTCAACCTGAACATTACAGGGAGGCTGAGTGTTCTTGGAACCGGAAGCGGCGACCATGAGTTCAGACACATCACCGCCGGGGAAATGGTCATCGACAAGAAAGGCTCAGGAGACGGAGAGTACAACGACCTGAACATTGGCACATTATCTGTAACGTCAACTGGTTCGGGAGACGCGACACTTTCCGGAAAGGCGGAATCGGTCACATTCAGCAAAACAGGTTCAGGTGACATTGATGCCAGCGAGCTGAAGGCCAAGAATGTAAGCACTCAGAGAAACAGTGGCAGCGGAGACATTACAATCAACCAGTAACCGAAAATAAAGTAACTAATTTCAATGAATATGCGAAAGACATTATTCCACATTGTGGCCGTGGCGACGCTCGGCCTTACATCTGCCGGCTTTTTGAATGCCGGAGAGATCAACGCCAATGATGACGATGAGTACAAGACCAAGACCTACGAAGTAGGAGAGATTTCGTCAATCGACGCCAACGGACTGTTCAGTGTCGTCTATGAGCAGACATCGGGTGCCACCGAAGTCGCGGTCAAGACCAAGGAGAAGGTGTTCGAATGCCTTGACGTAAAGAACGATGACGGGATGCTCGTCCTCAAGTTGAACCTCAAGGAGGGCAAAAGCTACTCACTTTCTCCGATCGAGGTCAAGGTCCGCACCAAGCATCTGACCTACGTGGAGTTGTCGGGATCCGGCAGTTTCACCTGCGAGAACGGCATCAAGACCGAGTCCGTAAGATTCAAGACCGCCGGTGCCGCGACTGTCACAGTGAAAGATTTGACAGCCAAAGGCTCGGTGGAGATCTCAACTGCCGGCGCAGGCAGGATCGACATCACCAATGTCAAGGCCAAGGAGTTGAGCGCGGAGCTCAACGGAGCCGGAAGCGTTGATCTGCAAGGCATTGAATCCAAGACCACCACCGCCATCATACGCGGTGCCGGCAAGATCACCCTCGGCGGCAAGACCGGCAACGCCACCTACAAGCTGAACGGAGTAGGCGTAATCGACGCCGAGTCCCTCAAAGCCGACAACGTCCGCTCCGACCGCGCCGGCATCGGCTCCATCCGGTATTAGCTACACACTTACCAATTGACCAATCCCCCACCATACGGTCACTGAGCTTATCCCGTCACGCGAACAAGCCCGGTGGCCGTTCTGTTTAGCCGATTCGACAAGTTCAGTGACCGCCGAGGTTACCTATGCGATGAATAGCACCCACCGTCAGGCCGCAACATCAGCTTTACAAAACGCCTTCAGGGCAAACGGTCACTGAGTGCCGCCAAACAATGAATATGCTGAAAAACTCTTGGGGTAAGCCACAGGTTTTTCAGCATATTCCTTATTCTACGGTGTTCAGTTCAGGGTTGGGCTGAAAGCGGTTTGTAAAATGGGCAGATCCAGATTTACCAACGGGCAGAATGAGACCTCATAAAAGGGCAGAACCAGTGCTCATCAGAGGACCTTGCCAAAGATGGACTCAAGAATATTCTTGTCAACCATTGTGACGCGGCTTAGGACTGACAATGAATATGTTCGTCTGTCTCCCCAAAGTTTCTGGGCTATTGCCACACGCTGCTCCACACTAGCCTTTGTGAGTGAGGGTAACCCAAATAGGGAATCGCAGAGAGTCTTGGCCTCCCTTCTAAGTTCGGTTTCGGAAGCCCGATGAACCGCCAGGTTCGATGAACATTCACGATCAATAGCGACCTCAACGTCTTTCTTCTGGCTCATAAACGCAAGGAAAGCCCGTGGGGTTCTGAACAAGGCCTCGACAGATTTCCAATCGACATAAGAATGGGGTTGGAGCATTCCTTCGGCATCACAGAGCCAGTCCTCTGGCAGAGACGTCAATGTGTGGAACATCGATCGGCGGGTCAAGACAGGATATTCACTTATTCTTTTTCCTCGCTTCGCGAAACGGTTATGATCCACGAAATAGATATCTCCGGGGCCCCATTCATATGCCCAAGGTGCCAACGGGAAGCCGGCTGCGATCGCATTCCTATAGACATACATAAACTTTGTCTTCAATTCATTCTCCGTGAATATGGGATCGTTACTCACTCGTATCTTTCCACTGACCATATTTCGTCTTTTTGTGCGGGTTAGGAACGACTCCAGTTTCACCCCCACTGAACGCACGAATCTGTCGCAATCCTGAGGTCTTCCTCTGGCGATAAGATGGAAATGAGTGCCCATAACCTGCATTACAAGGATGGTCACGCCACATTGAAATGCGGTCACAGCAAGGACATTCATTCCAAAGATGTAATCCTCACGCGAATCGAAGAGTAAACTGACATTTGTTCCATCAGAATAGATGTGGGCACAGCCATCGACCGGTTTGTCAATCCATCCAGACTGTGTCTGCCCCACTGTCTCGGCTCCAGACCTATTATCCTGATTACTATTGTTATCCATATCTCTATAATATGATTAATGGTTCAATGTTGGTCATATGGCAAACATAGGACAAAAATCACAGGTTCGCAATGAATCATAAAAAACATATCGAAAGTTTTTCTGTTTTTTATCGAAACCGAAGAAATATCAGCATCGATAAAGTTTTAGAAGCAGTTAGTTTCTTATTTACTTCCGAAAAAAATCATTATTTTTTTTCGTACAATTCGTATGAAAAAAAGGCGGTATTGCTGAAAGCATATGCAAGGATTTGAATAACTGGTATTTTGTAAGGTTGAGATATTCAAAAACATCGCTTATGAAACGCATCTTTGCTCTGTCAGCATCCATTATGGCATTATCGGCCTTGACATCGTGCGAGTATTTCTATTCACTGGATCTTGAGAACCAATTTGAGAAAGGGATCTACATCTGGTCACAGGAAACCGGACTCAAGACGAGAGATAACCCGACCTCACTGGATGAGCTTGACAGCAAATGGTACCTCAATTACATCGAGCCGGGCGATATGGGTTCATTCGCAGATATGATGGGATGGAAAAACGAAAGCTCACAGAGCATTGTGAACGGAGCATTCGCTAACACAGATACATTGATGATCGCCATTTTTGACGCGGAAGAACTAGACAGCAACTGGGGCAAGGGCAAGATGTCCGACTATGTCATCCAGAAGTACTGGCTTGCCAAAGACGATGTCATTGAGATCGACAACAAGACACTCAAGCGGATCTCATTCCCACCCAATGAGGGTATGAAATCAGTCAGAATGGATCCGGTCTACGGGACCTATTCCACCAAGTGACAACGCCGTCCAGGTTGATGCGCTTGAACCACCAGGGCAGTCGCATCGGCAGCTCTGCGACCACCAAAGTTCGGTCACAGAGCCTGCCAAAGTGACCTTTGCGATGAATAGCACCCACCGTCAGGCCGCAACATCAGCTTTACAAAACGCCTTCAGGGCAAACGGTCACTGAGTGCCGCCAAACAATGAATATGCTGAAAAACTCTTGGGGTAAGCCACAGGTTTTTCAGCATATTCCTTTTTCTACGGTGTTCAGTTCAGGGTTGGGCTGAAAGCTGTTTGTAAAAAGCGGAGATAAAAAAGCTGTTTTGATTTGTTTGTAATGTTCTTGAGGTGAAAAATCGTCAAACTAACAAATCAAAATACCTTCTAAGTCAGCAGTAGAAAACCATTAGCATATTTTGCGTAAAATTTACGCCTAAATCATTGCGGAATCGGAATTAATGATTATCTTTGCGTAAGATTTACACAACATAAAAAAAACTCAGCATTGAAAGTAACTATAACAACTCACTAAAAAGTTGTTTTGATTTGTATATTTTAAGAACATTTCAAAACAATCAAAAACAATTTTAAATATAAAGGCTAATATGTTAGGTGCGATAACAGGGGACACGATCGGAAGCTCTTATGAGTTCCAGAACACCAAGGACTACAATTTCGAGATGTTCAGAAATGACAGCAACTACACTGATGACTCGATTATGACTATGGCGGTGGCCAAATGGCTGCTTGATGACCCGGAACATTCTCTTCAGCGACTGGAAGATACGATGGTCGCGTTCAGCAAGAAATTCACTTGTCCTATGGGAGGGTACGGATATTGGTTCAGCATCTGGCTATACCTTCCTGACAAACTCAGCAAATATGACAGCGAGAATGGTGAGATTCCTTACCATTCTGCAACGGGACGGCATCCGTATGGGTCCTGGGGCAACGGATCTGCGATGCGGGCAAGCGCCTGTGGCTGGTTCTTCGACACCCTTGAGGAAACGGAACGAGTGGCGGCACTGTCAGCGGTGATAACACACAACCACCCGGAGGGCATCAAAGGGGCACAGGCCACGGCCGCAGCAATCTGGATGGCACGGAACGGGAAGAGCAAAAGCGAAATAAAAGACTACATCTCAACCAGATACAACTACGACCTCAACCGTACTTATGAATATCTTAACAGGACATACGATTGGGATGCCAGTTGCCAAGGAACCGTGCCTGAAGCCATCATAGCCTTTCTGGAATCAAGTGACTTCGAAGACGCGATCAGAAAAGCCGTGTCAATGGGTGGTGACAGCGACACGCTGGCCTGCATCACCGGTGGAATAGCCGAAGCCTTCTATGGCGGTGTTCCCGAGGAAATCCGATCCAAAGTACTGGAGAGACTGCCGAAGGCTTTCCGCGACATTCTCAAAAGAGTCAGTGAGGAAACAACCTATGGAAAACTCTATTCGTCAAAATAGTCACAATAGGCGGTTACCCCCACTCAACCCAAGAATTTTGGTAACGTGCAAAATTCTGGTTGAGTGGGGGTAATCGCCTATCCTTCAAGGTTCCGAACCAACAGACTTAGAAGATGTAGAACTCCCTACGGTACTGGTAGTTGGAGCGGAGGGACTCGAAGTTCTCCGGGGCCATACGGAACATAAAGTCATCGGTGAAGATCGGGTAGTTGTACTGGAGTACGGATGCGACCTCACCTTGAGACTTGCCTTTCAGGTCAAGGCGGATTGACTCAAGGTCAATGATTTCCGTCTTGGGGAAGAAATCGTACAGCGGCTCGATGCCGAAGAAGCGCGCAAGGGCGCGGACGGCCATCATGGTGCCGTTCTGCTTGCCTTGGTAGGAATAGCCGGCGATGTGAGGGGTGGCGATGTCAACCATATTCAGAAGCTCAAGGTCGATGTTCGGTTCGTTGTTCCAGGTGTCGATGATCACAGGACCCAGTTTCGGGATAGCCCGCTTCAACGCCGCCTCATCCACGACCTCGCCACGGGAAGCGTTGATGAATATGGTTCCGGGCTTCATCATCGCAAAGAACTCATCGTTCGCCATTCCTCTTGTCGTCTCGTTCAGAGGCACGTGCAAGGTCACGATGTCAGCGTTGGTCAAAAGATAGTCCAGAGTGCAGAATCCTTCCATTCCCTCCTCGGCCATCCGGGGCGGGTCATTCTTCAAGACCTTGAAACCCAATGATCCGGCGACAGAGTCAACCCTGCGGCCGACGTTGCCGACACCGATGATCCCAAGTTTGCCGCCTTCCAGACGGATAGCCTTGCGGGCGGCCACTCCGTAAAGAGCCGAGAACACATAGTTCATCACTCCTCCGGCATTGCAGCCAGCCGAGTTCCGGGCCACGATCCCTTTCTCGTTGCAGTACGGAAGGTCTATGTGATCCATCCCGATTGTCGCCGTAGCGATGAACTTCACCGGAGTGCCTTCGAGCAACGACGCGTCACACTTGGTCCTGGTCCTGATGATCAGAGCGTCGGCGTTCATCGCATCCTCGCACGAGATGGCCCTGCCCTCCTTATAGATGACATCCGCATACGGTTCCAGAACACCTTCGATGAACGGAATCGCCTGATCGATTATGATCCTGATCTTGCTGTCCATAACCTTATACAAAAATCATTTAAGAATCAACTCCTTGACGAACCCGACCTTGTCGTAGTCCTTGACGAAGAGCTCGTCCTTCTCCAGAAACTGGTTCATCGCCTGGATCAAGGCCGGCTTCTGGAACTCCAGATGGCTCCGCAGCATCGAGGACGAGATCGTCACGTAAAGTTTCCCGTCCCTATAGAATTTCCGAAGCGTCTGGCCGGCGACACCCGACACAGCGTCCCAAGCGGCGAAAACCCGCTGGGTGTTGAGCCCGGCACTCAACTTCAAAGCCCTGATGTACATGGGGATAAGCTGTTCCATTCCCAGAGCCTCCTTGCGGGGCGTGCCCTTGATTTTCTGAAACTCCGCCATCGTCAAATCTCCCTGAACTCTCCCCCGACGGCCTCGAAATAAGCCCTGTCAGCGGTCAAACCATCCACAATCCCCGACATCCGGACCTTGTTGCTGTCTGTTATGAATATCTGGCCGAAGTCGCTCCCGGCGACCATCCCGAGCAGATTCGAGATCCTGCCCATGTCCAGCTTGTCGAACACGTCGTCCAGCAGAAGCATCGGCGGAAAACCGTAACGGGTCTTCATCAGCTCGTACTGGGCGAACTTCAAGGAGACCAGAAACGACTTCTGCTGCCCCTGCGAGCCGCATCGCCTGATCGGGAAGCCGTTCATCTCAAAAAGAAAATCATCCCTCTGGATCCCAGCGGTGGTGTATTTGAATATCCTGTCCTTCTCCCTGGAGGCCTTCAACAAATCCACCAGCGAACCTTTCCTCAAATCAGACCTATAGTCAATCGACACAGTCTCGCGGCCGCCCGAAAGCGTGGCGTAATGCTCGGCCACCAACGGTAGAAGATCCTTGACAAAAGCGTCCCTCTTGCCGTGGATCACACCGGCATATTCATTCATCCTTTCGTCGAACACGTCAAGAAGCGACTCGTCGAAGGTTCCGTCCTTGAGCATCTTGTTGCGCTGGAAAAGGAGACGGTTGTACTGTTGCATTGCGGCGAGATATTCCCTGTCCATCTGCGACAGCACCGAATTGACGAACCGTCGCCTGTCGTCGCCGCTCTCGCTGACGAGGGAAGTATCTGACGGTGAGACCATAACAATCGGCAGTACTCCGATGTGCTCCGAGATCTTCGAATATGCCTTGTCGTCCCTCCGCACCTTCTTCTCGCCCTTGCCGTCCACCTGAACGGAGAACCTCGCGTCCGGCCCCATATTCATTGAATATGTCCCTGAGACGGCAAAAGTGTCCGTGCCGTGCCGGAAGTTGAATTTGTCCGACGAGGCGAATGCACTTTTGGTCATTGAAAGGTACCAGACTGCATCCATAAGATTTGTCTTTCCCTCCCCGTTATTGCCTGAGATGCAATTGATGTTGGGAGAGAAAGACAATTCCTGAAACGCTATGTTCCTGAAATTCTGGACGACTATTTTCTTTAGTGCCGGCATCTTGTCTTCTTCTGTACGGAAGACAAATATAGTCATTTTCAGACTTAGAAACCGCTATAATCTGTTAAAAATTCACACTTGCATAAAACCGTCACCGGATCCGGAAACTATTCCTTTTTGCCTCCGAAGAACTTGTCTATCACAAGCGCTATGGCCGCGTCACCGCTGACGTTGCAGGCAGGACCGTAGCCGTCAAGGGCAAGGTAGATGGTCATCATCAAGGCGCACTGGTCCGGCGTGAATCCGAGAACAGACTCAAGAAGTCCGATTGACGCCATCAGCACTCCACCCATCACTCCGGGAGCGGCGACGGCGGCGATTGCCTGAAGCAGGACAAAGTTCATAAACAGGCCGAACGAGATGTCGATTCCGCACATATAGGCCACGGCCACCGAGGTGACAGTCAGCTTGATGGTCGATCCGCACATATGGACCGTGGAGCAAAGTGGCACGACGAAATCAGCGATGTCCTTGCGGGTGCCGTTCTTGATGGCGCAGTCAAGGGTCACCGGAATCACAGCCGAGCTGGAGCAGATTGAGAATCCCGTCAGATAGGCCGGAATGATGTTCCAGAGGCATTTGAACGGGTTCTTTCCGGCGATCGCACCAGCGATGATGTACTGGATGATCAGGTAGCAGATTGACAGGACAACTCCCGTACCGATCACCTTGACTCCGGAGCCCATCACGGCGGCCAGCTTGCCGGAGGCGCTCATCTCGCACATCATAGTGAAGATGTAGAACGGCAGAAGCGGGATGATCACCTTCTCGATGGTGAGTTTCACGATCTCGCCGAACTCGTCAAAGCCTTTCTTCAATCCGTTGGCGCCGGTGAATATGATCCCGACTCCAACCATAAAGGACAGAAGCAGGGCCGTCAGGATGTCGCATACCGGAGGAATCTTCAGGTTGATGTACGGCTCGAAAGTCTTTCCGTCAACCGCGGATGTCGAGATCTCGCCTACCTGAAGATAATGCGGGAAGAGTTCGGTGGCGCAGCCGTAGGAGAACAGACCGGCGCCGACCGTCGAGAGGTAGGAGATCACCATAACGGCAATCAGCATCTTTCCGGCTCCCTTTCCGAGGTTCGCCACGGAAGGTGTCACAAGTCCAAGCACCAGGAGAGGCACGATGAACTTGAGGATCTGGGCGAACAGGACGTTGAATGTCTTGAGGATGCGCACGAGCACATCCGGAGCGATGAGTCCGAGCAGGGAACCCAACGCTATAGCTATCAGAACTTTCGGGAACAGTCCCAGTTTTATCTTTTTCATTTACTCGGTCACTTTGCAGATTACGGAACTAACGCCTTTGATCCTGAGGGAGAGTCCGCCGGAAACCTTCTTGACGGAAAGCGCCTTAGGATCCCCATAAACCACCTCCAGTTTCTTGTAGCCGGAGACCTCGGCGGAAGCCTTCCCGGAACGAGGGTTGATGATCACAAGATATCTTCCTTCATCAGAAAACCTTTCATACACAGCTGGATAAGGCAACTGAGGGTCACTGATATATTTCCAGCCGCCGGTGTTTCCCAAAGCGGGAACGGAGGCACGGAGCGCCAGCAGACCTTTTGTCCACGAATATATTGACGCAGGATCATTGATTTCTTTCTCGACCGTAGGTCTCGAAGGGCTTTCGTCCACAGGTAGATACAGTTTCGATGGATCACAGGTGGAGAATCCTGCGGTCGGGCCGTCGGACCACTGCATCGGAGTTCTTTCCGCCGACCTGTCACGGCTTCCCTCAACGGCCGGGACGCCGTCCATAGACCTCATTCCGATCTCCTCTCCGTAATAGACGATAGGCACCCAAGGCATCGTAAGGAAGAACGTCATCATCACCTTGAGTTCCTCAGGAGTGGATCTCTGGTTGCGGTTCATCCTCCAAGTGTCGTGGCTGGAGGTAGGCATACACGGGAATCCGTGGCCGAGGGTCTTGTTGTACATCTCCTCGAAAGGCACCACGAACGATGCGATCTGTCCCTTTCCGGACTTGTCGAACCAACAATCCTTAGGCGGGTATATTCCCGTCTCACGGTCCGCGCCACGCTCCGTGTTGTAAACCAGATCGCGGTACATTGTCGTTCCGCATCCGTTGTGGCGGATGATGTCGATGTCAAACCCGCAGGAGATGGACTCCACCGGGCTGGACCACTCAGAAAGGAATATCCTGTCGGGATAGTTCGCGGTAGTCCAGGAGAAGATCTCGTTCCAGAGCCTGCGGACTCCATTGAACTCCTTGTCATCACCCTTGACCAGAGACCAGGCGAGATCGCAGCGGAAACCGTCCACACCCTTGTCGAACCAGAACGCTATGATGTTCTTGAGCTCCTGTCTGACCATCCTCGGACCCGGAGCGTCGTAGGACTGCTCCCAAGGCTTGGACGGATCAGGAGACAGATAGCCGTAGTTCAAGGCCGGCTGAACATCGTAGTAGTTCTTCATATACATCTTGCCGCGAGGATACTCCTTGGCGACCCATTTCTTCTTCTCGGACTTGCGCACATCAGCCCTGGAGGCATCCGTCCAGAGATAGTAGTCAGCATAGTGTCCGTTCCTGTCTCCATTGGCGGACTCGACAAACCACGGATGCTTGTCCGAGGTGTGGCCGGCCACAAGATCCAGGCAGACCTTCAGTCCTTTGGAATGAGCCTCGTCAACGAGCCTTACCAGATCAGAGTTCGTGCCGAAACGAGGGTCTATCTTATAGTAGTCGGTGATGTCATAGCCGCCGTCCTCGAACTCGCTGCAGAACACCGGACTGATCCAGATCGTATTGAATCCCAGATCCTTGACATAATCCAACTTCGAGCGTATTCCCTCCAGGTCTCCATAGCCGTCACCATCGCTGTCCTTGAAAGACGAAGGGTAGATGTGGTAGATGG
>ERZ1026868.1675-NODE-1675-length-11140-cov-17.639062_pt1 | contig 11140 bp, 22 predicted proteins | sample MGYA00380164_ERZ1026868 | MGnify/ENA primary metagenome ERZ1026868 (study PRJEB33269, sample SAMEA4719800) | human gut metagenome | biome: human-associated habitat; feature: organic feature; material: feces | place: Cameroon | collected 2013-10 ... | reverse complement strand
TATAACAGATGGTTGGAAACCTTTTTTATGGGGAATTATATTTTACTGCTTACCATGTCGATTGTTCCCGCTCCAAGCGCATAGACAACCGCCCACATCTGGCAGATTTCTCCTGAATCCGCATTGAGAACGCCAAGCCATTTGAGCGCATGGCAGAGGATAATTCCAACCACCGCTACAATTTTCATTGCCTTCGACAGCGTCTTTGCCGGCAGCTTTCTTTCTTCTGTGTTTCCGTCCTGCTTCATTCGTCAATTCCTTTAATATGTATTATCCGCATTGTGGAGGGCTTTCCGTTTTCCACGCATACCGAGGACTTCAACGGATTGAACGCGACTTTTCCATTCTCCACGCCCACCCAGTGGGATTTCCCATTGTAGTCATACCGCACCGGACATCTTTTCTTTATATGAAAGATGTATTTGATGTTCACAAAGTCAACGGCTTCCATCTTCCTTCCTGTGAGCCGTCTTATGGCTTCCGCCCATTTCACGGTGCAGTCCTCTTCCAGAGCCTTCGCTTGTATAAGGCTGTCAACCGTCATTATTGCTTCCGCGTCATCGTCCGGCTCAATACCCAGACACCACATAAGGACGAACGCACAGCAGCCGTATTCCTTTATGGCCTTAAGGTTTCCGGCCGGAAAGTGGCTGTACAGCTCCGCCGCCAAACTCTGGGGGTGTTTCATTTTAAACCTACCTTTACTGCAATATAACTTATAAGAACCGTCATTATTCCGCTCACAATTATTCCCAGCCACCGAATGGCTGTATCTCCGTTTCTTTTATCAAGTTTCAAAACTTTTTCCGCAGTTTCCGCCAGCTTCTTCTCCACGACAGAGAGACGGTATTCCTGGAGCTGTGTCTGCGTTATAAGGTCTGTCAGCTTGTCAATCTTCTTTTCAATTGCGCCGAGCCTGTTCTCAAGGTCTTTGTCCTGTTCCATGTTTTCTTTCCTTGCGTTTTCCTATTCGTCGTATCCGTCAATCTCGATAAGACAGCGCGGATTGCTCTTCTCGTAGAAATTCCTTGTCTCCAGAAGCCGCACAATCTGCCACTTGTCGTCCTTTATCACCTTGCAGTCCGTGAGCAGGTCAAGTATAGAGCTTGCGCCGTTGTCGCTGTCGCGCCGTCTGTTGTCGCCGTGGTAGAATGTCATTTTTATTCTGATTTCCCTTTCTATGGGCATTACATCTTTTTCTTTTTTCAGGAGCAGTAACTGGTTGTTTATTTCAGTCATTGCCGCCGTGTGCCATTTTCTGTACCGTTCGCTTGGTATGTTCCTTCCGCCTTTCAGGACAATGCGGCTGTTTTTCTTTGCCGGGGTTTCCCCTGTTATTATGAATCTGTACATATAAAAGCCCCCTTAATCATCCGCCCATTCAACCGGCACAAGTCCGCACCTGCAGTTATAGTCGTTTATTTCTTTCGGGAGATTGTCAACGTCAAATATTCGCTTGTTCAGCAGTCTGTGTGTCTTTCTCACGCGTCCGTCATTTGCTGTGAGCCACTGGACTTTTGTAACTCCCGCACTCCTGAATGTCGCGAGCGTGCACGCCTTGTTGAACCTCGCCATCTGGTCGCGCGCAAAAAGACGCGCCAGGTGTTCTCCGCGGTTGAACGCGTCTTTTGTCAGGTCGTCAAGTTTCAGTTCGTCCGTCCTGTTCATCGCATAGTCCGTTATGCGCTTTAAAATCGCGCGCTTTATGTCTTCCTGCTCCCAGTCTATGCGCTCCAGTGAGTTCTGCACGTAAAGGCGGCGCACCTCGTCCATGTTGTCGTCAAAGAATTTCTTCTTGTCTATAGTGAACGACTGTAAAATCCTTTTTGTCTTTCCGTCCGCATCGTCAAGAAGCCTTTCAAGATATTTCTTCTGTTGTTTTTTAAATATCCTTTCAACGTCGCTATAGAATTGCTCGTCATGCTGCGCCTGCTCTTCCTGATTCTCCTCGAACCATTCATGCTCAAGGCTGTTGGCCACGCTTCCCATATTTGCACGGTTCGCGGTTTCCTCCTGCTCCTTTCGCATTTTCTCGCCCATTTCGTCAAAGAATTTCATCAGGCTCTCAAGGTTTTCTTCTTCCTTGCCGTCCGCCACAAGCGCGCGGTCAATGGTGAGTCCGTTCCTCTTGATTTTATCCTTCAGGTCTTTCAACAGCTGCGCGGCAAGTTTTTTGTACCGGCTTGCGAGTGTTTTTGCCAGCTCGTTCTCAATGGAGAACAAAGGCCGGGGGATTCCCATTCTTCTCATTCTAAGGAAGCCCTGCCGTGTCTTTGGTGAGTAGATGTAGCCGGTTATCTTGAGAGGGTAGACGCTATTTGCCATATTTCAGCCATTCAAAGGTTGTGCCGAGCACCGGTGCGATTTTCCTTATGTCGTCATCGGTCGGGTTGGATGTGGGGATTCCTGTCATCCAGCTTGAGATTTTTATTCCGGCCTTTGCCGCGATCTCGTTCCATTCGAGCCTGCTCTCGATTTTTTTCTGCATTATGCGTCTGAATATTTCTGTCATACCCTTATAGTCTTTTTGGGGTATGGCTGAAAAGACTATAAAATTTGAGTTTGTGTATGGAAAATATGAATTTTTATTGTCGGAAGATTAAATTTTCTTAGTGACAACTCCGATTGTCAAGTCCGCCACCTTGTTTACAATTTTAGAGACAGTCTGCATTGCGCCGTTCTCGACTAGATATTCTATTCCACGTAGCGTGATTTTAGGCTTTCTGACTGTCATATACATTCCGTTCGGACCGTCCTCCACCGTAACGCCTTGGATAAGCCCTGCGTCGGAGAGTATCTGCATATAATTAAAGAACCGTGTTTCTGATATTTTCCACGTCCTGTAGTCCAATAATTTAGAGTCCGCTTCCTCATTGTCCAGCTGCTTCTCAAACTCTGTCAGAATCTTGTAGATTGCTTTTGCCGCTTCCATTTCTACAGTATAAGCCTGTTTTTCCATTCTGTCATTTCTCCTTTTTTATCATCCGCCACATCTCCGCTATCGATTTGACTTCCGGGGCGTTGCGTGCTATAGTGTCTGTGGGTTTCGGCGAGGTCGCCGCCGTGTAATCTTTAACCGCGCCAACGGTCGGGTTATTTCCTTTCTTTAATTTTGTAAATCCTGTTATAACAAGTTTTCTTTCTTTTCCTTTCCATTCAGAACTTAGAACAACCCTATAATCCTGATGTTCTATTTCCGTCAGGCTGTTTCTGCAGTCCTGTTTTCTCGCTTATCTCTCCAGCCTCATACTTGCGGTCAGCCACATATCCGCGCCGCTTGAGGCTCTCGAACATTCCGCCTATCGTCATTGCGCAGTACCGCCGCCAATCGCTCCGCCCATACCGCGCCCTGCGTTCAGCTGCTCCCACAGGCTCTCATCCATTCCCTCGCTCTCGCCTGCGCCAAGCTCTGCCATTGTGTTCTCGTCCAAGTCCGCACTGGGCACAAACTTCTGCGCCACCTTTATCGCCGTAGACAAAGGCACACCCATTGCCACGAGCTGGCCCGAAATTGTGGTGAACGCCTGACCGAGCTGCGCCCTGTCGCCGTCGCTTATGATTACGCCTGTATCCGCCTTTATACACACCTTGTCCGCTATCTTCGCCTGCTCGCTGTCAAGTCCGAAGCACGAGCAGATAAGAATTCTTATGCAGTTCTTAAAGCAGGGAGATACAGTGTTGAACAGAAGCCTTATAGCCTCGCTCTGCTTGAGCGTCACATCGTCCTCATTGTCGCTTGCAAGTCCTGTAGCTTTTTCCGCGAACAGAACCGATTCCGGCACGGAGCTTGCCGCGCACAGTGCCAGACGCGCCTCGTTTATAAGGTCGCGGAATCCTGTATATGTGCGCTCAAGGATTTTGATTTCACCCACGCTGTTTATCGCCTTGGGGTGGAGCATGCTCCATTCCCTCATCTGCCTTTCATTCTCATTAAAGAACTGCTTTGCGAATTCCGGGCCGTTCTCGATGATAAGCCCGTCCGCAGGTATCGCGTGGTACATCAGGCTTGACTGCTGCGCCATTATCGGAAGCGACATCTTCATTATCTGGTAGCTCTCGAAGTCCCTTATCCAGCCCTCGAAATCGCTTGTTGACCAGCCCATCTGCTGTATCGCTCCCCAGAACGGCAGCTTGCTCGGACGTACCATTGCCATTCGTTCTGTGCTTACGCGTACGCCTCCGAGCGGAATAAAGAGGCTTCTTGCATAAAGGTAGTCTTGAGCCGTTATGTTGTACTCCGGCACGAATACACAGTTCCAGCGGTCTGCGTTCACCCAGTATCTTATGAAGTCCTGCTTCTTTCTAAGCCCCTTAAAAAGTTCGCCTGTTGTCTTCTGGAAGGTGAGAGGGGTATCGCCGTCAAGGACAGGGTAGGCGACCGCACCGCCGAATATAAGAGCCTGCGTTATCGCCTGTGAGTATGCCTCGTTGAATCCGCATTCATTTGCGTAGTCCTCAAGCCGTGTGATGTCGTCAGGACTCATCTGTGAGCACTCAAAATGCACACAGTTCAGTGAAAGGCAGCCGGCTTTCTTGTTGATAATTCTTGCCGGCACTCCGCCGTTGGCATAGTAGGCCGTCGCCTCTGACGGTGTGATTGATACCGGAATAAAGCTTTCTGTCTGCATTCCCGGATCTATGAATGTGCCTATTCCGCTCACTGGGTTATTGTAGCCGTCCTGTACTATTCCCTTGTTCTGCGCCACCTTCGCCGCGTTTGCCCTTGCCTCCGTTTCCGCTTTCAGCTTCTGCGGAAAATCGGATAATAGCCGCCTGCGCATTTCCTCCGCGCTCTGCGTTCCTGGTCTTGCGTCCTGGACCACCGCCCCCAGCTCGTCGCGTATCGTCTCTAGCTCACCTGCGTCCAGTGTGATTTCGCCGTAGCCGTCCTCTGTTTCCCTTGAGCCGCTCTCGTGTCGGGCGATTATTCCGAATATCCTTTTATGATGCGGATTGGTTTCTGTTCCTTGTAACTGTTCAAATCTTGCCATACCCTTATAGTCGTTTTGGGATATGGCTATTGGCTTACTTTATTATTTTGCCTGCTGCGGCTTCTGCCACTGTCTGTATTGTGATGCTTGCGCCTTTCTTGAAGATGTCCGCCACTTTTCTCATCATCGAGTTTTCCGCCAGATACTCAAGCCCTTTCAGAGTGATTGTCGCATTGTCGCTCTTTATGTAGTACTGGTTGTCTGAAAGCGGAGCTATTGATATGCCGTCAATATACCCGGCATTTAAAAGCATTTTCAAATATCTGATGAACCGTATTTCTGAAACATTCCATATCCGGGCTTTCAGAATGTCAAGGTTGAAAGAGGCTTCATCCATCTGTTTCTCAAAAGCTGAAAGTATGCCGTAGATTGTTTTTTCAAATTCCATAAGCCCATTATAAGCCTGTTTCTTGTAGCCGTCCATAAAACCTCCTAGACATATCTGCCTTGCTTTATCATCTGCCAAAGCCCCGCAATCGATTTGACTTCCGGGGCTTCGTGTGCTATAGTGAAATAGAAAAGGGAGCAACCGGGATTCGGGGACATTTGATTGTCGTCAGCCAAGATACTTGTTCCCTTTTTTTCGTTTAAATCAAAGTCTATTGCTTCAATGCTATAAAGTTTATTTCTTGTATTTTTATCAGAGAGAGTTTTTCTGCGTTTTTTGTGGATTTGCTTTTTTCGCCTTTTGCAACAAAACGTCCGTCGTTGCCGTGTTCTGCTCCGTTTCCGTCCGTTTTGTTATCCGCCACATATCCGCACTTCTTAATGCTGTTGAACATTTCCTGTATCGTCATACATCTATAGTCTTTTGCTATACGTTCTTTCCTGCGATGTTCAGATATCCGTTCTCGGTTATGTTCTCCCGTGAAAGCTCTTTCAGGTTCATAAAGTCCGGGTCGCTCCGCACAATCCTGTAGATGACGTACTCCAGCGCGTCGCAGAAGTGGTCGGGCGCTTTCTCTCCCTGTCCTTTCTCCGGTTTTCCGTTCTGGTCGTATGCGCGCACTTTCAGAGCCTCCGACAGCTCGTCCGTTTCCTTTGTGTTGAAAACATACAACAGCCCCATTCTGAACAGCTTGTTGACATAGAACACGCGGTCAAGGATTCGAGGGTTTGCGCTTCCGATTCTGCATTGTATTCCCCAGTCGATAATCTGCTGTTTATAGCCCTTTATAATTTCCTTTCCTGCGCAGTCAGGAAACCACAGAATCTCGTTCTGCACATACTTTTTCCTCATCTCTTCCGGGGCGTGTCCTATCTCATCGAAACTCCAACCGCACGTTATATAAAGCCGGCCGTCCTTTTTTATTACTGCAGCAGCCTTTGAAAATCCGCTATTAAGGTCCTGTCCTATCATTACGGTGTATTCCGCTCCCACCTCAAACGGCTTTATGCGGTGCTTCTGCTCGTCGTATTCAGGATAGACGCGTCCTGCCATAAGGTTTACAAACATTCCCTCAAGATAAGCCATGCGCTCGTTTTCATCGTAAATCGCATAAAGATTCTTGACATACGCCGGGTCAAGACTCGTGTTGTTCTTCGTGAGCCCACGCACAAGGCAGTAGCGCAGTCTGTCGCGCCGGAGCTTCTGGACAATCTTGTAAAGCCCCCTGTAGCCGTGAACTGTCGAAAAGTACATTATGAACGGCTTCCGTCCGTCGGGCAGGGTGATTCTCGTCCGCTCTGATAGTGCCTTGTGCGCTTCAATCGCCTTCATCTCCACAAGCTCATCTATCTCATCGCACAGGCAGATATTTATGTTCGGCCCGTATATGTCAGTCGGCTGCCCTGTGGCTATCAAAAGAAAGCGTATTGTTCCGATTGTTATTATGTTGTCCTGCTGGTTGTAAATAAATGGTGAATTTGTCTTCTTGAGTATTTTCTCTAAATCAAGAATGACAGTTTTTTTGAGAAGAGTTATTGTCGTTGAGCAAAGTCCGACTGTAACGTCCTTGCCGCTGTACCGCTTGCACAGGTATATAATCATCAGCACAATAGAGAACGACTTTCCGCAGCCGTAGCCTCCGCACAGGAAAAAATAAGAGATGTCCGGGAAAGCCTGCGGAGCCGACACCATCTGCCTCTGGTGAATGAACGGTTTTATTTCCTCATTCTTCTGAATCTGTTCTTTCGCCATATTCCGGGATTTCCACCATTGGAGAATTTTCCAGCTGTTCGCCGGTCATTGCATCGCCTGTTATGTTGATGTTGAGCGGGTCGGCGTTGTCAATCTTGATTGTCGGGATAGTCTCATAGCCACGCGATCTGCCTCTTGTTGAAAGCGAATACTTAATCGCCCACGCCTCTTTGTTAATTACAGCCTGCAGAAGTCCGTCCTCTGCGAAGTCTAACAGAGTTTCCTTTTCATCTTTGTATTTCGCCTCTGTCTCTTTCCAGCGGTGGATTGCGTTCTCGACTGTGTGCCATTCTGCCTTTATTCCGTGCACCTCAAGGTGGCGGCGTACCTTTGATATGTTTCCCTGCGAATTTGTGAGTGCTTCCAGAAGAGCATCTCTCGTCAGCTTGATGTTCATAAATCCTCCTTAAATTTTGTTTGTAGTTTTGTATAGTGATAACTATAATACGCTTTTAATCGTCCGCCATTTTTAATTCCATAACTTCATATGTATAGTTTTTTTTATTTTTTCAATCTGTGTTTTAAGTTTTCATTTTCTCACCTCGTATTCATTTGTATCTTCATTGTACTCATAGCAACTTGGACAATATAGTTTCCCGTCTACCTCTGTCCAACCGCCATCTATCACTGCTTCAGTTGCATCTTGCTCATCTCTAAACCAATGCTCGAAACCACAATCAGCGTCATAGTAGTTTCCGCAACGGTCGCATTTGACTAATATTGCTGTAAAGTTCATAAACATTTTCTATTCCTCCTCATCTTTCAATTCCCATTTACTATTATTGTTGCACTTATCACAAGGACAAGAATCGTTTATAATGTAATGCCAAACATCATGCTTGCAATTTTCACAGCATTTCATTTTCTCAATCTGCTTTTTAAGTTCTTCATTTTCTTTTTGTGCAATAATTAACTCTTTCAATGAATTCATAAGTCATTCTTCACCCTTATCTGAATAAACAATTAAGTACGAGCGTCTACCTATAGCCACACTGTCTATATGATAACCTTGTTCTATAAGTTCATTACATTTCTTTTCAGCTACTGATGCAGTTGATGCGTCAAAAAAATTCACTCCACCGCGAATCACATACTGTTTTGCAAACAATCCTGTGTCTAGCAACATACACATAACAATAATTAGTCTTTTCATTTTTCAAACTCCTGTTTCAGTGCAAAATAAAATCTTACCAACTCACTCAAAGACACTGAAAATTGATTGTTCTCTGTGTCTTGCAAAGCACCTTCAATGTCGTAGTAAATCAATTCCCCGTCACTGGACATTAATGATGTCGCAATTTTAAGTGCGTTGTTGAAAATACGTTGGTCTTCTTCATTCATTGATTAACTCCCACATGTCATGAAGTTCTTCTTTACTTATTTGTCCGATATAACCGATATTCACACTGTTCAAAACTTTATAGATAAAGCAGTTGCCTGCTTCGTGCAGTATCTCAATCTTTACACTTGTTCTTTTACTTTTGTACACTTTGTTCATTTTTACGCTCCTTTAAATAATGTTTTTTAATTCTTTGATAAACATTATTAGCAGTCAAATATCCTAGGACGTTATCTTGAGTTTTTCTTTTCTCTTTTTTAGTCACTAATCCCATTATCTCCAGTAAGTCTTTCTCATGCCCATAACTAAAATCGTGTTCAATAACAGAACATACACGGAAAAATCCTTTCTTTGGATAACAAATATGAAATCCTCCATTACTTTCAGAAAAATGAAATGGTATATTTGCCATTTCTAGCATTTCTTTTAATTTTAGAATTTCTCTATACTTCGTTTTCATTTTTACTCCTTTTTTCAAATCTCCATCTATCTTTCATATCCTGTATTACATACAGAACTTTCAAAACAAAAGAAGGAATGAAACAACCGCTATATTCATCCCTGCGTAACATTTCTGTCAACTTCTGCCAGAGCGTTCCAAGCCTCCCTTCTTCTATGTAACATCCATGTTCAGAATACATACCATCAGACCAATGGTAAGGACATTTCAAACATTTCTTATTCTGGTGTTCTTCTAATGCTTCAAGCATTTCTATTCCTCCACCAAATCCCAGAACCCGTCTCTTCTCCAGTTGTAGAAATGCGGAACCGGTTCCCAACCTTCAAGCTGCTTTTCAAAGAAGTCTTTTTCGCTTTCTGTCGGCTCAAAGCACTGCTTGATTCTGTCCGCTATCGGAGTTGTTGCTACTACGAAGGCCTCCGCTCTCTGGCAGAAGTCCTTATCATCTATGTGTCCATTGATAAGCCGGCTCCTATCCGTTCCGAAGCTTGCTTTTTTCTTTCCGCAGGCTTGCAGTTTGTTACATAGATAACAGGAGATCTTGCTGTTCCGGTAAACTCCGATAGTCGCCTTTTCTTTTTCTGTCAATTTGTTAAATTTCATTTTCCAAATTCCTCAAAAATCTTCTTCACTTTTCTTTTTTCAGCCTCGGACAGCGCGAAAAAATTTATATTGTTGTGTCTACAGTAATCCTCCAGCTTTTCAGCTTTTGTCTTGCTGTACATTGTTTTTTTCACCTGAAAATACAGATATGCTATAAAGCTGGTTCTTATCTTCAACCTGTTCTTCAACATCTGCTCAATCACAAGACTTGCGCTGTCTACAGCCAGCTCTTCCTTGTACTCTGAACAGAAAAGCAGTTTCTTTTCCTTCGCCTCCTTGCTTATAATTTTTCTTGCAATCTTCAGCAGAAGCAGAAAAATCCCGTTAATCTTTTCTGTCGCGCCGTGGTAGTATTCATACTGCCAATTCATAAGCCTCTGGTTGTCAGTCTCCGGCGTTTCAAAAAAGAGCAAGTCATCAATCTCTTTTTTTTCCTCCTGCTCATAAAAATCAAAGTCAAGAAAATACTGAAAGCCGCATTCTGTTTCCTCTCCTCTCATTTTCATTGCCCTGTGAGCTTTGCAGCTTCTTCCCTGAACGCCTTGCAGCACATCTTGCACTTGCAGTATTCCCAGTCCTCCTTATTGCAGGTATAAAAAGGATTCCCGAACATCCGGCAGTATGATTTCTCCTGGCATTCAAAGCACCTTCCGCCACCGCGATAGAATTTGTCCGCAAGGTCTTTCGGAATCGGATAGTCAACATTAAGCCTTGTGAAATTGCCCGGAAATTCATCCCCGCATTTCAAGACAAGGCTTTTTGCAAACCGGCTTTTGAGGAGGTTTCCTGCCTTCTCGGCATCGTCGGCTTTCGCTCTTCTCCAGCAGGTGTAGCAGATTGTCTGGCTTACCGGATAACTTGTGCCGCATACCTTGCATTGCTGCCATGCCACCAGTTTGACTTCTTCTTCCTGTCCGTTTTCAGTTGCTCTCCTGTTCGCCATGGCTTCCTCCCATTTCGTTTTCAAAGTCCAACATCAGCTTCTGGCCGTATCCCGAGAGGCATTTCTCTGTTTGAAAATCAAAATACCTTGCGCCGGTCGGCATTCCTCTTTCGATCCATTCGTCGTGGTAATGCTCAAAGATTTTTGGAATAAAGCGCGGGTCGTCTTGCATTTCTTCAAGAAGCTGTGTCTCTATCTGCTCCGGCGTTCTCCGTGTATCTTCCTGGGTGTCGGCTGTGCGAACCAAGAACCGGCTCTTGTCAAAATTGGCAGGGAGAAGGTCATAGAACCACTGTTTTTGGACAAGCTGGTAGAAGCCTATCTTCTGCCTGAATCCGCAGTATGTGTCTGGGTCAGAGTAGATGTCCGCGAAATTCCGACAAGCCTGTATTATGTCGTCGCTGTGCACGTTCTGGAGCTCTTCCTTCCTGTGAATTACAGCAAGGGCATTCTTGAAATCAGTTTGCAAGAATGAGATTTCGTTTTCCCTTGCGCACGGAAGCCTGGCTTTTTTGAATATCTCAAATATTTTTTTTGAATATTCAGTTTGAGGAGGAGAGAGTATGAGTGTGTTTAAAACAACTTCATTCGCATTATGACTCTCTCTCTCATTTACATTCTCATTAGCATTTACATTTACATTCTCATTAGCATTTACATTTAC
>ERZ1026868.1674-NODE-1674-length-11152-cov-3.883842_pt1 | contig 11152 bp, 10 predicted proteins | sample MGYA00380164_ERZ1026868 | MGnify/ENA primary metagenome ERZ1026868 (study PRJEB33269, sample SAMEA4719800) | human gut metagenome | biome: human-associated habitat; feature: organic feature; material: feces | place: Cameroon | collected 2013-10 ... | reverse complement strand
ACATTTATTCTGATAGAACTGTTGTTGAGGAAGTTATTGTTCCTGAGAACAGAGAGAATAAGAAAGAAAAATATGTTTCAGGTACAGATATAGCATTAGAGGATGCAAGAAAGATTAAACCTGACTGCCAGCTTGGTGATGTTATCACAGTTGAAGTTAAGTCTGAGGAGTTCTCAAGAAAGGCTGCCAAGAATGCAAAGAATACTATTGTACAGACTATAAGAGAGCAGGAAAAGAATGCACTTTACAATGAGTACCACTCTAAGGAGAAGGAGCTTATTACAGGTATTGTACAGAGAGTTGCTGATAACGGTGACCTTACAATCGATCTTGGAAGACTCCAGACAGTACTTAAGGCTGATGATAAGTTTAAGGACAGAGAGTTCAAGCCGGGCGACAGAATCAAGTTATATGTTGTTGATGTAATTAACAGAGAAAAGGGTGGTCCTGTTGTAAGAGTTTCAAGAAAGTCACAGGAGCTTGTTAAGAAGCTTTTCGAAGAAGAAGTTACAGAGATTAAAGATGGCGTTGTTGAAATCATGGGCATTGCAAGAGAAGCCGGATCAAGAACAAAGATGGCAGTTAGAGCCAATGTTGCAAATGTTGATCCAGTAGGTGCATGTGTTGGTATTAACGGCGCAAGAGTTAAGGCTATTGTTAATGAACTTGGCAATGAGCAGATTGATATCATTGAGTGGGACAGTAATTCAGCACAGCTTATTGTTAATGCATTAAGCCCTGCAAAGGTTGTTTCAGCAGTAGCTGATGATGAAGAGAAGAAGGCTAAGATTGTTGTTTCTGAACAGCAGCTTTCATTAGCAATCGGTAAGCAGGGACAGAATGTAAGACTTGCTGCAAAGCTTACAGGATATGGAATTGATATTAAGAGTGAGGCTGAACCTGAAGAACATACAGAAGAAGAGAATTTAGACGAAGAGTATGTTGAACCATCTGAAATAAGCCTTGATGAAGAATAATTATTAGGAGTGATGCATAGTGGCTACAGTAAAGAAGATTCCACAAAGACAGTGTATTGGCTGCGGTCAGATGAAGGATAAGAAAGATTTAATCCGTATTCTGAAGACACAGGACGAATCAATCGTTATAGATATTACAGGCAGGAAGAATGGCAGAGGGGCTTATATATGCGCCAGTGAGGAATGCCTTGAAAAAGCCTTTAAGAATAAGGGGCTTGAAAGGTCGTTTAAGATGGCAGTAGATCCGGGTATCTATGATGAGTTAGCAAAGGAGCTGAATAATATTGGAAAATAAACAGAAAATCCTTAATATGATTGGACTGGCGCAGAAAGCCGGAAAGGTTGCAAGCGGAGAGTTTTCGACAGAGAAAGCTGTTAAGACCGGAAAGGCATTCACAGTTATTGTTGCAGATGATTCTTCAGATAACACTAAGAAAATGTTTACGAATATGTGTACTTATTACAAGGTTCCAATACATTTTTTCAGTGACAAGGTAAGCATTGGCCACGCGATAGGAAAAGAGTTCCGCGCATCATTAGCAGTCCTTGATGAAGGATTCGCAAAAACCATAGAAAAATATTTTGAACAGGGTTTAGAATAACAGCAGGGCTGTTATTTGGAAAAGAGGTTAAATGGCAAATATGAGAGTACATGAATTGGCAAAAGAATTAAATATAACATCTAAGGATATTACTGATATGCTTAGCAACAGCGAGAAGACTTATAAGTCTGTAAGTGGACTTACAGATGCAGAAATTTCAAGTGTGAGAAAGAAGTTTGCTCCTGCACCTAAGGTTGAGAATAAGCCGGCAGCACAGCCAGCAAAGCAGTCACAGCCTGTAAAGACTGAGGTTAAGGATAATAAGCAGCAGAATCAGGCACCAAAGCAGTCACAGCAGGGAGCACAGAATAAGTCTGGCAATGCTGATGACAAGAAGCATATCTCACAGGTATATTTCCCACAGAACAGTTCAAGGGATAAGAATCCTAGAAGAGATAACAATAATAACAGAGACGGACAGCGCGATAACAACGGTGGTTACAGAAATAATGACCGTGGTAATGGCGGCTATGGCAACCGTGATAATAACGGCGGTTACAGAAACAATGACCGTAATAATGGCGGTTACAGAAATAATGACCGTAATAATAACGGTGGTTATGGCAACCGTGATAACAACGGCGGTTACAGAAACAATGACCGTAATAACAATGGCGGCTATGGCAACCGTGATAATAATGGCGGTTACAGAAATAACGACCGTAATAATGGCGGCTATAGAAACAATGACCGCAACAACAATGGCGGTTATGGCAACCGTGATAATAATGGCGGTTACAGAAATAACGACCGTAACAACAATGGTGGTTATGGTAATCGTGATAATAATGGCAATTTCAGAAACAATGACCGCAACAATAACGGCGGTTTCAGAAATGACAGAAACGGACAGTCTGGAAATGGCGGCTTCAGAAAGGATAATGACCAGAACCGTGGAGGATTTAACGGAGGTCAGAGAAGAAATAATGACAGAAGAGATTCTGCACCTAAGGAAGAATTCGATTTTTCAGCTAAGCCAGATTCAAGAAGACATGATTCAAGAATAGACAGCAAGAAGAATGACAGAAAGAGAGATAATGAGGCTAAGGAAAATCTTAAGTTTGCTAACAGCAGATTTGACAAGAAACCCATGCCAAAACCGGAGAAGAAGGAGAAGGAAGAAGAGACAATCAAGCAGCTTGTTCTTCCAGATACTCTTACAATTAAGGAACTTGCTGACAAGATGAAGGTAGCTCCTGCAGCACTTGTTAAGAAGTTATTCTTACAGGGCAAGGTTGTTACTATCAATGAAGAAATCGATTATGATGCAGCAGAAGAGATTGCTCTTGAGTTCAACTGCATATGTGAGCATGAAGAGAAGGTTGATGTTATTGCAGAACTTCTTAAGGAAGATGAAGAGCCAGAGGATAAGCTTGTTCCAAGACCACCAGTTGTCTGCGTTATGGGACACGTTGATCATGGTAAGACATCATTACTTGATGCAATCAGAGAAACTCATGTAACAGCTAAAGAGTCAGGCGGAATTACTCAGAAGATTGGTGCTTATCAGGTAAATGTACATGGAAATCTTATTACATTCCTTGATACTCCTGGTCATGAAGCATTTACAGCTATGAGAATGCGTGGAGCACAGGCTACTGATATTGCTATCCTTGTTGTAGCAGCGGATGATGGTGTAATGCCACAGACTATCGAGGCTATTAACCATGCCAAGGCAGCAGAAGTTGAGATTATTGTTGCTGTTAATAAGATTGATAAGCCTAATGCTAATATCGAGAAGGTTAAGCAGGAACTTACTGAGTATGGACTTATTGCAGAAGACTGGGGCGGTTCTACTACATTTGTTCCAGTATCAGCACATACTAAGCAGGGTATTGATGAGCTTCTTGATATGATTCTTCTTACAGCAGAGGTTAATGAACTTAAGGCTAATCCTGACAGAAAGGCAAGAGGTATTGTTATTGAGGCTGAGCTTGATAAGGGACGCGGTCCTGTAGCATCTATCCTTGTACAGAAGGGTACACTTCATGTAGGAGATGCTGTATCAGCAGGTTCTTGCTATGGTAAGATAAGAGCCATGATTGATGATAAGGGTAACAGAGTAAAAACAGCCGGACCATCTACTCCGGTTGAGATTCTTGGCCTTAATGATGTTCCTAATGCAGGTGAAATCATTATGGCTGCAGATTCTGAGAAGGAAGCAAGAAGTACAGCAGAGACATTTATCAGCGAGGGAAGAAAGAAGCTTCTTGATGATACTAAGCATAAGGTATCTCTTGATGCACTCTTTGAGCAGATTCAGGCTGGTAATATGAAGGAGCTTAATATTATCATCAAGGCTGATGTACAGGGTTCTGTTGAAGCTGTTAAGTCAAGTCTTGTAAGACTTTCTAATGAAGAGGTTGTTGTTAAGGTAATTCATGGTGGTGTTGGTAATGTTAATGAATCCGATGTAGTACTTGCATCTGCTTCTAATGCTATCATCATTGCATTTAATGTTAAGCCTGATAATCAGGCAAGAATAGTAGCAGAGAGAGAAAAGGTAGATTTAAGACTTTACAGTGTTATCTACAATGCTATTGAAGATGTTGAGGCAGCCCTTAAGGGTATGCTTGAGCCTATCTATGAAGAGAAGATTATCGGCCATGCAAGAATCATGCAGATATTCAAGGCTTCCGGAGTTGGTAATATTGCCGGCTGTATCGTTGAAGAGGGAAGAATTACAAGAGATTCTGTTGTCCGTATAACAAGAGGAAGTGAGAAGGTTTATGAAGGACCTATCGCATCTCTTAAGCACTTCAAGGATGAGGTTAAGGAAATCAAGGCAGGTTCTGAGCGTGGTATGGGATTTGAAAAGTTTAATGATATCCAGCCAGAGGATATGATTGAAGCACATATCATGGTTGAAGTGCCAAGATAGGATTTAGTTTTTATTTGGAGAATATATGCGTAAAAATAGTGTAAAGAATACCCGTATTAACGGCGAGGTATTAAAAGAATTAAGTAATATAATCAGAAGCGAGATAAAAGACCCTAGAATCAACCCTATGACTTCAGTCGTAGCGGTTGAGGTCGCTCCTGACCTTAAGACATGTAAGGCATATATAAGTGTTCTTGGTGATGAAAAGTCACAGCAGGACACGATTACAGGTCTTAAGAGTGCAGAAGGATATATAAGAAGACAGCTTGCAAGAACTGTCAACTTAAGAAATACTCCTGAAATCAGATTCATTCTTGATCAGTCAATTGAGTATGGCATTAATATGTCTAAGCTTATTGATGAAGTTACAGAACATGATAGTAAGATGCACGTTGAGGTTGAAGACGAGACAGAATAAAGAGGTTGGTCATGAATATTATTGAAGAAATCGGACATGCGAAAGTTATAGGTATCACAGGACATATCCGTCCTGATGGTGACTGTGTTGGTTCAACATTAGGTTTATATAATTATATCAGGAAGAATCTTCCTGAGTGTCAGGTTACTGTTTATCTTGAAAAGCCGTCAGATGAATTTAATTATTTATCTGGTATTAATGATATTAAGCATGAGGCTGAGGATAAGCATTTTGATTTATTCGTAGTACTTGACTGCAGTTCAATGGACAGAATTGAGCCATTTAAGAGCTGCTTTGAAAATGCTGATAAGACTATCTGCATAGATCATCATATAAGCAATAATGCATTTGCTGATGTGAATCTTGTAGAGCCACAGTCAAGCTCGGCATGTGAAGTTCTCTATACAACATTTGACGAGGATAAGGTCGATAAAAATGTTGCAGAGTGCATATATACAGGAATAATCCACGATACAGGTGTGTTTAAGTACAGCTGTACATCAAGAAGAACAATGGATATCGCCGGTAAGATGATGGAGATGGGAATTGATTATTCTGATATTATTGATAACAGCTTTTACAAGAAGAGTTATATACAGAATCAGATTCTTGGAAGAGCATTGCTTGAAAGCGTGCTGTTCTATGATGGCAGATGTATATTCTCTAGTGTATCTATTGAGGAAATGAATTTCTATGGTGTCACAGGTAAAGAACTTGGTGGAATTATTGAGCAGTTACGCTTAACAGACGGTGTTGAAGTGGCTATATTCCTTTATGAAACAGATAAGGACGAATACAAAGTAAGTCTTCGTTCAAAGAAAATGATTGATGTTGCAAGAATCGCCACAGCATTTGGCGGAGGCGGACATGTGAGGGCGGCAGGATTTTCTGCCAAGGGAAATGTCCACAGTATCGTTAATAAGATTGGCGAAATGATTGAGCAGCAGTATAATGAGGATAATGCATGAATGGTGTTTTAAATGTTTATAAGGAGCAAGGATTTACATCACATGATGTAGTTGCCAAGCTTCGTGGAATACTTAAAACTAAAAAAATAGGTCACACAGGCACGCTTGATCCGGATGCGGTGGGAGTGCTTCCTGTGTGCATTGGAAAGGCTACAAAGCTGTGTGACCTTATAACTGACTGGGGGAAAACTTATGAGGCAGTAATGCTTCTTGGTACAACAACAGATACCCTTGATACATCAGGAAAGATTGTTGCACAGTCAGAGGTTAATGTGAGTGAAGTTGATGTCCTTAAGGCATGCAATGAATTTATTGGTGAGTATGAACAGATTCCGCCAATGTATTCTGCGTTAAAGCATAATGGACAGAAGCTTTACGAGCTTGCAAGAAAAGGTATTGAAATTGAGAGAAAGCCAAGAACTGTCCATATTAATTCATTAAGAGTTAATGATATTAATCTTTCCGACAAGCAGAAGACGGTTACTATTACAGTTGACTGCTCAAAGGGAACTTATATCAGGTCTTTATGCGATGATATCGGAAAGAAGCTTGGATGCGGTGCATGTATGATGAAGCTTACAAGAACACGTGTAGGCAGATTCATGCTTGACGACACTCTCACTCTTAATCAGATATCAGCACTTGTATTAAAGGGTGAAATTGAGGACAGGGTAGTTGCGATAGATAAAATATTCAGTGATTATCCGGAGATAACATTTGCAGAAGAATATGACCGCTATCTTCATAATGGCAACAGGATATTAAAAGAACAGATGCCTGAAGATATGGAGATTACTGATGAAAAATACAGAGTGTACGATTCTGGCAAATGTTTTATCGGTGTATATGAATTCCGTGATGAGGTACTTTATCCGGTTAAGATATTTTACGAAGACAACAAGTAAAGGGGCGTGATCATCTTTGGAATACATTCATGGTACAGATGATTTTCAATTAAATAAGGGGAGTGCAGTTACTTTAGGCAAATTTGATGGAATTCATACAGGACATCAGAAGCTTATTGAGATTGTAAGGCAGAAGGCAGATGAGGAGAATCTGCTTGCGGTTTTATTTACATTTGACAGCCTGCCACTTTCGATATGCCCGCAGAAGTATCAGCATTTTATATCTACAAGTAATGAAAGACGCAGACTGTGCGAAGAATTTGGCATAGATGTTGAGATTGAATATCCATTTACGGATGAATTCATGCATATGGAGCCTGAGGACTTTATTTGCAGGATTCTTATAGACAAGCTTCACGCAAAATATGTTGTCGTAGGTACTGATTACCGTTTTGGAAAGGACAGGGCAGGAGATGCGGCGATGCTCGTGGAAGCAGGTGAGGAACTTGGTTTTACAACTATTATTGTTGAGAAAGAAAAATATCAGGACAAGGAAATCAGCAGTACATACATAAGGGAAGAGCTGAAGCTTGGACATATGGAGACAGTAAATGTTCTTCTTAACAGGCCTTTTAATGTGACAGGTGTGGTTTCGATAGGAAACCAGCTTGGAAGGAAGCTTGATTTCCCGACTATTAATATATATCCGACAGAGTACAAGCTTTTACCTCCTAACGGAGTGTATGCCACGCAGACGACTATTGATGGAGAGAAATTCTATGGAGTCACTAACTTAGGAACTAAGCCTACAGTGAGTGATGCACCTGAAATAAGTGTTGAAACATTTCTTTTTGATTTTGACAGGGATGTATATGGCAAGAAGGTTGATGTTGAATTTATGCATTTTATAAGACCAGAGATGAAGTTTGAAGATGTTGAAGGATTGAAAAAGCAGATTGCAGTGGATTCTGATTTTGCGAGAAATATGTTCCTTATTGGATAATTAATACTTGCAAAGGACAAACCACTGTGTTACAATAACCAAGTATGAGCCGTCACTCAGCTGTAGGACACTCCGACCTGAAGCTTAGTGGCAGGAGATTATTATTTAGGAGGATTTAGACATGATATCTAAGGAAAAGAAAGCAGAAATCATCGCTACTTATGGAAGAAAGCCAGGAGACACAGGTTCTCCAGAAGTTCAGGTAGCTATCTTAACAGAAAGAATCGCTGAGTTAACAGAACATCTTAAGGTTAACCAGAAGGATCACCACTCAAGAAGAGGTCTTCTTAAGATGGTTGGTAAGAGAAGAGCTTTACTTGCATATCTTAAGGATACAGATATTGAATCTTACAGAAATCTTATTGAGCGTTTAGGCTTAAGAAAGTAATTAATCAGGGCGGAGTGTATAACTCCGCCCTATTGCGTTGTTAATGGCAGAAGGGATACCCCGAGACCACTGAAATGTATATCATAATAATCTTTATGGTGTGTTTTTCAGTTGTTTCGGACCTTCTGTTAAATATATATTTTTATGGAAGGAGTTCATATGTTTAAACAGTATGAAATGGAACTCGCCGGAAGAACTTTAAGAGTTGATATCGGCAGAGTGTGTGCACAGGCTAACGGTGCTGCATTAATGCATTATGGTGATACTGTTGTTCTTTCAACAGCAACAGCATCTAAAGAACCAAGAGAAGGAATTGATTTCTTCCCATTAAGTGTTGAATATGAAGAGAAGATGTATGCCGCAGGAAAGATTCCTGGTGGATTTAACAAGAGAGAGGGTAAGGCATCTGAGAATGCTATCCTTACATCAAGAGTTATCGACAGACCTATGAGACCATTATTCCCTAAGGACTATCGTAATGATGTTACTCTTAATAACATGGTTATGTCAGTTGATGAGAATTGCAGACCAGAATTACTTGCTATGATTGGTTCTGCTATTGCTACATCTATTTCAGATATCCCATTTGACGGTCCATGTGCTACAACACAGATTGGTATGATTGATGGAGAATTCATCGTTAACCCATCTCAGGCACAGTGGCAGGATGGAGATCTTCAGCTTACAGTTGCTTCAACTAAGCAGAAGGTTATCATGATTGAAGCTGGAGCTAATGAGATTCCAGAAGACAAGATGATTGAGGCTATATATAAGGCTCATGATATCAACCAGACAATCATTGCATTTATTGACAAGATTGTTGCTGAGGTTGGTAAGGAAAAGCATTCTTATGTAAGCTGTGCTGTTCCTGCAGAGATGTTTGAGGCTATGAAGCAGGTTGTATCTCCAGAAGAGATGGAGGTTGCTGTATTCACAGATGACAAGCAGACAAGAGAGAAGAATATTGATGCTGTAACTGAGAAGATGAAGGAAGCATTTGCAGATAACGAGGAATGGCTTGCAGTTCTTGGTGAGGCTGTTTACCAGTACCAGAAGAAGACTGTTCGTAAGATGATCTTAAAGGATCACAAGAGACCAGATGGAAGAGCTATTACTCAGATCAGACCACTTGCAGCAGAGGTTGATATTATTCCTAGAGTTCATGGTTCTGCAATGTTCACAAGAGGACAGACACAGATCTGTGATGTTGTTACTCTTGCACCTTTATCAGAAGCACAGAAGGTTGATGGTCTTGATGAGAATGTAACTACCAAGAGATACATACATCATTATAACTTCCCTTCATACTCTGTAGGTGAGACTAAGCCATCAAGAGGACCAGGACGTCGTGAGATCGGACATGGAGCATTAGCTGAGAAGGCTCTTATTCCAGTACTTCCATCAGAGGAAGAGTTCCCATATGCAATACGTGCCGTTTCTGAGACATTTGAATCTAATGGTTCTACATCAATGGCTTCAACATGTGCATCTTGTATGTCACTTATGGCAGCAGGTGTTCCTATTAAGAGAATGGTAGCTGGTATTTCATGTGGTCTTGTTACAGGCGAGACAGATGATGATTATATCGTACTTACTGATATCCAGGGACTTGAAGATTTCTTCGGAGATATGGATTTCAAGGTAACAGGTACAACAGAAGGTATCACAGCTATCCAGATGGATATTAAGATTCACGGTCTTACAAGACCAATCGTTGAAGAGGCTATAAGAAGAACAAGAGAAGCAAGACTTTTCATTATGGATACATGTATGAAGCCTGCTATTGCTGAGCCTAGAAAGACTGTTGGTGAGTATGCACCTAAGATTATCCAGACATCTATTGACCCAGCTAAGATTGGTGAAGTAGTTGGACAGCGTGGTAAGACAATCAACGCAATCATTGATGAGTGCGGTGTTAAGATTGATATTACTGATGATGGATTCGTTTCTGTATGCGGTGTTGAGCAGGCTGGAATGGATAAGGCTATGAAGTATATCAAGACTATCGTAGAAGACTTCGAAGAAGGCAAGATTTACGAAGGTAAGGTTGTAAGCATTAAGGAATTCGGTGCATTCGTAGAGTTTGCTCCTGGCAAGGAAGGAATGGTTCACATTTCTAAGATTTCTAATGAGAGAATCAACCATGTTGAAGATGTTCTTACACTTGGCGATCATGTAAAGTGCAAGTGCATGGGTAAGGATAAGATGGGAAGAATCAGCTTCTCAATCAAGGACGCAATGTAATAATGTAATTGGCATGAGAACATGCCAATTACATACGGGTTTGAACAGATTGCATCTGTTCAAACCCGGCAATATAGAAGCATGAGTTATATTTGGTTATAGAAAAGAGGATACGATTATGGTAGATCAGAATTGTGCATATTGTGTAGAGGGTGACCTCGTAGCTAAGTTTGGTATTAAGATATGTGAGCTTGAGACATCTAAGGTATATCTGTTCAAGGAGCAGAGCCATCCGGGAAGATGTATCGTAGCACATAAGAAGCATGTTGGTGATATGAACGAGTTAACTGCAGAAGAGAGAGCTGCTTACTTTGAGGATGTTGCAAGAGTAGCAAGAGCTATCATGGCTGCTTTCCACCCAGATAAGGTTAACTATGGTGCATATGGTGATACAGGTCATCATCTTCATTTCCATCTCTGCCCTAAGTATAAGGACGAGTTCGAGTGGGGTGGCGTATTCCTTATGAACCCAGATAAGAAGTATCTTACAGATGCTGAATATGCAGAGATGATTGAGAAGATTAAAGCTAATTTGTAATTGTTCAGAGCGATGCAGAATTTCATAAATCAGATTAGAAATGCTTGCATTTCTATATCTGATTTTGAAATTCTATCTGGCGGATACGCCACACCGACGAAATGCGAAGCATTTTGGAGGCTGGCTCTGAATAGTTACAACAATAATTTGAAATGAGGTATTTTTATGTCAGGACATTCAAAATTTGCGAATATCGCGCATAAGAAGGCAGCCAATGATGCAGCTAAGGGTAAGATCTTTACAAGACTTGGTAAGGAGCTTATGATAGCTGTTAAAGAAGGCGGTCCG
>ERZ1026868.1671-NODE-1671-length-11160-cov-25.356416_pt1 | contig 11160 bp, 3 predicted proteins | sample MGYA00380164_ERZ1026868 | MGnify/ENA primary metagenome ERZ1026868 (study PRJEB33269, sample SAMEA4719800) | human gut metagenome | biome: human-associated habitat; feature: organic feature; material: feces | place: Cameroon | collected 2013-10 ... | reverse complement strand
TCAAGCTCGGACTCCTTGGCGTAATGGGTGGCCGCGTCGGCATAGTAGGCGCAGAACTCGGTGATGCTCACGCGCTGCACGCCTGGGAAGGCGATAAGAATATATCTGGTATCTATCGGATTCTCCAATTTGTAAGCATGGTTATAGATGTGCTCAGGATTATATTCAAAAGTGCCAAGATTTTTAGCTTGTGACAAGTCTGCCACAGGCTCTTTTGAGTGGAAAACCATAAGAGCCGTAGGCTGGCTTTCACGATCCTTTGAATTACCTACCAGCTCAAACCAGTTGATCCGATGAACCCCACCAAGGTCAATGGCAACCCACACAATGTCATTATTCGATCCTGACCAAGCGGTTGAGACATTGTTATCCAAAAGATTTGCGGGAACATTGTTACCTTCCACCCCAGAGGCTACGATCGCCGTCATTCTGGACTGAGGGATCTCTCCCCTTTCCGGGGTCACCTCGACAACCTTTGGCTCCGAAGTGTTCTTGCCGCTCTCGTCAGTGGCCGTGATCGTCACATTTGTCTTGTCCACAAACGGGAAGATCTCCACGCTGCCGTCCTCACTGCCCTTACGGGTCTCCGTAATGGTCTCACCCGCAAGGTTCTTGTAGGTGATGGTGACGGTCACCGGAACGTCATAGTCATTCTTCCAGCTGACCACGCCACCCTCTACGGTAGGTTTGGTCTCCACCGTACCGGTGATGTACTTGAAGGCCTTTGAGGCGTCCTCCGGAGTGCAGGAAACGGTCACAGCGTCGCCATAGCGCTCGTCAGAGGTGTAAGGAGTGACAGTGAACTCGTAGGTGTTGGTGTCGGCGAAACCACCGATCCTCACTGCTGTGTGACCCTCTCCCTTGTCGGGATCCACGCTATAGACACTTACCTTCTGCTTCACTTCCTCTCCGGAAGCGTTGTTGTAAGTCACTGTCGCATAGTAATAGTCGCTTGCGGCAGGATTATCCCATTTGAGGACAACCGCACCGATTCTCGGCTCCGCCGTCAGGTTTGACAGAACGATGTCGCCATCTCTCGTCATCCCATCGTCATCCTTGCAGGAAAAGAATATAGCGGAGCAGGCTATCAATATCAAGTAGATGATTTTTTTCATATTCATCAATTTTTTTCAATTCAAAAATACAAACCTACTACCAACCAGGATTCTGCCAATCGTTTCCGGTCAGTTCGAGAATCTTGGACGCCTCGGAGAGTTCGAGCGGATAGAGAAGGTACTTGTCAGAGCATGTCATACGCTTGTCGAAGGAGAAGCGCTCGTAGGTGATGTTCTTGCCGGTTCCGGAAACCTTCACTCCAGACACTACCGCTGTGGAAGAGAGAGCCTTCCAACGGCGCAGGCTGAAATAACGGTCAGGCTCAAGGGCGAACTCGACCCTACGGTCGTTGCGGTACCTCTTCTCGAAGTCAGACACTGACAGACCGCTCGGGATTCCTGGCATGTTGACTCTCGCGCGTACTTTGTTGACGGCGTCGCGGGCGGACAGGTTCAGTCCGGACACGCTTACAACCTTGTCCGGTCCGACTGCCTGATAGGCAACCTCGGCGAAGTTGTAGTAAAGCTCGGCGAGACGCACTCCGCGCATGTAACCGTCAGAGTTTGAGTTTCTGTTGGATGCGTCATGGGCGAATTTGCGCATGTAGTAGCCGGTGTGGGTGTACCTGATGCTTGTCGCATTCAGTCCGCAGTTGGTTCCGGCGACAGTGGAGATCTCATCATTTCCTCTGCTGCTGCCATTGTAGAACACGGTAGCGTAGAAACGAGGATCCCTGTTCTCGTAAGGCTTGGACTCATCATAGCCAGACTCGGTGTTGATGATCGGCTTAAGGTGCTGCTCGTCGCTGTAGCCCGTGATGGCAGGCTTTCCGTTGGCCATCTCGTAGGCATCCACGAGCTCCTGCGTAGGGCAGGTGCCGGCAGTGGAGCTACCGCTGACAATCGGAAGACCACAATCTTTCCAGACAGTCGTGCGCACGCCTCCGAAGATTGTCTCCTTGTCCTTGGCCCTGTAATCATCAGGGTTGTAGAGGAAGTAGGAAGCATAGGCATTGTAGCCGTCGCTGGCTGTTGTCCAGAGGCTGTAGTCATTGGCAAGAACCTTGGCGAGAGCGTCGGCGGCGATGTCAAGAGCCTGGTCAGCGGTGTAGCCGCCATCACTAAAGAGAGGGCTGATGACGTAGGTCGCGGTCTCGCATCTGATGGCCTGGGCAAGAGCCTTGGTCGCCATTCCCCACTGCTGGGTACGATAGACATAGGAATATGCATCCGAATCCTCAGTGGCGATCGCCGCGTCGCAGTCAGCGAAGATCTGAGCCGCGATCTCGGACACAGACGACTTCTTGTCGGCGGTATAGTCATGGCTGGTGCCAAGATCGGAAGTGATCAGAGGAAGCTGACCGAACCTCTTCATGAGCTGAAGATAGTACCAAGCCCTGAGGGTAAGAGCCTGAGCCTTCCAGCCGGCCCTCTCCTCGTTTGTAATTTCAGCCGTGGCGCCGTCGATGTTGGCGATGAAGACATTGCATTTGCGCACACCCTGGAAGAACTGCCCCCAAGGATTGCCGTCAAGGTTGTTGGCGGCGAAGTTGCTTGAAGTGACATCGGAATTGTACCAGATGTCGAAGTAGTGGCCGGCAGTGATGCTCTCGCTGTTCTGCGCGTCGTCGGTGTACGCTCCGGCATGGACATACGGCGCCTTCAAGTAGTTGTAGCAAGCGTTGAGGTAGCCTTTGGTCCTGTTGCGATCCTGGAAAACCTCGGACATGTCAATGGTTCCGTTAGAGCGGAGATCCAAGCTGTCCTGGCAAGAGGACAGGGCCGCGGCGGCCACCATTGCAAGAATAATTATGCGGAATTTTTTCATAACATTCAGATTTAACATATGAACCATTTCCATTAGAATGTAAGGTTGATTCCAAGTCTGTACATCCTATAGACAGGGAAGTTGAGCACACTGCCCTCGACTGGAGTGTCGTTTGTCTTCATACCATCGATGGTGAAGAGATTCTGACCGCTCAGATAGACCTTGAAGGCACTTGCGTTAAGGAAATCGCAGACCTTCTTAGGCATCTTGTAGGAGATCTCGGCTGTCTTCAGGCGAAGGAATGACGCATCCTTCAGGAGGAAGTCGTTCGTTCTGTTGCTGGTCGTCGAGGTTGTGGAAAGAGCCGGGAAGCTGATTTCCTCGTCGTTGAGCCACTTCTCGGCAGTCCATGCAGACTTATGGCTTTCAGTGAATATTCCGTCGTTGGCAGACTGATTGGAGATCAGCTCGCCATAGTTCTTGTCGTAGTCACCGATTCCCTGGAACAGGAGGCTGACCTCGAAGTTCTTGACATTGAAACCTACATTGAAGGCAAAGTTGTACTTAGGAAGAGATCCATTGCCGATCGGTGCGAGATCCTTCTCGTCGATGACACCGTCATTGTTCAGATCCTTGTACTTGATGTCACCCAGACGAGGAGTGCCGAACGAGTACTTAGGACCTGCCTCGATCTCATCCTGGAAATTATACAGACCGCTGCCGTTGCTGTAGTCCGTAAGGTAGCCCCAAGACTGTCCGGCAGGATAGCCCTCAGTGCGGTAGCGGTAGGCGTAGGACTCGTTGTAAGCGGTCTCTCCGACGAAGATGACCTTGTTCTTGCTATAGTCAAGATGACCGGCCACGAACAGGGCGAAGTCAGAGTTGAAACGCTTCTTGTAGCTTACGGAGAGTTCCCATCCCTTGTTCTCGTACTCACCCATGTTGGTGATAGGATAGGCTCCAAGAGGAATACCCTGGTAGAGAGGAACCTTGGCGGTTGAGCTGATCACACCGTTGGTCATCTTCTCCTTGAACACATCGAAGGAAACCTGGAGCTGGTTGGCGACACCGAGATCAATACCGATGTTGGCCTTGTGGATCTTCTCTGGCTCAAGGTTAGGGTTGCCATAGACAGACTCGTTGGTGTAGTAGCCAAGATAAGGGATAAGGCCACCCGTGGTGCTGGTCACCTGATCCTTGTAGGCGTACCTGTCAAATCCTGTGGCGTCGTTACCGGTGATGGCGTAGGATCCGCGGATCTTCAGCAAAGACAACCACGGCATGCTCTCCCTGATGAAGCTCTCGTTGGAGGCTATCCATGCGGCGGAGACACCAGGTGTCCACACAAAGCGTGTCTTTCTCGGGAAATAGTCCGATCCGGAATAGCCGGTGGAAAGCTTGACAGCGTATCTCTTGTCGAAATCGTAAGCCAGCTCGGCTCCGGTGTAGACACGTCTGAAATCGTAGGTGGCGCTACCGGTGAAATTGTCAAATTCCTGATAGGTGGCGTAGGCGTTGGCATTCAGATGATGCTTGCCGAAATCCCTCTGCCATCCGGCCTCTCCCTTGTAAGAGAGGTATCCGTACAATGCCTCCCCTTTGGAATACTTAAGGTTATCATTGATTGTCGTACCGAACTTGGTGAATTCGAGATTGTTCCAATCATCGTTTCTGATGAATCTCGCATAGTTCTGGGTAGTGGCCATGTTGGCGGTGATGTAGGACAGATAGCCCACGCTGCCACCAACCCAAAGACCAGGAGTCAGGAATGAAAGATCCAGCTTGATACCTGCCTGACCGTAGATGTTGGTGTTGGTCTCGTTGCTGTAGCCGCTACGGTTCAACATTCCGTAAGGAGAGGCGTTGATGTTGGTTGAAGTCGTGACTTCACCGCCCTGCTCCACAACATTTCCTTCCTCGTCATAGATTGTAGGAGTAACCGGTCCATAGATGTAGGAAGGCATCCTGGTGATCAGGTTGTAGATGTTTCCGTTGTTGTTGACCGCACCGCCCGGAGTGTGGGACTTCACGATAGATCCGGCAAGGTTGGCCCAAAGGCTGATGTACTTGCTGACCTTGACATCGACATTCGAGCGGAAATTCACTCTGTACTTCTCGTTGTCAGACTTGTAGTCCTTCTGATCGGTGTTCCAGAAACTGCCCTGACGCAGGACGTTGAAGTTGGAATAGAACCTCACGTTCTCGTTACCACCGGTAGCGTCCAGCGAGATTCTCTGCTGATTTGAGAAATCGCGGACAAGCATGTCGTACCAGTCTGTGTTAGGGTAGAGTTCGTCTCCTCCGTTCTTGAAGCCCTCAAGAGCCTCCTGCGGGAAATAGTGGAACTCGCCGAGTCCGTCATTCGCGGCGGCCTGGTTTCTCAGGCCGGCAAATGTGTAGGAGTCAAAACTGCGAATCTTGGATGTAGGTGTCTGGACTGTCTCGGAAATGTTGACTCCGACCTTGAGTTTGCCGGGAGTACCGCGCTTGGTGTTGATGACAATCAGACCGTCGGAGCCTTTCACACCATAGATGGCCTGTGATGCTCCGTCCTTGAGGATGGACACCGACTCAACCTCCTCAGGAGAGATTCGGTAGAGGATGTCATGGGCGAAAGAGTCATAGAGGATACCGTCGATGACCACACCGGCGACTCCGCCGTGGAAAGTGGAGAATCCACGAATGTACATATTCAGTGACTCATAGCCAGGCTCGAACGATGTCTCCATCGTGGTGAGTCCTGAGAACATTCCCGAGAATGATCCCTGAAGACGGGACATCAAGGATTTTCCGAGCTGCTCTCCGGATGCGGTTGAGACCGCGTCTGTCAGAAGTTCCCTGCTCTGCTTGCTCAGTCCGATGTTGACTGTCTCGGCAAGATTGTGGGCGTCATCCTCAAGGACGACATCCGCCTGTGAGGATGCCTTGACAGATGTCGGCTTGTAACCAAGGAGGGAAAACTCCAAATCCTCGGACTTGCCCACCTTGGCGGTGTACTGGCCATTCTTGTCAGTAATGTACAAGTCCTTATGATTAGCCGAGACAATCACGCCAGGCAACGGGTTGCCGTAAACATCCTTTACGGTACCGGCGACAGTGATGTCCTGCGCCTTGACCTGGATGGATGTTCCAAGCAGGATAAGCGCCGCTGCTGTGAATATATTCTTATTCAACATATTTAATGCTCTAATTAAGTGTTCTGTAAGATTTAACCATTACCAGCCCGGATTCTGCCAGTCTTCACCGGTGATGGCTCTCATGTTGTTGACCTCGGAAAGAGGAACCGGCATCTTAAGCCACTTGTTGGTGTAGCACTGACGCTCCTTGATTGTTGTACGTTCGTACTTGTAGGAACCGTCATTCATGTGGGTGATGTGAGCCGCGGTGACCCAACGGTCAGTGTCCGAGAGATCCTCGTCCGGCTTATGCCATCTGCGGACATCGAAGTAACGGTTTCCTTCAAGGGCCAGCTCAACCCTACGCTCGTTGTGGATCCTCTGGCGAAGCGCGTCTCCTGAAATACCTTTAAGACCAGGCATTCCGACACGGGCGCGGACCTTGTTGACGTAAACTATAGCCTCGGGTTCGTGACCGGCTTCCATGGCCGCCTCGGCGAAATTGAGGTAGATCTCCGCAAGACGGTAATCCTTGTGGCGGGCACCTTGGATTCTCATCTCCACACCGCTGTTAGGGTGGAGGAATTTTCGCTGATAATAGCCTGTACGTGTGTTTGTTCGAATTTTTTCTCCAACTACTTTACGTCCCATCAATGGTTCCGCCTCATTCTCAATTGAACCATCCTCTTTCTGATAGGCATCCCATGTAGTTATTATTCTTGTCATGCTTCCTGTACCCTGACCCAAATTCTCAAAAGATGTTTTCTGAGCCGCAGTCGACCAGTTGCAGTATCTTTTGGAACCATTGTAATAGACAGTGGCATAGAACCTTGGATCCCTGTTTGCATAAGGATCGTTGTGGTTATACATAAAGTTGGAACTGTTATAGTTCGGTTTGAGGTGCTGCTCGTCAAGATAAGGCTTGCCCAAATCAAGGACAGTCTCTCCATTTACGGTCTCAAACGCATCTACAAGCTCCTGAGAAGGACAGGTTCCAGCCTTGTAACCAAGGATGGCACCAGGAGCGTCAACGTTGGCAAGATCCCAGTTACCGCCATCTCTCAACTGATAGATTGTCTCCTTGTCGGCAGGGTCTGCGGCATAGGCACCGGAATTACAGAAATATTCATTGAACAACTGGGCATAGGTGTTAGGAAGGTAAGCTCTCTCGGCTCCCCAGACCGCAGTCTGGTTGACCTTGTTGTAAAGAGCGTAGCCGTTGCTCTCAAGAGCCTGGACAGCAGCCTTGTTCACAGTGTAGGCCTCTTCCCAATAGTTGTTGCCGTCGTTGTACAAAGGACTGGCGGCGAACACTGTCATCCTTGATTTGATCGCCCATGCGACAGCCTTTGTCATACGCAACGCCTCGCTGTCAGTGGTGATTCGCCAAGGAAGCTCATCACAGGCAAGGGCGGCGTCACAATCCTCGATGATGAACTGAACCACATCGTGGAATGAGCTGCGCTCAACCTTGGAGAAGTCCGCGTCAAGAGTGTAAGGCTCCTTGATGATAGGAAGGGAGCAACCGAACCACATCAGAAGTTCCGAGTAGTAGTAAGCCCTCAGAAGATGAGCCTCAGCTGTCCATCTGGAGCGGTCGCTTTCCTTGGTCACGTTTGCTGTTGGGATGTTCTGAAGGAACACGGAACAGTTACGTATCCTCTGGAAATAACGTGACCATGAGGCGCTCTGGTTTCCGCCATCGCCTGCATTATAACTTGCCGGATGGTCAGCGGCCGTGGCGTTCCCGTCATAGTATTTTCTGGACCCAGCCCAATCCACATCAAGATCGTCGGCATCCCATGCGTCGTCACACCAATTCACTGGCCCTCTGTTCCAGAAAAACCACACGCATCCTTTGACGTTGATGCTGGAGTAGCAGGAGTTGAGATAGTACATCGTCTTGTCATTATCCTTGAAAACCTCCTCAAGCGAGATCTTTCCGGAAGGAGCCTGATCCAATGCGTCTGAGCAGGAGGACAAGGCCAGAGACAAAACACAAGCTGCAATAATATAGAATTTATTTTTCATATTCATCGTCAGTTTAGAAGTTAATATTAAGTCCAAGACTGACATTCTTGGTGATAGGATAACCATAAGAGTTATTCTGCTCAGGATCAAGATGGGTCACACGAAGATTATCCCATACGAACAAGTTCTGGCCGCTGACATAGACGCGGACACTGTTGACTCCCGCGCGTGAAAGGAAGCGGGAAGGAAGGGTGTAGCCTAACTCAATGTTCTTCAATCTCAGGAAAGAACGGTTCTGGATGAAGAAGTCATTGGCCGCATGGCTGACAGTCTGAGCGGTGGAGATTGCCGGATAGGAGATCTTGTCACCATTGTTGTAACGCTCCTCGGTCCAGCCGTGCCTTGTCCATTCAAAGTAAGTACCGCTCTTGGTGTACTCAACCACACCCTGGCCGCTATAGTACTTGGAATATCTTCCCAAACCGGAGAAGAGCACATTGAAGTCGATACCCTTGAAGTTGAATCCCAAAGTGACACCGTAGTTGATGCCAGGGATGCTTGTCGAGTAACCGATAGGAGACAAGTCCTTGTCATCGATAACGCCGTCACCGTTGACATCCTTATAGACAAAATCACCGACTCTCGGAACACCGAATCCATAATCGCAGTAATTATCTATTTCCTCCTGAGATGTGAAATAACCCTTTCCAGGGGAGTTCCAGTCAATCAGGTAACCCCAAGCCTGTCCGAGACGGAAGCCTTCTGTGCGATACTGATAGGCATATTCCTCTGAACGCATAGGCTCGTCTAATTCAACAACCTCGTTGTCATTGAATCCGAAGTTGCCCTTGACGGACAGGGAGAAGTCCTTGTTGAACGAGTGGCTGTAGCTTGCCTCGATCTCATAGCCGTGGTTCTTGACAACACCCATGTTCACCTTAGGAATGTAGCTTGAGCTTACACCCTGGAATGAAGGGATGGTCTGACGGGAGATGAGGATCTGGTCACGATTCTCCGTGAAGTAGTCGAAATTGATTCTGAAATCCTTGAAGAGACCGATCTCGAAACCGAGATTCATCTTCTTGGAAAGCTCCCAAGTTATGCTCTTGTTTCCAAGGAGACCTTCGCTGATCGTATGTCCGCCAAGTCCTGAGACATTGGTGCCTCCACCAACCTCAATGTTATCCTGGAACAGGAACCTTAAGCCACCCATAGAGTCGTTACCCACAAGACCGTAAGACCCTCTGAACTTCAACCATGTGATGTACTCGTTGTCCTTAAGGAACGACTCGTTGCTGGCGATCCATCCAAGTGACGCCGAAGGGAAAAGACCGAACCTCTTCGAAGGGGCGAACTGCTCCGATCCATTGTAACCAAGGTTGGCCTCGACAAGATACCTGTCGTCAAATGAATATGTGGCGCGCGCCGCCGTACCGATAACGTTGTAAGGAATCTCTGCAGCTGTCGTCTCCCAGTACTTTCTGTACGCCGTCACCATTCCGGTGACGTTGTGCTTGCCGAAGGTTCTGGCATAGTTCACGGAACCCTGCACATACAACTGATAGTTGGATGACCTCCATGAAGACATTGTCAAAGGAAAGGTATCTCTCTCGTGCAATGAATAGGAAAGACTGTCATTTTTGTAGTCAACGTTAGCATAGTAGAACTGCTCTTGCTTGAGTCCTTCCAGTATACCTCTGTTGTAGGTGTCGTAGGCAGCCATTCCTGTGATGCTCAATCCCTTGGTGACCAGCTCGCTAAGATCCCAGTTCAAAGAGAACTGGGTGTTGAGGTTCTTCCTCTTGTTGGTGTGGAAACCTCTGCGGTTGATGATCTCGAAAGCGGAGCGGTCAAGGTAATTATAGCCTATAAAAGCACCGCTTTCCGCTCCAAATCTTGAGTCTGTGGTAGGGCCAGGAGAGATAGGAAGGATGGTCTGCGACTGATAGATAAGGTCAGTAATCATCCACTGCTGATTACCGTCAGCGGCAGGATTACCACCGTAAAGAGCGCCAACCGCAGGCATGTTCACATTCTCGGCGTAAGAGGCGATGTTGAGCGAGGCGGTAAGGCTCTTCGTGATGTGGAAATCAAGGTTTGAACGCAGGCTGAGCCTGTCCATGTAGCACTGAGGATTGTACCCCAGATAGTCCGGACTCTCGGTGTTAAGGTTACCTCCCTGATGGATGTAGCCGACATTCACGAAGTAATTGACAAAGTCGGTACCTCCGGAGATGTTGACATTGGCTCGTGACTGAGGAGTGTTCTTCTTAAGATACATCCTGTAGAAGTCATTGTCACAGTAGACAGCCTTGCGCATGGCGACCTGATTATCGTAGTCAGGTGACGTAGGGTCCAAGCCAAGGAGGGGATTCTTGTACTTGGCGATGATCTCCTCTGAGAACTGAGGACCATAACCGTCGTTGGACAACGCCTCGTTTCTGAGTTCGCAATACTCCCACGAATGAAGCCTGTCAGGTTCCTTGGTGAAGGATGTCCAGCTCTGGTCGAAAGAGATGCTCAACTGAGCCTTTCCCTTCTGTCCCTTGCGGGTCTGGATGAGGATCACACCATTCGCACCCTGAACACCGTAAAGCGCGGTCGCGGAAGCGTCCTTGAGGACGGAGATGCTCTCGACCTCATTCATGTCTACGGTGCGGATGTTGTCTCTCTCGACACCGTCTACAAGAATCAGAGGGCTCTTGCCGTTCGTTGTGGCCGCACCACGAAGGTACATTGTGGCACCATCGACACCCGGCTGACCACCGCCGCTCTGCATTGAGGTAAGACCTGTCACACGACCGGCAAGGGCATTGTCAAGACGGGTGGATGTGGTCTTGCGCAGATCGGCTGAGGCAACTGTCGAGATGGCGCCGGTCACAGAGATTTTCTTCTGCTGTCCGAAGGCCACGACAACGGTCTCCTCCAACATCTCGGAATCAGGAACAAGCTTGATCTGATAGTCGGATTTACCTTCAGGAAGAACCTGATTGGTGTACCCTATACAAGACACAATGACAGTCGATCCTGACGGCACCTCAGCAAGCGTGAAGGTTCCGTCCGGGCCGGTCATCGTCCCCTTGGTCGTGCCATCCACTACGATGGTCACGCCAGGCATCGGCTGATTGTTCTCGTCAAGCACCTTGCCGGTGATTGTTCTGCCGGTCTTCTGGGCTAAGGCGGTACCTGTCCCGACAACCATAAGCAGGAGAACAGCCGCTATCGCTGCCTTTACCTTTGAAAGACAGGA
>ERZ1026868.1666-NODE-1666-length-11191-cov-3.594468_pt1 | contig 11191 bp, 9 predicted proteins | sample MGYA00380164_ERZ1026868 | MGnify/ENA primary metagenome ERZ1026868 (study PRJEB33269, sample SAMEA4719800) | human gut metagenome | biome: human-associated habitat; feature: organic feature; material: feces | place: Cameroon | collected 2013-10 ... | reverse complement strand
GATCGTGGAGGACTACGTGCGGGAGGTCGTGGAGGAATGCGGTCCCGTTCACTGGATCTTCACGGACGGCTCGTTCGACGCGCGTTTCGAGCTGGAGGCGGCGGCGCGCGGGAAGACGCTGCGGGCGCTTTCGATGATGGCCGCCAACGCGCCGTACCAGCAGTACCTGCGCACGCGCGGCGTGACGGACGCGGAGGACGCGATGTCCCTCTCGATGGGCGCGCCGATGGTGCTGCGCTCGTGGGTGCGCGACAGGCCGGAGCGCCTGCGGGACGCGGCCGTCCAGCTCGGGTTCGAACTCTGGAAGCGCGACGGCAAGGAACTGCCCGTCTGCTCGGGCGTGCTGGCGCGACCGGACGGCATGGCCCCGGAAGCGTGCGCGGCGGGCGTTGCGCGCGCGACGGCGCTGGCGGACCGCATCCTCGACCTCTACGCGGCGGGCGGGCTCGAACGGGCCGCCGGGCGCACGGTCCGCGACCTCTTCCTCTTCGTGCAGTGGCGCATCTCCCGCCTCGCGCGGATGCGCGCCGAGCGTGCGGACCGCGCGGGCGACGCGGCGGTGGCGATGAAGGACGTGAAGCTCTCCGACGAACTCGACCGCTCGAACGAGTCGCTGAAGTCGATCCTCACCGCGCTGGAGCGGGCGAAGGCGACGACGCTCAAGCAGGTCACGCCCCGCGAGGGCCTGCAGCTCGCGCTCGCGCGCGCCGACTTCGTGCTCGCGCGCCGCTACGGCGAGGTGATCCTCGCGGCGGACCCCGACGACCCGAACGCGAACTTCGGCGTGGGCATGAGCTACTACACCCAGAAGCAGTGGACGCGCGCGGAGGAGTACCTGCGCCGCTGCCTCGTGAAGAAGCCGAAGGAGCCGGCCGTGTGGAACAACCTCGCGATGATCTGCCTCTACACGAAGCGCTTCGACGAGGCCGAGCGGCACGCGAAGAAGGCGCTGGAGATCATTCCCGAGTCCGCCGAGGTGAAGGACACGCTCAAGGAGATCGCCGAAGCCCGCGCCAAGGGGAAGTAGGTTTTAGGTTTTAGCGGTTAGGTTTTGGCCTCTAGGGGAGGGTCGCGCTCCTGAGCGACCGAACGGCCCGGCACGTGGCGTCTTCGCGCGCAGAGTCGCCCCACAGCGCCACGCGCCAAGCCGCCCCTAAAACCTAGAACCTGAAACCTAGAACCTGAAACCTAGAACCTGAAACCTGAAACCTAAAACCTTCCCCCAGTTGCGCACAGCGCGCGCGTGTAGTATAATGATGCCGTCACAAAATCGAACAACCCAGGCGAAAGCCGAACAACTCAGGCGAGGCCGAGACTTATGGCGAAATTTCAGTACATCGCGCTGGATGGCGCGGGCCAGGAACAGCGTGGAACGATCGAGGCGGGCGACCGCGCGTCGGCGATTGCGGCCATCCGCGCGAACGGGCTCTTCCCGTCCGCGATCGGCGAGGTGAAGGGCGCGGCGGCTCCGGCGAGGAAGGGGTCCGCGCCGGCGAAGGGGGCGGCGAAGAAGGGCGTCGGCTCCAAGCAGATCAACATCAAGATGCCGAAGTTCCTGATGGGCCGCGTGAAGCAGAAGGACCTGACGGGCTTCACGCGCCAGCTTGCGACGCTCGTGAACGCGGGTCTACCGCTCATGCGCTGCATCGAAGTCTTGAAGAAGCAGAAGATGGCCCCGGCGATGATGGACTGCCTGAACGGCATCAGCGAGGGCATTGCGGGCGGCGCGACGTTCTCGGAATCGCTCACGGCGTATCCGAAGGTGTTCGACAACCTGTACGTCAACATGGTGAAGGCGGGCGAGGCGGGCGGCGTGCTCGAAGTCGTGCTGAACCGCCTGGCGGAGTTCGCCGAGAAGGCGCAGAAGATCAAGAACAAGGTGAAGGGCGCGATGATCTACCCGTCGGTGGTGCTTGTGGCCGCCGTCGGCATCACGGCCTTCCTGCTCGTGGCGGTGATCCCGAAGTTCCAGCAGGTGTTCAACGACATCCTGGGCGGGCAGTCGCTGCCGGCGATCACGGAGTTCGTGATGGGGGCCTCCGAGTTCGTGCAGCACAACGGCCTGCAGATCGCGGCGGGCGTCGCGGCGTTCGTGGTGCTCTACAAGATGTTCGGCAAGACGAAGTTCGGCGCGTACCAGCTGGACCGCCTGCGCCTCGGCTTCCCCGTGACGGGCACGCTCGTGAAGCGCACGGCGATCGCGCAGTTCTCCCGCACGCTCGGCACGCTGCTCTCCTCGGGCGTGCCGATCCTCCAGGCGCTCGTGATCGTGCGCGACACGACGGCGAACGGCGTGGTGCGCCGCGCCATCCAGTCCGTCCACGACGCGGTGAAGGAGGGCGAGTCGATGACCGACCCGCTCGCCGCCTCCGGCGTGTTCCCGCCGATGGTCGTCTCGATGGTGCAGGTGGGCGAGGAGACGGGCCAGCTTCCCGACATGCTCACGCGCATCGCGAACACCTACGACGACGAGGTGGACAACGCCGTGGCGGGCCTGACGGCGGCCATCGAGCCGGCCCTCATCATCTTCCTCGCCGTGGTGGTGGGCACGATCGTGATCGCGATGTTCCTGCCGATGATCAAGATCATCTCCTCCGTCTCCGGCGGCGGCGCGGGCTGAGGGTGAGGGGCCGAAACGCCATGAAACGCGATACGAACAGAGGCGGCTTCACGCTGATCGAGCTGCTGGTCGTGACGGTCGTGGTCGTCACGCTCATGGGCGTCGTCTTCCGCCTGGCGGGCGTGGGCGGCACGAACCGCGCGAAGGCGGAGACGATCCAGCGCCTGCAGCGGCTCGAGAACGCGCTTTCCGGCTACTATGCGGCGTACGGGTCGTACCCGCCCGTGCCGCTGCAGGGGCGCAGCCGCAGCATCTACAAGAGCGTGGATGCGTACGGGCGCCAGGAGAAGGGCGAGCAGGAGAGCGGCGGCACGTCGATGAAGTCGGCGCGGACGCTTGTGCAGATCGAGGCGGCCTGCCGCGCGCAGCCGCTTTCCGTCTCGTGGCCGGCGCCGAGCGACGGCGAGATCAACAACATGATCCAGGACCTGGCGTCCGTGCCGGACGCGGAGGCTCCGTACAAGGGCTTCCGCACGCTCAGCAGCGTGGGATCGCTCAACCTCGACGCGGTTGACTGGCGCGCGCAGAGCCGGACCGGGAAGGACATCCAGCTCTTCGAGTTCGGTCTCCTCTCCTTCCTCTTCCCGCGCTACTTCTTCATGCTCGAAGGCAAGATGAGCAACTTCTACGACCACAAGGTGAACGGGCGCTACCACAACCAGTGGGCGGCGAACAACCAGCTGCCGTGCCGCCTCGACACGGGGGCGCAGTTCGCGGACTGGGACGAGGTGCGCAAGATGATGGGTGCGCACTCCTCCTCCGCCAACGCGCGCTGGGAGGCGGGCATGATCTCGAACCTCACGAGCCAGGCCGTCTGCGCACGCTGGATGCCGAACTTCCAGGGCATCGTCACGACGATCGACCAGCCGCGCTACCGCTTCTTCTACGGTGTGGACGTGCTGGACCAGAACAAGCCCTACCTCGCGACGCCCGGGACGTTCGATGTGGACGGCGTGAGCGGCGGCGGCGGGGAGGGCGACAGGCTCTGGGGGCGCCGTCTGCGTGTCTTCCCCGGCGGCGGTTCCGGGTCGGGCGGCTCGACGCACCTCCTGCTCAGCATGACGGTGTGTGACGGCTGGGGGCACGAGTTCTACTACTATTCGGAGCCGCCGTACCAGAGCTACCGCCTCTGGTCCGCCGGACCGAACAAGGTCACCTTCCCGCCCTGGTACGACCTCGACTCGTTCAGCGGCGAAGACCTCAACATGATCCACTCCTTCATTTCGGACGACATCGTCCACCTCAGCAACTAAGGGCCCGTCATGACGAACAGGAAACACGCTTTCACTCTCATCGAGATGCTGGTGGTGCTCGCCATCATCGCCATCCTCTCGGGTGCGCTGCTCATAGGTTACGGCCGTGTCACGCGCACGGCGCAGCGCGCGCGGGCGCAGGAGACCGTCTCCAACGTGGCGACGGCCCTCAGCATCATGTTGCAGAACAAGGGTACGTGGCCCACGGGACTTTCGCTCTACCAGGGCGTGGATGGCAACGGCAAGGGGTGCGTCGTGGAGGTCGCAAAGGTATTCGCCAAGAACAACCTGCTCGGCGTGAGCCTGAACAGCGGCGGACAGCCCGTCGGCTCCGACCGCTGCGGCATCGTCGATCCCTGGGCGGTGGCCGTGCTGAAGCGCTCGCCGTCGGCGAACGCCTCCACGCGCGTCCCGTCGGGCGGCACGGTGAAGTCCCACATCATCTACTATGCGATCGACACCGACCTTGACGGCATTACCGAGGCGAAGGTGTGCGGCGAGACGGTGAAGGTGCGGGCGAACGCGATCGCGTGGTGCGCGGGCGCGGACGGCGAACTCGGCGACTCGTACTCCAAGCGGAGCAAGAAGAACGCGGACAACGTGTACAGCTGGAACCGTCAGCAGGAGGTCCGCGAATGAGGCGCGCGCGCACGGCCGGCTTCACGATCGTCGAGATGCTGATGGTCATCGGCATCCTGGCGGTGCTGATGGGCATTGTCACCACGGCGCCCTCGGCCGCCATCCGCCAGGCGCGGGAGCGGCGCACGGAGGCGTCGAAGCAGGTCATCCAGTCGGGTATCGCCTCCTACCTCGCCCAGAAGAACCACTGGCCGCCGAAGGGCGGGCAGCTCCAGGACTGGGCGGACAACGGGCTCGGCTCCGGCAAGCGCGTCGACTTCCTCTCGGCCGACCAGTACGACAAGATGATGTACGAGCTCGCGAAGGTCTCCGTCGGCTCCAGGAAGGCATCGCCCGTGATGGACTTCAACGGCGTGGTCGTCGCCACGCGCACGGCGGCGAGCAAGGCCGGCGGGCGCGGCCAGAACTTCTCCGAGGCGATCAAGAAGAACAAGAAACACGGCTCCACGATCAAGCTGGGCGACATGGTGTTCGGTTACCAGGAGAGGGAGAGCGGCCGCTTCCGCCGCTACATCGTGCAGTACAACGCCGATTCCGACAGCGTGCGCGTGATGACGGTGAAGAACTACAACGATTGGTGGAACTCCACGCACGACAACAAGACCGTGCAGCTTCCCAGCGGGTATTTGAAATGATGAAGACGCAGCGACAGACACGCGGGGGCTTCTCGCTCGTCGAGCTGATCGTGGTGATCGGCTTGATGGCGCTCCTCTCCACGATCTCCATCGGCGGCTACTTCGCCGCGTCGCGCGGCATGACCGCGCGCGGCGTGGTGCAGGACACGGCCTCGATCATCCGCCAGGCCATGCAGACGTGCCTGATCGACCAGGTGCCGACGGCGGTCCTCTTCTGCAACCGCCGGCAGAACACGAAGGCCAAGGACGGCGAGGCGTACGGCACCGCCATCGCGATCAAAATGGCCGGGCGCATCTCCTACATCGCGACGAGCGGCAAGACCGCGGCCGGGCAGGCGCTGCCCGTGGGCGGGGGGATGCTCGTGGACGAGTTCGCCGACTGGAACCAGTCCTACCCGATGGACGCCTCCGACGGCAGCAGCCAGCGCGCCATCCGCCTCTACCAGATGAGCAGCCCCGGCGGGAACCGGCTCAAGCAGGGCGTGAAGCAGTGCAGCTCGCTCATGTGCGCGTGGGTGGGTTACACGCAGCTGGACGCCGAGTACCTGATCGGCATGAAGACGACCCTGGCGGACTTCTGCCAGGACTTCAAGCTGGATGCCGCCGGCAACAAGAACCGCGCCGGCATCGGCTACGACAACGGCAACGACTGCCGCTGGGGGCTTCCCTTCCACCCCGACAACAACGGACTGAACCGGGGCAGCTGGCACGTGGGCGACGCCTACGGCGTGGAGATCGCCACGCTCGACCTGCCGAAGAACTACATCTTCGGCACCTCCGTGCCGAACGACACCGAGCTGATGCCCGCCTCCGGCACGCCCGCGCTCGTCTTCTATCCCGGCGACGTGACGGACGTGAACGACTACAGGTTCTCGCTCGGCAAGGCCGGCGGAAATGTGCAGATCACGCGGCTCAACGACCTCGCGGGCACTGACACGTCCCCGGTCGGCACCATCACGGACAATCTGCTGAAGGACCAGGACTGACATGAACGGCATCAAACCCATTCTCCGGAAGCTGGGCTTCACCCTGATGGAGGTGAACCTCGCCATCTTCATCATGGCCGCCGGCGTGCTGGCGATGGTCTCGCTCTATCCGCTCGGCTACCGCGAGAACCAGCAGAGCAAGGACGACGTGAAGGCGGCGGCGGCGGCGGACGCCGTCTTCAACCAGATCACGGGCGCCCTCTCGCAGCGCAGCCTCACATGGGACGAATGGAAGCGGGCGGTGCGGAACGCGGTGAACGTGACCGGCCTGCGCGAGGGCAACGGCGGCTGGGCCGCCTACTGCGAGACGGGGAGCGGGTTCCCGCCCAAGAAGAAGGGCACGATCAACTCGACGGGGAAGCGGGTGTTCGACGCCCTCGTGAGCCGGGCGAGCCCGAAGCCGTCGTGGCCGCTCAACAGCGCCTACGTCTGCGCCCTCGTCGCGCAGCCGGGGTACGTGCGCGTGCCCGGCGGGGAGATCCAGGCGGACTGGTCGCGCGTCGCCGTCAGCATGCGCGTCTCGCGCAACGCGGGCGCACTCTTCGCGCAGCCGATCTACTTCACCGAAATCCATTTCCAAGGCGATCAGAAGAGGTCAACCCCATGAAACGGCTGAATGACCGCTCCGGCTTCACGCTCATCGAGATGCTCGTCGCGTCCCTGCTGCTGGGAATGCTCGTGACGATCCTCACGATGGTGTTCAACTCGTCCTCCATCGCCTGGCGCACGGGCAAGGCCGGCGTTTCGCAGCTCTCGCTCATGCGCCGCCAGCTCTCCCTCGCCCAGAACCGGGCGGACAACCTGCTGCCCCGGATCGACACCCAGAGCAAGTCGGTCGTCGGGCTCGTCGCGGGCGCCTGGCATGCGGACGGCACGGTGCGCGCACGCGCCGTCTCGCGCTACCGGGGCGACGGCTTCTTCCAGAAGCCGAACTTCGATTCCTACAGGAGCGACGACGCCTCGCTCAACACCGCGCCGCCGTGGCAGCAGCTCAACAACCTCGGGACGCTGCGCTACGGTTCGTCGCACGCCTACACCGTGGGCGTGCTCTCCTACGGCCCGGACGGCAAAATCGATACGGACGACGACATCAGCACATGGCCGGACGAGGTGGAATGACGATGAACCGCTTGAACGACAGAAGGGGCTTCACGCTCGTGGAGCTGATCGTGGTGATCGGCATGCTCATGCTGCTCGCCGGCGCCGTCACGACCTCCGTCGCGGGCGCCAACCGCCGCGCGAAGATCCAGCAGGCGGTCACCGAGGCGCAGGAGATGACGAAGGCGATCCTCGCCTACGAGAACTACGGGCGGGACTACTCGCTCGACGCGCACCTCATGGAGAAGCAGCAGGCGACCGAGAGTTCTCTCGACTTCATCCTCGGCAAGGAGAACATGCAGAACGGGCAGCGCGGCAAGATACCCGTCCTCTTCAACGCCTCCTCCACGCGCTCCGGCAAGATCCTCGACCCGTGGGGGCGGCCCTACTACGTGACGATCCGCCGGGGGACGGTTGACACCGAGCAGGACAGCACGGACGGCAACATCACCTCCTACGTCACGTTTCCGAACTACAACCGTCGGCCCGCCGACGAGTTGAACCCGGGGAATACGAAATGACGACATCCCGCAAATCCGGAAGCGCGCTCCTGATCGTGCTCGGCTTCCTCTCCTTCATGGTGGTCTCCGCCGTCGCGTTCGCGATCTACATGCGCGCGGAGCGCATGCCTTCGTCCGCCCTGCGCCGCGCGGTCGCCACGCGCCACCTCGTGCACGCCGCCCTCGCCGAGGCGATCGCCCGCGTCGACGACGCCGTGCGCGGCGATCCTTTCCCCGGCCTGTGCGACACGAATACCGACTTCTCCGCCAAGGGAACCTACACCTACCGCGACCAGCGGGGGCAGGCCATGGACGTGTGGCAGGGGCGCGTCTTCATGCCGCCGGATCCGCTCGGGGGGACGACGACCCGCGAGACGCGCTTCGCGCCCGTCACGGAGACGGTGAGCGTGCTGACGCTGGAAGGGCTCGGCTACCTGCCGCCGGGGCTCGTCAACGACGTGCGCTTCCTCTCCCGGTCGTCCTGGGCGGCCCAGTGGCAGCAGCTTCCCTTCGACGCGGGCCGCTTCGCCTTCTGCGCCGTGAACGTGAGCGACTACTTCGACGTCAACCGCGTCTGGGCGAACCGGGGCCGCACGTCGGAGGCGGGCGGTCGCCTCTCGCTCGGCTACCTCTTCGATCCGTCCTTCGACCCTACGGCCGGGAACGGCGCCTCGGCGGGGGATGTGGTGAACTTCGCGGCCGACGCGGCGACGTTCGACCGGTTCGTCCACACGACACGCCAATCCGGCGACGACAAGGGCAACGACAACACGCAGGCCGTGGGCAGCGACACGCCCTACGTCTCGCTCCTCGACTACAACCTCGCACTGGGCAGGAACGGGGGCGGCTCGTCCCTCATGCCGCTCTTCTACAACTGGATCGACCGGTCGTCGCAGGCCTCCTACTACCAGGAAGGGAGCCAGCAGGCGAAGAGCGCGGCGCGCCAGCCGTTCGTCACGGAGTCCGTCTCGACCAACGAGTCGTGGCTCGTCGACCTCGCGACGGCCAAGGGCCAGCCGTTCTACGGGCGCAACCTCACGCCCTCCCAGAACGTGCGGGTGTCGGATGTGGTCAACTACAATTCCGAATTCTTCCGGCAGGTCTTTTCTGCGGGCTCGAAGCTCCTCTCGCCGCTCGACTACGTGACGCTCTACGACTACCTCGACCACGACGACATCCCGCTCTCGCTCGCCGCGCCCTGCGTGGAGCGCGTGCCGATGGTTGCCGCATTGGAGCAGACCGTGCAGTTCGCGCCCGGCCCGATGCCGGCCAAGCCCGGCCCCACCACGGCGGGCGGCCCCAACCAGCCCAAGACGTCGATCACCTACTTCGACGTGGACCGGAACTGGTTCCAGCCCGGCGTCCTGACCACCGTCGTCGCCTTTCCGTTCAAGCACGGCAAGACGCGCAACAACAACCTTTCGGGCGGACCCTTCAAGGTCCAGGCCCTCGTGCGGCTCTTCCTCGCGCCGGCGGGCCTCAACGCGCGTTCCCCCATCGCCGCACAGCTGCGCCCGCAGAACGAGGCCGACTGGACGAAGAGGGAGGATGCGTTCTCCTTCAACGGGCAGAACGGCGTCTTCATGCTGTCCGTCCGTTCGCAGGAGGTCGACCTCACGCTGCCGAACAGCGTGCAGGACGAGGCGGATGCCTTCTGCACGGGCGGCGGCGGCAGCGGCATCGTCGCCATCCCCGTCAATTTCGGCGACCTGAACTTCCCCGCCGACCTGCACATGCTCACGGTCAAGAAAAGCCAGGACTGCAACGACCAGGGCATCCCCGTGGGGCAGGAGACCAAGACCTATACGCTCAACATCCGTCCGTTCATCGACGCCAACGGCAATCTGCCGAACGGTGCGGCGGACATTTCCGAGGCGGAGTTCAACGCGGTCGCGGGCATCGAGGTCGTGCCTTACGTGTGCGTATGGGTGCGCATCGTCAACGGTGATGGCACCGTGGACCTCGTGCCCGCCTATCCGGACGACGATGTGCTGAACGGCGGCGCGGGCGGCGACCCTGTGCTGCAGACGTACGGCGGCAGTTCGGCGCCGCTCATGCGCTTCGTCGGCGACGGCGTTCCCTTCTCGTTGCAGACCATCGCGGGCGGTTCCTTCTCGGGGGGCACGCCGACGTGGAAGCCGAAGGCGATGTACACGGTCGATCCCCGCTTCAACTGGGCGCCGGAGTCGTGGTATGCGTCCGAGCAGTCGGGCGTGACGTTCGACAAGTGGCTCGACGCCACGCGCAGCGCCGTCGGCATGGGGACGGACGCCACGCGCGACGAGGACATCTTCCTCTTCACGTCGAACCAGGGCGTGCTGCAGTCTCTCGGCGAGTTCGCCTTCCTGCCGCGCCTGTGCGAGAACGGCGCCGAGCTGATCAGCGCTTCCAGTTTCGACGGCGCGGAGCGCACGGCCGCCAATCAGGTCGCCAACTTCGCCTGCATGTGGCGCAGCTACCCGGTCGACCGGAACTGGTACGCGCAGTGGGCGGCGCTGCGCGTCGGCCGGTCCACCGCGCGGGAATGCCTTGTGAACCCCTACACGGACAACCGCGCCGTCATGATGGCCGCCCTTGCGAATACGCCTGTGGACTACTGGGCCGCCGGTCGGGGCATGGCGGCCGACTGCGCGCTGCGGAAGGACGGCGCGAAGATGATCAACGACACGGATCCCTGGATCACGACGGCGGCCGATGCGCTCAAATATGCGTTCGGCTCGAAGTCCGATGATCCCGGCGACAAGCTCCAGTGCCAGAACCTGGTGTCCATTGCGGACCAGATCATGACCGAGATGCGCACGGGTACGCTCGGGCTTATTGAGTCCAATATGGGAAACAACAACTGGAACCCGGCGACCGCCTGGGAGGACATCTGGGACAACCTCGCGTGGGACATTCAGCAGAACGGCAACTCCGTCACGAGGTTCCTCGGCGTCGACCTGGGGAACAACGTCGCCCTCCACTCGGTCGACCGCAAGTTCCTCTATTCCTACTGGCGCGACTGCTTCGCGAACAACCAGCAGTTGTTCCTGATCTTCGTGCGGGCCGAGTCGAACGCGCTGGGCGGTCCGGGCGAAGGCACGCCCGCGCAGCAGGGCGGCCGGGCCGTCGCGCTCGTCTGGCGCAATCCCGCCGCGACGGATCAGGAAGGGCGCACCTACGACGCCCAGAACCAGTACAACACAAGCGGCGAGCGGAAGCCGCACCAGACGCGCGTGTTGTTCTACCACCAGTTTGACTGACCGGCCATCGGCTTGATGGACGGGTTTCATGGACGTATTTGACGGGAGCTTGAAACGATGTTGACCGAAGAGCAGAAGGCGGACGTGGCGAAGTGGTTTGCGGCGGGTGCGTCGCTGGACGAGATCCAGAAGCGGATGAAGGCCGAGTTCGGCGTCCATATGACGTACCTCGACCTGCGGCTCATGGTCTGTCTCTTATACACATCTCCGAGCCCACG